>Ga0209611_10008163_pt1 | contig 16511 bp, 10 predicted proteins | sample S1TSphgellanicum_3_FD_187693 | JGI IMG/M metagenome (GOLD analysis project Ga0209611, IMG submission 187693) | Host-associated microbial communities from peat moss isolated from Minnesota, USA - S1T2_Fc - Sphagnum magellanicum MG (SPAdes) (version 2) | ecosystem: Host-associated > Plants > Peat...
GTAAGGGGGGGGGGGGGACAGGTGCATTATGCACCGGGTTCACACTAGTATAAGATAAAGTGAGGAGCTATGGGGAACATGTTGAGGAACACATTGGGAACAAAAAAATCTGACACCCCCCCCCACCCAATCCTCCCCCAAAAGAAGGGAACATCCAAATCTGGGCCTCATGGGTGTGTGTTAGCTCATCGGATTGGTTGCAAGAATTTTTTTGGCCTACATGTGTTTTCAAGGGCTGGTGCAACAACCCTAGGACTCTCAGGAGGGAAAGTTATATGGGTCATGGGGCTTCTTTGAAAAATAAAATAAAATAAAATAAATTTTGGGGGACAATGATTTCATCAGAGCTGGTTTAGGTGAGATGGGCTATAGTTGTAGGTCGTAAAAAAAGATAGTTCCAAACTGCAAATTTATTAGAGGTTGATCCCAACTCGGAATCTTCCCAAAAAAAAAACACTTTACAAGTTGTAATGTTTCAAAATGTCCTTATGGATCTCAAGATATCAAAAGAAAAAAAAAGAAAAAGAGAAAAAAAGGTTATTCAATGTCTTTTGGAATCTTTGTGTCCTTTCAAAAAAGAATTAGAATTTTTTTGTGTCTTTCCAATTTCATACACACATAAACATGTAATTTCATACAAATGTAAATATGTGTTATTTCATTTGAATATGCTAAGGTTATTTCAAGAGATTAACAAAGGAGCAAACATGTCAATGCAAAAAATCAATACATATATTCATATTTTTTGCATTTAGTATGCCAAAACAATATTTTTGTTTTTGCTTTGTTATTTTTAAAAAAAATTGTGTCATTCTAATTTTATACACATGTAAACATGTAATTTAATCCCCACTTACTTAGCTGATTTAATGTTTATCCATCCTAATTACTTCCAAGATTTCAATGAATTAAAAACAAGGGTGACTAATTAAATCTTATATTTCAATTGGGCGATATTTAGAACAATTTGAATCCTATATATATCTGAAAATAACAAAGTTTTCAAAAATAAATCCTTTTTTTTTTTTTTTTGGTCATTTCATTGTCACTGGTAATGCGTAGCAACAACGTGAAGCCCATGAAAAATAAAATAATAACCTAGGTAACTTGTAAATTAGGCAGCCTAGGAATTCCTTGGGTCACCTAAGGTTTTTGATAAGTAGCTGAACCTTCTTTCATGGGTAGTTCATATGGGACAAGGTGTCACAAACACGCAGGCCCTACCTATAGATGATACCTTGTAGATGTATTTAAAACATGTCTATAGAAACATATATGTTTGTGTGCATGGATGTGTCTATATATGTATGTATCTATGTTTATGTATCTATGTTTTCATATATAAGTGTGCATGGGTATATATATATATATATATATATATAAACCACCCAAGAAATTTCTATCATATTTGAATTCTATGTTAAAAACCAATGTAAACAAGAACAAGAATAAAAAACATGTCTCTCCACCAATATTCATTTATAATTAAAAGAGAGATAGCAAAAAATTTCATTAGGAAAATGGGGACAAAGACTTAGTATTTAAAATTATTTATATATATATATAAAGTTAAATAAATAAATGGGAAAAGCCTTGCAAACATATATTGCATTTTTCATTTTTCCAACACATTTTATATGAGTTCATTATTTGATAATGGTTTTGATTTCCAAATAAATTGAACCATTTTCCCATCACATCTATTAAGTGTTGTTTGGTGGTTGGTTTGCATTTCAAATCTCATAGTTAATCTAAAATAAAAATTTGTTTATAAAAATGATTAAAATATCCAATAAATAGTTTATTTTTATTGTCGTAATACAAATTGGGAGACATAATCAGGTCACCAAAAAAAATCAATGAGAAAATATTTTTCTAGGTGTAAACATGTCCATCAAAAGAACCGGTTCTCACAGTATGAAAGCGGTTCCAATAAGGTAAAAGTTGCAAACTTTGAATCGAATGCAATAGTCCCTATCCCTGTGGGGGCAGGGCCCAACAACAAACAAACCATAAACCACCGGCCATAAACCATGGCATTAAAGACCCTTGCCTTGGTCTTCATACCTTACCCATGAAAATATTATGTTCCCATAGACGAGCCCATCCCATAGACTTGGTCCATGAGGCCTACTAGCCTAGCCCATTTTTTCATGTAAAGCATGGGCCCAATGCAAATATAGCTTAGGGCCAAGGGAATGAGCCAGGTTCTTGTATATAAAAAAGTGTGGGCTCAATGCAAAAAAGCACAGGCCTAATGCAATTGGCCCAGGCCCAATGTAAAATGCATAGGCCCATTCTTATGTGTAAAAGGCCCAAGCCCAATGGAAAAAGCTCAAGGCCCGAGGTTTTTACAATGGGCCTTGGCATTTTAAATGGGACCCATGCCTTTTATGAACAAGAAAGGGCCAGTTAGGTCTCATGGACTTGGGCCTAGGATATTACTATGCTATACATGAAGAGGTCAGGCCTTGGCTTCTTGAACCCAGGCTTGGACCAGTCCTTTGAACTCAAGTACTTGGGCTTCTTTGACAAGGGAGGGACACAACTGTATGTCAAGGTGGCCTGGGCATCTTGGACCAGGCTCAAGTTTCTTAGACTTGATGATGGGCTAGTCTAGGTCTCTTTGGGAAGGTCCTCAATTTCTTGGACATTATGGTGGGCGGGTCTAGGTCTCTTTGGGAAGGTCCTTAGTTTCTTGGACATAGGGTTGAATCAACCCATGCTTCTTAAACATGAGCATGGCATGGGTTACTTGGGTTGGGCCTTAGGCTTCTTAGACATAGGGTTGAAGTAGGCCACAACTTAAGAACTAGATGACAAACCCACAAATTAGGATGAAGTTGTATTATTTATATATATATTTATACACACACACACACACACACACACACACACACTAAAATCATCCCTATTTAGTAGGGAGGACATAGGACAAAAACCTTGGGTTCGGGTGAAACTAATGATGTAAAAGAAAAGTCATGACAAGATCACAAGAAAGGAAAATAACCCAAGAGAAAACCAATTTCATCCAATATCCTATGTTTTGCACTAGTTAGGTGAAAGCTTCTCTTGGGCATGGAAGGTGTGTGGGCTCTCTTTTGGGTGATTCATGTGAGAGTTATTGTCAAAGTTTTAACCTTTACATTTTTGCCAAAAGAAGAATGTTGAATTCCTTGTGTTGGGTGATTCATGTGAGAGTTATTGTCAAAGTTTTAACATTTACATTTTTGCCAAAAGAAGAATGTTGAATTCCTTGTGTTGTAGATGATTTAGATGACAACTTATTACAAAAGTTAAGGAGGCAAACAAGTTAAAAACTTTTGAATATAATGGTTTAACTTGTAGGAAAGTGTGGAGATGCATAGCAAAGGCATTATTGGCCTTTGCATTTGGAAAAGAAACAAAGACATTGTAAATTTCATGGTAATTGATTAAATGAAAACAACACAAGCTTCATGCTTGGAAAGGAAAGGAAACCATCATAGTTGCACCAAAGTTGGGTCCACAACATCAATTGTACCAAAGCTTAGAAATTTGCATTTGGGGAAGAAGCAATTTGCGCATGGAAAAAAAGTAATTTGCATTTGAGGAGGAGGTGATGACCATGCAACTAATTTACATTTTGAAAAAAAATGACAAAATATTCTAAGACTAAATGTTACAAACACCACCATCACTTATCACTTACACTAACATAGTCACTTACATCATCATTTACACCAACATAGTCGCTTGCATCATCATTCACACCAACATAATCGTTTGCATCATCATTCGCACCAACATAGTCGTTTACATCATTGTTTGCACCAACATAATCACCTACATCATTGTTAATTCTTAGTTTACTCATAATACATTATTGGTTAAAAAGCTTCTCAAAAAATTTCCTTAGTTGATGCACACATGGAAGCCTTTATGAAAGTTTTTAAAAGTTTATTTGGTCGATGCACGCATGGGAGCTTCTAACTAAGTCCATGATAGGGTATAAATAAAGGTAGCACCTCCCATTACCTTTAGTTTATTTAACACTAGTTTTGGGTATTTTTTTTGTCATAACTTGATGCACCCCCAAATTCTTTGAAAAACTCAAATTTTTTTTCATTTAATTTTGTTTTTGTGCTACCCACCTTGGTTAGCATAGTTCAATGTTTTTTTTGGGGGGACTCATCCCTTCCCCGCCCTTTTGACCTTGAAAAAAAAAACTATACTAAATTTTTCTCTTCAATTTTGACCACATCAACCTAGTTATCCATCTTGCCCCTATTATGAAATAACACACATCACCTTGATGAATATGTTTTCTTACTTACTCACACTACATAAAGAGTTCTACTATTTCTCCCCATTTACCTACCAATCTACCTACCTACCCATCAAGTACATGATGCCGGCATCAATTGATAAAGGTGTATAGTTGTCCCTACAATCTTGTCATGTGGGAAGAAAAATAGTGGATTACAAACTTGTTTTTAGCTTTCACACTTTTCACAAGATTGCAATAACTAATGGACAAAGTTGTGTACCTTGACACAAAAACTACTCATATATAATATGGTCCAAGTCTTCATTTTGTATTTTTTAGTGCTCTAATTGCTATGAGAAAGGCTAGTGCATCTAGCTTGTTCAAATAAAATAATTTTCTAAAAGGCATGATACAAGGAGAATCTAGTACCTCATAGCTAAATATCTTAGAACCTTTTCAGGTTCGGCTTTGAGGTGTTGAATAATTATTTTAATTTTTAATTTTTAATTTGGCGATTAAAATTTTAATTCTGAAAAATTCGACACTACGTATTCAATTTATTATAGCCAAATACTCATAGAAGAGAAGTTTAGTGCTTTTGTGGTTAAAGTTACTTCTGAAAGCCACTCCTCGAGGATTGAAAGATTCAAACTTGGTCGGTTGCATGAATCTTTAAATTTTTTGTCATAACTAACTATTAATATTCAAAAAATTCAGCAAATTAAAAAAAATTTAATTTGTACGGAATCTAAAAAGGTATTACGATATAACAACTCATAAGCATAACTTTCCATTCAACTCTTTTTCCCACATAAAGCTTTTATGATATTTTCTTTGTGAAATCCCTTAATTGCACCAAGTGCCATGATGCCATTGGAAATATAGTAGATGATGAAACCCTTGGTAAACTTCATTAAACAAGGTGTGTTATACACAATGGCCCTGCCATTAATTTAATATCAAGTATTAATATTTATGATAAATTGGTCAGAACTAGGGGAAAAATTTAAAATTTAAAATATTTTTAATGTACATCATGTTGTTGTGAAAGACAAAAATTGATGATTTAAAAAAAATTAATTGAAAAAAACAAAAAAACATCACGTTAGTTATGAGGAACCAAAAAGGGATCTCACATTAAATGATGACATGTTCTAGGAACCTATTTAAACATTTAAAAATTTGTTACCAAACCAAAACCAATAGGAAAATGTCACAACATGATTTTTAATTTTTTGCAAATTTAATGATTTTTTTCTCAAAAAAAAAAAGGTGACCAAAATATTCTCTTTTCATATTTATTTTTCACATTTGTGCAAAATTTCAAACCCAAAAAATAAAATAAAAATCTTCATGATATGTGTATTTGAATGTTTCAATCATATTGTCACATTTTGAAAAAAAAAAATCATATTTAGTTTTGTGGTGACTTTAACAAAATCAGTTGGGCTGGGTGCACATCTGAGGAGGTGGCAGAGAAAACAAAATGTCAAAATATGAATGTGAATTTTTTACAACCAAATGAGGATGAATCGTCTCACCTAATTGATAGGGGGCAAAATCCCTTGAAGCTTCTATACTCTATAATGATTCTCAACACGGTATCCCTACCTTACGAGGCAACTAGAATGACTCAACACAATATCCCTACTTTACAGGACAAGTACATTCTCGCATGTATTTTGACCAGTTCCTTTATCAGGACTCAAATGGGTTTCAATCCAAAGTGGCTCCAAAATAGAATGCTTGTCTGTCCAACAATCTATATTCAATTCATTTGTGTGTGTTGGAATGTTTAGTGGAGGTAGGCCTGAGGGCTCAAAACGCAATCTCAAATTTCAGAGAGCCACGTGGTCACAAGCACCTTCACAATAAATTTTTGGCATGTTTTTCACATGGGTTCTTGCAAACACATACCCCAATGTAACCTCTTTAGTGACTATAAACAGCATGAATGGTTTGGTGTTTTTGGTCATTCTCAAATTGCATTTGCGTTCTGTATGTTGGTGTAGTGCATGTCTTCTTGTTATATGGTGGAGCTTTGTTTAACCGCATTTTTTATAAGCTTCTTTAGACTTTTGAGCATGTTGTGCAAAGAAAGTGAGCTAAACATGAGTTGGCCAAGTTATGGTGACACTAGTAATAACATTATTGTTGGATCAATGTTTGTTGATAGTGTGGGCTTCGCAATGGGGATTGCAACCATCGTGGTTATGACTTGTGTCTACTTCTATTTGCAAATGAAATCGGACATGCAAAAGAAAGCCCCCTTGCCCCCAGGTCAGTTTGGGCTTCCTTTCTTAGGAGAGAGTTTGGAGCTGCAAAGAGCTTTGCAAGCCAATAAACCACATCAATTTTTCAACACTCGAGTTGCCAAATATGGAGAGGTGATATGGCATCATAAATTCCTCTTTCAATTTTTGTCAACAAACATCAAATAGAAGTGTTTGTCAAAGGAACCATTGCTGATTTCTCATGAACTATTATTACAATAGAGTGATCCATAAAGTCACCCTGTCTTCACCCTGTCTTTGGGCTTCCTTTCACCCCCCAACCCCAACCCCTCTTTCAACTTCAAATCACTAGCGTCTGCAAAGTAAAGAAAATTTATTAAATCTGGGTATGAAATGTTGAAACTAAACATTTAATGCACAAGGTTCGAAAGTAATTATAGTAGCTGTACATGTAGGAGCAGTGAAATATATGTAGCAACAGTGGGGGCGCTCGGGAAAAAGGAAAGAAGGGGGTGAAGACAGGATGAACCCAGTTTATCACAAAAATTGATGGGTTTCTGAGTAGGTACTTAAACTTGTATTGATATAATTTATTTTCTTCATGAACGTGTTTCCAAGTCTAATTGGAACAGGGAAAGAATACACATGAAATGAAATTGATTAAGTGTCTTTGGTGTTGTACATTATCATCATTTGAAACTTAACTTTTTAACATAAGTATTGTAGATTGATTATGCATTACATTTATCAAACCAAAAGCTCCAATAATTGGGACTTGTCACCACCTGATAAGAGGTTTGTGTTTTTGATTCATCACTATAAAAAACGATACACGTTTATTTACTAAATCCAACCAAGATCAAATAAGAGTCACCTAGTAAACCAATCACTAAGGACCTGTCGTGGGTACATAACCATCAACTTTGGGGAGAGGTTTTGTGCAACCACATTGTCATTGACCCGTAGTCAATATGTGAGTGTGACCACCTCCAAAATGAAATTGTAAATTTGTATGTTTATTAACAAATTATGTGTTTCCTTTTTCTTTAATATATTTGGATTTATGTGTACTTAAGTTTATACAAAGGTTTAAAGTTGGTCAAATTTTAACATGAAGGAAATTTCAAAGTTTTCATATAGATATGTAGATATGTGAATATGTGTTCCTTGAAATGTTAGAAGATTGGGACTCAATTAGGAAGAAGATTGTTCTACCCATGCAATATGTATATTAAACATATTTAGCCATAATCACCAAGCTTATCAACCAACATGGATAATATACTTATATTTACATATATAAGCTGAGGACGGCATGCATTAGTTTGATATCATATTACCTAGGTCAATTCAGCACTAATTAAATTATTTTTTATTTAAAAAATCTAAATAAATACCCAATGAATGTGTCTTAATTTTTAGAAAAATATAGATATTTTATTCTTTCTTTGTGTTCATCTTTCCCAATTTCACGAAAAAAATCAACAATTTGTGTGTGTATGTGCACATGGGAAAGTCCATAACTTGGTTCAAGAAAGTAACAATGACTCTTTCCTTGCATTAAAAGTAAACTAAACAACCCCTTTTAGCTTCATGAAAGTACAATTGGCACTAGTTGGCATAATTAATACTCAAACTTTGTTGATTTCATAATTCATATCTCAACCTTTGTTGAAAATAAAAAATCATCAAAAATAATTTTGTATTTGATTTTTAGAAATTAATTAATTAATCGACAATGGACTATCGAACTAACTCATGTATTTTACAGTAGTAGTTGAAAATTTGTTATGGGTGTTGAACATATATTCTAATCGGTGCCATTTTTTTTTTGATGTTACATTGGTCTAGATATTCAAAACACATCTTCTATTTTCTCCAACAGTTTTCGTCGATGGACCAGAATGGAACAAGTTTTTGTTTTCAAATGAAAACAAGCTCATTAGTACCACATGGCCCTTGTCGGTAGGGAAGCTTCTTGGGCCCAAGAGTGTTGCAAACAAAATCGGAGAAGAGCACAAGTAAAAACATCATTCACCTTCCATAGACATAAGTGTTTAGTATCATTTCAGTTTTATTTTCTTTAATTGATGGAGATTAAAACTAAAACCAATATTGATGGATATTGGAAGTGTATTGTGATACTTAGCTTATGACATCCTTATTGCTTCCAATGGATTACCATTGAAGTGATCACGAAAGTAAACCTTGTATGAAGATCATGATTGTATTGATGATACATATAACTTCGCCATGCTAGCTAATAAGGGGCCGGGTATTTGAATCTCCAGATGGTTACGTTCTACTTTCCATGCATCGTTCTTTGGGCCTAGCGGCTTGCGGAATTTTGTGCCAAGAATGGATAAAAGAGCCAGATCACATTTTGAACAAACTTGGGAATCACAAGATGAAATTGTTGCGGTGAAGGTTATAAAACAATTTGCATTCTCTTTGGTGGCTAATCTCTTTCTAAGCGTCACAAAAGGACCCGAATTTGAGTCTATGGCACATGATGTTGAAGCATTTGTTGGTGGGATAATGAAGCTCCCAATAGACTTTCCGGGCACTGCCTACCACAAGGCCATGCTAGCACGTCAAAGCCTCTTGCGTACCTTTGATATGATCATAGCTCGTAGGCAAAAGGTACAACAAAACCCACTTTGTTACTGCTATATTGTTCCCTTCTTGTAAATTTTCAAATGAAAATTTTGATTAATTCTTGTGTTTTGTCTTAGAGCATCCCCACCAGTGCTTAGTTATGTATGTGACCCTGCAAAAATATATTCTCACATCCAAGTTTAGCTATTTACTTTTTTTTGCAACTCCACCCATAATAAAACTGAAACTGGAACTGCAAATATGTGGGAACCATTGGTAATAGCAAACCACCTGGACCAATCATTATCTTTGGCCAATCAAAAAACAGGGAGCACCAGTCAGATCATATTTATTACACTCGTCTCTAGCGGGTGCACAGCTTTGCTGCGCCTTTTACTATTCTTCATCTGATTTTAATGTGCAGGGTCACATACTGATCAGCACCAGTGAGGATGCTCTTAGAGAGTAGTGATTACCATGAAAAGTTGTGTTTATATTGGGACCTTACTTAAATATGATTTGTGCTGCTTACAGGATATTGAGGAAGGGAAGGTTTCAGTGCACCATGATTTATTATCAATATTGATGAAAACACTAGATCATGAAGGCCATGTGATCACAAATGAGACAATTAAGGATAATATACTCACATATTGGATTGCTAGCCATGACACTGTCAGCACCACCCTCAGTTTGGCATTGAAGTATTTGTCTTTAAATCCGCATTGCTTACAAGAGGTTGTGAAAGGTAAACACAGGACCAAACTATGTTCACTCCCATAAAATTTACTCACTATTTGTATTCATTTTTGAGAATTAATTTTTTCCCCCCTATTTTTAGTGATGTTATTGCCATTTTTCAAAAGATTTTGCATGTGTGGATTTCATAGAACAAAAGGAGATAACGAAAGCAAAAGGTGGGACAACTTTAAATTGGGAAGACACACGAAATATGAAATACACATGGTGGGTGATCCAAGAAACCTTGCGCTTACAACCCACCGTAGGGGGAGCATTCCGAGTAACCCTCAAAGACTTTGAGTACAAAGGATTCACAATTCCAAAAGGATGGAAGGTAAAAGTCTGGACTTGAGGAATGAATATATACATTCATTTATTGTAAAGTTTGAAAGGTCCAAAGTTTCAGAATATAATAGAGTTATCCGTAAAGTAACCCTGTCTTCACCCTGTCTTTGGGTCCCCTTTCACCCCCTATCCCCTCTTTCAGTTGTATCCGAAAAGTAAAGACATTTCATTAAATCTCAGGATGAATTGCTGCAACTCAGTATGAAATGCTCAAACTCAGCATTTAATGCACAAGGTTCGAGACTAATTATAGTAGTTGTACAGTTAAGAGCAGTGAAATATATGTAGCAGCAATGGAGGCACGCAGGAAAGGAAAGACAGGATGAAACTCAGTTTACCACCAAAATTGATGGTTTTCTGAGTTTCATCCTCCGTTGAATGCTAATGTACTTTTTTGCAGGTTTTTTCTAAATCTCACCCTCTGTATGACCAAACTCAGGGTTCTAGTGTTGTGTTTTTCTTACTTAACTGATAACTCTAATAAGAACTTAATTTTCATTATGAACAAGGATATGTTTTTGCACATCACTAACTACTCTTCCATTTTTTGAAATCATTGAAATCATAGGTACTTTGGTCGGTTTCACCTTCACAAATGTCGGCCGAAGTTTTCCCACATCCCACAAAGTTTGATCCGCAAAGGTTTGAAGGAGGACCACCACCACATTTCACTTTTATGCCATTTGGAGGAGGACATCGGACATGTCCTGGCCAAGAATATGCACGCACGGTGATGATGGTGTTTTTGCATCATTTGGTCCTCAATTATGAATGGTCAATGGTTAACCCCAATGAAAAAATTGTTATTGATCCTATGCCAGTCTTCCAAAAGGGACTTCAATTGAAAGTTCAAAAAAAATTGGGTGAAAAAGGAACCAATAACTTAGTCATATGACTCCTTTTTTACAACTTTAAAATTAAAAGGGAACAAATATATCTAAACCATCAAAATTTTCATCAAATTCCTATTCAAACCTTCATAGTTGAATGAATATTTTGATTTTTGTATTGTAAATCTAATGTATATATCTTAATCTTTTTTTGACATATAAAAATGTGTCAACATTTCCAAAAGCAATGAGAGGGAAAATGAAAAAAAAGGTCATTTAATTACCTTTTTTGGTATATTTGATGCACAATATCATGAGTGATTATTAAAGTAAAAAGCTGGCATGACATGTTTTCATTTGATTTTGGGGAAGTAAGTGCACGACATTCAAGTGTTTCAATTTTTGTGGCAACTTACGAGGATAGTGCACTTAGGTGCTCATGCAAAAAATGCATGCCAAAAACAACCAAAATGCATAGGCTATAGTGGCATTTTACATTTGGCAAATTTTCATAAAATAACTTGTACTAGTTTTCAAAGAGAAATGAAGGTGTCACCTATGGGTCACTTTTTAATGAAAAATATTGAGTAAACACTGTCCAAATTTTAATGTAAAAGTTGTATTTAGTTTCAAACATATTACAAATTACCTTGTTTTATTATACTTATAAAGTTCCTCAATTTTGGTATTCAACTTGCCATAAACACAATGGAGGTCTTGATGGTCTTGAAGTGATTTTTAAAAAAAAATTGCATCTATATTTTGGTGTTTAATTTCCAAAGTGAACCATTTTTTGGTTGGATTTCTCAAGGACTTTTTTTTTGGTTTTATTTATTATGTTCTTTCAATTGCAATGTTTGTTGTAGATATATTTTATTAAAAAAATACATAAGCAATTTATCATGAAATTTAAGTTTAAATATCAATGACTTCACTAAATAGGTTGGTCAATATTTGTAATATGAAAGTGAATTATTTTGTGCATTACATGTTTGCAAAATTTTAAAAACTTGAAATGCAACATATACAATTATGATGCTCAATGGTTGACCCAATCAAAAAAGGTTCCAAATTTGATATTAATATCACAAATGTGCTTCAATTAAAATTCTATTCAAAATTCAAAATCAATTTCAAAAACTAAGATTGTGCTAAAAATATGAAAAGTTGAACCAATAAGTGAATCAAGTCTGAGCATGGTTCAGTTGTCAAAATGGAATGTTTTGCAAAATATCATCCATTTGACCCCTTTAATTGGACATGTCCTTAAAACTTAATGATATATTCATATGTTAAAAAAATTATTTCATAAGTACATACATGATAAAACATTAATAGTCAATGCACACCAATTTAATTTGACAAGTTTAAAGATTATTCACAAGTCTTGCAAAACAATTCAGGTCTATGTCCACCCTAATTAAAAATGGTTCAATGACTTGTAAAAGAATGCATATAAACATATTATTTTCCCCATAATTTATGTATTAATGCATATAAAACACCCAAGTTTGACAAGAACCAAATGCCTTATTGTAATGTACAATTTTTTTAAAAATGATTTAAAAAAATAATTGGCCATTGATCTCATTGTTACCAAAACTACAAAAACAGATAATGAAAAAATAGGTTTAATACTAAATTCAAAACACAAAACAAAGGAACCAATAAAAGAGCACAAATGTTAAAGTTAAAAACATGAAGCGTGCGAGACCAATTTACAAATAGATTTTTATTGCAATGAAATAAGAAAACGTAACCACAAAAAGAACATAACAAAGTTATAAAATAAGATTATATTTTAGATTGATGTAAAACAAACTAAAAATAATGGGGGTTCTTACTTTTTATTCCTCTTTGAAGAACTCACTCAAAAACAAATTTATGGAGGTTTTTGTATGTTCACCAACCATAAAAACTTTTTGAAAAGTTTTTAAACTATAAGTGAACTATGAGTTAACTAAAACACAACTAAGAGTGAACTAAAAGTTAACTATGAATTGATTAAGAATTAATTGAAAGTGCACTGAAAATGAATTAGGAATTAATTAAAAGTGAACTATGAATTCAATCAAAATGAACTATAAGTTAATTAAAACTAAATTAAAAACCAATTGAAAATGAATTAGGAGTGAACTAAGAATTAATTATGAATCATGGATGAACATCTATGTGAATGTACTTGATTCATCATGTGAAAATGATGTATGTGACAATTGATAAAACATGGTTCACATTGAATAAATTATATTATTCATAATTTCATAAGTGAAAAAAAAAGATATTCTAAACATTTGTACAAATTTTGGATGGAATTTATTTCATTTGACATGAAAAAAAGGTGAAATTTTAAGATAGGTTTAAGTTTTGTGAAGGAAAATGTAAGTTTGGGAAGTTTCATTAAGAATCACTTGTGTTTAAAATGAGATACCCCAATTGTGTTTGACCTTATTTTATCCTCCCCATGTACTATTTTTCAAAACTTACTAATGACGTATTATTGACAAGGATAATAGTTTGAACTTAAAACATCATAATTTGCATGAAATTCAATAATAATTTCATAATAACTATAAATTTTCCTTGATATATATATAATTTGGTTTGTTGGTTTAAATTTCATACAATAATGCATAAGGGTCCATGAAGTGATAACTAAAAAAATAGATTTTTTCTAGGGACTCAATAGAAAATATTACCTAAACAAACATTAAGTAATAAATATTATCACATTAGTAAAATCCAAAAAATGTAATATGCAATAGGAGGTTGGCCTATTGTAGTTTTTAATGCAACAAAAAGAATTTGTAATTAGATTTTTATTCAACTTTGAAGAACTCCAATGGTCAAAAGCTAACCTTATTGAAAATAAAGAAATAGAAAAATACCAAGTCAAAATAAAAATAAAAATGACAATTTGCAATAAGTAAGTACCCTGAAATCATATTACAACAAACAACATCAGAACCTAAGCAAAGATGGCAAAGTTATGTTTTAATCAAAAACTGTAGTAGGAATATCCTACCCATTTTGTAATTTAGGTTCACTAGAATTCAAAAATGTGATCTCCAACTAGTATTGTATTTATTGGAGCATTTAATGCAAACAAAAAACATTGAAATCAAGGCTATTCCCATAGTAAAAACTTATGACAACTTATACCAATAAACTTGGGAATAGGCATGGCAATTCCAAATCACACTAATGTGGTGCTCAGGAACACATTGTGAAGATGAAGATGTGAAAATGAAGGCCTTTATGAAGATGTGGGTTTACAATGTGGTGGAATGGTCAAATGACTCACACAATTCATGTCAAGGAGATGAGTGAAGCAATAATAGGAGTTGCACCTCAATGTATGGTCAAGCTACAATAGTATCTTGGAAATCTTGCCTTGAAAATCAAACTTAAGGTAATTTGCCCAATAGGCGATTTCAACATGCATATCATCTTGAAAAACAATAGATCCCAAGTGCAATGTTGCATGATGGTAATGTACACAACATCTACAAACCTAGATCTTGGCACATCACATTTTTGCATCAAGTGTGATCCATCATGATCCATTCACATGCCTTACATAAACATTACCTATTTGCATACAGCGCTTTTACAATGCTTACCTACTTATTTGAAATATTTATCCACATTTGCTAATAACATGATAACAAGTTACATATTAGTTCAACATGGTGAATCACTCCAAACAAAATTTCAAGATAGGATTAAGATCATTTGTTAGCATTTTCACTATTTCCTTGGCAGATAATGTGGTTTGGTGTATACAATATATGCCATTATAGTGTAGGCGAATGTTGTAAATTTAGTATAGATGTTAACAAGTAGAAATTTTGTAATTGCTATATCAAATTCCGATATAAATAAGTAAAACTTGGTTCTTGACAAACGGAAACCACATAATGACCTTCTCCTATGTGCACATAGTAAGCTCTTCTCACGTAAAGCACTGCCTGGATTTTTCCTTTGTATTTTCAGCTCCCTTACCTGTCTGAAGAAACCTGTTTTCAGCAAGTGGGATCTTCTGCGCTGGAAGGTACCAACTAGGCTGTACTAGGATCTTCTGACCAGCTACAGGTACCAGCTAGCTTGTCACTATTTCTAAAAAGTGAAAAAATCCCAGCTTTGCTTTACATAGGAAAAGGCAGGCCCCTCCGCGATTTTCGATTTGTTCCCTCAGCCTACTGACCTCGGGCGCAGATCTCAAATCACAAAAGGGCCTGTACTCCGGCCCCTCTCCTATGTATAGGGGTCATTTAATTCATCAAAAGTTAGTACACGTATTGTGACTATCAATGGTTTGTGCACTATCAATCATAGGTTAGAGGTAGTATCAATGTGCAGTGGAATCACTCACAAACCTTCAAGGTTGCAAAGATGGGCTTGAAGTAGTGGTTGTGTGCCTAGTGGATTGGTGTAGTAGTTGCATCATTCACAAATTGTTGATCACAGACCAACAAGGGGGCAGAAATTTTTGCACACTGCATAATGGATCGGTATATGCATGACCCATCTGACACTGAAGGTTGTTTGTGAAAACTTGTGTGAAGTTGATGAGCTGTTGTTGTTCCAATGCAACAACATCAGCTATCTTAGTAAATTGAACGGTCCTAACAAACCCTAAAACTGCCGCCTAAATGCATATCCCACCCACCAGTCCATTTGGTAAAAATTTGAAGTCTCAACAAGAACCCAAGTTGTTCTAGGTGTTCTTGACAATAGCTGAGTTGCAGCTAAGTATTTGAAGCAGAGAAGAGGTTGATGAAATCTTCCAGATGAGTTAAGATAGAGGAAATGTAAAAGAAAAGACATTAAGAAATTTGGTGGACAGGTGGGTAGAAATCTCAAGGAAGCATAACCGAGCCTGCTGCCTCTGTCATCTAGATGCAAAAACCTGAACCATTTTACTACATTTCCAAACATCTTTGGGACACTGACTCCTGAGTTGCCCTTGTTCATCCCCAATTGAATGTTATTAATGGCATCAAGTAAGGCTATAGAGATGGTTAAACATAATGTACTTGACCACAATGTCATTAGTCAAGTACTTCACAGAAAACCCCCGTGCCATCATGTGCCTGCAATTCAATTATTACATGTCATTTGCTGCTAAATGAGTGAGTCTTGACAAAGAAAAGTGTAAGGTAAATCACAAGGGCATTATGGAAATAAGGGCCTGTGTGAGGCAACAGCTGAGCGCTGCTGGATTTTGGTAATGCCCTTTCCCATGTGCTTTACCAAGCGTAAAGAGTGACCTCACATTTGTTTTTAAATTTTTCCTGCAATACCTTGCTGGGTATCACGGGAAAACAATGCTCAACTTTAAAGAAACAGAATGCTTACAGTAACAGAACTTTCTGTTTTCGAAAAGCTTGATGGGAATTTACACTCTGCAAGGTGCTCTCTAGATCTAGTGTAATCCATGGTTGTCACTCCTACAAAACGCATCCACATAATGTCAAAAGACAGCACCTTCAAATCATGTCAATCTCTCAA
>Ga0209611_10008164_pt1 | contig 16511 bp, 23 predicted proteins | sample S1TSphgellanicum_3_FD_187693 | JGI IMG/M metagenome (GOLD analysis project Ga0209611, IMG submission 187693) | Host-associated microbial communities from peat moss isolated from Minnesota, USA - S1T2_Fc - Sphagnum magellanicum MG (SPAdes) (version 2) | ecosystem: Host-associated > Plants > Peat...
AAACTTGGAAGCATCTTTGTTGTCAACAACTTACATTCTTGAAATTTCCATGTAGTCCTTAACTCACACAAAATTCATGAGCTATAGCAAAAAAAAATTCATATTTTCCTATGGAATTTCCTTGTCATTTGTTTAAACATCCCAACACATGAAGAAAGAAAAAAACACTAATGTGAACAATGAACATGTGTACTAACCCTAATCTACAGTTGGTCAATAGCACTGGTCCTAGTTCAGTAATCAATACCTAAAAATAGAATGACTTCCAAATTACCTTAGGAAAAAAATTCCCAAAAAAATTCTCAATTTATGTTTCAAATGTTCACATTTTCCATTACAAGTTCATTGTAATGAATGTCCATGAATTTGTCTACAAAAATGATGATTGAAGTGAGAAGGGCAAGATGCCATTCCATCAAGTCATAACATATTCCATGGTAGAAAGTATCACGGAATATGAAACGGTTGCAATTCCACCAAGGAATGTCGTTGAGAGAGAAGAAGGGCAAGATGCCATTCCGTCAAGTCGTAACATATTGTAACATTAGAAGTCAAATTGGCGGAATAATAAAAAACAAAAGTGGAACCAGCAGATGACCACCTGTCCCACTCGGGAAAAACCCTAAAAACGCATGTAAATACGCCACCAGTACCGGTTCCGACTATGTAATGGGCCTGTTCCACCTAAGAACATGGGAAGCCCAGTAGGTTTCACACCAGTCCAGTTACGTCGTAACCGGGTTCGATAACCAGGGTCTGTTCCAGTCGATCTTCTGACAGTCCAATGGTATTTGGACACCTCGGCCAAGAGCCACATCATCAAAGCGACTCATGCGTGAAATAATTCTCAGTTGGACAATAGTTAGTTAGTTCCGTGACATATTTTCGCCACGTGGCTTTTTAAATGAAAAAGGCCTGCAACTATTGAAAGTCGTACTTAGTGCTGCTGACCACCTCATGCAGCGCCCGACTCGGGATAACGGTCTTATCCACCACGTGTACATTGCCACGCACGCATTTCGCAAACACCTGGAAGCTCATCACGTAAAAAAGCGCACTGAACGACTCACTAATTCACGAAACTCCAACTCACTAACAACTTAGGCTTCAGGTAGGTTTTACATAAAATAAGAAATTAAAAAAATAAATTTAACCCAAACCTCTGATTAGGAGATGCTAATCAGAGGTTAAGTCAGAATTATCTTCTCCTGAGATAAGGATTAGGCCGCTAATCAGCGGTTTAGTGAATCGGGCACAGCAGCAGCGTCTCGGGAGCGCAAGCTTGTTTGTTTGCGCGTTGCGCGACGACGACGACGACGAAGAACAAGAAGAAGAGGAAAGCCTTTTTTGCAGCGATCAGATCTGCACAAAAACACAGAGAGAGGCGACGATTTGATTTTCCACTCTCTTTCTTTCCTCAGTGCAATGAGAGTGAGAAGGAAGGAAGAAGCGAAAGTGAAAGAAAGAAATTGCGAGGCAGAAGAAGAGTAGTAGATGCTTGTCTTTTGTTTTGGGAAATTGGTTTTGTGAAAGGAAAGGAAAGGAATTGTTGGCGAGGATTATTGGCATGGAGTACAGCGATGATGCGGTTCTTCAAGTTTTGCCGATCGGACCTTCCTCAGTGCTTGGTAGAGTATTGGCTTTGAAATTGCTCTTTTGTGGATGGTTGAGAGAAGGCCGTGTCGTGTTGTGGACGAAGGTGTTGCGTGTTTTTGCGGTGTGGAAACGTTCTTTGTTCGGATTTTGGCTGCGGAGTTTGTTCGCATGGCTCAACCCTCGCAACCCCAGCGTGTTGCTCATCGCGGCTGTGTTGGCGACTATGCTGCTAGGGAGAGCTAAGATGCAGTCGCAGAAGATGGAGCGGGCTTATCGGCGCAAGTTTTGGTCAAATCTGATGAAGACGGCGCTCACGTATGAGGAGTGGGCGCATGCGGCCAGGATGTTGGATAAGGACAAAGGTCGCCGCAAGGACTCCGACTTGTATGACGAGGATCTGGTGCGAGCCAAGCTTAATGAGCTTCGTTTACGCCGTCTGGAAGGCGGTGTGAAGGATATCCTCTTCTGCATTCGTGCTGACCTCGTGCGCAACCTGGGCAACATGTGCAACCCTGAGCTGCACAAAGGTCGCCTCCAGACCCCTCGCCTCATCCAAGAGTACATCAATGAAGTCAGGTAACCGGGCTTGCTTTCTGCCTCTCTCCTCTCTGTCCCACTCCCTCCCTCCCTCCCTCCCTCGTATTGTGTTCTCTGTCAACAGCTTCGGTGCACTATCAACAGCAAACTACAGCAATTTGTAAAGAGAAAAAAAATTGCTTTCATCTGCAATTTGGTAGGATGTTTGTTGCATGCCTGTTGCAAGAAAAAAAGCACACACTGCCTGGTTGGTGAGAATGTGTTGTTTGCACATGGCTGTCATGTGTTTGAATGAATTCCTGAAACCATCAAGTATGACAATGGACATGTGTTTGAATGAATTCCTGGAACCATCAAGTGTGGCAATGGACATGTGTTTGAGTGAATTTCTGAAACCATCAAGTGTGGCAATGGACATGTGTTTGAATGAATTCCTGAAACCATCAAGTGTGGCAATGGACATGTGTTTGAGTGAATTTCTGAAACCATCAAGTGTGGCAATGGACATGTGTTTGAATGAATTCCTGAAACCATCAAGTGTGGCAATGGACATGTGTTTGAATGAATTCCTGAAACCATCAAGTGTGGCAATGGACATGTGTATGAATTTTGGAAATCATCAAAGAATGGCAATGGACATGTGCATGTATTCCAGAAACCATCAAGTATGGCACTGAGGAAAGCTTTGACACTCATGATGGGATTCACATTCGTCTTGGTGGATGCACATTAGTAATGACTTCTGTTCTTGCGCGATCCTAGAATGGAAGAAGATACAGCTCCAGAATTTCTTCTTCCATGCCTGTTGATACATCAAAGCCTCTCTTCTTGTTCATATACTCTTATGGTTTGAATTCAAACTGTTAAATATGGCAATTGATGTGTTTGAATACCTGAAACCATCAAGTATGGCACTGATGAAAAGCTTTGACACTCATGGGACCATCATCATCTTGGTGGCTTCACATTTTGTAGTTGTTCAAGGCAATGAATGGCTTCTGTTCTTTCACAATCCTAGAATCAAAGATACAGTTCAAGGAGTTGTTCTTCTGTACCCTGTTGGCACATTAAAGTCTCTTTTCTCTTCATATACTTATGAAGCTTATGACAGCAAGCCTGGAAAAGCATGTGCTCACACTGCACTGTATTCAGAAGTAGGCTAAGAAAGTGACTGCTTCTATTTTGTTTTCATGTCTGGCTCAGCAGCTTTTTATCACATCTTGTTGCAGTTCTTTTGAATGCCTGAGGCAATTGTCAATTGCTTGTCTTCTTGCTTGGGACGGTCATTTGTGGAGGCTAGATTTCTGTGATATCTTCTTGATCTTCTACTCAGGTTTGATATGTTTCCGCTGTCCTCTTGGAGTTGTTGATGTATTGAATTTGGTCCTTTCCAGGTATCACCTGCGAGCAGTCTGTGAGACTGATTCTGAGAGCTGCACAGCAGAGGAAAAGATTGCATTCATCCATGAAACAAGGCATGGATTTGGACGCACTGCTCTCCTTCTGAGTGGGGGAGCTGCATTAGGATCGTTTCATCTTGGGGTTGTGAGGACACTGATAGAGCACCGCCTTTTGCCTCGGGTAGTTGCAGGTGCCAGTGTGGGCTCCATCATCTGTTCTTTTGCAGCCACTCGAACCTGGTCAGAACTTCAGAGCTTCTTTGATGATCCAATGCCTCCAATGCATTTCTTTGAAAGTATGGGGAGCATCTTTGCAACAGCACACAGGTTGTTAACAAGAGGAGCTGTGCATGAAATAGGGGCATTGCAGAGGAAGATGAGGCAATTGATTGGGGATTTGACATTTCAAGAGGCATATGATCTCTCGGGTCGTGTGCTTGGGATTGCAGTGTGCTCACCCCGAAAGCTGGAGCCTCCAAGGTGCTTAAACTACCTCACATCTCCACATGTGGTCATCTGGAGTGCAGTTACTGCATCCTGTGCATTTCCAGGCCTTTTTGAAGCCCAAGAGTTGATGGCAAAAGACCGGAGTGGACACCTTGTGCCCTATCACACACCTGCACAGGTTTGTTCCAACAACCTCAAGATTTAATTTCACATTTGTTCATGAAAATTGTATTTCTGTGTGGCTGGCATGGCCATGCCATTCAATTATTCACTCCTGACAATATCAAAATGCCACAGGTGGGTCCAGAGGAAAAGGGGATAGGGAAACGACAGTGGCGTGATGGCACTTTAGAGAGTGACTTGCCCATGATGCAGCTGAAGGAGTTGTTCAATGTGAACCATTTCATTGTCAGTCAAGCAAACCCACACATTGCCCCACTTCTCCGGCTCAAAGAAATTGTGCGAGCTTATGGAGGAGATTTTGCTGGGAAGGTGGGCAAGAGTTCTATCCCCAACTGTGAATTCTTTCTCCAATCCAAAAGGTCATTTAAGCTTCGAGGAGCAAATTCCTCCAGCTCAAAAAGCAAAAGGGACCTATGGCGTCAATTCTGTTTTGTGAGAATATGGTAGCAAGATTTTATGACAATGTCTACCTGGAATGGGGGGGTTGCAGTTGGCACATTTGTTAGAGATGGAGGTGAAACATCGCTGCAAACAGGTGCTGGAGATGGGTTTTTCAGCATTTGGGCTGGCCAAGCTATTTGCACAAGACTGGGAAGGTGATGTCACCATTGTCATGCCTGCAACCTTTGCCCAGGTAAACATCAAATTGTTTGTCATGGAATACCAGGACAGGGAAAGTTACTACTATGTGATTTGAGATCAGACCAGTATATGTCACAGTGGGGATGGAACACAGCCCCTTGGCAATTGTCCACTTATCCAAGATTGCAGTGTCTCTGAGTGGTCCAGTATTTTCAAGTTGAGCTAGTGATGGTCAAATTGCGATAGGAAGCAATTTCCTCAGTAGAATAAACTGCAATGTTCAGGCAATACATTGCACTTTTTTCTCGGCTGAAAAATGAGCAGATCTTGCTTTGTGCAATCTTGTTTCAATCAGAACAGTTGTATGACTATGGAGTAGCTATCTGCTTCCATCAGTTCATTTGGGCCAACTGTAAGTGGGTTGCCAGTAGACCGTTTTTTGTTTGATTTGTGTTTCCCTTAAGGTTTGCTATATTGAAAACATTGGGTGAATTGTTTTTTTCCAGTTTGCTAAGATAATTACCAATCCAACAGCAACGGACCTGCGGAAGGCAGTGATGCAAGGACGACGCTGCACGTGGGCCAAGCTGTCTGCCATACAGGCCAACTGTGGCATTGAACTAATGTTGGATGAGTGTGTTTCTGAACTCAACCGCCGTCGCAAGATACGGCGACAGGCAGAACGCAATAGCACTGCACAAGCACATGGGGGGATGGGGCGCTCCTCATCGGCCACCAAACGGATACCATCATGGAACAATATGGCACGAGAAAATTCCTGGGGATCAATGGATGAAGAAGGCATGGACACAGCATTACAACTGGGGGGTCCTTGGGGTGGGCCATCATTGAGGAAGCTCAGACCTGTGCGTATCAGCCATGATGGCAGTGACAGTGATGACAACATGGATTTTAGTCAGCTGTCATGGACTAGAGTTGGGGGGCCATTGATGAGGACTGCATCTGCAGCTAAATTCATCATGTGTTATAATGGAGAAGTGGATGCAGGGACAGGTGCTACCCAAATTGAATTGCGAGGGCAAGAGAGTGGGGAGGAAATTGATGGGACTAAGCTGTCTACAAAATTTCCGGGTGGAGGCAATGGGGAATTGCGGAGTGGCAAACGGGCCAACAAGATATGGGACAAAATAGTCAGTGGTAGTGATGTTCAGGTTCATGGTGGTTGCGAAGGCAAGAATGATGAATTAGGATCTTCAGCATTTGATGGCAGAGGCTTTTCTTTCCCTTTGCAGAAGTCAGTTAGCTTGGACAGAATGACTAAGAATGAGGGGCAAGCTCAAGAGAAACAAAAACATGGGTTTAGATGTGGCAGTAATGCAGCATGTGAATGTTCAGGGTTGGAAAGGACTGCTTCTTGTGACTGCTCAAATCCAGATAAGCGATTTGATTGTGAACAGCCATGTAAAATTCCTGACCTTCTATCCCAATCTCCAGATAGTGCCAAAGTAACTGGCAGCAAAGAGGACTTAGAGCAAATTGCTGTGCCTAGTGGAGTAGATGACGAGGGAGCAGCAGAGATAAGTATGGGGCAGGCTTTAAAGTCCACTTCACGACAAGCGCAATCTGAAGGCTTGCAGGGGCGTGCATTAGAACGAGGCGCTTTTGGCTCCTTTCTGAGAAAGTAGGGGATCATGAGCAGGTTTTTTCTTAAAGTGATTCTTCCCCTGTGATTTGGCCATTGGAGTCTACAATCAGCCTCTAGTCAAACAAGGATTCTTACAAATCAGTAGTTCTTAAGTACACTCACACTTGCCTTCTGGTTAATTTGTGGAGATGGAAAATTTCTATTCAAATCAATTATTCTCTCTTTAGAGAAAACAATTCCTAGCTAAAAGTGGGCACCAGTTGTAGGATCAGTACAAGTTTTTCTAAATGGTAGGCCAACTGAGGAGGGACCCTTTGAAGATGGGAAGACATTGAATAGGGATGATGATCTCCTCACAGTTGCAGTGGAAGAGCTGAATGCTTTCATATTGTCCCGGATTTCCTCCTTTACTGGACTTGTTCCTGATGCCTTTGTCAGAAGTGCATCAACACTGCTGGGTGATGCAATTGTGTAAGTTGGGTACTTCATTGTTGTGTTGTCTTCAAATTGTTTGTTTTGGAGATCAATCTGCAATTTCCATATAGATAAAAAGGGTTTGGGTTCAGTGCTTCTCTTACAGAGATGACCCAGTCTCGTCGTGAGTTCTTGTGGCTAGCCAGTTTACTTTTGAATTTGACCACAGAGGTGGTCAGTATCTTGGAAGATGCAAGAGGCTTTTTTCAACCCATGAATTCTTTAAGGTTTGCAAAAATATGTCCTTTCATTCAGTCTGCATTCTTTCACTGCTTCAATCTCAAGTCTTTGACCTGATATGCAGCGATTGAGATTCTATGCAAGGCATTCTTACTGCATCCTGTATCACACCCTACCGGCAATCTTCAGCTACAAAGCAAGATTCACAATAATAATGTTGTTGACATGAAAGCTTTCAGATATGTCTAGATTGCATGCAGAATCCTGACATAATTCTTGTCCTATGCAATCCATCCTCCACTATTTCTTGTCTTCTGCAAACTATTCTGCACTATTCTTGTATGGAAGGAATGGGGATGTCATTTGCCATCTACCATGTTTTTGAGATCATGATATTCTGGCAAGGCAACTTTTAAGGGTGTAAAACCACATGACCTTAGATTACAGATAAAGCAAAAACAAACCTTTCTTCATGTTTTCAGAGTCATTAAGTGAAGAGACTAGATCGAGGCATATCCAATGATCTTAGTGTGTAAAACCACTTCCATGTTGCAAATGATTGGTGCACAAACAATTCAATAACGTTTTGCTTTCCTGAGCTACTGCAATTGAAAACTAGTGAAGATCCAGGGAAAAGACCATATAGTTATTTATGCTCCTTATGCACAACTGCAATGGAGGCAGGTATTTCACACAATGGCATCAAAAGGAATATTGAATTTATATATTCCAAAAAACTGTTCTTGGCATCATCACTGTCATTCAATTTGGAAGCAACCACTAGATGCAATCTACCATTAATGAAAAAATCACTCAGCCTGTGCAGACTAGAATGCTTACCTGCCTGACACAAAACGGTCTGTTCCCGCTACAAGTCAAAACTATGGACCTATGTATCCCCTTCTACTTCAGGTTGTCTATTACAGGCAAAGGATTGTCTAAAAAACGTGAACCCGTACAACACCAGCCAAGATTTAACAACCAAAAGATGTAAGTGGCTGATGATCTTCAAAAAACTACAAAAACAAGGAAACAAAAAACCACTCTCTTCTCTCTGAGAGTGGATTCAGTAGACTCACTACAAGATGCGATCAGACAGTGAGGGCAACCTATTGAAAAAGTTCAATGGCACCGCAGGCAGAGGGTCTTGGAAGCACGGGTGTCGCATGATATACAGACCCAGAAGAAGCACCACCACTTTGAAAGGAGTGACATATAGCAGAAGTGCTGCTACCAAACAGAAGCCAATGAAGATGGCAGTTGCCCTGGTTCAAAGCCAAGCCAACAAAAAGAGATGAAGAAAGAGATGAGGGAGCATCATCAGACTTGCCAAAGCTTATGTAAACCCTAAACCCTACTTAAATCAAGTTGCAACTCTGATAGCTTTCAAAAACAAAAGGAGAATAATATTTATTGCCCAGTACCTTGGATCTCGCCAACTGAGAAGAGACAGCAGCCTCTCTCCCATAGTAGCAAGACCTCCAAGAGCATTCTGTATTCTTCCAGAAACTCCTCTCAACCTCTCATACCTGAACTTCAATACCTGTATCAAAGAAACGTACTGCCATATTAGATCAATAGCAAATATAACTTCCTGCAGGAATGAAATCTGCTCACTGGAAAAATACTAAAAACCAAAAACTTTGACTATGTGTATTATATGTAGAAATACTGACCTCCTGTGCTTTGTTAGCTGGCACAATGTTGAATTCTTCCTCCAATTCATCCAGATCACCTATATGCTCCCCTTGAGAGAGTTTAGCATCCATGAAAGGAGGTGCTCGAGCTCGGAACCGATAGTTCCATGCCCCAATCAGGAACAGGTACAGGAAGAGTGTGGGAAGTAGAAGCTCTGGGTACCAAACAAGAATGAAGAAGAGGAAGTGGACCAGAAGTGTGGTCACAGGGCTTTTCCAGCTGCAAATGTCGGCGAACAAACTTGTTATTGTCATCACACCATTGAGCACGGCCTGCAACATGAGCAGACAAAACCATAATTCTTAGACAAAAATATAACATTCTCCTTCATTATTGAGGCAGGTAAATCTTCAGGGGGGGGCTGCCATATCTTTCTGACAAAGGATATGTCATTTCCAACAAGGGGGTTTAGGGTTTTAGGGTTCACCATAATCCGATAGTAGTTAGCTTTGCTCCTGCGCATGCTCCAGCGCTCAGCATCAGTGTCCAGCATAAACTGCACAACCTCTTGACGCAGTGCTGGTTCTGATCTCATGAGTCTCAATGCAACCATGTTCATGGCTGCAATCCGAAGACTCTCCGCCTGCTTGTGATCAAGAGGGTAAAAATAATGCATTCTTGGCAGTGGAGGCTGCAGATAAGCATGCATCAAATTCAACTTTGATGCAGACGAGAGTCGCACAGCAAGCTCTAGCTCGCCCATTTTCTTTACACCCTGTGGTGTGACAACAAGCAAAGGGTAGGCATTCGTGTACACCCGATCACTCTCCAGTGTTGATAAGCGAATGCGGATCTTCCCAATGGGAAGATCTTTGATGGTTGGTGCCATGTCTGGATTTGCATGCCTGTAAAACATGGGAGGGAAAGAGAAACATTAGAAAAGAAGAAACAAAATAAAGCATCAAATAGATGTATTCCTTTTTAGGGTTTAAAAGTTGTTTAGAGCAACAGCAGTGGGAATGAGAAAAGAGCCTGTTTACCTGTTGTCAAACACACCTACTGTGAGCACAGTACACGGATCATAAACTTCCCAGGTGTATTGCTCATTCCAACGAGGACTGAAGCTCTCAAAAATAGTCCTTGTCCGAACCCACTTTGGACCATATTTGGCAACACAGTATGCATCAGTGCTACCCCATTTGTCCTTGGTGGATTTCATAGGAAGAAGGCTGTTGGCACCAAGGATACCCAGCTCCACAATACCAAGAGCAGGTCTCCAGAGCTGCTTCGCTGTGGGGCGATTGCTGCTAGTGTAGTTGGGAGACTCATCCATAACATGATAGCCACCATCTAAGGAAATACGCACATGAATGCGCCCACTTAATAGTCCTTGGCCACCCGTTTTTCCAAGCACATACCACCTGGGTACAAAAAAAAGAAAAAGAACATAACTTGAGCACAAAAAAATCCTAAGTACAACAACCCTACGCAGAAACAAACAAAAAAGATACAAAAAGTGGGATTTCAAAACACTTTGAAGGCACACACCTTGAAGGCACTGGGCGACCATCAATCCGCCGTTCTACACTGCTCAATGGGATTCTCACTTCCCCGAGAATCTCCTCCTGCAATAAATAATAATCATAGAGCCGAAAAACCCAAATTGATACCCAAAATTAAATGTGCCATACTTTTGGAACAATTATATTGTATGACAAAGAGAATTGGTTAAATTTGTGAACATTCCTATAAGATGAACAAGTGACCTTCAATAGTAGTAGCAAAATCCCCACCACTTACTTTGTTTCCAACTCGCTCTTCAATGAGAAGATGCAACAATTCATCAAATGGCTCAGCTGCAACGAACATCAAATCCTCATTCCAGAATGGGCTGGTGGCACTCTTCACCATAGCCACTCTTGACTGTACAAGTTGATATGGACCAACAATTGCCTTCACATACTGCAACCAATAAAGAAAAATTATGTGCACAAGATTTGACATCCATGCATGGTGACTCCAGAGGTCAGATTTTCAACTCTGAAAGTCTGGAGGAGTGTAACAGCGAAAAGCAGATAAATACTGCATATGGAAGAAAGTGCAGCTATTGACTACACACTAGAATCCACAAAAATACACTACAACAAGACATACCGGTTCTGGTAGTCGTCCTTTGTCACGAGGATTTAAATCTTGAGCTTCAATGACGTTCACCCGCAAGTACCACAACTTGGGTGACAGATAAACTTTGGATCGGAAATGGGCATGTCCACCTGTGTCAGAGTGCCATGCTTCAGGAAACGCTTCATCAGCTTGCGTACCCCACCAAACAGCAAGCATGATTTCACCTTGCACTCTGCCCCCACCCTTTCCAGTCTTGGCTTCGAGTTTGTACCATTGTGGAGCCAGTGGGCTTTCTGGAGGCTTCCTCTTTGGGACCTCTGACAAATCAAGCATGAGACCTCCAAGGAAATCATCCTTCAAAAGCTTGTCCTATTATTAAAAAAAAAAGATTGTTCAACATTAGCACTTCCAAAACACACAAGGGCACTAAACCCTAAACCCTCTTCATCCTCATGAAAATCAACAACAGAATTACTTCAGCTATGCTGCTACATAATGCAAGAATGCTTTCTGAGGTCAAACCAGCTAAATCCACCGACCACAATAATACCAGGAAGAAAAAAGCCTCATACCGCATCCCATGCTGTCAATTCTAGTGTGCCCCCTTGCACTTTGTCTTCACCAACAGCAAACACTTGATTCCATTCGGGATCTAGGCTACGTTTGATAATCTTCGTCTCCGCCTTCAGATTCCGCAGTGTCAATCTCACATACTGTTGTTATTTGTGGCCCATGCCAAAACACACACACACCCACACATACAATCACCAAGAGCCAAAATTGGGTGGAGAGTGAGGGTTCTAGGTTTAAGGTTCTTGAGAAAGAGCGAGAGAGAGAGAGATCAAGCCAAGAAAGAGCCCAGATATCAGACAGCACAGAAAAGCCCAATGAAGAACAAAAAACAAAATCTATATACAGCGCACTCTCGAACGAGAATTTCATAAAATCTGGTGTTGTTGTTGTTGCACGGACCTCTGAATTTTTTCAATCAGGTAGCTGTTGTTGCATGCAAGCATGCAGTCCAAGAAAAAGACTTACAGGATCACTGGTCCGCTCGGCATCTTTAGCAGCAAGTCCTCGTGCTTTTACCACACGGATAAACAAGAATGTCATCTGCTCAACGAGGTCGTAGTGATGGTTGTAATCAACTGCCTTGCCGAGATCAGGATTGGTTTCCTTGATTGTGAAATCTGTTTCCGGAACTGTGAGGAGCAAATTGGAAGCTCTCATGCCGGCACCAGCTTGCGGCTGCTGCTGCTTGTCTGCTTTCATTCCTGTTCTCACAATTTTTCCATCCTTAGCAAAATCGCCCTGTTGTTGCTTTTGTTCCTTCTGCATCTGATCAGGGCTCATGTAAACTTTCAAGCTGCAAAAAAGCCCACCAGAGAAAGAAGAATTCAAACAAAACCCAGAGAGAGAGAGAGAGAGAGAGAGAGAGCTTCACGACTTCATGAGTCCACTTCAGTTGCAAAAACAGCAACCCGCAGATGCATATTCAATCTACCAGAAAGAGGAGCCCCATACCCAAGATCTCCTTTGATTTGGGAGAATAAGCCTCGTTTCTGCAATGGGTACCACCTTGCAGCTTCAGGCGGCTTGGAAGGAACACTGTGAATAGAAATGGTCACTCTCCCCAGAAAGCTGCTGCGTCTACCAGCGGGAGTGCCATCACTAGTCTTACGTTCACTGTGGACATTGAGCTCCAGGTCTCCACCCGTCGCTAGATCCGACATTAAGAATTCGAACTACAACACCCACAAACCGAAAACCGAAAGACAGGTGAAACCCAGCTGCTGACAATTGCAAATCCAGCTACAAACAACACTTAGATCGCTGATCAGCTGCTCGACTTGTTTGAAGGAAGACGAAACTCGTGCTGGCTTTGCGCTCGCGCAATTCACAGCATTTTTTCAAATTTATTTTGGCAAAGAGAGGAGATACAGGCACTGTATGTACCTTCTCGTTCCAAGTGGGGTCAAGATCCTTGATCTTCACCTTCGTCCTTTTGCGCTGTCCGTCGTAGTCCAGCTGGGCCCGGTAGCAGAATCACAATCACAAAAGCAAGCCCAAAAAACTCATCAAAACCGATTTTGATGCGACAACAAAACTCACAGAGAGAGAGAGAGAGAGAGAGAGAGAGAGAGAGAGAGAGAGAGAGAGAGAGATACCACGCAGTATGCATTGCATGAGCCTTCACCATCTTTGGGCATCAACCCTTTCGCCGCCAACACCTCCACTACAAGTTTTCGTGCATTCCCCGCCATGACAGACAGAAAGACAAACAATCCACACACGTACGTAGCCAAAGGAACAATAGAAACAAAAGGACAGAAACTCCGCCTCGACGTCCGTTACCACGGCGCAGCCACAAGCAAGTAATTATACCTGACTCAATTCAGAATGCTTTGTCTCCCTCTCACTCACTCACTCACTCACGATCTCTCTCATTGCCGAGCGAGAGGGCGAGCGAGAGAGCGAGATCAAAGACAGACAGAAGCCGGAAAAGGAAAAAGGATACTCACAACAACACAGCAACCCAATGCAGCAAATGCATGGATCATCAAACTAGGAAGCTGAAAAAGAGAAACAGACACCAAAAAACCAACCAAAACAATTCTCAGATTCGTCTTCCACAAGAATTCTTCGACAATCATGCGAGCTTTTGTACAAACGACACAAAATCATCGCTGCTTTTCTTTATTTCTTCTTCCTCAAATTCTGGTGCCTTTGCTTGTTTCTTCTTCTTCTCGAGGCTTGTTCGTTCTGGTGCTGGTCAGTCCCTTTCTTTTCTTTTTTTGGGTGGGGCGAAAAATCGCCAAAAAATGACACAGTTTTCTGAAAATGAAATATTTTCTGTCACAAATTCTCTTTTTTTGGAAAAAAAAAACATTCGCCTAAAATGAAACACAAAACTCTTTTTTTTTGGAAAGGGTTTCGCCACAATTTATGCTTACTGGCTACTTGTCTTCTTAAGGATTCTTTGAAATGTGGTGGTGGTGTGCAGTCTTTTTTCTCTACTTTTTTTTTCTGGGGCGAAAAATCGTCATAAGGCGACAGATACACAGTTTTCTGATTAATGAAATATTGTGTCGCAAATTCCCCTTGTTCTTTTCTTCTTTAAAAAAAAAATTCGCCTAAAAGGGACAGAAAACTGTTTTTTTCTTTTTCTTTGGGGGTGGGGGGAGGGTGTCGCCACATTTACGCTTTACTGGCTACGAAGAAGACTAAGTTCCTTTAAATTTTTAATTCGCCAGTATTAAGCAGAAATCTGCCTAGGGATGATGCTCGCCACACTGGCTTGATCAGGAAATTGAAAAAAAGAAAAAAAAAATGTGCTACTGCTGGCGGAATTGGTAGTTAGAAGAAGACGTTTAGTTTTGTTTCCGTTAAAGAAATAGCGGCGGAAGTATAAATGGTGGCGCTGCTCGCACATTCATCTCTCATTACTACGCTCTTGTACCACACACTCTTTTCTCTTTTGTACTCGCAACACACACAAATTGAAACATGAAGACGAAGAAGAAGAATTGAAGAAGAAAGGTTCCAGTAAGTAAGTAAGTAAGTCGCCAGATTTGGAGGGATTTAAATTTGTTTTTCCCCTCTCAATAGCCAGATTTTTATGATAATGGCGACTTTAGACGATGGTCCAAGGTCCAAGGGACCAATGAATTCAAGCAATCTTATTGGTCGAAAGCTTTAAATTGGTCTCAAGGCCTTTAAACAAGGGTCCAAGGCCAAAAAGTGGCAAATCGAGGCTAAACTTACATGGCACCTGTTTTGGAGGGAAAATCAATTGGTTCAGACCAAAAAAATAGTGCTAAAAGAAGAGCTCCTAATTAGGAGAACCAAGAATCAGGCAAGGGACTAAGGTACAGTCCAACTCAAGGATTCAATTTGCTTCAAATCAGTCCAAATTGGTTCCTAGGAAATTGGACCCTCGACCCCCTCGTCTAAAGTGGGGGCCTACGTTCCAGTAAGTAAGTAAGTGGCCATAAATTTTATTTTTTATTTTTCTATTTTCTTGATCTAGTTAGTATGTAGCCAGATTTGGCTAAATTGTTTTGTCGATGATCGCCACTTTGACTACAGATATCACAAAATAAAAAAAACAAAACCCTAACTCTACAGCAACTGTTGGTGGCTGGGTGTTGCATCAATCAAATCTTCTTCTTCTTCTTCTTCTTTCTCCCTCCAGAGATTTAAATGTTGTTGCTGGATGGTTCTTTAAATTCGTCTTGTTCTCCTTCCAGAGATTCAAATCCGAGCTACCTACTAATGATAAAAATGTTTTTGCAACATCCAAGGAAAACACAAAAATTCTGCTACTGATCGTATTCTGCTATTGCACTTATTAGGGGAGCTGGCAAGCACTGGTTTCTGTATTTATGTGTGTAGTAAGTAAGTAAGTAAAGTATGTGTGTGTTTCCAGTGACACACAAATTTTTTTGCAGAGAAACGCAATAAATAATTGTCCGATTTCGAGTTTTGCAGCAGAGAAAAGCAAAAGCGAGTGTGCTGGTTTTCACCTCACTAGCTTTTCGACGAGTTCATGAAAGATTTGGCAAATGGGTGGTGTATCTTGCCCCGTGCGCTGCAGGCTGCCAAGGTATTTGAGGAGTCCATGAATGATTTATTGAATGGTTTGCTTGCCCCATCTGCTGCAGGCTGCCAAGGTATTTGAGGAATCCATGAATGATTTGCTTGCCCCATCTGCTTCAGGTATTGCATCTGGAGGGGGATGTTGTGTTTGCCAATATATTGTACTGCAATTTTTGGACAAATGGTAGAGGAGATTGCAGCTGCAGGAAAAGCTAACAACCACATTTCTACAACCATATCTACAACCCTCTTCAGCTTAGGTACTAAAGCTCTCTATTGTACCTGAGAATCCCACCTTCTATGGCATGTTCACTGACTCTAATAGCAACCAGGTAGCGGGTCACCTACAAAGGAAAAAAGTAGGTAAAAGAAAGGTGGGTAGTGGTGGTTTAGAAACAGGTAGTAGATAAGTTAGTTCAGAGGGAGAACCCAAAAAAGAAGAAGAGGGATGTTATCAAAACATGACAGAATTTCAAGTAGGACCTAATTAGGGTTTAGGGTTTAAGTCCTTTACTCCTTTCTAACTTAGTTTCTAGCATTAGGTCTGAGATGGGTCTTAGGACAGGCACTTCAAACCTTGCAAGGGTATGAAGATAGATAGACCCCCTTCTCTCATATGGGTACTAATATTAGTTTGATCCTTGTTGTTGTTGTTGTTGTTTTTTGTTGGTTGTTTTTTTGTTTCCCATGCACACCCAATTTGAGAGTTCATTGAATTGAGTTCCCATAAATGAAGATTTTGTCCATCCAAGGTTTTGCCCAAGTAAATAAATGATCTTCTTTTAATGGGTGAGTTGTTTGAGGGTCATCTTGCTGGAAAAAAGAGATTTTCAGAATCAGAAGTAATGTTTTGTTGCTTTAATTAATATATTTTCCTGGATTCCTACTAAGTACTACTTGTTGATTAACTTTTTGGCCTTGCGCACCAAGGCAAGGATTATTTATTGTGTTTAGATTCATTATAGAGTATAGTAGCTAGCTTAAGGGATTTTGGCCCCTAGGTAATAATAATAATAATAATAGGTCTATTTATTTTTATATGAGGATTTTTGAAAGATGATATTTTTTGGCTTGTGTTGAAACTTGAGATTAGTTATTATAGAGTTATAATAATATCTTGAAGGATTTTGGGTTTTTTTTTTTTT
>Ga0209611_10008165_pt1 | contig 16510 bp, 9 predicted proteins | sample S1TSphgellanicum_3_FD_187693 | JGI IMG/M metagenome (GOLD analysis project Ga0209611, IMG submission 187693) | Host-associated microbial communities from peat moss isolated from Minnesota, USA - S1T2_Fc - Sphagnum magellanicum MG (SPAdes) (version 2) | ecosystem: Host-associated > Plants > Peat...
GTTGTGGAAGGTTTCAGTCACCAGAAGTTAAGCAACAAGAAAAAAAAGAAAGAAAAAAAAAACGCATAATTGCTATAGTTGCTTCCAAATTCATGTAGCCATGAATATAGAAGGATGGTTTAAATTTTTATGCTTCATATTTATGGCTAGATTTGACTAAATCTTCCTAGGAATGAACATCACTTTTTCTACATTTTTCTGTGGACTGATCATTACATCTTCTGTGGACAATCACCACTTAACAAAATATTGGTCCAGGATTTGAGGAATGTGATGAATACATCAAATTATTGTTCACCTACACAATTATACATGTGTAGAGGATGGAGGGGGGAAAGTCAGTTTAATCACCTCTCAATTTGAGTAAGATGTGTATTATTGCTTTATCTACTTTTCAGTTTGAAGTTAGTCATTTTTAATTCACAATCATATGGTTTAGGAATGGGTTGTAGATGGAATGTTCAGGATAAAGTTTTCACCAAATATCGGTTGAAGACCAATAAAAACATGTTGGATTAGCCCATAATGGGCAAATATCATATGTGGTTTGAAAATTTGCCATTGCAAGTCTATAGATGGTTGTATCTATTGCATCTAGGATTCTTCCACCCAACTCAAACTTCTTCCACCCCATCTTGATGCCAGATAGAGAGAAAATCAGTGTTTTGACAACATTGAAATACATGTCTCTGCCCTATCTCTGCACATAACTATTTGCTTGATTATTGAATTACATGTGCTTTTTGTGTGTGGGTGGATTGTTGCACTAGAGAATCAAGACTGTCTACTATACCTGACTTAAAAGTCAAGCACATATAGTGATCATCCCTGACATTTGGAAGTTTGTATCATTTGAAGTTGTGGGAATAACAACTTCCATTGTTGTGAGTATTTGTAGCAACTTACTTGGGAGTCTGCACACTTATCTTTGGTATCCTGATTTAGGGTAGATAGGCCAGTGAGCAAACATTAAGCTCTCAAAGAACATGTGTTCACTTTCTCATCACTTTCAGCCTTGGTGGTTCAAAGGGTCCAAGCAGCCCTTTCCTTGATGCACCTATATATCTCAGTATTTATAGACCTCCATTTGGGTTTGAAACATGCAAGATTAAACCTCCCAAAGTAGGGGGTTTGAAAAAAATAGTCCTTGACCTCTTGTGAACACATATCTTTTCATGTGTAATTGAAGAGCATATCATAATTGGACATGGAAAACTTCATACATAGACAATATCCCTCATATTGCTAAATGATGTGGACTTTTTTTCAAACGCCTCCATTTATAACATTGAACACAAGTGCACTTCAAAAAGTGAAAAATAGGTGGTGGAAATATCCAATGGTCAAAAATATCAACCATGAAAAGTGATTACATGTTGCCAAACATAAAGAGGCAAATGAATGGTTGAAATATCTTGGCATAAGGGAGTTTTGAAGCCCACTAATGAACACAAAAACCCCATCTTTGAATGGAAGGTTCAAAAACCCCAACCACAAGTCTTAAGAATTGATTGTTTCGTTATAAGGTATCACAAAATGATTACCAATTGGGCAATGTTTGCTAATGGGTCATCTTTTGAATTGTTTGGATGTGTGTTCACCCATGAGTGTATGGTGAGGAGTGGTTTTACCTTATATATTATTTGTTGATAAGTTCAACATTGAGAATTAATCTAGGTTGTACATACCACATTTTCAAATGATAGACTTGCAATTTGGTTATAACTTTATGTAGGTGTGTAACCAAAAAAAACATGTGAGTTGATTTTCTTCATGGACTAGTGACATTTACTTTTTCTAGCATTAGGTTATATTTGTTTGAGGCAATATATGAATGCAACACATTAAGGAATTCTTGAGCCTAGCCTACCCAACTCATGCATACAATTTTATGCACATAGAATCTATTGGCTTTTCAAATTCATAATTTTGAACAAAATCATTTCAGCAACCTGTGGGTAACAAATGAATCTAGACATTGCTCCTTTTTATGAGCATCAAGTTTCACATGCTCCAAACCAAACATTATCTCTTACTGTATGACAAGATCATTTAAATCCTTTACAAAATGTCACAAGGCTCCCACGATTTCATAATTATCTCATGATCACTTGAATTGTCACTCCTACATAGTCATCATATAAGATTTGTTTACACTTATAAGTTTGTAGCTTCTTGAACTACACAACATCTTTTCTTTAACCTATGCACATATTTTAGATCAAGATGGCAAAGATAATCAACTAGGAGTGCAAGCACCTAATGGAGTGGATTCCTCAAGCTCACCTCTCAACCTATTAATGAGTTATGCCTTTTTTCTAACAACTTATTAATTCCCCACATTTTTTTTATAAAAACAACTTCTTAACCACCTTTTGCATCATTCCACCCAAGAAGCTTTGAAAACATTCTTTTAAATAATTTGTCACCTCCATGTAGGTAGACAACAAGCTTTGTAATTTTGAAATTGATTGACAATATATGTTTCATAACAAATCAAAGTTGTTGGGTAATTGCAAGCTAAAGTGGACCTACTTTTGACACAAAAGGTGTCCCTAATAGTTCTTTTTAATAATGTATTTTGATTGTGAAAATAATGTGACATTGTTGGATGTTTGAAGTTTAAAAAATCATCTTTTTCAAAAGTGATTAATGGTTGCCCTTTAATATATCCAAGATATAATGCTTGTGATTTTAATTTTTTTAATTCACAAAATTCATGTTGTAATTGACTTCATTGCTTTCCTTTAATTTTAGCATTCCACTATTAGAATTCTTGGTTTTCAAATGGTTCAAGTTGATTAATTAGTTTTTAAATTCATTAATGGACATCTCCATTTTAACTAAAGGTCCGAAACATGTATTTTTTGACTAATTAACTTGATTAGAGATGTTCACAAAGTAATGCAAATGTCTTGGTCGCCTTTTCATTATAATTCGTGATTTGATTTTCATCATCAGGAATTGTTGCACTCCCATCAATAAACTTCTAAAGCCCATGCTTGGGAAGCATCATATGCATCTTGAACTTCCAAAGGTGAAAGCTGCCACCATCAAACTTTTCAATGACTTTCAAAGACTCCATTTGGAAAGATAACATTTTGTTGAACACAAATGCTAAAACAAACACTCTATGTCTTTTTTATTGAAATGAATTGCAAATGGGAAAATTTCAAGTTGAAAAACTTGCTAATGTTTGAAAACTTCACTTGAAATCTCTCCCATTCAATTGGTATATGTCACAAAACAAAACATTTACACGAAACCTTTAAACATTTGAAAAACTTGCTTGCACAAACTTGAAATTTGACTTGAAACTTGTAACATTGGCAAAGAACTCTCTTTGACACATTTGAAACTTGAAGCTTTCAACAACTTGAAAAACCTCTCTTGCACACACCTCAATTTTGAAGGTTGAAACTTTCAACAATTCGAAGAACTCTCTTCCACACTTTCTCAAACTTCAACGTTGAAACCCTCAAAACTTGAAGAACTCTCTTTCACACACTTTGAACTTTAAAACTTGAAATTTAAAGACTTGAAGAACACTTTTCCACACTTGAGATCTTAGAACATTTTGAAGAACTCTCTTTCACTCACTTTGAACTTTAAAACTTGAAATTTAAAAACTTGAAGAACACTTTTCCACACTTGAGATCTTAGAACATTTTGAAGAACTCTCTTTCACACACTTTGAACTTTAAAACTTGAAATTTAAAAACTTGAAGAACACTCTTCCACATTTGAGATCCTAGAACACTTTGAAGAAGTCTCTTCCACACCTCCCATCACTTGGAAAAATTGCAAGCTCCTTGTATGCCACCACTTGGAAATGAACTCCCACTCACTTTGCAAATTAAAACTCCTTCTTTCAAAAAATATTTTCTTCTTTTTTCTATGCAATACAAGTTCAAAACCTTTCACTACTTCTTGTTCTAACACAATGTCCTTTCTTTTGCTTGGTGTGGGCCCATAACCTATTGGAAACAACTTGAAAACAAGCAAGAAATGAAAGATTCAAGGTTCATGAAATGAAACAATTGTTTTAACTAACAAGAAAATTACAAAGGTTGTATGCTTCAAATGCTACAATCACAAAACTATGACTTGCAACAAGTAACAAAGCTTGAAGGTTCTATGTGCACTTTAAAACCATGAAAGGAGAGAATGAAAGACTATTCAAAACCACTCCATTATATACTATCTCCTAACCCTAAACTAGCCGCCACTTAACCCTAAACTAGCAGCCACCAAATCCTAACCCTAACCTAATCGCCACCAAACCCTAATCCTAGCTGCCGCCAAACCCTAAGTAGTTCCACTTCTAAACCTTAACTAACTATTACAAGGATGTGAATACTTTTCATCTTTTTGATGAATGTTTAATACATTCATCAATATTGAGAATTAAAAACAAATAGTATTTTTAACACTTCACACTCCTCCATTTCCATCAACCTTCATTGTGTTTCTACTATTGTCTGCACCTTTATGGCTTGTTGTACTTTCAACAACGCTTTTGTGAATGACATCTATTCTTCTTACACAACAAACGTAAAAACTGAACTACATATGTTTTAGTTACATTATGTCTTGAATTATCAACTGAGCAAACTATATTTTCACATCATATGCCTTCCCTTCTGCACATTCCAAAGATGATGATGAATACGATGGCGACCTTATAGCCAATAGTTGAATATTCAACATTTCTTTTTTCTTTACTTTTCTCAACTCTTCTTTGACTTCTGTTCTTCTTAGCAATTCCTCCTCCTCCTCCTGCCTTTGTTTATGCTCATTCCTCTATGCTTCCTTTTCCCTTGCTATTCAATGTAGTTTTTCAATTGCACTCTTTGCACTCATATTATTGTGAACTCCAAAACTTCAAAAACACGCACAACTTCTAGCAATAAACAAAAACCACTTTCGATGGTTACCCCATTTTTTCACATCCTTGCACATCCCACCCGTCACATTCATTTTTTCATTTGCCCACCGTCTTTAATTAATGCATGATCTTCAAAATTAATTTTTCCCATCACTACAAATTTACATGTTCCTTGTATAGCCATGTGGAAGCACTATGAACGTTGCAAATTTCATATTTTGATTACTCCACATCTGTAATCTCCCTACATTATTTGTATTAACTCCACTTTGTCCACCATGTACCCCTTTTGCTAATTGTGCCCGTTTATTAGTTGACTTTGAAAACACATCCGCTAACTATATTGATTTTTCTACTGATTGTGCCCACAATTCTGAGGATTATGCGAATGCTCCTAATGATCGAGCAAATATTGTTGTTGACTTTGCCGATATTCCTAACATATCGTCTTTAAATCGTTACATCCCAAATTTCGCACTATTATAATTATTCATTTGCAAATCAAAAATAAAGATTATGTTCACCGTTGGATTCATGATTTGTTTTTTATCTTCATCATTCTTCATTTGTGGTTTTTGTATTTCACATCCGTCATTGTCCTCCATTGCATGAAAATTTGCCTCTTGAACTCCACCTACATTTTTTTCCCAATATATTGGTATCTATTGTTTTTTTTTTGGAACTTCAAATTCCATGTATTTATAAGGTTTGAGATTATTCACATTGACCAACACAGGGTTAGTGTCAAACTTCTCAATGGTCACCAATAACATAACACATATTGTATTTTGTATGGTCTAAACCATTTCCTAGTAAACTTCCCTACGTGTGATTTATTGCCCCTTGGAAACCATAGAACATAATCACCAAAACTAAACTATTTTTCTAGATTCTTTTGTTGATTCCAAAATGCTCTATTCCATTATTGAATTCCTACAGTTTTCACAGCTTGCATTCTAGCTTCCTACAACTTCTTGAGCTCTATAATTATACTAGTTAAAACTCTCATTAAAATACTATCTCTCTCATCTCCACCAATAACTAGAACTACGTACCATGTGGGCATTAATGGATGTAATCCATACATTAATTAATATGGTGTATACCTTGTTTTTATTTTGTAAGCAAATTTGTATGAAAATAACACTATAAACAAATGTTCATCCCAATTTGTTCTATTTTCACTAACTAACTTGGTCAATAGTGTCCCAAGTACCTTGTTAGTAGACTCAACTTGCCCATTCCCTCAAGGATAAGTTGTAGAACTCACATGTTTCATTAGAAAATGATCTGTCAAATACTTGATGGCATCATTAATAAAATGAACTCCTTGATCTGTGACTATAGTAAAAGGACATCCAAATTTGGTTTATATGCAATATCAAAATTTTGCTATGACTACTGCTATATTAGTTCTTAATGTTCTTGCCTCCACCCACTTAGTAACATAGTTTATGGTAATAAGAATATATTTGTTCCATGTGTATTTCCCAGCTAGCTTAATTGGCCCCATGAAATCAAGTCCCCATTTCATAAATGATTCTTCTGGAAGACTTATGACCAACTTTGCAAGAGTTTGAGTTCCCAATCCTCTTGTTCTTTGACATGCATCACAAGATTTGTAATAATCATGCATGTCTTTGTACATAGTTGGCCACCAATATCCAACATCCAATATCTTCCTTTGCATTATTTTCATTGCAAAATGCCCTCTTGAAAGTCTTTCATGCAATTCTTTCATCACCATCTATGCTTCTATTGTTGTCAAACATTGTTGTAGTCTACTGTCTTGCCCATTCTATACAATACACCATTGTTTAGTGTAAAAGGCTTTGCTTTCCTAACTAATTTTTACTTCTGTTGCACCAATAACGTGCCCTCAATTTTTCCTATTTTTAAAAATTCTTTTACATCATTTAACCATTTAAGCCCTATATAAAACAAACTTGCATCTGTGGTTTGGTCAAGCACACCTATGGGTTCTATACTATTTGATAATCTTTACAATGCATTTGCAACTACATGAGTTCTTCTTGGCTTATACACTACTATGAAATCATATTTGAGGAACAATAACAACCATCTAACTATTATCCCTGAAACCTATGGTTTGTTGACCAAATAGACCAATGCCATATGATCTATATAAAAGATAAACTTATTACCTAGCAAATAATGTTTGAACTTGTGCAAAGAAAGAACCATTGCTAAAGCCTCTCTATCTTTGTTGTGCTATAATTATGTTTTGTTCTATTCAAAAGCCTAAAAACATACATTATTGTTTGATCACTCTTCCTTGTTACGTTCTGAGAGAACATAGCTCCCATAGCTAACAAGGGCGCATATATATGAACATGAAAATCCACCTACTAGTTTGGTGATATCAATATTAGTGCTTCAATATACTTTTGTTTAATCAATTTCTAGGCCTTTTGACATTCTTCTGTGCAAAAAACAAGCTTTATTTTTCTTGATAGGTGCCATAACCACAACAAAGTTTTTTATAAAACATTTGTAAAATTGTGCCATCCCATTGAATACTTGAATCTACTGGGGATTTTTAGGTGGTGGCATGTTTACAATTGCTTGTATTTTTTTTGGATTTGGTAGTTTCCTTTCCTTGGAAACAATAAAACCCAATATCATCCCTGAAAATACCATAAATGCACATTTGTCTAGATTCAGATTAATAACAGATTAATCTTTACACATTAGAAAACATAGTCTGAGCTTTTGCAAATGACTCTTCATGTCATTATAAACCATAAAGTCATCCAAAAATATTTTCATGAAACTATCCAAATACTTTCTAAATGTTTTGGTCACAACTCTCTGTTATGTTGGAGATCCATTTTTAATTCCAAACAACATCACCTTCCATATAAAAGCCCCCCAATTTGTAACAAATGCAATCTTATATTTATCTTCTAAAGCTATAAATATTTGATGATATCTTGAATATCCATCTAAGAAGGAATATGCCTTATACCTTGTTACTATGTTCAACACTTCATTTCTGAAAGGTAATGGGTATGGATCCTTCTTTGTGGCTACATTTAGTTTTTTGAAATCTATACAAACTCTGAACTTGCCATTTTTCTTGGGTACTATTACTATGGGTGACAATCATGTAGTTTCTTTTACATGTTCAATGAATCCAACTGCTAACAACTTATCTATATCTTATTTAACCGCTATAACATAGTTTGGATTTAATTTATACCTAGCTTAATGTGTTGGCGATATAGTAGTGTCCAACTCGATTATGTGTTGTGCTAGTTTTCGTGGAATCCCTTTCAAATCTTTATATGTCCATGCAACATCTTTGAATTCCTTCAATAGTTGTTCCACTTCCAACACCTTGCCTTTTTCCAACTGTGCATTAATATTCACCATCTGTGGTTTTACATCAATTCTTAGATTGAGCTTTCATCAATTGTTGATCTTTAGTTAATGTACATCCATCTATCTACAATCCATGTGCTTTAATTTTTGCTAGAGTTTCATCCATTATAACATTCCATGGTTGATGTCTATAATACATCTTTAGATACACCTTATCCTCCAAAGCTACTTCTAACTCATATTTGTTGCCAAGTATCTTCTTCTATGTGTTCTGTACTTCTGATCCTTGTTCTAAAATATTAATATTCACATCTATATCCATGATCCCCACATCTGTGGTTTTCGTAAATTGAATTGTTTCATGTAAACTAATTATTCTTATGGAGAACAATTCTTGCTTTGTAGGAAAGATGATATCTTCTTCTTCATCTATGATATCATTTAGATAATCGTAGCATAGTAACATTTTTGGTCTTTTTATTTCATTTCCCAAATGTTTGATAACTGTAATTGTTCAGACTATCCCATTCCCTTGTATGGTAATAGTGTTACTTCCCCAATCATATGCCACTTTAGCATCCCTCAACCATGGTCTCCCCAACAACCCTGGAATAATTAAAATCTACCACACTATTCTGAAGTACAATAAATGTGGTTATGGAAGGAATGCCATGAACATATATCTTCAAATTTTTTATCAACCCCACTGGTTTTGTGGTTATTGATCTACCATCCTTAGATTATATGGTGCAAGTTTAGGCTTTGGAAGCCCCAACCTCAATCTTAACTGTTCTATGATAATATTAATTCTAGAACCTCCATCCAGCAACACATCTTCTATTGTATTCTTCCCAATCTATACTTGGATAATTGCCATATGATTATCTATTGCTATAGCAGCTGTCCCTATTTCTAGTACTAAAAAATCAACTTGTTTATTTATGGTTGCTTTACTTACATTCTGAGTTTTTTCTAGTTTCACCTTTTGCCATAGATATCTCTTTAGCTTAGGAGCTATTTTGAGCAACTATCCTAAATTTAAAATATAACTTGTTTTTAGCATTTGCTTACTAATGTCTAGAAAAATCTTTTCCACTTTGATTAGTTTCCCTTGTGAATTCACAACTTCCTAAGATTTTTGTGCATCCACAAAAGTAGCATTTGGCATACTCGGCCAGGTTGTGTTCTATCCCTCCATGGATGTGAATGGCCTTTTTGTCTAAATTTGTGTTTTCTGAATCTGTTGAATTGTCTACACCATTGACTACTTGAACCGCTTTTCTTTCTCCCAATTTGTAACATTCTTTGTTTTTTTTGGTTCTCTATCCTTAAACACCTATTCTTCAATTATTTTACTTCTTATGGTAGCATTAACATCCACCACATTCACATCTACAATGACTATTTGTGTCTCAACAACAAGTTGAACCTCTACTATTGTCACAAATTTCCCATGAAACATTTTCTACATTTCAACAAACTTTGGACAATCTGTCATTTTATGTCCATTCAAACCACAGATGTGACATGCATATGAAGATGTATTTTACGCTTTTTGATTTGGTTGTGCTACCTCTAAGGTTGCCACCATGGTCTTCTCTTTCTTCTTTCTACATGTCTCCACATTATGACTTGTCATCCCACAATTTGTGCAATGTTTATTAGTCTTCCCTGTATTACTTTTTGTTTTTGCTAGTACTACTTGTTTGATACTTTGTGGTATTAACAATGCATTCCTTGCTTCTGCAGTAGTCATACCTTTTTCACACAACATTGTTGCCTCCTTGTGTTGTTGTAGTGTTGATCGTTTCATCCCTGCAGTTGCGATTCTGAAGTATGATTACAAACTTGCTCTAACATAGTAGTTAGAAAACTACCTGTGGTTAATACTTGTAAGCCATGAGCCAACTTCTGAATCCGCTCATAGTAAACCTCCACCCTTTTATTCTCCTCCTATTTCATATTTTTCAGCTCCATGTATATTTGCTTATCATTCTGAATCTTTTGATGACATTTGCAAAATGCCTATGTAAGCTCCAAAAAAATACAATTAAAAAATTCTGATATGTAATTGTGGCACCAATTTGATGCCATATCTCTTAGCATATAGTTAAACACATTGATGACATATTCTTCAGAAGTATTAGCATTTGCTTTTACAGCAAAATTGAACACTTTGACATGAGCATCTGGATTAGCATCTTTTTTGAAATTAGGATACTTAAAAGCTACCCAGTTTGGCCTAACATAATGGCCATCTTTGTGATTAAAAATTGGTGCAATTACAAGAATTGGTTCTTAGTATCCTCTTTTTGGATGCATGGCATCTACACTCCCATACCCTCCAACAACCATTAAACTCATCAATGGTCAATTTGTTACATGAATAGTCATTATCAAATTAGTAAACACCATTTGAAGTATACTAACAACTCCAATAATAGCTATTCGTAGTGTCGAACTTTGACTCAAATTCCTTTATGCCAAAACTTTACATGATCCATTGCCCAATTTTGCTACAGATCCAATTAGTATTTCCCTTTTGACAACATCTATGTTGGGTGCAACAACCATTTTTAGTCATGTGGTTGTTATACTTGCACCAAGTGATTGAGTAACTCCTATTCCAACATGTTGTTTCTAGGTTTCAACAACCATTGTTTCTGACACTATTGGTGGAGTTGTGTTGACACGAGATCGATGATGTTCCATTCTACGGTTACCCATTGGTATCCACTGTGATGTCATATGTAGATGTGAATATGTAGATGTGTCCCTTTAGTTCTTTCCTCCTAGTCTGAATAGATGAACGAATTTATCAACTCTATGGTCCCAATTGGCTTCCCAACTCCATGCCTCTAAATCTGTTATAGACTGTAGGAATTCCTTATTCCTCTTCCTTTGGTTGATTTATTACTACTCCTACCACATTTTGTAACTCCACATGCCTAGCCATACCTATTTTGATGTGAAAAGGCACAAAAGGACAATCCATGATTGCATGTCTTTCTTCCTCACATAACGTAAAGACCTTTGAAAGTAACCTGATTGTCTTTGAATCTACAGATTCATGATTTCGTGTTTCAACAGTGTGCCTTGTTTGATCCAATTTTGGATTCCCTTGATAAGAGTATGATTACGATATTTCATCCAATGCATTCACCTATGCCTCTACATACTCAAATGATCTTGGGAAATTTTCTTCAATCTCCTCAAAAACATCAACATTGGTGTTTTCATCCACCTCCCAATGTTCCACTCATTCATAGTAATCTAAAGATGTAGACCGATACACAAACTTGGGTTGTATACCTCCTGTAACATCCTTCCTTTAACTAGTCATCAACTCTAGATGTGAGATTTCCTCTAGTTGTTCAGGTATTACAAAAGTCCTTCCTTCATTGTGATCTCTACGACTTTGAACCATAGATTGCAACTGCAAAGTATACTACATCCATTCATTCATATGAGTAGTCAACTGCATTTCTCTTCGTGGAGGTCATTGTTTGGAACTATGCCTTCCCTAAAGACCATATGTCCCATGGTACCCTCTCTTATGGTAGAAACTACATGTGCCTTGCAAGCCTTTCTTTTGTTTCAACACTCGTTTATCCAACATTAAATTCCAATATGGGGTTTTTGTAAGCCATGCATCCTCCTCTCCATTTTCATTATTATCTTCTTTCTGACGTTCAATAACTTGTCGATTTGCCTCCAAGTCCAATTGTCGTTGTAAACTCCACATCACCATTTGATTCATTTTGTTCACAATTTTTCGTTTTCAGAATTTGTAGATCATTCTACAATCCTTATGGCATCAACCATGGAGACCTCTAATATTTTTTAATAGACCCTTTAAAATTTTAAATTGAACAAAAAACAACATTATTCATCTAGACATTCTCATCTACAATATACAACAAAATTTGTAAAAACCTTCCCATTACTAAAAGAAAGAACCAAAAAAAAATTTCCCGCAAGATGGTCACCAAATGGTAGAAGTGAAATTGAAAGTCCTGCAAAATATTTCACACTACTATAACAATAGATTTGCATTTCACATGCATATGTTCACTATTTCTATCTTAAGTATCAACAAACTTAACATTATAATTCATTCCCATATCATATTCATAGTTATTGCGTATAGTTAAAATCTGCATTTTAGAATACGTTCTTAAAAAACTCCAAAAACAAGAGTATAATTCATTTCATCATAATCTAATACTACAAAAATTTCACACAAAAGTTGAACATAGAATTCATTGTAAAAGTTTGTGCTTTTCTATATTACTAAGAACATCAATCTTAATTATAGTATAATCCCAAGTTTTGTTGAAAAAAATCCCAAAACAACACTTAAAATATGTGCTATATCAAAACAAAGTCTGTGGTTTTCTACCACAAATACCTCCAACTTTTCCTATTTTTCTTTAAAAAAACTTTGTCTCATCTTTTTTTCCTTCTTTTGTTCTCTAGAACTCTCCCCCTTTTGAACCATCCCAAGTCATATCATTCTGATCCAAAACAACAAGAATTCAAAATTCAAACTAACAAAGTTCCCTGATTAGTCCTTATGCTAACTGCCTTGTTCATCATGAATCACATACTCAATTTTGTTAGAAATATTATTCGTTTCTAATTCCCAATGTTGATGAATGTGTCAAACATTCATTTAAAGGATGAATAGTATTCACATCCTTGTAGTAGTTAGGTTCGGGTTTAGAAGTGGAAACTACTTAGGGCTTGGCGACAGCTAGGGTTAGGGTTTGGTGGTGGCTAGGGTTGGGTGGCGGCTAGGGTTAGGGTTTGGTGGTGGCCAGGTTAAGGTTAAGTGGTGGCTATTTTAGGGCTAGGAGATAGTATATAATGGAGTGGTTTTGAGTTGTCTTTCATTCTCTCCTTTCATGGTTTTGAGTGCACGTAGAACCTTCAAGCCTTGTTAGTAGTTGTAAGTCATAGTTTTGTGATTGTAGCATTTGAAACATACAACCTTTGTGATTTCTTGTTAGTTGATACAATTGTTCCATTTCATGAACCTTGAGTGTTTTAATTTTTGCTTGTTTCAAGTTGTTTCCAATAGGTTATGGGCCCACATCAAGCAAGAGAAAGGACATTGTGTTAAAACAAGAAATAGTCAAAGGTTTAGCTTGTATAATATAGAAAGGGAAAATCCTTTTGAGGGAAGCTTTTAGTTTACAAAGTTGCAAAGAGAGTAGAAGTCCATTTCTAAGTGAGTGGGAGGTGTGGAAGAGATTTCTTCAAGGTGTTGTAAGTTTTTCAAGTGTGAAAAACTTGTTCTTCAAGTTTTTTGAAACTATCAAATTTCAAGGTGAAAGTGTGTGGAAGAGAGTTTTTCGATTCATTGAAAATTTGAGGTATGTGGAAGAAAGCTCTTTGAGTTGTTGAAAGTGTGAAGTTTCAAGTGTGTCAAAGAGAGTTTTTGGCATTGTTGCAAGTTTCAAGCTTGTGTCATAAAAGATTTGCAAGTGATAGAATTTTTTTTTTTCCTTTCAAGTTTACGTGAGTGGTCAAATATCTCTTCCAAAGCTTTCAATCTTTTGAGAGAGTGTTTATTGTAACATTCATGTTCAAAATGTCTTCTTTTCAAATGGAGTCCTTAAAAGTCATGGAGAAGTTTGATGGTGGCAACTTTCACCTTTGGAAATTCAAAATGTGCATGATGCTTTCTAAACATGGGCCTTGGAAATTTGTTAATGGGAATGCCACCTTGCCGAGTGAAGAAGTTACAAGGGCCGATTACAATGAAAAAGAAACAAAAGCTTTTGCATTACTTTGTGAACATCTCACGGATGCTCAACTTGCACACATTAAATATTGTGACAATGTGAAAAGTGCATGGGAGGCTTTATGTGGTGTGCATGCAACTAAGACAATTGGCAACAAGTTGTTCTTTCGAAGTGTTAGAAATACTATTCGTTTTTAATTCCCAATGTTGATGAATGTGTGAAACATTCATCAAAAGGATGAATAGTATTCACATCCTTATAGTAGTTAGGTTAGGTTGAATAGTGGTGGCTAGGGTTTGGAAGTGGAGGCTACTTAGGGCTTGGCGGTGGCTAGGGTTAGGGCTTGGTGGCGGCTAGGGTTAGGGTTTGGCAGTGGTTAGGGTTAGGGTTTGGCGGTGACTAGGGTTAGGGTTTGGTGGCGGCTAGGTTAGGGTTAAGTGGCGACTACTTTAAGGTTAGGAGTTAGTATATAATGGAGTGGTTTTGAGTAGTCTTTCATTCTTTCCTTTCATGGTTTTTGAGTGCACATAGAACCTTCAAGCTTTGTTAGTTATTGCAAGCCATAGTTTTGTGATTACATTAATTGAAAGCATACAACCTTTGTATTATTCTTGTTAGTTAATACAATTGTTCTATTTAATGAACCTTGAGTGTTCCATTTCTTGCTTGTTTTCAACTTGTTTCCAAGAGGTTATGGGCCCACACCAAGCAAGAGAAAGAATATTGTGTTAGAACAAGAAATAGTGAAAGGTTTTGAACTTGTATTGCATAGAAAAAGGGAGAGAATCTTTTTGAGAGACGGATTTTTGTTTGCAAAATAAGTGTAAGTTCATTTCCAAGTGGTGGCATACAAGGAGCTTACAACTTTTCCAAGTGAGTGGGAGGCGTGGAAGAGATTTCTTCAAGGTGTTGTAAGTTCTCAAGTGTGGAAGAGTGTTCTTCAAGTCTTGAAGTTTCAAGTTTTAAGTTCAAAGTGTGTGAAAGAGAGGTCTTCAAATTGTCCTAGGATTTCAAAGTGTGTGGAAGAGAGTTCTTCAAGTTGTTGAAGAATTTCAACATTCAAGTTTGACATTTGTGCAACAAAATTTTTCAAGTGTTTGAAGGTTTCTTGTAAAGGTTTTGCTTGATGACATATAGCAATTGAGTGGGAGAGATTTCAAGTGAGGTATTCAAACATTAGCAAGTTTTTCATCTTGAAATTTTTCCCACTTTCCCTTCCTTCAAATAGAAAAAACATAGAGTGTTTGTTTTAGCATTTGTGACACACCAAATGTCATCCTTCCAAATGGAGTCTTTGAAACTCATGGAAAAGTTTGATGGTGGCAACTTTCACCTTTGGAAGTTCAAGTTCTAAGCACGGGCTTTGGAAGTTTGTTGATGGGAGTGCAACAATTCCCCATGATGAAGATCAAATCACGGATTATAACAAAAAGGCGACCAAGGCATTTGCACTACTTTGTGAACATCTCTTGGATGCACAACTTGCACACATTCAATATTGCAAAAATGTCAAAAGCGCTTGGGAAACACTTTGCGGTGTCCATGAAGCCAAGAGCATTAGAAACAAGTTGTTTCTTCGAAGGAGGTTCTTCACCATCAAAATGCAAGAAGGGGAGGACTTGCTTGCGCACATCAACATGGTGAAAGCGCTTGCGGATCAATTACGTTCCATTGAGGTGAACATTGAAGATGAGGACGTCTACATGGTACTTCTCATGAGCCTTCCCCCATCTTTTAATAACTTGGTCACAAGTTTGGAGTCCATGTCAACCAAGGATGTTGACCTTAAATTCATCGTCGCTCGATTGCTTCATGAAGTTTCCAAAAGAAAAGAAAGTGAAAGTAAAGAAAATGTCGCATTGCTTAACAAAACCCATAAGGCAAATGAAAAGCTTTGCTTTTATTGTAAAAAACCCAGACACTTTGTGAAGAATTGTTTGAAGAAGAAGAGTGATGAGAAAGAAAAAGCAAACCAAGCTTGTGATGACCAAGAACAAATGTTTGTTACTGCCTTGAGTGCTAATGATCATGCGAGAAACGATTGGATCATCGACTCGGGCACAACGCAACACATGACGTTCGAACGAGAATGGTTCACCACCTACGAATCCATTGTTGCACAAAAGGTGTACATGGGAGATGACACCATTTTGGAGGCCATTGGCAAAGGGAGCATCAAGGCCACAATGCAAGTTGGAGGTAAAATGTTACTTACAACCATCACACAAGTTCTTCATGTTCCGAAAATGAAGAATAGTTTCATTTCTGTTAGCAAACTCATTTCGGAGGGCTTGAAAGTGGAGTTTGACAAGGATGGTTGTAAGGTCAACAATGTCCATGGAACCGTTGTGGCTCAAGCACAAAAGGAAAAGAACTTGTATCTTCTCAACGTCAATGTTCGAAAGGAAAGTGCAAATGTGGCAAAGTCTTCGAATGAAGGAGCTACGCTTTGGCACCAAAGACTTGGCCACCTCAACATGGCAAGTCTTAAGAAGTTGGAGAATATGGTCAATGGCATGAATTTGAA
>Ga0209611_10008166_pt1 | contig 16510 bp, 10 predicted proteins | sample S1TSphgellanicum_3_FD_187693 | JGI IMG/M metagenome (GOLD analysis project Ga0209611, IMG submission 187693) | Host-associated microbial communities from peat moss isolated from Minnesota, USA - S1T2_Fc - Sphagnum magellanicum MG (SPAdes) (version 2) | ecosystem: Host-associated > Plants > Peat...
AAAAAAAAAACAAAGAAACGCCCCCCCCCCACCCAAAAAAAAAAAAAAAAGACGAAAATTTTCCTAAAAAAAAAAGACTTTATTATTGTTGCAGGAGGTCGCCATCGATGACAAGCTTGGTCGTTACAAGAGTGCAACAAAAAAAACTATCTAAAAGAAGAGGTACAAAAGTTCCAAGTGTTGTGAAAAGGTTGTTGGGAAGGTTCACCACACAATTATAATTGCCTCACCATTGTCAAAAACAAGAATTTTGATTCTCTTGCTCGACATCCATTATTATTGCCCTCAAACCTTCAATCCTTCATGTTCCTTGTAAAACTCCCAATGTTTTCATTATAAACTATTCTTTAAGCTTCCTTGTTTGAGAAATAGGTTACGAATTTCATGGGTTGTCCAATTATATAATTGGGGAGCTCTTGTCTAATGGCATGTTGCCATGTTAGCAAGATGCTCCTTATAATTCATTATGGCCACATTTTAGATTCCCTTGTTCAATTTATAGCTCTAGTAATATTCACTATGGCTGGCTTTTATTGTAGTAAATAACATTTAGTGAAACCCTAATGTGGTTTGTATTAATTAGTTATGGGCACATCCAAAGTATAAGAAAGTTTTTTTCAAGATGAGCTTTGGCCTCATTGATTGGTTGCACCACAACTTTTGACATCCTCAATACACAAATAATTGGTGTAATGTATAATATTTCCATATAGCTCATCTATGTAGGTTAAAAGAGGAAAAATTCTGGCAAGGAATATCAAATAAAATGTGAGGCTATTTGGGAACAACATGGAGGACAAATGAAAAGTATGACAAACAAAATAATAATAATTTGGCCAAACTCACGGCATAAATTTGAGGAGCATGTGTGGGACATATATAGGGATTATTGGAATAATGTAAAGTACGTGTGACAAAGCATATGGGTTAAATTTGAAGAACACACAAAAGCACATTAGGAACACCATCAAGAACCATTATTAGGAACATGTGAGCAAACATGGGCACTAAACCACAACAAATTCAAATTCATCTTTCTTGGCCCCACCCAAAAAAGGAAAAAAATTGGACATGACCTACTTTTAGTAAATAATGCATACTAGCTAACCCAATGAAATTCTTGGAAAATATTTCCCTTCATCTCTTCAGCACCCATTTTGCTCTAGGGTAGTACCCCCCTCTTTGATCGGTGTAAATTAATAGGGAGTAGTAATATGGCTCATGGATGAAGTGGTTCAGAAGCCAAGAATCCCAAAGACTTGGATTCAATCATTTGTTTGGTGCTGGTTAACAATGTAGACCAAACTGTTGCTATTGATGGAAATGGCCCATACATAGGTACAAAGGTTTCAAAAGGAAATATTGCTCGTCACAACATGCACTTCTTACTCATGTTATAACCATTCTATGCCCTAAACACTAGCTCAGCCACACCTATCTATCGAGCAATAAATTACTAATCTAGTCATTGGATCATATTGAAGAGTTTTGGAGGAAAGAATTGGCACTCAAATACCTATGATAAAAAGTTTAATTTTTTCTCAACTTACATAGGATCAATTTATAATTCTAATGTCGAGACATGCATCTTTTTATCATGGTTATTTTATATTGAAAATTAAGCAACTTAATTGGAGGTTACCATAGTTATTGACACTTGTCTTGTATGCACACATCATGAACAAATAAGTTAACCCCCCTCTCTCAAAATCACATGAACCTATGTTTCTTTATTCATTGAAAGTAAATAAGTTCATGTATCTAGTCATCGTTTTAGAGCCTAATCATCAAAGAAATAATTTGTTGCATGCATGATGCTAAACACCTGCTATGAACTTTGCCGAGATGATGATCATAGAACTACTAGAAGTAACGACCCCTATGGACTTTGCCAGAATGGGAAGCACTCCTGGAAGTAACACCCCCACCTTATGGACGGACTTTGCTGGAATGAAAGCAATACTAGAAGTTTGAGGGAGTAGGTACGAAAGGTAGTAACAAAAGCATAGTGAAAGCTACTTTTTGTAAAAGAAAATTTGTTTCTTTTGAGAGAGCATATAAAGCTTTTGAAAAGTAGAGAGATATTCATCCACCTTTTGATTTTATTACAAAAATTTTGGAAAAAAAAAAGTAGGGGACAAAAAGCTTAAAAGGAAAAAACCGCATTTGTTATTTGTTGCACCTTTGGGGAACCACCCTGAGGGGAACCAACAGCCATGAGGGCACCATCCATTGGAAGGAAGCCTGTTATGACTCAGTTATGGATGAACCCCACCAACTGAGCTAACAAACAAACAATCATGAGTTCACTATCCATCCATTGAAAGCTTGTTGTGACTGCATTACGGATGAATGCCCACTGAGACATGCAACATCCATTGCAAGCCTGTTATATTAGGGTAAGCTGAACTGAACCCTACTGAGTCATGGATGGAACCCATATGAGTATTATGGTAGTACATTCATGCAGATGGTTAGTGGGTTGTCAGTGGGTAGGTAGAAAAAAACTAAAAACATAGCCTTATAACCTGATGGAAATGTGTTTTCCTGTCCACACTCATCCATCTATCCATCCATCTATCCATCCATCCCTCCCTCAAGGTGCACTGGACTGGTGGGTTGTTGTTGGTTTCACTTTGGCCTATATTTGTCGGCACCTGAATGGGTTCAGTCCTTCCCCAGTTGACACCTTCTCCACATGCCATTCTTTTGGCCCTTTGATATTTTGCATGTTCTAGGGGCCAACCAAAAGCCCAAATTTGACCCCCGGGAATTGAGCAAAGCTACGGTTGCAAACCATTTGACTCGCCTTTAAGAACTTAGAAGGAAGCCCAACAAAGATATGGAGGCAAGATACGGAGGCTCCCCTTGAGTATTAAATTGTCATATCATGTCGAGTGAAGGGAGGAACACTTGGAATGGTTGTGTTATAGGAATTTGTTGATTTGCTTTTTTTGGATTGGGACAAGTTAATGAAAAAAAAGTGTTTTTATTGGTGTGTTCTAGATAGAATTAAAGTTTTTCATTGCTCAATCAGCTAAAGAATTTGTGGCATAAAAAGTCTATTCACATTATTGCAATTAAGTACTAACCTCAATTGATGACTCTCCGGGGCTGCTCAATAAATAGCACCTCCTTAAAAGCTGGGCATTCAATGTAAAAACTGAACAATTAAAACCTATTGATAACAAATTGTGTGGCCTTTCCATATATGTACATCACTTAAGAAATTCTAAGTGGGAATGCTTATAAACACTTACATCATTTGTGCGAATGGAATAGCATTAGGGTTAGTTTAATCTTTTAGTTTATACCCTTTACGTAAATCTAGCTTAAAGGAATTAAAAACCTAAAATTCATCAAACAAAAAATTTAGCTCCTCTCTTTTCATTAACTACCTAAAATTCCTTAAACAATTCAAGTTTAGGGTTTATGGTTGAGGGTTGTGAAGTTTAGGGTTAAACCCTAGACCCATTCAAGTTTAGCTCCCCACCTTGTCCTTCCCCCAATTACCCAATGCCCCTCACAATTGCCTTATAATGCCTTAATGAACTTCAAACCACATCATGAAACTTTGGTGTAGGGTAGAGCCCAAGGCCTCGTGCTTTTAAGAGAATTGGGCCCGTGCTTGGCTCTGGGCATGGGCCGAATTCTGGTGAAGCCCATGGCCTTGAGTTTTATCAAGCATAAAGAGCTACTTGAATTTTATTTTTTCCTGTTTCATTCCTGTTATCATCAGAAGCATCACGGGAAAACAAACTTGGAAGGGAAAAAATACATTTCTTAAGGTGCCCATCCAATTACTGTAAAGGAAACTGGATCAGGTCTTTGGGGCCCAAAATGCCTTCCTTCCAAAAGGAGAAGGCAAACCCCTAATATTTTAGTTGGTAATAACTACCTTATACTAGGTCAGTTTGGTCATTAAATAATCTTCAAAATAATGAAATGAATTTTTGTGAAAAATATGAAGTTCGCAAGTTGAAAAATCATTGTTATTATCATCGATTACACTCTAAATAATTTCACTTCCTTGTATGACAACTTCATAGTAGATCATGGAAAAAATAATAATTTCAAATTTAAAAAAAGAATTATTCTTTTGGGGAAAAAAAAAATCATTTTGTCAATGTGGAAACTGACCCGAGGCTGGGGTAGTGTCCAAAATTTTAAGGGAAAGAAAAAGTAGTATTTCGACCTCATTCATGATGATCCATAATATTGTGGTAGGTAAGACCTTTCCTATTTGTTTATTTTATGTTTTTTGGGGGGGTGTTTTTTTGGTTTGTTTTTCGGGGTTTGGGCGCGGGAAAAGGGCGGTGGGGTAGGGGGGTAAGTGTATTTTCCTGGGAAGGTGTCCGGTGGTGCGACGTTACGCAGCTCATTCCGGGATAGAATGGGTAGTTCGCTATGGGTGGTGCGCGAAAGCTGGGTGAGATTTAGCAGTTCAACTAACTATAGTTAATGATTTGTAACCACCTTGACGTCATCACGCTTTCGTGAATGCGCGTTCCTTTTGTCAGGCTTGTGTCGAACGCGTGTGTCCGACATGGGATTTGATTTGGGTATCGCCACGCGGCAAGCAGACAGTCTGTTAACGTAAGTTAAACCATGTGCACAGCGAATGAGATCATGCCAGCTGGGTCGAAGCCACCCACAGACTGCGGCCCATCAACTACGGGGCTAAAGGAAAGCGCGTTTGTTAGCTAAACAGATGAACAGTAACCAAGAAAGAAGATGGATGGAAGTTACGCATGGATGATATACATCCGTGAGAAAGCCCATGAAGCGGGGAAGAGCCTTCCTGCGGTAGCGTCGTCTTCTTCTGTCGTCGTCACAGCTCCTCTTTTGCGCTCTCTTTGCGGTTTTGCAGAGTTCTGGAGCTCGTGAGTTTCTCGATCGGCGTCGTAGATCGCGGTATTTTCTCGTTACCGAAGCTCCTCGCACGCACTGCACTCATCCGGCCGCATCTCCATCACAGCTTTTTTTTTCTTATATTATTTTTTCTTTCTTTGTTTCTTGCGATTGATCACTTAGTTCTTGCTCTTTCTTTCTGGTGCTGTTTGGATCCTCTCAGGCCGGCGCTTGGAGCAAGGAAGCAAGACAACCTTATTCTCCAAAATCGCCTTAGCTTCTCAACCTGAAGAATCTTCTCGTTGTTTTCAGCGCGGTGGTGGCTATTATCAAGGTATTTTGCTGCCCTCTTTTCTACAGTTTTCCAGTAGAATCGCACCTTCTGTCTCTCCCCTCTTTGGAGCTTGTTGCATCCTATAAGTTCTCAGCTTCTGGATCAAAATCAATTGCGCCGAGCCTTACATTGTTCCTCCTAGGATTTCCCCTGCAGTAGAGTGTCATTCATTGCTGCGGTTGTGTAGAAACCGATTTGTAGCAAGTCTATTTTCTTACATGATTGCCAATTCTAAGCTGGTCGTTCTTTTTGAATAATGACTCTTGTGTTTACGAGTCTGACCCGCATTTTTCAGCTGCAATAGAATAGATCGTCCGTTGTTGCAGTAATATCGGTGTTTTTCGTCGAGTGTAGTTGTTCTTCTTCTGCTACTGCATATTAGTTGTTTCCTGTAGTTCTTCCTCCCGTACAGCAGCTTCCTTCAGTCGATTTGGCGATCTTGTGTGATCCGTTTCTGCTTCTGCAGGTTTTTTTTTACTGCCTGTACTTGAAGAGCTCTGTCGTACCTTGACTCCTCTACATCCAGCTTGTCGCCGTTTGTGCAGGATGCGATCACTGCACTGGCGAAGGAGATGATCCAGTTCAAGCTAGGTTGCTGTGAAGCTACTACAGCCCTCAATTGTTCGAGAGGTGTTATAAAAGTCGCAGACGCGAACTGAAGTCTAGCAATACATTAGGATTGCAAACCGATCGTTGCTCGTCACCGCAAGTTTGTTTTTTTCCTTCATCAATCACACACACAAAGCGCCGCAGCTTCACTCTTGCTCTGTGAGACCGATCCCACCGCTTCGAGAGGAGCAAGCTATAAGGGGGAAAAAAATGTCAGGGGACAAGCGACCTATTCCTGAGGATGATGGAAATAGAGACGAAGACTTGCCAGAGCTCAAGAAGCCCCGCAAAAGTCTCCTCCCGAGGTTATTTTCTCCTCTCCTCTATACTGCACAGTTCAACAGCAATGCAATTGCAACATTCACCAATGTCCGCAAGTCCTCTCAAGAAACTAAGATGAGAGGACTGAAACAATCCTTGGAATGCACAGAGTCTGGTGATGGCAACAAGCCAGCTGGTCATTAGTTGAGTCCCTTTGCAAATCTACTTGGACCAAGAAAGTTTATTCCAGAAAGTGTTCTTCCTCGTGCAAAGTGATTGTAACACTCTCAAATGGGATCATGGTTATGGCAGTTTTCTAATGGAAGCTCTGAAAGTGGAAGGCTTCCATAAACTGTGGCCTCTGTTGGAACCACTCTTTCGGAAAGTGGTGAGCATTCCATCCTTCAATATTCATACCTGCAATTTGGCAGTTGTGGTTCCAAACACTACTTTCAGGGGATGATAACACTAAAAAATAAAGGGCTAAGAGCGACACTCCAAAAAATTCTGGGGCTTGTTTCCTGGGCATAGATCCTTGATGATCACAAGAATGATCACTTTGCAGCTCTTGACCTGCAATCTTCTTTCCTTTTTTGCGGGGGGCGGGATGCCCCTAAACCATATGTTGAAGAGATTAGTAGTGAAGTTTTCTTTATGGGTGGGATTGAAAACTCTGGTTTTTTGGTGCAGGTGGGAGAGGAAGTCGAACGTGCACTGAAGAATTTCACTCCTAAAGTAGGACCGTGGTGAGTGATTTTGCCCAGTGAAGCAATTTTTTAAATCTTCACAGGATGTGATGTAGAGGTCATGTGACTCCTACTGCATGCTACAATTCATGTGCTGACATACATTTTAACCTCTTGATGAAATTTATGTAAAGGTTGACAGGTGATTGTGTGAATTTCCACATGGAGTGCTTGATTCTGACACAGTATTCCTCTCTCTGGTCCATGTTGCTGTGCAAAATATTTCTTGTAATCCATCTGATAAAAAGTTGCTTGCAAAGTTGAGAGAAATTTGATTGATAAGGAAGTTCTATATATGTCATGTGCAGGGTACCCCCAAAGAGGATCCAAGGTCCCGATGACCAGAAACTATGGTTGCAGTTCAAGAGCAAGTTGGCTCTTCCACTCTTCACAGGGAGCAAAGTGGAGGCAGTGGAAGGATCTGGCATTCAGGTGGCACTTGTGGATGCCATCACTGGTCAGGTTGTGTCTGATGGTGAGGAATCCTGTTTGAAGCTCGAAGTTGTGGTACTACAGGGTGACTTCTCAGTTGGTGATGATGAGAACTGGCCTCAGGCAGACTTTGAGAGTTTTGTGGTCAAAGAACGGGATGGAAAGAGGCCTCTCTTAACAGGCGATTTGTCTGTGACCCTCAAGGATGGGTTAGGAACCCTTGGTGAGTTCCACTTCACAGATAACTCAAGCTGGATTCGCAGCCGTAAGTTTTGTCTTGGTTTGAAGGTTGCTCCAGGCTACTGTGAGGGTGTACGTGTCCGTGAAGCAAAATCAGAGTCTTTCACTGTGAAAGACCATCGTGGGGAATGTAAGTCTTACTAAACCTTGAATTTCTCTGCCTGCTTTTCCAAGGTGTGGACTGCTGTCATTCTTCATTCTGCATTTTTGAAATTCCCATGAATGTGTGTTTTGGTTTCCTAAGAAGAGTCTGTTTGTGGATCAGTGTACAAGAAGCACTATCCCCCAGCATTAGAAGATGATGTGTGGCGATTGGAAAAGATTGGCAAGGATGGGGCTTTCCACAAGCGACTCAGTCAAGAAGGCATTGAGACTGTTGAACAATTTTTACGCCTCCTTGTTATGGATCCACAAAAGTTGCGATCTGTAAGTCAAATCATGCTGTGGATTCAATTGAGAGTTCCTCTCTTCAGTGAGGGTTACATTTAGTGAGTACATCTTGGTGCTTCTTGTACATCTTAGTTTCTTTGGTCCATGTCAGTGAAAGTTCGGGTGACATCACTTGAGGAGTTGATAAGACAATAGCCTACTGTGCTGTGGCATCTTCCTCTCAACTCAAATTCTTGCCTCATTCATTGACCAGATGTTGAGGGCTAAGACAGTGGGTTGGAGTCTGTGAGAAAGGCCCTGATGTCTGTTTGCATGGCAGGCAATGGGAAATGGGATATCAAACAAATTGTGGGAGGGCACTGTAGAACATGCCTTGACATGTCCTTTGAGTTCAAAACTCTATGTGTATAGGCCTGGTGGAAAGCTGGAGGTTATTTTCAACAACATTGGTCAGCTAATTGGTCTTGTTGTGAGCAATACGTACCTGGCAATTGAGTCACTGGATAACAGCAAAAAGGTAAGAAAAAATTGTTGCTGCATTTGCCTTGCTGCAGTGGTATTGAGCTAGTACCTCCATTTCCTTGCTGATCAGGAGGCCAATTATGCTATTCTCTTGTTGGCTTCTCTTTCAAGCTATTAGTTTCAAATGATTGCACAGGACCAGTTGGGCAATAATTTTGCATTACAAGCTATAGAGGTAGATAGTTTGAATCAAATCTGTGGAACAGTTGAGAGCATAAATTGTACATCACTGATCCATGGAGTTAATTTACAGGTGTATGTGGAGAAGCTAGCAAAGGTGGCATATGAGAACTGGCTAACAGATGTACATGAATATGATGGGGAGGCACTCATAAGGGCAAACCCATCATTGAGAGCTATTAGCATGCAAACAGTTGAATCTTCTACCAGAGGTCAAAGTTCAGGAGGCCCTGATGTTCATGTACAAGATACAAGGTCTACCCAGACATACCAACAGCAGCTGGCTCTCCCTTCCAGCCATCCAGCATTTTCCACTTATCATCTATCTTCAAAATTCCCAGAAGTATCAGCTGGACATGGTATTTTTGTAAATTCCTATCACTCAAATGTGCTCAGCATGGCAAAATGTTTGTCTACTCATCAACTGTTATCATCTCCTTGTTTTAATTAGCTATATATTTTGAGTGCTATCCAACATCATGACTGAGTCTCTCCTTTCCTTCTGGAAATGACATGAGCTCAGGATGCAGATTTTATATAATGGTTTGCCCAAAATTTTGGGCAGATGATTATATGCTTATCTGCACCCACCATTGGGAACTGATGCAGTCGGTGGGCAGTCATGGCAGCATGCCACTGCTATTCATGACAAATGTGAAGGTCTGATGTGAGCCACTGTCATAAGGTTATGATGACATTCATTATGGTTTTATCTTCAAAGCATTGTTGTGGAGATTCTCTGCAGTCTAATAGATGTTTGTTTGTTTACTAGGACTCCACATTGGAGTCACAAGATATGCCTCAGCTATTTCTTTGCAGTGTCTCTCAAGAGTGCTATAACAAGCTGAATGCATGTATAGGATAGTGTAAGCATAAGTCTGCTCCAGCTACCTGAGGGTTCCATCAATTGCAGGCAATGGAGTGGGAGCATCCTGTGCCTACACACCTGAACTGGCGATGCATGGATCTCAATCTTTGCCAACTCAAGCAACCCAACCGCTGGTGGATCAGCACATCATGGGATCTGGGCCCTATATGAATGGGCCAAATCAACAGGTGACCGTGGCCACCCCTTCACCGTATGGACCATCAGAAGATATCACTGTTCTACCATCAAGGTTGGTTCAGGCTTCCCCTCAAAATGCTATGACACCTGCTGCAAGTTTGGCAACTCCTCCCATGACTCCCAGTCTAATGAGCTTGTACACAGAAGCAAATGACTGGCAGCTGTATCAGCGCCAAAATAGTGACCCATGGGCTAGCCTCCAGGGTTATGTGAATGATGATGCAAGAGGCCAAGGGCTCCATGGTCAAGATGAATTGCTGCAGTATGCTAATATGGTCTACCCAGACAGCTATGCCAATTTTGGGAACAATGTGGGAGGCTATTGGCAAGATGACTCTACTTATGCATACAACTCAGCTCCAGTATGGAGCACAGGGCAAGAAATTCCACGTCGCAATAATGCCAAGTTTGGGTGGTTGAAACTCAAGGCAGCACTCCGGTGGGGTATTTTCAAACCCAGACCCAATCGTCCCATTAGACATGCACAGCTACAAGAGCATGAAGATTGAGAAATCCTTCTTCTGCTTTTTTTGCACAGCTAGATCTTTCTCACCTCATTCGCTTATTTGAACAAAGGTGGAAGATGAAAGGAGATTTGTCTCACAGGTCATGTTTATAGCTGTGTCTGTAGGTCAAATCCATTGTTCATACTCTTCAGGAAAAAATTGCACTAGGTCTTTGCTTACAATTCTTCATTTTCTGAGTTAGGGGAAAGGAAAAAAAACATCCAGTTGGGGAGGCACAGGGTGTGACACAAGTGTGGTAGCCCTGTATCTTTGCATACTTGCTTTCCTCTGGTATGTATGCCACTGTGAAAGATGGTGGTTTTATGTTCAGTTAAAGCTAGAGTTGAACCACCCTCCTAGGTCATTATGTTTTTGCTTAATCCTTACATTTAAGGTGGTTTAGAGAGTCCTAATGACAAAACTTTCTGGGTTTCATTTTTTTACAATCCTGGTGCTATACTCTGAATTGATCAAGGCTTAGATTGGAGTAGGCTTTCTAGCCTCTCCTGCATCGAGCAAAATCACAGGGTGCATCATCTTGTAATATAACTCTGGTTGATGCAATGTGCTTTGCATCAGCTTTGCATTATTTCCTTGTTTCCAATAAATTGTGTTGTCTGTCTGTCTCATCTTAGCTTTGCACCTCAATTTTGTTTCAGGAATGCAATGTGGTTATTATCATAAGGTGAAATAAGGTAGATTGTAAGGCATGTCATATCTTTGCTTAGAAAACTGACTGCAGCAATGTTCCAGCTTCAGCAAGATCACATGATCTAGTTCTGGGTCTGGTTGTAGCACAAGGCTGATAGCATGGTCCAGAATGTTTCACTTGATGGTTCCAGCAGGAGCTTGATAGCAGTGTTGGTCTGGTATCAACTTGTGAACATACCAGACTGGTCCTAGTATGGTGTTTTCTTTTTTTCCATACCTGGCAGGTACTGATATCGGTACTGGTATCAATACTGGTATAAAGCAGGTATATACCTAGTATTACCTCAGGTCATGTACCAGACTGGTACTGGTATATTAAGGCTGGTATTCCCTCAGGCCTTACCTGACTGGTAGGTTCTTCAATACCAGTACTCATATCAGTACCATGTACCAAGGTTGCTTACAACACTGGTTGATAGCCTGGTCCAACTCCTGTCTGGTTCCAGTAGGAGGTTGATAGTATGGTCCAGTTCCAATTTTTGGTTCCAGTAGGAGGTTGATAGTATGGTCCAGTTCCAATTTTTGGTTCCAGTACAAAGTTGATAGTATGGTCCAGTTCCAATTTTTGGTTCCAGTACAAAGTTGATAGTATGGTCCAGTTCCAATTTTGGGTTCTAGTACAAGGTTGATAGTATGGTTCCAGTTCAAGTTTTTGGTTCCAGTAGGAGGTTCATAGTAGGGTCCAGTTCCAATTTTTGGTTCCTAGTAGGAGGTTGATAGTATGGGTCCAGTTCAAGTTTTTGGTTCCAGTACAAGGGTGATACTATGGGTCCAGTTCAAGTTTTTGGTTCCAGTACGAGGTTGATAGTATGGGTCTAGTTCAAGTTTTTGGTTCCAGTAAGAGTTTAATAGTTGACAGCATGGTCGAGTTCAAGTTCTGGGTCCAGCGAACAGTTGATAGCACCGTCCAATTGTTGTGGTTCTAGCAGGATGTTGGTAGGATGGTCCAGTTCTGGGGTCTTGCAATGGCCCTCATTCTCAGGTCTTGTTCCAGATGGGACTGAACCGCCTGTTTAGTTACCCACCACTGGATTGAGAACCTGTCGAGACCACAGAACTGGCCAACATTGGTTACAACCAGTGTGGTCCAGGTCTAGGTTTTGAAGAGAACCTCTGATCCTGGTTCCAAGCTATAATAAGCAGATGATGAAAAAACCAAAAAAAATTCTCGATATATCTCATTTAAATTTTAAATTTTAAAATTGAAGATACAAAGAATGCACTAAATTTGTGTAGGTGTAATTCTAGCAGAGAAGTGCAATACTTAGAGCATCTCCACCTGTGCTCAGAATGTCTCTCTGGATTATAAAATTAAATGTGTAAGTCTAGCTGTTTTTATTTTGGCAGCCCCACCAATAAAACTGTAATTGAAACTGCATATACGAAGGAAGTACTAATAGCAAAACCACCTGGGCCAATCATTATGATCGACCAATCAGAAATAAACCGGCACATTTTGACTTTTTCACAATAAATTTTACTGTCTGGAGTAACATACTGAGCATTGGTGGAGATGTTCTTACCATTGTTCCCAGTTCAGGGGCAGCTTCACCACATGTCATTCAATTCATTACTTAATTATTTTTGAAGATTTGATGTAGGAACAAAAATAATTACTGACTATTTAGTCCAAAATATTCCTTTTTTTTTCACAATTTTTTTTTTTTCAAATTTTTGGGGAAATTTTCAACATCTTTATGACAACATAATGTAGTGTTAAAGGTACCAAGGTTGAAGGGACTACGGTATTGGCAAGTTCAAACTTCAAACTAAAAACTTCTCAATTTTGATCTAGAACTTCTCATTAGATGCATGCATTTCTATGAAACATGCCCATCCAACTTATGCACAAATAGTACTCCAAATGTCACTTACACATTTTGGCAAGTTTGAACCAAAATGTTCAAGCCTAGACCCTACCCCAATGCATAGTATCTTCCCTTTGGGCAAATCCAACAACGGGTGTGTGACACTTTGGCCTTGCCATTTACATCAAAAAGTACCTTAAGGCAAAAGAAGAATTATGGAAAGTCAAATATTTCACCATACAAAAATATAATCTTCAAAAAATCCTCTAAAAGAAACCAAAATCCTTCAAGTTCATATTATAACGCTAAAACTGATCTCAAGTTTTGACACAAGCCAAAATATCATCTTTCAAAAATCCTCGTATAAAAATAGACCTATTATTACCTAGGGACCAAAATCCCTGAAGCTACTATACTCTATAATGAATCTAAACACAATATCCTTGCCTTGGTAGTGAAGGCCAATAAAGGAAGGCAAAGACACCCAATCATTTCTTTTTTGAAAAAATCTTGAGTGTTTTCAATGTGCTTATTCCTATGGACATATTGGAGCTTTGTAAATGTGCATTTATAGAGTGTATCACTAGGATGGCAGATAGGTTATGCTCAAGGTCTTTTTTAAACATATCTTTTAATAATTTTATTTTTAAAAAAAATATTAAAATACTTCTAATTTAATATAGAAATATTGCAATACGGAAAACTTGATGATTTTTTCAGAAAATTATCAAACTTAATGGAATTTTCATTACAAAAACACGTTTATTCAAAAAAATTCCAATTCTATTCAATCGACATTGATTTTAAGTTTTCAACTTAAGTATGAAGACATACATGTGATCATATTGTAAATTAATGATGTTAAGTTAAATAGTGAACATTTGAAATTTGTATAAGATGGATTGGTTTTTTAAATATGGGTTTTTATTTATTTTAGTGACGATAATTTCATCAGAGCTTATTTAAGTGGCATGGGTTATAGTCATAGGTTGTACAAAAAGACAATTCTAAGCTGCAAATTTATTAAAGGTTGATTTCAAACAAATTTTTTTTTAAAATAAACATTTTACAAGTTGTAATGTTTCAAAATGTCTTTATGGATCCTAGATATCAAAAGAGAAACAAATCTCATAAATTTTTTCAATGTCTTTTGAAATTTTTATGTCCTTTCAAAAAAATATTTGAATGTTTAGATGTAATTTCATAGAAATGTAAATATGTGTTATTTCATTTGGATATGTTGAGATTATTTCAAAAGATTGACATCTTTATTTTTTTTGAGATTAAGCTAGTTTTCAATAAAAATTTCTCCCTTAAATACCTAATTCAAGGATTTAATCCCCACTTGCTTAGCTGATTTAATGTTTATCCACCCTAATTACTTCCAAATTTTCAATGAGTTAAAAACAAGGATGGCTAATTAAATCTTCCCTTGGATGACATTGGGCGGTATCTTGTACAATTTGAATGTTGCAACCCCACTTTGCCCAAGTGTGGGGGTGAAGCCCAACACTTGGAAAAGTTGGAGGTTGGGAGTCTTCCGGGACTCCCGAATGTTTAGAGCTCGACAGCAAGGTCCAAAACACCTCGCATTGGGGTGTTCTTGGTGTCATTGGAAAGGTCTTGAAACGTAGATATCGAAAATGGCCTCGCATTGGCAATTCGGACATCTGCAGCCCAAGTTATGGGCGAAAGAAGGGCCGGGAGTCAAACTGACAGTTTGACTCCCGACCACTAAAAGTCAAGAATCGACCTCTTCCCGACGTCGCCTTGGAAAGTGCGACACGGCGTTGGAAAGCTCTCGACGAGAGCTACAACATTGATTCAAGACTCGTCCCGATTCGAGTTCGGGGCGAGGAGCTATGGCCGTTCAAAGTTCCGGGAGTCCAGCCGGGACACTTTCGGGACTCCATTTCGGGAGTTCCAACAAAATGTGCCATTCGGATGTAGCCTCCGTGACCAGCCACAGAGAATACTATATGGGGGAAGGTGGTAGCTTCCCCCGAGTCCGGGCCGTGGTGAGTCTTGTGTGTCCAAGTGCCCGTGGCAAGTCCCAACACCCAAGGGTGTTCCGAATGCTAAACTAACCCGATTTGGTTGGTTTTGGATGCAGATTCACACAAGCTAAGCTAGTCCCTCTTCCTAGTCCAATCCCTAGGCTCCCAACTCGACCCTCTACCCCTTTCTAGAGTTGGAAGCCGGGAGCGTGCTACCAAGTCTCAACTTTCCGCAACTTGACTTTGTGAAACCCTCAAGTGGGTTTCACCCCGTGACTTGGGAGCGTGTCATTGAATCCTATATATATGTGCAAATAACAAAGTTTACAAATATAAACCTTTTTTTTTTTTTGGTTATTTCATTATCACTAGTAGTGCATAGTAATGCAGAGCTCAAGTTGATTTAGGTTTGGAAATTGTTGTTAGGACTTTATATGCCTTCTAACAAATCATGAAAAATCTAGAATGAAAATCCTTCCAAATTGTTTTTGCAAAAGTTTTATAAGCTTTTTAATGGTCAAAATTGATGTGTTTTTTTAAACAACAATATAATTTTGAAATAAAATATTATATCTTGAATTTTCAAAAACATTTACAAATTAGTGAAAAACATTTGGCCCAAATTAACATTTCTTTGGGGGCGATCCTCACCAAATGGTATTTTTGGAAACTTAGTGTTTTTTGAAGTTATTTCATCAATAGAATTTGAAAAACAGCTTTTATAAAAAAAAATCATCAAATTCTATCCTAAGTTCCAATAGGTAGAAGGATGTTAGAGTTTTTAAGACTTTCATAAATTTTTATTGCCAAATCTGGCTAAATCATCTTATGGATGATCACCACTTTGACTACATCACAAAATTGAAACAAAAAACCTTAGCCCAAACATATATGTAAAAAATAGTTCAGAATCAATGGATTATTATTGGCTAACACCGAAGGTGAAAATTTGCCACTTATGTTACAACATAACCATTTTCTAAGCAAACATTACATGGAATTGAGATATTTCCTTGTGAATTCAATAAATCAGAAATAATGTCAACTAATTACATTTGATGTATCACTACTACATATTGTGCTTTTTTACGAAGGGAAAAACAAAAAACCGGAAGGGTTTGCGAAGCAAAAACAACCTGCCATATTTGCGATGTGACACGCATCGCACCTTGTGGTTCACCAACCATCACTAATATATAATGTACATTAAATCATCGCAGCACTTTTGCGACATATATCACAACCAAAACTTTGCGACCCTCTCAGTCTCCGTGCATGCTAGCGATATTCCACAGTTCGCACCTCTTAATCATATTCACAACATTGCAAATTTTTAAATACACAAACTATCGCAAAACACTTTGAGACTCACAAGAAATCGCAATCTTGCGTTAATCGGCGCATCACATTTTGCGTTTGAATATGTATCGCAAACCTCATCACAAATTTTTACAAAAGTTTCCGGTGTTGGACGTATCGCAAGTTGCAGTGTGCGTTAGTTCGCAAAGTAGTAAAAGGGATCCTGGAAAAGGAAGTTTCACAAAAGGTTTCGCAATGTCATCTAATTTATCACAACCTTTTTTAAATCGCATAAAATCTCGGTGACATTGAGGTAGTACATGCAGTAGTGCAAAGGAGAGTAGTACAAAGTTCCTAAAGGGCCTACTCTCGGAACTGTAAAGGCTAAAATTCGCTAAAGACTTTGACACAATGAACATTGTGGAGTAATATAGAACCACAAGCCTCAATGGCAATTTGCATAAAAATAATGAGTAGTACATTATACGTGGTCATCATCCACCTCAGAGGTTGTAAGCACAACCTCTGGTTTCTCACCTAGAATAGAACGGGACCGTG
>Ga0209611_10008167_pt1 | contig 16507 bp, 12 predicted proteins | sample S1TSphgellanicum_3_FD_187693 | JGI IMG/M metagenome (GOLD analysis project Ga0209611, IMG submission 187693) | Host-associated microbial communities from peat moss isolated from Minnesota, USA - S1T2_Fc - Sphagnum magellanicum MG (SPAdes) (version 2) | ecosystem: Host-associated > Plants > Peat...
CGAGTATTTGGGCTCGCACCAACACGTCGAGCGCGGATACGGCCTCATCGAAGGCAATCACCGCGGGCTCGGTGATGAGCGCGCGGGCGATCGCGATACGCTGCCGCTGGCCGCCCGAAAATTCGTGCGGATACCGCTGCGCGTCGGCGGCCGATAATCCCACCTGTTCGAGGACGGCGGCGACTCGGCTGCGCCGCTGCCTCGCATCCGGCGGCGCGTCCGACAAAAAGAACGGCTCTGCGATCAACCGCTCCGCCGTCCACTCCGGATCAAAACTGCCGTAAGGATCCTGAAACACCACCTGGATGGAACGCCGCAGACGGCGCAGGTTCGCGCCACTCGCGCTTGAAAACGGCTCACCGAGCAGGCGCACCTCGCCCGACCGGGCCTTGTCCAGCGCCAGGATGACGCGCAAAAGACTCGACTTGCCCGAGCCCGATTCCCCGACGAGACCGACGGTCTCGCCCGGCTGCACGCAGAGCGAAACCCCATCGACGGCGCGAAAGCGGGGGGCTGCACGCCACAATGAGCGTCGCGGGCGTGGATAGTCGAGCACGACTTCCCGAACGTCGAGCACGGGTGCCTGCGCCGCAGCGTCACCCAGCGGGGCAGCGCCCCGTAGCACCGCGCTCTCCCCAAGCGCCGCGCCCTCCCCAAGCGCCGCGCCCTCCCCAAGCGCCGCGCCCTCCCGAAGCGCCGCGCCCTCCCGAAGCGCCGCGCCGTCCCGAAGCGCCGCGCCGTCCCGGATCGCCGTGCCGTCGGGAGGCACCCGGGTGCGCAGCGGCCGCAACTCCGCGGCGGCAATCAATGCCTTGCCGTAGGGATGACGCCAATTGCGCAAGAGTTGCGATGTCGCTCCCTGCTCGACGATCTCGCCCTGATGCAGGAGCGCGACCCGATCCGTCATGCGGGCGACCACGGCAAGATCGTGCGACACCAGCAGCAGGCCCATGTTGCGTGTGCGCGCCAGGTCCTCGAGGAGGCGCAGCACCTGCGCCTGCGTGCCGACATCCAGGGCGGTGGTGGGTTCGTCGGCGATGAGCAGCGCCGGCGTCAACACCACGGCGATGGCGATGGCCACGCGCTGCCGCTGGCCGCCCGACAACTCATGGGGCAGCCGATCGAGCGCGCCTTGCTCGCCGGGCAGACCGACCAGGTCGAGGGTCTCGCGCGCGAGCCGGCGTGCATCGGCCGACGTCGTGGAGCGATGCAGGCGCACCGTCTCCGCGACTTGCTCGCCGATCGGCATCAATGGATTCAACGCCGTCATCGGTTCCTGAAACACGACGCCGATGTCACGGCCGCGAATGCGCCGAAGCTCGGCCTCCTCCTTGGTGGAGAGCGGCTCGCCGTTCAGGCGCACCGTCCCGCTCGTAACCGCGTGCTGCGGCAACAGCCGCGGGATGGCGAGTGCGGTCATCGATTTTCCGGATCCGGATGCCCCGACCAGGCCGAGAATTTCGCCGGCATCCACGCTCAGCGACAGGTTCTTGATGATCTGCGCCGGTCCGATCGACACGCTCAACGCATCAATCTGCAACAGGGGTGTTGCGGGGCTCGAGGCCGCGGGCAATTTCGCGCCGCCGATCATCCGGTTCGCGCCCGTCGCTGGCGCAATCCGTCGCCGAGAAGATTCAAGCCCAACACGAACAGCACCACGGCGCAGCCCGGAAACAGGGCGAGCGACGGGGCGAGCGCGGTCAGAGTCTGCGCCTCGTTCAGCATCCGACCCCAGCTGATGGTCGGCGGCTGCGCGCCCAATCCCACGTACGACAGTCCCGCTTCGGCGATCACGCCCAGCGAAAATTGAATCGTGCCCTGCACGAGCAACAGCCCCGCAAGGTTCGGCAGGATGTGCTCCACGGAGATTCTCGACGGGCCCTTGCCGGCGGCGCGCGCCGCCAGGGTGTAATCGCGGGTCCATAGCGTGAGGGCACCGCCGCGAGTCACCCGCGCAAACACCGGGATGTTGAAAATGCCGATGGCGATGATGGCGTTGACGGCGCCGGGACCGAACACCGCCGTGATCAAGATCGCAAGCAGCAAGGCCGGGAATGCGAACACCAGATCGTTGCCGCGCATGATCAGCTCATCCACACCGCCGCGATGCGCCGCCGCTAGCAGACCAAGCGGCACACCAACGCCGACGCCGATGACCACCGACAGCAGCGCCACGCCGACGGAGTTCTTCGCGCCCGCCATGACCATCGACAGCACGTCGCGGCCCAGTTGGTCGGTGCCGAACCAATGGCGCCAATTGGGCGCCTGCAATTTATCGACGATCGACAGCGTGCCGGGGTCGTAAGGGGTCCAGAATTGCGCAATCACCGCCGTGACCAGGAAAATCGCGGTGAGCGCCGCGCCCGCGAGCAACCTCGAGTTACCGGGCGCGCCGAGGCTCATACGCCGTGCGCCGCCCGCAGGCGCGGGTTGACCGCCGCGTACGAGAGATCCACGAGAAAGCTCACCGTGACCACGGCGAATACCAGCATCGCCACGACGCTCTGCACGACGATCAAATCCCGCTGCACGATGGCCTGGAACACGAGCCTGCCCAAGCCCGGCAGAAAAAACACGTTTTCGATGATCACGCCGCCCGCCAACAGAAATGAGAATTGCATGCCGAGGATGGTGAGCACCGGAACCAGCGCATTCGGCAGCGCGTGGTGCCACAGCACCCGCCACTCGCCGGCGCCCTTGGCCCGCGCCGTGCGAATGTAGTCTTCATGCAAGGTGTCGATCAGCGCGCCGCGCAACACACGGGACAGGATCGCGGCCTGCGGCATGGCGAGCGCAATGGCCGGCAACGTCAGCGCCTTGATACAGGGCCAGAATCCCGCGATCCAGCCGGGAAAGCCGCCCGCGGATACCCAGTGCAACCCGACGGCAAACACCAACACCAACAACATGCCCAGCCAGAAATTCGGGATCGCCAATCCGAGCTGCGTCACGCTCGACAACACTGCATCGCCCGCCCGTCCACGCATTGCGGCGCTCGCCAAACCGGTGGGAAATGCCACGGCGGCGGCCAGCAGCAGAGCATAGAGCGCCAGCGGCACGGATACTTGCAGGCGCTCCACGATGAGCGCACCGACCGGAATGCGGTAGGTGTAACTGAGTCCGAAGTCACCGCGCAGCAATCCCGCGATCCAGCGGCCATAGCGTTGCAGCGGAGCGGCATCGAGGCCCATCTGATGGCGTATGGCCGCGACCGTGTCCGGATCTGCCTGAAGTCCCATCATGAACCGCACGGGATCGCCCGGCACCACTTGCACCAACACGAACACCACCGCCGTCGCCGCGAGCAAGGTCGCGACCAGCACGGCCAATCGCTCCGCCAGGTACCAAGCTCCCAGCCGGCGCGTCACCCAGAAGCATAAAATAAGGGCGAAGGCGCATGCGATACCGCCGGCCAGCCAGAGAGCGATCGGCCGCGCGGTGCTTCCCGCGCGATGATTCGTGCCCGCGCCCGTGTCCGCGACAGACCTCGAGTTCGCGGTCGCAGTCGCCGCCGATGTCGCTGTCGCTGTCGCTGTCGCGGCCGCGGTAGGTCCGAAGTGCGCGCGACTCAAGTCGACCAACACATTGTCGAATCCGACGTCCTGCAGCTGGACATTCCAGATGTCCAACCTCGGGTACTGGAACAGGAATCCGTTGACCGCATCCTCGGCGAGCTTGCGCTGAATCTGCTGCAACAATTCCCGGCGGCGCGGCGCATCGAGGCTGTCGTCGAGCGCCGCGATGAGGGCATTGAAATCGGCATTCGCATAGCCGAAGTAATAGTCGTCGCGCGCGTAAATATCGTAATCCAGAGGCTCGGCGTGACCCACGATGCTCATGTCGAATTCATGCCGGGTGAAGACCTGGTCCAGCCACTGCGCCCATTCGAGGTCTTCGATGCGCACCCGTATCCCGACCTGGGCGAGTTCCGCCGCGACGATCTCCCCGGCGCGCCGCGCATAGCTCGGCGGCGGCAATTTGAGCGAGAGCGACAAGCCATCGGCGTAGCCGGCCGCGGTCAACAACGCTCTGGCCTTGGCGGGATCGTGCGGATAAACCCCGGTGAGGTCCACGTACGCAGGATTGCGCGGCGGAAAGTGACTGCCGATCGGCGTTCCATAGCCGAACATGGCGCCATCAATGATGTCGCGGCGATCGAGCGCGTACGAAATCGCGCGGCGCACCAGGAGATTGCCGAGCGGCGCGACCCGCTCGTTCAGGGCCAGAATCGTCTCCATCTCAGTGGCGCCCGCGAAGACCGCGAATCGTGGGTCGGCGGCAAATTGGGGGAAGCTCTCCGGGGCCGGATAATTTGCAAAGGCGTCGACGTCCCCCGCCATCAGTGCCGCGTACGCGGCGGTCGGATCGACGATGAACTTGAAAGTCGCCTCGCGCAGTCCGGCGGGCGCGCCCCAATACTCGGCATTGCGAGTGAGCGTAATCGAGTCGCCGCGGCGCCAGGCGGAGAATCGAAACGGACCCGTGCCGATGGGCTGCGTCGCATTGGCGGCCGCCGACTGCGGCGACACCATGACGAACGCGCCCAGGGCGAGCGACTGCAAAAGTCCGCCCGAGCGCTGCGCGAGAGCCACGCTCAAGGTGAACGGGTCGACGATGTCGACGCTGCGAACCTTCGCCAGGCGGGTCTTCTGTGGATTCACCGAGGTGTCGGCGCGCGCGCGATCGAGCGAAAATTTCGCGGCGGCCGCGTCGAATGCGGCGCCGTCATGAAACTGCACTCCATGCCGCAGATGGAACACGTAGGTCAAACCATCGGGGCTGATGTCCCACGAGTCGGCGAGCGTCGGCACGACCGACCCATCGGCGGCAAAGCGCACGAGACCTTCAAACACATTGCCGTAAAGAACTTCGGAGATGGCAGCGGCGGGACTCGCCGTCGGGTCGAGAATCGGCGGCTCGAGCTGCATGCCTATCGTTACGCCGTTGGCACTGGTTGCGCCTCGCGCCTGTGATGTCAAGACGGTGATCAGCAACAACCCGTTGCACAAGACCAGCCACGCGCACAGCGCCCGCGCCGCGCGCAGCACCGGCAGCACCGGCAGCGTCGTTGTCGGCGACGGCCTCACGCCAGGCGCATTCGCCGATCGCGCGGCGCGGCTCGACGGCTGCGCTTCACGCGCTGCGGTACAAGAGCGACCGGGCGGCGAGCGCCATGACTTTCGCCGCCGTCACCATGTCGTCGATCAGCACGTATTCATCCGGCTGATGCGCCAGATCGAGAATGCCGGGTCCGTAGGCGATGCAGTCCCGCAATTTGCCGACCCGATCGATGTGCTTTTGATCGTAGGTACCGGGCGAGCAGATGAATTCCGGATCCCTGCCGATCACGCGGCGCACCGCCGCCGCAGTGCTGCGGGCAACCGGCCCCCGACGATCCGCCATCGTGGGCCGGACTTCGAAAATGTCGCGCAGGCTGTAATTGAACCCGGCGCGTTCGCGCTTGAGCGTCTCGAGCAGTTCGCGTACCTCACCCTTGACCCCCTCGATGCTCTCCTCGATGATGAGTCGACGGTCGAACACCATGCGGCAGGAATCCGGCACGCAGGGCGTGGGATATCCCGCCGCCTCCGGTTGGCCGCCATGGATCGAATTGATGTTGAGCGTCGAGTGGCGCGCGCCCGAGGGGACCACCGGCATGTCCGTGTGCCGCGCCGCGAGTTGGGGGTACAGATCCCGCTCGAAGCGCTCGATGACGGCATGCATGTGACGCACCGCGCAATCGCCGAGAAACGGCATGGACCCATGCGCCATACGGCCGTGCGTTTCGATCTCGGCCCACCACACGCCGCGATGGCCGATGCACACGCGATCGACGTTGAGCGGCTCCGGAATGATCACGTGATCGACGCGCGGCGGCGAAAACCAGCCACGCTCGGCCAGATAATGCACGCCGCCATAGCCGCCCGATTCCTCATCGACGGTGCCGGAAATCTCCAGCGCCCCGGGCAGCGCCTCGCCGGTGTCGATTAAGGTTTCGACCGCGATGATGGACGCCGCGAGGCCTCCCTTCATGTCGCAGGCGCCGCGGCCATACACCCTGCCGTCCTTGATCACTCCGGCAAACGGATCGAGCGTCCATCCCGCGCCGGTTTGCACGACATCGATATGGCTGTTGAAATGCACGCAGGGACCCGGGCTCGCGCCTTCGCGCCGCGCAACGACATTGATGCGCGGGTAGTGCTCATCGTCGCCGGGCGATCCCTCTGCGCGCACATAGTCGACCGTGAACCCGCGCGTCCGGAGGCGTTCGCCGATGAATTCCGCGCACGGGCGATAGGCCTCGCCGGGCGGATTCACCGTCGGAAACTTGAGCAGCTGCCGCGTCAAGTCCACGAGCTCATCGCGCCGCGCATCGATGGAGTTGATCAACTTGTCGGTGAGGTCGCCCGGCATGGATGCTGACTTCAAGCGGAGAATCGCCGGCGGGTGCGTGCGGCGCGCGCGCCGGCCTGCTCCGCGAGCGCCGGCAAGCCGAGTGTGGCGTACACACCGGCAAGCGCGCGGTTGACGGGCACGCCGTCGGGGTCGCTCATGCGCCGCAGCTCGAGCATGCGCTGAGCTGCCGTGTCGCGCCCGCTCTTGAGCGCGGCATCGAGCAGGATCTGCTCGAACAGATCGCGTTGCGCGTGGCTGCCGCCCGCCTCCGCCATGCGCGGCATCGCCGCGCCGAGCCGCCGCCATGCCAGCTCATGGTTGCCGTGCGCATAGGCGTACAGCCCTTCGCAGCCCGGCAACGCGACCTCGCGCCAGACCTCGCGCGTGAAGTCGGGTGCGTCCCCGGCCCGGCGCCGCACCGAGTCGAGCAGCAAGCCGGCTTCCGGGCGCCCGGCCCTCGCCAACCCATACAGGTATTGCAGCGTCAAGAACGGCAGCACGGTATCGTGCGCCCGCGCAGCGAGATGCGGGGCAAGATCCGCCCAGCGCGCGCCGACATCGATGCCGGCGAGTTCGAATCGCGCCAGCAAGGAGACGGCGCCGACCTGGTCCTGCGAATAGCTCTTGGCGATGCCCCAGCAATGACGATCATAGAGATCGAGCGCTTCGCCAAAGCGCCCCTGACTCAGATAGAACAGCGCCAGGTGCCACCAAATGTGAGTGACCATGAACGAATTGAGGCCGGTCCAGGTATCGGCGACGGCTTCGAGAAACCGCGCGCCTTCATCGATCGCTCCGCGCGTCAACAGCACGTGCGCCAGCGCATGCTGCGCCCACGGCTCCTTGCGTTTTTGATCGAGAGCCAGGCGCGCTTCGGATTCGGCCTGATCGAGCAGGTGACATTGCTCGTAGGCGAAAGCCGTCATGCCGTGCACATGCGGAATGTCCTCGTTCGCGGCCGCCACCTTCAATACGACGCGCAGCATCTGCGGCGCATTGCCGCGATTGAATTCAAAATACTGATGCGTCTTGACCATGACGAGATCGCGCGGCCATTCATCCGACAGCTGATCGCACAGACGCAAGGCCAACGCGATGTCGTCATCGACCCAGGCCCGCAGCACCGCCGTGTTGAGCGCTTCGCGTCGAGTGGCGTGCGGCGCGGCGCGTTCAGCGGCCGCCAGATATCGCGCGGCGCGCGCCGCGCCCTCCGGCGCCTCGAGCAGCATCCACAGCAATCCCGCATACACGGCTGCGAGGCAGCAATCCGGATCCGTGTCAGCCGCGGCCAGGATTCGCTCGGCACGCGTTTCGTAGGCTAGGTACCCTTCGATGAAATCATCGACCGCGCGCAGCGTCGCGTCGCGCGCTGCGCCGGCCGCACTGCCCAGGCTCACGGGATTGCCCAAATAGTCTCGCACCATCGCGGGATAATACCTAAACTATCAGCTCGTCGAGCGCCCTGGGATTTGCCGTGCCGAGAACTCCGGTCTTGCCATCGTACGCACTGTTTCCGGTCTGTGCGCTGCTGGGCGCAGTGGCAGCGCTCACGGCCCGCGCGGCGGAGACGTCACCGATTCCGTTGGCGGATTATACGGTGTCGCAAACTTGGCGGCTGGGAGGCGACGGCGGCTGGGATTACCTGGCATTGGATGCGAGCGGCGCGCGGTTGTTCGTGAGCCGCGGCGACCGCGTGGATGTGGTCGAAACCGTCAGCGGCAAACTGGCGGGGACTATTTTGCATACTACGGGTGTTCATGGCATCGCGTTCGCGCCGGCGCGTAAACGCGGATTCACGAGCAACGGCCGTGCCGACACGGTTTCGGTGTTTGAACTCGACACGTTGCGGGTCGTGCAAGAAGTCGCCGTCTCCGGCAAGAAACCCGACGCGATCCTGTACGAACCGCAGCACGATCACATCATCACCGCCAACGGCGAAACTGCGAACCTGTCGGTGATCGAGGCGCAAACGCTCAAAGTGGCGGCGACCGTGCCGCTTCCCGGTCCGCCGGAATTCATGGCGACGGACGCGGCCGGCACCGTGTTCGTCAATATCGAAACGGACCCCGGCAAACTCGTCGCCGTCGATGCCAAGTCGCTCGTCGTCAAGGCGACCTGGACTTTGACGGGTTGCGCCAACCCCACCGGCCTCGCGCTCGATTCGGCGCATCACCGCCTATTCTCGGTCTGCGGGAACCAGGTCATGGCGGTGACCGACTCGCTGTCCGGCAAACAAGTCACGCGGATCGTGATCGGCAGCGGACCGGACGCGGCGGCCTACGATCCGGATCTTGGCCTGGTATTCAGTTCGAACGGCATCGACGGCACTCTGACCGTCATCCACCAGGAGACGCCGGACGACTATAAGGTGCTCGCCACGGTGACCACTCAAACGAGCGCTCGCACCATGGCGCTAGATCCCGCGAGTCACAAGATTTTCCTGGCCGCTGCGAAACTCGGGCCCGCGCCGCCGCCCACCGAGGAGCATCCGCATCCGCGGCCGAGCATCGTGCCCGATACGTTCAGCATTTTGGTGGCGCAACCCAAATAGGGGGCCGTGGCGATGAGCGACGACAGCCAAGAAGGCATTCAAGTGGTGTGCGGTCATTGCGACTCGGTGGTGCGCCTGCCGGCCGAGCGCTTGTCCGATGCGCCGCGGTGCCCGAAGTGTCACTTCGCGCTATTTGAAGGCAAGCCGGTGGATTTGACCGAGGCGAATTTCGACCGGCATCTGACGCGCAGCGGTCTGCCCTTGGTGGTGGACTTCTGGGCGCCGTGGTGCGGACCGTGCATCGCCATGGCGCCTTTCTATGAGGCGACCGCGCGGCAACTCGAACCCAAATTGCGCTTCGCGAAGCTCAATACCCAGGATGAGCCGGCGCCGGCGAGCCGCTATCAGATCCGCAGCATCCCCACGATGATCGTGTTCCGCGGAGGTAAGGAAGTCGCGCGACGGAGCGGCGCGATGGATGCGGGGACTCTGTCTCGCTGGTTGACCTCGGTCGTTTAGACTGGGCCGACGGCGGCCGACACCGGTCGGGCGTGAAGCCGGCCGATCATCAGCAAGGCGCCCAAGGTCACGAGTCCGGCCGCCGACAGGTAATAGCCCACGTAGGCGATACCGTAATGCGATGCCAGCGACGTCGCGATCGAGGGCGCCAGCGCGGCACCCAAAATTCCTGCGAAGTTGAACGCGAGCGAGGTCCCCGTGTAGCGCACCGCGGTCGGGAATAGGTTCGCGAGCGCGCTGCCCAAGGGCCCGTAGGTAAGACCGGTCACGGTGAAGCCCAGCACCAGGAAACTCAGCGCCCGCGCCGTGCTGTGGGATCCGAACAGCGGTGCGAAGGCAAAACCGAAGGCGATGATCAACGCCGTCGCGATGACCAACATCAGGCGGCCGCTGATGCGATCGGCGATCACGCCGGAGACGGGGATGGTGAATCCAAAGAAGAGCACACCGATCATCTGCAGAATCAGGAACTGCTGACGGCCGAAGGCGAGCGAGCCGGTGGCCCACCCCAGGGCGAACACCGTCATCAGGTAAAACACGACGAAGGTGCAGGTGGCGGCGAGCGTGCCCAGCACCAAAGCTTGCGGATACTTCGTGAACACTACGAAAAACGGCACGCGCACGCGCTCGCCCTGTGCGAGGCTGCGCTTGAACGCCGGCGTCTCGACCAGCTGCAGCCTTATATAGAGTCCCACCAGGACGAGCACAGCGCTCGCCAGGAACGGCACCCGCCAGCCCCAGCTGAAGAGTTGCGCTTCGGTGAGGCGATTGCCGATCAGCAGAAACACGCCGGTCGAGCAGAGAAATCCGAGCGGCGCGCCGAGTTGCGGAAACATGCCATACCAGCCCGCGCGACCGGGCGGCGCATTCTCGGTCGCGAGCAACACGGCGCCGCCCCATTCACCGCCCAGCCCCAAGCCCTGTCCGAGGCGGCACAGCGCCAGCAACACCGCCGCCGCCACGCCGATGGAAGCGTAAGTCGGCAATACACCGATGAGCACGGTGGACACGCCCATGGTCAGCAAGGCGGTGACCAAGGTGGCCTTGCGCCCGACACGGTCGCCGAAATGCCCGAACAGAGCCGACCCGACGGGACGCGCGAAGAACGCCAGCGCAAAGGTCGCCAAGGACTGCAGCTTCGCGGTGGAGGGATCTCCTTTGGGAAAGAAAAGCGTCGGAAACACCAGCACCGCGGCGGTGGCGTAAATATAGAAATCAAAGAACTCGATGGTGGTGCCGATCAGGCTCGCAAGGAGAATGCGGCGGGTTGCGGCGGCGGTGTCTGGCAAGGCAGCGCATCATAGGGGGTGATCGACGGCCTTTGCAACTTGCCGACGAATGCAAACGGCCGTTCAGCGCCTCGGACCTCCGCCACCACCACCCCTCGGAATCGATGGCGTCGGCCGGGAGGCGGGCGCCGGTCTATAAGAAGGGCGAGCGCCGCCGGGATGAGGTCCGTCGCCGCGGCGATCGCCGCCCCGTCCGGGTCCCACTCGATACGCGCCGCCCCAGCCGCCGTAGTCATAGCCGTAGGGTTCATAGTAGCCGGCGTCATAGCCCACGCCGACGTCGCCCTCGACACCGACGCCTGTGACGGCGCAGCCGGCTACGACGGTCAGGCCGATTCCGCAGAGCGCCGCCGCCGACCTGGGTGCGTGCAAGATTTTCATCTCGGCTCCGTCTTGCTGTCGGTGTCGGTCCACTCCATCAGTCCGAATGGCGCGCCGGCGGGATCGGCGACCACGGCAACCAGTCCACCGTGACGGTCGACGTGCGGCTCGACCAGCACGCGCCCGCCTGCGGCGACGACCTTGTCCAGCATGTCGGCGGTGCTCGCGACGCGGACGAAATTGAGCCAGTGCGCGCGGCGCCGCATGGAATCGACCGGAAAGGCATTGGCGCTGGCGCGGGCATAGTCATCGCTCGACAAGATCAAATGCGTGAGGCCGTCGTCGCTCGCCAGGTCGAACACGTCGTAGCCGAACATCTCCTGATAAAAAGCCGCCTCGGCATCCGGATCCTTGCAGAGCATCGAAGTCCAGATCCACGCGCCCGGAGCGGCCAGAGTGTCCGGCGAATCGCCGCTGCTCGAGGCAAGAATGCCGAACACCGCGCCCTCGGGATCGGAGAGGATGGCTTGGCGGCCGCGCAGCGGATAGCTGCGGACGTCGGCGACGACCTTGGCGCCGCGCGCGAGCGCCACACGCTTCGAGGCGTCGACGTCGCGCACCGCGATGAACGTGAGCCACGCCGATTGCCGGTGTTCCCCGGCCGGTATCGGCTTTTGCAGCAAGCCCCCGACGGGCTGACCGCCCGCAAGCGCGATCGCATACTCGGTATCGCCGGTGTGCATGGTTTGAAACGTCCAGCCCAACAAACCGCCGTAGAACCGCTCAGCCGCGGCCAGATCCGGGGTCACCAAATCCGCCCACACCACCTTACCCGGATGATGTTCGGTGCTGGCGGGCGAGTTCAGGGGCGGCAATTCGAAAGACGCCGCGGACAGAGTGGAGATACCGATGACGGACAGCAGCAGCGTGGAGATCACCGCGCGCGGCAAGACCCGATGGGATCGCAGAAGGCTGCTGCTCATGAAGTGGGTCCTTGTAAGTGGCGCGATCATGCGCGGAAGCCGTGCGGCGCACTGTACGTCTTTGCCCGAGAGCGCCTGTGGGAAAGCGCCTACTTGGCAATGATCCGCGGGCAGGCCGATTGGGTACGTTGGCGCACAGATGCGAGCTGACGCACCGCGCACAGTGGTGCCCATGCCCACGGATATGCTTTCTGCGGAATTGCTCCACCGGATGAATGCGTATTGGCGAGCGGCCAATTATTTGTCGGTCGGTCAGATCTATCTCTATGACAATCCGCTGCTGAAACGGCCGTTGCGGCTGTCGGATGTGAAGCCCTTGGTGGTGGGGCACTGGGGGACGACGCCCGGCCAGAATTTCATTTATGTCCATTTGAACCGCGTCATCAAGAAATATGACCTCGACATGTTCTACGTGGCCGGCCCCGGACATGGCGGTCCTGCCATCGTCGGCAATACATATCTCGAAGGCAGCTACACCGAGATCTACCCGGACATCAGTCAGGATGAGGCGGGCCTCAAGAAATTGTTCAAGCAATTCTCTTTTCCGGGCGGCATCTCCAGTCATGTGGCGCCGAGCACCCCGGGGTCGATTCACGAAGGCGGCGAACTGGGATACTCGTTGAGCCACGCCTTCGGCGCCGCGTTCGACAATCCGTCGCTGATCGTCGCCTGTGTGGTCGGCGATGGCGAAGCGGAGACCGGACCGCTCGCGACCGCGTGGCAGTCGAACAAGTTCCTGAACCCGGCGAGCGACGGCGCAGTGCTGCCCATCCTGCACTTGAACGGCTACAAGATCAGCAACCCGACCGTGCTCGCGCGCATCGAGCATGGCGAATTGGAACAGTTTTTTCGCGGTTGCGGCTGGACGCCGTATTTCGTTGAAGGCGATGAACCGGAACGGATGCACCAGCTCATGGCGGCGACGGTGGAGGCGGCGGTCCTCGACATCCGACGCATCCAAAAAGAGGCGCGCGCGAGCAACGAAGTCACGCGGCCGCGCTGGCCGATGATCGTGCTCAGATCGCCCAAGGGCTGGACCGGTCCTGAAATGGTCGACGGCTTGAAGGTCGAAGGCACGTTCAGGTCGCACCAAGTGCCGCTCATCGTCGATGCAGAGCATCCGGAACACCTGGCGCAGCTCGAGAGCTGGATGAGGAGTTATCGGCCGCGGGAATTGTTCACCGACACCGGGCAACTCGTCCCGGAACTCGCCGACCTCGCGCCCCGCGGCGAGCGGCGCATGGGCGCGAATCCACATACCAATGGCGGCGCCCTGCTGCGCGACCTGCACATGCCCGACTTTCATGTGCATGCGGTCACCGTGCCGGCCCCCGGGGCCGTCGACGGCCAGGACACCATGGTGCTCGGCAAGTTTCTGCGCGACGTGATCAAGCTCAACATGGATCACCGCAATTTCCGGCTCTTTGGACCGGATGAAACGCTGTCGAATCTGCTCGGCGCGGTATTCGAAGTCACCGATCGCCAATGGGATGCGCGCGAGACCCAGAACGATGAATTTCTTAGCCCCGCCGGCCGCGTGGTCGACTCGATGCTGAGCGAGCACCAATGCGAGGGCTGGCTGGAAGGGTATCTATTGACCGGACGGCACGGCGTGTTCAACAGCTACGAGGCGTTCATCCGCATCGTCGACTCGATGTTCAGTCAGCACGCCAAATGGCTGAAGGTCACCCTGGAGCTGCCGTGGCGGCGCAAGATCGCCTCATTGAATTATCTGCTCGCCTCGCACGTGTGGCAGCAGGATCACAACGGCTTCACGCATCAAGATCCCGGCTTTCTCGATCACGTGATCAACAAGAAGGCGGACATCGTCCGCGTGTATCTTCCGCCCGATGCGAATTGCCTGTTGTCGGTGTTCGATCATTGCCTGCGATCCCGGCATTATGTGAACGTGGTGGTGGCCGGCAAGCACGCCCTGCCGCAGTGGCTCACGATGGACGCCGCGGTCGTGCACTGCACAGAGGGGATCGGCATCTGGCAGTGGGCCAGCAACGATCAGGGTACGGAACCCGACGTGGTCATGGCGTGTTGCGGCGACACCCCGACGCTCGAGATCCTGGCGGCCGTGTCGATGCTGCGCCGGCATCTGCCGGCGATCAAAATCCGCGTGGTGAATGTCGTCGATCTGATGAAACTGCAATCACAGAGCGAACACCCGCATGGGCTTTCCGATACGGATTACGATTCCCTGTTCACGACGACCAAGCACATCATCTTCGGCTTCCATGGCTACGCGCAGCTCGTCCATCGCCTGACCTACCGGCGCACCAACCGCAACCTGCACGTACGCGGCTACAAGGAGGAGGGCACCATCACCACGCCCTTCGACATGCGCGTCCAGAACGATCTCGACCGATTTCATCTGGTTCAGGACGTGATCGATCGCCTGCCTCAATTCAGCGCACCGGGCGCCTATCTCAAGCAGCTGGTGAAGGACAAGCTGATCGAGCACAAGCAGTACATCGACCAACACGGCGAGGACATGCCGGAGATCCGCTCCTGGCGCTGGCCGGGCGGTTCGGAAGTCCCCGCCCCGCATGCGGGGTGACGCGAATACCGGCACCGTCGCGGCGGTGCGCGGCAGCGTCGTCGACGTGCGCTTCGAGCAGTCATTGCCGCCGCTCAATTCGGTGCTGCGCGCCGGAGGAAACTCCGAGATCGTCATCGAGGTGATGACACAATTGGATGCGCAACGGGTGCGAGGCATCGCCTTGACGCCCACTCAAGGGCTGGCTCGGGGAATGCCGGTCGAGAATACGGACGCTCCCCTGCAGGCGCCGGTGGGCAAGAACATCATCGGCCGCATGTTCGACGTGTTCGGCCGCGCCATCGATCGCGGTCCTCAACCCGCGGACGTTGCCTGGCGCAGCATCCACCGCGCACCGCCGGCCTTGTCCGAACGCTCCACGCGATCCGAAGTGTTCGAGACCGGCATCAAGGCGATCGACGTGCTGGTGCCGCTCGAGCGCGGCGGCAAAGCCGGGCTGTTCGGCGGCGCCGGCGTCGGCAAGACGGTGCTGCTCACGGAAATGATCCACAACATGATCGGCCATCAACAAGGCGTCAGCATTTTTTGCGGCATCGGCGAACGGTGCCGCGAAGGCGAGGAGCTGTACCGCGACATGAAGGCGGCCGGCGTGCTCAAGGACATGGTGATGGTGTTCGGCCAGATGAACGAACCGCCCGGCAGCCGCTTTCGCGTGGGCGACACGGCGCTCACCATGGCCGAATACTTCCGCGACGACGAACATCGCGACGTCCTGCTGCTCATCGACAATATCTTCCGCTTCATCCAGGCGGGCATGGAAGTGTCCGGCCTCATGGGTCAGATGCCCTCACGCTTGGGCTACCAGCCCACGATGAGCACCGAACTGTCGGGCTTGGAGGAGCGCATCGCCAACACCCGCGCGGGCGCCATCACCTCGATCCAAGCCGTGTACGTACCCGCCGACGACTTGACGGACCCCGCGGCGGTGCATGTGTTCTCGCATTTGTCGGCGTCGATCGTCCTCTCGCGCAAGCGCGCGAGCGAGGGCCTGTACCCGGCCATCGACCTGCTGCAGTCCAATTCGAAAATGGCAACGCCGGGCATCGTCGGCGCCCGCCACTACGAATTGGCGCAAGCCATCCGCCGCACGCTCGCGCAGTACGAGGACCTCAAGGACGTCATCGCGATGTTGGGGCTCGAGCAGCTGTCGCCGGAGGACCGCAAGGCGGTGTCGCGCGCGCGGCAGCTCGAGCGGTTCTTGACCCAGCCGTTCTTTGCCACCGAGCAGTTCAGCGGCATCAAGGGGAAGCTCGTCTCTTTGAAGGATGCTCTCGACGGCTGCGAACGCATCCTGCGCGATGAGTTCAAGGATTATCCAGAGAGTGCGCTCTATATGATCGGCGCGATCAGCGAGGCGCACCGGCCGTGAATCTCAAAGTGCTGCTTCCCTTCCGGATCTTCGCGGATATCTCCGGCGTGACGCGCATCGTCGCGGAGAGCATCCAAGGGTCGTTCGGGCTGCTGCCGCATCGGCTCGATTGTGCGGCGGCGCTGGTGCCGGGAATTTTGAGCTACGAAACACCCGCGGCGGGCACGGTCTATCTGGCGGTCGACGAGGGCGTACTGGTCAAGACCGGCGCGGAGGTGCTGGTCTCCGTGCGCCGCGCCATCGGCGCGCTGGACCTGGCCGCCCTGAATCAGGCGGTCAAGCGCCGCTTCGCCGTGCTCGACTCGCAGGAGCGCGAGGTTCGCGCGGCGGTCAAAAAAATGGACGCCGGGCTGCTCGGCCGCTTGGCGGTATTTCAGCATGAGCGATGATTTCGAAAGCCAGGTGGCGGCCAAGGCGGCGCGCAAGCTGCGGACCCGGCGCGCGGGACCGCAAACGGTGTGGTTCGGCCTCGGAATGTCCGGGCTCATCGGCTGGTCGGTCGCGGTACCGACGGTGTTGGGCGCGATCTTGGGTGTCTGGTGGGACCACCGTCACCCGGGGCCGCATTCTTGG
>Ga0209611_10008169_pt1 | contig 16505 bp, 5 predicted proteins | sample S1TSphgellanicum_3_FD_187693 | JGI IMG/M metagenome (GOLD analysis project Ga0209611, IMG submission 187693) | Host-associated microbial communities from peat moss isolated from Minnesota, USA - S1T2_Fc - Sphagnum magellanicum MG (SPAdes) (version 2) | ecosystem: Host-associated > Plants > Peat...
CTTTTGAAGGCCCCCCCCCTCCCTTCTTCAATTAGGTAGCATTTTATGAGATAAGTGCCATGCCCTGCATTGCTCCATCAAGCAAACTTGGGGCCCTGCATGCCATAAAGTCTTATTTTGGCTTATTCTGGAGCTCGTGTATTTTCAGCTCGATGTTCAAATCCCCACTATTAATAAAAAGCTGGGTGTTTTGGTTGTGTGAGGGGACAGAGGTTCTTGCAACGGTTTGAGATATTGTTCAAAGTCTTAGTGCCAGAACCCATGTCTTACTTTCAGTTCAAGGAGGCAACTCGTCACAACCACTTCTCTGTACTTTTTCACTTCCCTTCCTCTTTCCAATCTTTTTTTGTATTGCCCATGGGTTTAAACGGGGTTACAGGGCACACAAGGCGTTGCTTGACAAGGGCGTCAGTCATGGTGTATTGACTGAGATTGTATTTGTAGTTTACATTTGATGGGTAGTTGGAATTTGCAGCTTGATTGGTGTTTGACGATTGGTGAAGGGTTTAGGGCCATCAGTGGTTATAGGACCAGCAGGTTCTGATTGCAGTTCAGTTTTTGGTGCACAGGTTAAGGAACAGTACCAGAAGTCATATGATCATTTTGTGGCAGTTCAACAACGGATACAAGAGCTAGGGCTAGCACCTACTAAAGCTCCAGAACTTTCTGCTGTGAGCCGTGGGCAGCGGGCAATTGATGTGAGAAAAATGGAGCAGGTGGCACTTCGCAACCGAATTGCTTTGCAAATTGTGCACCAGGCTGGTCCTGGTGATAATTTGCGTGTATCTTTTGAGTTCTCCCAGCACCCCTGTTTCCCGGTTGCTGTAGTCAAAAAGTCATAAACCATATTTTGTCATATTAGGTTTTATACCTTTTACTCTCACTGAGTGTGTTCTCTTTTGTTTCTTGGGCTTTTTTTTGTCTGTTCACTTTCTTTCTGATTCCTCCAGCATCTGTTTGTTTTCTTTTATGAGATGAAAAATTGAAAAGCGATGAAAGTATATCATGTTACTTGTTGTTATGACATTGTGTCGGGACTGATCGATCATCATTTTTCCAGTGTCTGGAGCTTTACTTTAATTTTTATGCAATAAGGAGAAAACATTTGTCCAATTTTCTAAGATTGAACAGACTTACCGTGGATCCCAAACAGGCTGTTCTTTTTGTTTGATGTATTTTCTTGTTTATTCAGTGGATTCTGTGTCTCTTCTTTTTTTCAGATGTCTGTTGGCTCTTTTCAAATGTATGGTTCCAATTTTGAGCTCTTTTTGAGCCTACTGATTCTCAGAAAACACCTAAAGCATGTGAATTTGTTTTGTTCTGCGGCCGGCCTTTTTTCCAATGTGCAACATTCTTTGAGAAAGCTTGCAGAAAATGCCATACCATGCATGGGCTCCAAAGCACTACCCATCTACCCATCTATGTCTCTGGAAGGCACTTTCATAGAGTATGAACGGGGTGGTACCATGCAAGCATTTAATGTTGGAAGTTGTGAAAAACAACGTATGTACAAATCATGTATATTCCTCATGTATGTATTGCAAATGTATGTTGGCATGGATGAATGTGGATGAATGAAATTCATCCATGATTATCATTCATGATTCATCCATTCCTAAATGGCATTCATGCATGCTAGATCGATGTCATTTGTGTAGGGAAGTTCATATGGATGTGATTCAAAATTTAAATAATTTCATTATTCACATGACAAATTGAATAATTTCATAGTAGATTTTTATAGATGTTTAATACATATATGTGTTCCTAAAATTTAAATCAATTAACTTCATGGGAAAATTAATTATATGTTAATGTGGAAATTAACCCTATGCTCACATATATCAACGTTATAGTTCAACAAATCATCCTAGTTCAAAATCATGTCAATTCATATATTTGAGTTGAAACTCAACATGTAAACTATTGGGAGCACATCACCCATTAAATGACAAGGCCGAACTTACAATGTGGATGGTATTAATTAACACATTACACACATGAAATTGAATGTCTAGATCTAGATCACCATATTGACAAATTTAGTTACCTATAACTAACTATAACTAATGTGTATGATTACCATCACACAAATTCAAGTCATATCAATGATAGATAGGAGAAGTTAAATGTGCATATATAGGATTCCAAATGGTCCCTTACATTCATCATCCATTAGACTTATCCAACATCATTGCATCAAATTATGTGCAATTATACAATGGATGCAAAACTTGTATTGAAAAACCAAGGATCTATTCCATTAGTCAATGACATGTAATCATTCAATTTACAAGATGGACGTCAAGTTTGTTCATCATGAATATGCATTAAGATTTGTGAAAATTGGCATTGAACAACAAAATATTCTATTGCTCAAAAGCAAAATGAACAAACATGGATGAAGAATACCAAACAACTGACATATACAATCCAAATGACAACAAAAACAAACACAAGTGGAATAATGCTTAGATTATTGCCTTAGAATCTCTATGAGGTCTCTTGAATGTAAGTGCTAGAATGATTAGAATATGGTGTTCCAAGCTTTGTCCCAAAGATGTATTCAAAAGGCTCACTATCTATGTAACAATGCATTCCACCATTACATTTGTGTGATGTTGATGATGATTCAAATGTTGAAGTTGATTGGGCATTGTACAAGTTAGCCACCTAGGTAGCATACATTGGTAGCCATGGACTTTGAGAAGGACTAAAGAAAATCATCACATGCAAGAAATCTAGGACACCTCTGCCTAGGAGAAATCATAATGTTGAACACCTAAGGCACAACAAATTGTAAACAAACAGGCATTAGGAGAACCAATTGGGACAAATTAAATGAGAAATGTGATCTTTTTTGTAACATGGAAATGTATTTTTATAACATTATTTTCACATAGTACTAGAATGGATCAATCAAGAACTTGAAAAATGGGCAAAAATGAGAAACAAATCCTATAATAATTTATTTACAAAATATATCTTGACGCCCTTGACCCTTGACACTCTTTAGCACAAAACTAAGCAAGATCATGAATATCTTGAAGGTGGTCTTGAACCATTGGCTTCAACACATAATCCAACAACTTTTGGTCTCCTTAAAAAACAAGGATGTGTTTGTTTTCACCATGATAAGCTTTATTGAAAGTTCCTAGAAATTTTACATGAATGAAGAATCATAAATTTTGAGCACATGTAGGATAAACTTGACATTGGATTGGAGGGGAAAATATGAAAATTGAATGGTACATGTCCTCGTTGTGAAGTTAGCCACAAAATCACCAACAAAGCAACATGCCCATATTAGAGTAGATATGAGAACAAACTCTTTTCTCTTGCGCCACACTAGGAATTCCATTGGGGTGTAACATTTGGGTTTTAATGCTGGTGTCATTAAAGAGGATGTCATCTATGGTAACATCAATCCTAGAAAATTTGGCCATATTTGCATCAAACAATAGCTTGAAAGGTATTGGAGTCCAAAGCAAGTTTTTAGGGGGAAAGGAATGGACAAGGAGGACTAATCTACTATCTTTGGTTTGAATGAAAAAACAACATGAAGAAATCAATTTCAAAATGAAAAAATAGATGAAAAATCTCATCATGCATTATAAAAAACCACAAGAATGTTATAATTTACATGTGCAAAGGGGATTGGCCTTTTTTGTTGGATCCAAAGGTCGAACTAACTTCAACACAAGATTACAAACAATATATTTTTGAAAAACTTAAAAATTGTTGGGCACAAGGTATGCATTGATACGTTTCAACACTATTGGATCATCTAGATAAAAAAGAGTAGTGCACCATCATCATGCCAAAAAAAGTGCAAAAAGAGAACAAGCAATCCAAGAAAGAAAGGTTGGTCATGTTCCAATGACGCATGTCATGACTTGGAGTGGATAAACCAAGAACAAATGAACCTTCTAGGAGGTTGGCAATCATAGGGTCATATTCCACCCCCATCATCTTGCACACCATGAAAATATGTTTGCAATTGATGCTTGTTTACACAATTGACCAGACAATGTTAGACATGTTTGGATAATAATTGTTGTTAAAACCATAATAATGTCAAAAAAAATTGATCACCTATTTAATGAAAGCCACAAGGATTGTGGCCACATTCCCATTTTTTTCTTATTATCAACCATGCATATGAAAGGAACATTAATTATCAATTCCCACATTTGGCATTTGGTCCTCAAAGGTAGGATCGTTGAAGCAATTACAATGTGTTTGACCTTTTCTCCCAAGGCACCTACAAGCCCATATGACATAATGGGGTGAGTTGTGCCCCCAACATTGCTTCTTTTGTCAAGGGTTTCCTAACATTAAATTGCTCAACTACAATATCAAGCTCTTCAAAAAAATTTAGGAATTATCTTCCAAGGTCCTACCTTGTGTTTGACTTGGTATGACCTAGATATAACATTGCGTTTCTTGTTAGAACTCATTTTCACTTTTCTTGGTTGCACACCAATTATCATAAACTTGGAGAAGCTTGGTTCAAAGTGCTCCCATAATGCTTGTTCATTTAGGTGTTTTGTCTTTAAGATAATCAAAACTATTCCAAATGAGTAGGATCACCCTAGTGAATTGCCATGTGTTCATGATTATTTTAAATTGATTCTTTTTGTGTATAATCTTGGATTGCTCAAAATTATACTAGTTGATAACAATGTGAACTTGTAAGGTACCTAACAAAAACATTTAAAGGAGATAGTTGAATAGAGAAACCATTATAATTTGCATGCATTTTGAAATCAAATAATGGTCACAACAAACATAAAAATTTGATTCAAACAACTAACAATCACACCCACATGAATGAACAAATTCCAGATGTACACATTGTTGCCAATTTATCCAAGCAAAATAGTTACTTGTAAATAATTCACTTCAAAACTTACAAAGTTTCAAATTGTTTTTCCCATTCACAATTTTTTTACACTAAAAAAAAAATGTGGTTTTTTCAATTGAAAAAATTCATCAAAAAAATCCTAATTGTCATCATGTTCAACTTGACCAAAGTGTCATTTTCGACAAGTTGATTTGAACTTAACCATTTTTGATTGAGTCTTTTTGGTTGGTTTTTTTGACTAGATTATTTTACTAGTGAACAATATTTCAATAATGATTATATTATTTACTTTAAATATTATAATACTATTAATAGTAATGTATTATAATTATAAATAATAAAATTAATTTATATTAATTTATTTAACTACCTACATGGTTTAATAATTAGTGTAAAAATCAATAATAATAAAATTATTTACCCACCTACCTACCCTATTTAGTTTGTGCCCCCTAAAATAAGTAGCCAACCTTCCCACCTTGCTTAGGTGGTCTTGGCTACCTATTTAAACCATTTAAGGCCAAGGTAACCTACGTAACCAAGGTTGCAAGTGTGAGGATTTAAACTCCTCACCTCCATTTTGAGAAGTCCAATCCTTACCATTATATTATCATTTCAAAAGATGATATATTTTGTCGTCATATTGTAATGAACTTGATTTTATTTTTTCATCTTGATGTACATATTGTAATATTAATCAATGAACTTCATTTTTTCACATTGTTTATTTAGGTAGTAGGTTATGCCATGTTTTTAGGTACTTATTAATAGGTACCATGTATGTAGGTTTATTATACATGTACCTAGTATGTACCTAGAATAACATGTAGATAATTAGGTATAGTTACCTATTGACATGTAATTAGCTTAATCTTAATTTTTTATAATTTTTAATAAATTTAAGTTATTGCTTATATAATTAATTGCTGATTATGGATTATTTACTATTTATTATTAATTAAATGGAAAATTATTTATTGGCTATTAATTAACATTTGATTCATGACTCAATTATTTAATTAATTAAAATATTAATCTTAAACTATCGAAAATTAAAAATTAATTATTAATATCAACTAATTAATATACTAAACCTAGGTACCTACATGTGGTTAAAAGTAGCATGTAAGTAGCCTATTAAATTTTATAAGTACTTATTAAGTGTAATATACCTAACTTATCTTAGCTATGAACTTAGGTTAAATATGTACCCTAGGTCAAACAAACTTATAAATTAAGTAGCCAAATTAATATGGTTGATTTGACTAGGACTTGTTCATTTTGACAAACTTATGTCCCTTTCGACTAAATGTTCGGCTTGTCACATGGCCAAAAAGGTCATTTTAGTCAATTGTTTCAATCAAAAGTAACTCATGTTTTTCATACCCCAAACATTTAGTCAAAATGGCCATCCCCCTTGGTCAATACGAACATTTTAATCAAGTTGGACATTCTAAAAAACCACGTTTTCTTGTAGTGCTAGATATTAATTGCTTTCATGAGTCCATTGCATTCCCTGAAAAAACATGTTTCCCACACCTCAACTTTCTAGTGTTCAATATAATCAACAAGGGGGCTAAATGTCGAGTCCAAGTTCACTTTGCATATAACCAAAGTCTTATTTTATTATTACTTTCAATTATTACATACCAAACACTTTGTGTAGCCACTTTGTGAAATTTGCTTTTGAAATATCCTTTTTAGAGAATCTTAAATTTTCCTAGATTAATTTTTTTGAATTCCACCAGTTCAACCACTCAATTTTTTGAGCGGGCTCAACCAAACCCATGATTTGAAGGCTCAACATGTAACTTCTCAAATGTCATCTACATCCTCCTCCCCTTTAAATCATAGTGATTCAAAATTTCTTTAATAAATTCCAAACCAAATGTAAGATTTGCCACACACCATCTTCCCAAAGCGAGTGTCGAAAGTCTTTATTTTGTCATCTATTTTTTTGCACATGAGTTGAGCCATTTCTTGCTTTAAAGTTTTTTTTTACTTTAGGTACACTTTCATAATAATGATGGACAACCCTATTTCTTGCAATAGTTATCTCTTGCTACACATTTGAAAAACCATGCACATCAATGTCTTTTGTTAGTTTTAGAATAGTGGAATATGCATACACATCCATAAGTCAAATGTAACTTGATAGGAAACCATTTTTTACTAGTCACATTTAAAACTCAAGATTAACCATTTTCATATAGCCAATGTTTTTATATGAATTTTGTAGTGTTTATTCTTCCTTTAACCCCTTCCACAAATCAACTATGCTAGAAAAATGTTGTAAGTTTCAAGTTAAAAAAGTAATCAAGTAAGAAAAAAATTATGCATTAATTAATTTTACAAACATAAAAAATTAAAAAAATCCAAGAGAATCCAATGGTCCATTGTGATCAAATTGGAGTTTGAAATCTAAAATTGTGAATTTCTTTTTAAATTCTAAAACCATGAAGGAAGGTAAAAAATTATACTACATTCAATTGCAAAGAAAACACAACTACCAATCATCATTTCATGTCCACAATCTTGAACACAAGTCTTTTGTTCATATATGCAAGAATGAAAATGAAATTCATACACTATATAAGTAATTGATCATGGCCTTTCTTGTCTTGTACCACACACCTTTTTTTCTAGCCACTATTGTTTTGTATTGTGAGTTGGGAATAATACATTTAAATTACTTGAAGGGGATTTGTCCCATGCTTTGAGTGCAATACAACATGTGGAGAATGATGCCTTTCACATGATCATCTTGAATTGCAACATCATTGCACATGAATGTATGAACCTTCCAACTATAAATAAAAATTGATAGATATAAGTTAAGTTGTTTTAATTATTATACATAATTTCTAAATTTTAAACCAATTAATTATAAATTTCACATTTCTATATATCTTATTAGCATATATGTTGGGGTTGTTAAATGTGGTCCATGACACACATGCCACACATGAATGAATGCAAGGCCAAATGTGTAAAATGTAAATTTTAATGTTCATACTTTACATATTTCAACAACATTTTACAACAATGAAGGTCAATGGCACAAGAAATGAAAAGCTCACCTTTAGGGGCTTCAAAATGCCTAATTTACATTGCAAAATTGAGCCTACTAGACTATTCTCTAATTCATTCCATTTAATAGGAGAAATTTCAGTGGCTTGTAGGGCATAATTAGTCCACTAGGCTCGATTTTTAGTCTTTTCTTCTCTTGTGCCTCAATGATAGAATTATGGGACTTGGCATCCATCATTGAACCATCCATCAAACACCATAGAAGAAATCCCCCAAAATGTAACCAATGCATTTGCAACAATTTCACACCCTTGACAATTTTGCAACTATATTATAATTACATTTGCAACTAATAACATCTTCATTGCACATTTTATAATTGTTTTCATCCATGATCATGCCCATATGTCACAAATTTAGTTGCAAATAAAACCAAACTTAATCACACCATTAGGGTGTTAGCATAGCCCATAATGGTGTGTGATCATAGTGACAAAGGACTCAACCATAAATGGGCCCTTTTTGAACATTTTGACTTTTTCATAGAAAGGATTTTTTGAAGAAATTTTTTTACAACGTGTTCTTAAAAATATTGACAAATCTCCCAATAAATTACATTACTTGTGTTAAATTTTTTGAATAAATATGAAAATTTTAAAAGTGTACAAATTTTACTAGATTTTATGCTTCGTTTTGAAAAATGATCATAATTTCAAATCATGTTAAAATATGATAATTACTTTAAAATTTAATTTTTTGTATCATAAGCCAAAACTTTGTTTATATGTCATACACATTATGACCCATTTACATTTAGTAAATGATTTTTAAAATTAAATTTTTTGACATGATATTTTGAATTTCTAAAAATTTCAAGTACCACAATTTTTAAATTATGAGTGCTTTTCATATGTGAATGGTATGTTATTATCAGTTAAATTTTTTTTATTAAAAGAGTCCTTAACTTAATGCTTTGTAAAACTGATTTTGGGGTGTTAGAGTTCCAAAGTCCTAAATACTAGAAACAAAACTCAATTTATTAAATTAAATGATTAAAAAGAAAATCTTCAACATTCATATAAAATTTTCTTAGCACATATTTCCATGATCAACATGACATTAAAATGACATTAAATAAATATGTTTGAAAAAATTGACAATTTTTTGATTGTCTAACAAGGTTGTTGATTATGATTACACCCAATGGTATGCATAGGTGTATTAAAGTTTTTTTTGAAAAAATATGTGTACTCTTGCTAAATTTTATTAGGGGTATAATGGGGGGTATGTTTCCATTGGTGTATTTATAAAGTTGTATTTAGTTTGTATTTAGGCAAATTAACTACCTATTTACCTATATATGCTTGTTTACCTACCTATTTAACCTAGGTTACCTACCCACCTAGCATAACTACCTATTTATTAATTTATTGATAATTAGTTACATTAATTATTAATAAATTGAAAACTAATAGTTAATGTTTAGTATTTATGCTTAATAAATAATAATAATTTAATAATTTATTTATTTATTGATTATTTAATAACCATTAATGAAAATTTATAACTAATAAGTTAGTTATATTATATATAATTTATAAAATGAAAACATAAGACAAAGGATATGAATTTTTAAAAATTGTAACCTAATTTGCAATTAAAATGCAATTTTCATTTTTATCCCATAGGTTTTGTCTTTTGCTTCCATTTTTGATAACTATATAATGAGGAGGGTTTTCATACATTTTCACATTAAAAAACATATATCAATTGGGATGAGCCATTCAAAGGACCTTAACCTTAAGGTTAAACCTAAAAGAAATATTTATTCACCTCCTTAGTTTATTTACCTACCTACCTACCTATCCACATAATCCTATTTACCTACTTACCTAGTCTAACCTATCTACTTATTTAATCCAACCTACCCAACTAGATATTGATTTAAATTCATTTTGATTGGAAAATTCAAAAAATGTCACATGACATATCTATATTAATATGTCATGTGTCACAATCTAAAACCATCTAAAATTGACAATGAAGATGTACTTGGTTAGAGAAGTTGGTCATAATACATTTAAGGTAGGGTTTCTCATCGATTTTGCAAGAAGGCCCCATTATTTATGGTGCCCAAAGAGTAAATGGGAATGCAAATGGGATAACATGAGCCACACCCACCTGTTTTTTGAACTTTTGGGAAAATATTCCTAAAACATTTTTCAAAAAGTTTTCAAAAAAATCTTTAAAATTAAAAAAAAAAAAATTTCATACTATTTGGCCAAAAATGTCATTTTCAAAAAATTGAAATCCATTTACAAGTCCTTTTACTACTTAAAAACAAACATTACAATGTTTAATGAGTGCTTTTGTTAATTTTTTATTCATTGGATTAATTTCAAATAATTCATATGTTCCCATGATATATTAAAAATACAATTATATAAAAAAATCTTATAATTTCAACATCAAATTAAATTATGACTTTAAAACATGAAAACACTAAGCAAACATTACACTTGTTATGGTACTTGTTATTGTGATTGCACCCATGGAGCCCTTTTCTTTGCGCATCTATCACATTAAAAATCAACGAAAATGGACTAGAAGCAGGTCAAAACGACATCAAAGGAGTCACAAACATTATTTTACATTAATTTTGCATGTCCTTCTTCCCCAAAATAACATATGAATAAATTTTTTAATTGTTATTTTTGTAACTTGTTATGAAGATGAATAGAATTGCCTTAATAACTCAATTTAAAAAAAAAATCATCTTTGAATAAATATGAATTTGTATAAATGTATAGATTTCTTGTAGATTCTATGTTTCATCTTGGAAAATGATGATAATTTGAAATCATACCAAAAAATGTCAATTTTTTAAATTTGAATTTAATATAACATAAACTACAATTGTTTTTAGTACATCATGTACATTATAACCCATTTACATGTGGTAAAACATTTTTGAAGTTGTGAAATTGTGAATTTTGAAATGTGTACATACTTTGAATTTTCAAAATTTTAGAATTTCACATTTTTGAAATTGTGGATGTTTTTTTAGTGTGTTTAATAGGTTATTATCATTCATATTTTTTACCATCAACTTATTTTTATCATATAAGTCCTTTGTAAAAATGTTTTTTTTTAATGACATAATTTTTCATTTTCAAAAGTCCTTAACTAAACCAAAACTTAAAATTAGATCAAATGGATTTTGTAATATTCATGTGTGTTAAAAAAGGAATAATGTGCCATGGTTACCATGGTTTTAAATGGAAATAAATAAATAAAATTTTAATTTTTTTATGATAGAATTTGACATTCGACGCCTTTTGTGATTCCTTTGATTATGTTTTGACCTAAGTGAGAAAGTTACGGCCCCCCAAAGTAGGGGGGGCTATATTTACAAAAAAATCTTGATTGAATAGTTCATAACTTATTTTTGAACCCCTCAAAACATCTTTAAATATTATTTTGTTGCGTTTAGAGTTGAAAGATGATTTGTAGAACTTAAGATGGTAATTTTAGAGTAGTTTAAATCGTTCAATTTGAACAAAAAATGAAAAAATAATGCATTGATGAAGAAAAATGAAAAAAAATTGCATTTTGGAATTTGAAACAATGTATTTTGTTTATTGCTATTTTTTGGCTACTTCTTTGGATTTACATTTCAAAGATGGTTTATAAAGTTTGAAAAGGCATTCTTATACCATTTTAAATCACTCAAAATGGAGAAGAATTGAGAAAGGGGTGCAAATTTTTTAAAGTGTACCAAAATCTTGTCACAACATCACTTTTTTTTTAATTTTTTTTTACCTAGTCCTTTTTTACCATGTAAAGACACATTTATCGATGAATATGATGGAATTTAAAATTGTAACAATTTAAAATATGATCCTTTTGATTCCTTATTTTTTATGATGATCAAAATATAGGATAAAAAAAGATTGTAGTAAGGACTAGGCCCTTTTTGTCTTGTGTGGTACACCTTAAAGGATTTTCACCCAGGGATCAAAATATGGGGTAAGAAAATATTGCACTAAGGACTAGGCCTTTTTTGTGTTGTGTGGTACACCTTAAAATATTTTCACCCAAAGATTCGTCAAAATGTTCCATGATAGGCTAGTGTTCGATGATTGGACCAATTTACCCTATTTATTTTTTTAAAAAAATATATGATTTTTAATTTATTTGCCACATGTCATAATTTAAATTGTTGATTTTTATGATAATATATTAGTGACATACAATAATATACATATGATAAAATATTTGTCAACCATTGACTTCATTCACACTTGTAAATAATGTTTTATGCAACTTGTTTAATACAATTGAACAATTTTTTAATAACAAATGCCCTTTATAACTAAAATACAGTAACAAATGATAGTTATTTTTGTTTCCAGTTCCACTCTATCGAACCCATGCCCTTTAGAACTAAAATATAGTAACAAATGATAGTTATTTTTGTTTCCAGTTCCACTCTATCGAACCCATGAGAACTCAGTTATGGATGAAACACATAACTGAGGAACCAAGGTTCCAGTCTATCTAGTAAACTGTCCTACTTCCGCCTTGTCCTACTTCCGCCTAGTGCACTACCAAGGTAACTATCTGTGTAAGTGGGTACTTATCAAAGCTCAACTTCGGCAGGGAATGTCAGTGGAACTAACTAGTCTGTAGCTAGGAAAGTAGGTAAGGCACTTGGTGGGTATGAAGTAGGTGGAAGCATGTGGTTAAGACATGGCTAATCACCACCCTCGTTAGCTATGGGACAGGAATTTACAATGAAATGGTGTTTCCTATCCACATACTGTCCATCCTGCATGGTGTGAGCTTTGTGGGTGGTGGTTCACACTCTAGGGGTAGAATCATCTGAGCCAAAACCCACCAGTGCACCATCTTGATTACACCCTTGCATCCATTGCCTGCTACCAGTTCCTATCCACACAGCCAGACAGAGCTGCCTTCTTCCAACCAAGCTTCTCAACACACACAGTGGAAAGCAGCCAACATCACAGCCAGCTTTGGGACACACTGTGACATCCACAACAGAAGATCCAACTGTTTTTGAACTCGGACCTTCCGTGATCTTCTGCTGGTGGCTAACCTTGTGTCTCATCAATTCTCGGCAAATCTCTTCAGACCAGAGACTAATGTTGTAAGTACTGCAATGAAAGTTGAAGCTGGGTGGAACTCCAGGACTTAACCTGCCGTAGTAATTTGGAAGATTCTCTAAGGCAGCAGCTGGGATGATCAATTAAAAAATAAAATTAGGGGTACTGAATAGTAAGTCTATTGGCATTTTGCTCAAGTGATCAATGTGAAGATCTGATCAAAACTACTCCATATAGTAGAGTTAGGTTTGTAGCTTGGATGGGTGCCTTCTTGTACAATGGTTGCGTATATCTGGTAAAGTACTGGGGGTCTTTGGTACTGAACTACCATAATATTAAATCATCAGCAATAGAACTGAATTGGCAAGTTTAGTAAGTTGTATACTTAAGTACTGCAGGATTTACTCTAGATGACTTAATCAACTCAAGGCAGATGATCATGGGTAACTTGCAGAACTTTAATCAAATTATAAGTCCCAGCAACAACAGATGAATACTAAACTCTAAAAAATTATGCAAGTTACTGTAAGATACCAAGAGATGTGCAGAGCTTTCCCAGACTTCATTTGAAACTGATCAAAACCTAATTTGAACAATAAATTAACTATGCAACATTTTGGAGAGAGATAATTCTGAGCTGGAGTTACCTACAGGGTGTTTGAAATTCTTGTACCTACCACTACCACCTTGTCTCTGATCACTTTATTTTCCTGGACAAAACAATTTACCCACGAGAACGTACATTTTATTTTTTGCACGTCAATGTACATATATAATATATTCTACATGCATGATGAAACAGGGTGTATAAGTTACCATGCTCAGAATGGCTTTATTTACTAGTATTAACATCATTTCTAAGAGGTTTTGCTCAACCTTGAATTTGCAGAAGTAAATATCTCTACAACCCATGATCTTCTCATTAGTTCTTGCAACAACTTTGGGTGATTGCAATTTAGTTGTGAAGCCACTGAATTTGAGTATACATGAAGCACAGGATTTTGCTTAAAAGTCAGTTACAATATTTGGTATGAATTTCATTTCAAGAAAAACTCTTGCATGATTATCCAGGCCCAGTGTCACTGAGATATGAGCAGCAGCTGTAGTGCAAGTGTGATCTCTTTACCTTGGCCTTGAGCCTTTGGACATTAGTAACTAATTGCTCATGGTTAGTGTTTTCCTGCACGTGTGTATGCATAAACAATTTGGAGATCAATTTTCTTCCAAATTATTCAATACAAAACTAAAAAAGTCTACCACAATTTTGCCCAAGCTCCTACATGTATATAATATTAGTTATGTGGAGGAACTTGGGGCAAAATATTGAGTTATATAAGTTATTTATAATGGATCTCCTTCTTTATGCAATTATTTGTTTATGAAGTTGAGTTAAATGTTACCTTAATTTACTCAATATATTGTTGACCCTGATATTTTTGTACAATTTTAACTAATCTAAAATGCAAGTGGCAAGTCATGAGAGCGGCCATATGGATGTGAATTGTCTATGAAAACAATAGATGGACATCCAACATTGATAATTTAAACCTAGCTTAATGAATCTTGCCCCATGATTTTATACTTTGAAACTATCTGGGTTTTATTATCATTGAATTCCAGCTATCATGCCCAGGCAAGCTTCACAGAGTCCACAAGACAGGATTATTAGATATGTATTAAAACTAATTAGACATTCCCTGGTCCTATTATCTAGCTCCCAGCTTTGGAAGTGGTCTCAAGGTCTTTCACCACCTTGAATTAGGACATGATATATTAAGTAAATACTATTTAGGAGATGCAAATTTTTTGATGCCACATCAGTGTATTTAATAACAAACCAAATTTTTAATTTGTGGTGGGTATAGAAGACCATGTTCACTTCAATGCAACTAAGGTGTTACATCCTTAAAATTTATTGGGACCCACATGTGTTCACACAAATGTAAAGTATTTTGGAAAGTTGAAGTGCACTTGGAAATATTTCCCTATTACATATAGAGAGATCTAATTATATTATCTGAAGGTCCCTAATTATGATGTAACCCCAACAACTTATTAGATATGAAAAGACATCACTATCAAACAATTGGGGATGCCATCATGGGATAGTGGCTACCATGAATGCTGTAATTATGATTTGGACTGTAGGGAAGGGTCTTCCTTAAACGGCAAGGAGAGCCCAGGCCCCAAACCTAAACGGAAAGACAATCTCATTTTCAACAACCCTTTTGTCATGTCTTTCCTTTTTGTGACCCAACCACTCAATAGGAATTGAATGGCAAATAACACAAAAGAGACTTAATCTGTAGCAAAATTATCACAGTTTCAACAAGTTGCACAGTACAAACGTGGTAACCATAATCCGTTAACGAAAGACTTTGTGCAAGCCTAATATGGATAGGAGATTAGAGAGTTTCATTTGCCACAAACATTAGGTTCTGAAACTACGAATTTGAAATATTCACTATTATCAAATGATTTAATTATCTTGATGATAACATCATCCCTCAAATAACATTGAAAAGAAATTCAATAGTTAAAACCCACTCATACAATATATAATTTAATATAATTAAGTGGATGGATATATTATTAAGCAATACATCATCCATATTAAATTATATACATATCATATTCTCATCACACCCAAGTGTGATTAATATAGGTGGGAGGTACAATTAAGCAACGCCATCAATAATTTCATTCCATCATATTCTCACCAACACCTTGAGATTAGTACGTGTGGATGCATGGTTGTTAGGCAATATCAGCCATATTTAAATTACACATAACAACCCATTATGTATTCCCACCAACATCCAAGTAGTGATTAGTACATATAAACACCTTGAAGCTGCTGCAGTTATTGAACTAGGGTAATCCATGGAGGTAAAACTTTAACCCTGTCAACAACACCGCCCATTTGATCCATAGGTCCCACTGTCCATCTGGGCGTACTTGTTTGTAGATTGAAAAAATAAAATAAAATCACAAGTGCATTTGCTATGGACAAAACATGCTATCATGACTTAGACAGCTTCTATGAATTAGTTCAATTTTGTCTACAACTCTTAATAATCCGTCCTGTACTACTACTACGACTACTAGACTACTACATTTACATTTACGTCCTCTAGGTGGTCCATTGTGAATGAGTGAAGGTTTGCGAGCATCGCACGCAAGCCCAGGCCTCTGATTGTAAGTCGCTCTCCAACCTTTGGAAACCTTGCATGCAAGCCCAGGCCCTAGGTGTCACTATTCAACCTTTGGAAACCTGGCCCCAGCAGAGATGTCTCTGGGTACGCACCAAATTGAAGCTAGTCAGTGGTTGCGTCCATCCATATTTAGCACTTCCTCAGAATACATATTCTCCCAGTTTGGGCGGTGTGAATGAAAATAAAATTACAACGATGGTGGCCGCTGGGTTCATGCAATTGTTTGGGCTGTGTGAATGAAGATAAAATTACAACGATGGTGGCCGC
>Ga0209611_10008171_pt1 | contig 16503 bp, 14 predicted proteins | sample S1TSphgellanicum_3_FD_187693 | JGI IMG/M metagenome (GOLD analysis project Ga0209611, IMG submission 187693) | Host-associated microbial communities from peat moss isolated from Minnesota, USA - S1T2_Fc - Sphagnum magellanicum MG (SPAdes) (version 2) | ecosystem: Host-associated > Plants > Peat...
GCCCTCGAACTTCACGATGGTCTCCCGCCCGGTGAAGCCGCGGGCGAGGCGGATCGCACTCATGGTCGCCTCGGTGCCGGAGCTCACGAAGCGTACGAGCTCGATCGAGGGGACGAGCTCGATCACGCGGCGCGCGAGGTCGGTCTCGAGTTCCGTGGGTGCGCCGAAACTCAGGCCGTCGGCCGCGACGCGCTGAACCGCCGCGATCACTTGCGGATGAGCGTGGCCGAGGATCATCGGACCCCAGGATCCGACGTAATCGATGAAACGCCGCCCGTCGGCCGCGTACGCATGGGCGCCGGCCGCGCGCTTGAAGAAAATCGGTTCGCCGCCGACGCTGCGAAACGCGCGCACGGGTGAATTCACGCCGCCGGGAATGTAGCGGCAGGCTTCGGTGTACAGGCTCAAGTCACCTCCCCCAATGGCAGCGTCGAGGTGCGCAGTGTAAGCGCATTTTGCGGCACATCGACAGGGCGGGGGAGCGCGAGGCGGACTTCGAGGCCGCCGCCGGCGCGGTTCCGGGCGCTGGCGGTGCCACCGTGGGCACGCATGACCTGGGCGGTGATGGCGAGCCCGATGCCCTCGCCCCCGCTGTCCCGGTCGCGAGCTTCGGCCACCCGGTAGAACGGTTCGAAAATGTGCTCGAGCGCGCCGGCGGGCACGCCGGGTCCCCGGTCGGCGACGACGACCTCCACATGCTCGGCGGTCGTTTGCACGCAAACATTGACCGCCGCACCGGGAGGTGTGTAACGCACCGCGTTCCTGAGCACGTTCTCGATCGCGCTGCAGAGCAGTTCGCGGCTCCCCTGCAGGCGCAGGTTCGCGCTGCCGGCGAGCCGCACGCTGCAGTTCTTCGCGGCGCCCTCGAAGGCCGCGTCGCGCACCACCGCCTCCACGACCTCGTCGATCTCGACGGCCTCGCGCTTGAAGTGGATGTCAGCGGAATGCAGGCGGGCGAGGCGCAGCACCTGGCTGATCATCGCGTCGAGCCGCTCGATCTCGCGCTCGAGCCGGTCGAGCTGTCGTGTCGGATCGCCTTGCGGTTGGCGGGCGAGGCCGACTGCCACGCGCATGCGCGCGAGCGGCGAGCGCAGCTCGTGGGAGATGTCGCGCAGCAGCTGAGTGCGGGCGGTGCGCGTCGCGCGCAGTTGATCGGCCATGGCATCGAAGTCGCGGGCGAGCACCGCGAGTTCGTCGCGCCGACCATCGAGACCCGCGCTCACGCGCACGTCGAGTTGCTCGGTGGCGAGCGAGCGCGCGCCCGCCTGCATGCGCCGGATCGGCGCCGACAGGTGGCGGGCCAGCCACCAGCTCGCAAGCGCGCTCACGATCAGTGCGATCGCCAGCACGGCGAGCGGAATTCCGGGAAGCGCGAGAGCGCCGAACAGGCTCGGACGCCGCGGCACCAGCAGGATCGTATACGTTTTCCCGTCGGGACCCACGATCTGGGGCGCCTGGCGCGGCGGGCGGAAATTGCGCGGCGCCGCCTGACCCCCGAGTTCCGCGCCGCCCGCGCCGCCGAGATGCGCGTCCTGGCCGGCAGAGCCCTCACCGTTGATGAAGTCCAGGCGGCGCGCGGCCTGTTCGGTCAGGCGGCGGCCGAGGATGTCGCGACCGTTCGGGCCGATGATGAAGAATTCGCGGTCCGGGATCGCATTCTTGTTGGCTTCGAGCCAGTGGCGCAAGCCCTCGAGTCCCGTGCTCTCCAGCACCTCGGAGGCCGGGATCGCGACGGACGGCCGGCGCTGCAGCTCCTGCGCCTCGTACTCGCGCGTCGCCACGGCATAGGTGATCGCAATGCTGCCGACGACGATCAGGGCCATCGCCATCCAGAACAGCATGAAAATTCGCGAGAACAAGCTGTGCATGGATCGCCCCGGCGGGCAGCAGCCCTAGTCCGGGCCCACGGTGAGCATGTAGCCGGAGCCGCGCACGTTCTTGATCTCCGGCTGCACGCCGGGTGCGAGATCGAGCTTGCGGCGCAGATTGCTGATGTGCGTGTCGATGCTGCGATCGTATGGCACGAGCTTGCGACCGAGGGCCTGCTCGGTCATCGATTCGCGCGAGATCACCTGGCCCGCGGAACGCATGAGCAATTCGAGCACACGCAGCTCGGCCCCGGTGAGGCCGATGGGCCGGTCGCCGACCCTGACCTGGTGCATGCCGAGGTTCAGCACGATGGGACCCGTCTGCAGCACGTCGGGCGCCGCCGTGGCGCGCGTAACGCGGTTCGGGGCGCGCCGCAGGATCGCACGGATGCGCGCCACGAGCTCGCGCGGATTGAACGGCTTGCTGAGGTAATCGTCGGCGCCGAGTTCGAGACCCACGATCCGATCGACATCGTCACCGCGGGCGGTGAGCATGAGGATCGGCGTCGCGTGGTCCGCGCCGAGTTCGCGCAGCACGTCGAAGCCGCTCACGCTGGGGAGCATCACGTCGAGGATCAGGATCTCGAAGCGACGTTTGCGCAGCTCACTCAAGGCCTCGCCGCCATCGTGCACCGAGTTCACCTCGAAGCGTTCCGCTTCGAGGTACTCGGTGAGCATTTGGCACAATTCGCGGTCGTCGTCCACGATCAGCACGCGCGCCTCGCGGGCGTCGCCGGCCGCGACGGTGGAGGGGGGCAGGGGCTGGGAATTGTTCATTGTCGCAGGCTCACTCTCGCACACTATGCGCTCCACCCCTCAGCGCCGCGAACGGGGCTTGACAATTCTTGACAGTATCAGGCGCCGTTGAATCCGGCGGCTCTCGCTTCACACAAAACTTTGCACTCTTTTGCGGCTTCTTTCCCGGTTCCGGGCGACCTATCCTCGGCACGCGGGACTAAAATGACAGTGTACTTTAGTTCTTACCATGCCCTGGAGATTGCATATGAAAACGATCCGAATTGTCGTCGCGGCTGGCGCGCTCGGGCTTGCCGGGCTGGTGGCCGCGAGCGTGCCGTTCGCCGACGCATTGGCGGAGGACTCATCGGCCACGGCGCCGGAGGGCGCACCGCACGGTGGGTGGGGCCACCCGCATGGCTGGGGTCCGATGCGCGCGTTCCACGAGTTGGGCTTGTCCGACGAGCAGAAAGCCTCGATGAAGTCGATCTTGAGCAGCGCCGAGCCTGCGATGAAGAGCCTGCACGAGCAGATCCGCGCCAACATGGAGCAGCTGCGCGCGACGGCGCCCGACCATCCGAATTATGCCGCCGTGGTCGCGAGTGTGAGTCAGACCGCGGGGTCGCTCGAGGCCCAGAAGACGACCCAGGAGGCGAATCTGTATTCGCAGCTCTACGCCGTGCTGACGCCGGCTCAAAAGTCGGAGCTCGTCGCGCGGCAGGCCGAGTGGGCCTCACACCGCTCGCCCCCTTGAGCAGGCGGTCCATGCTTTAGCCATGCTTTAGCGGCCGTCTCGGGCACGCCAGGAAGCCGTCCGGCACTGGGGCGGCCTTCCTACAGCCAATGCACCGCCGACTCGATGCGACCGTCGTCATGCAGCCGGAAATGGCGGTACGCCGGCGGACGCACGTCGGCGGCATAGCGGTCGCTCTCCGGCTGAAACTGCGCGCCCGTCGACGGCGTTGCAAACAGCGCCACCGGGCCGCGGCGGCTCTCGAGGCTCTGATGCACGTGACCCCAGACCACGGCCTTCACGCACTCACGCGCGTCGACGATGCGCCAGAATTCTTCGGCGTTCGACAAGCCGATCGCGTCGAGCCAGAGGCTGCCCATCGCCACGGGGTGATGGTGCAGGCAGACGACGCAATGCGAGCTCGCTGCGGCGAGCGTTGCGTCCAATCGGACGAGCTCCTCGTCAGCAAGCCGTCCGCGCACCTGGCCGGGCTCGTAGCTGTTCAACATAACGAACTGCCAGCGGCCCAAGGTGCGTTCGCCGCAGAATTGGAACGGCGCGCAATCGAGCGCCCGCCGCATCGCCTCGGGGTCGTCGTGGTTGCCGGGGATGCACAGCACCGGCTGGCGCAGTCCGCCAAGGATGCTGCGAAAGCGCAGATACCCCGCCGGATCGTCCTGCACGAGATCACCGGTCACGAGCATCGCGGCAAAGTCGTCGTGTTGCGTCATTGCGTGCTCGAGCACGGCCCGCAGCGTCGCCTCCGTCTCGACGCCGCGAAAACGGGCGTCCGGATGCCCGTACAAGTGAGAATCTGTCAATTGGATGATACGCATACATAATCTCTGCACAGTCTTTTTTTTGCTGCGGCGTTGCTGGCCGGGACCGCATCGATCAGAATACGGTCTCTAGTTAATCTAAGAAGCCGCTGAATGCCAACTCGTCGCCAACTTGCGAATGCGATTCGATTTTTGAGCATGGACGCCGTCCAGAAATGCAAATCGGGCCATCCCGGAGCCCCGATGGGCATGGCCGACATTGCCGAGGTGCTCTGGCGCGACGTCTTGAAACATAATCCGGGAAATCCCGGCTGGTGGAACCGCGATCGTTTCGTGCTCTCGAACGGCCACGCCTCGATGTTGCTGTATGCGCTGCTGCATCTGACCGGCTACCCGCTCTCGATGGAGGAAATCACCCGGTTCCGCCAGTTCGGCTCGAAGACCGCGGGCCATCCGGAGCGGGACGTGCTGCTCGGCATCGAGACGACGACCGGTCCGCTGGGCCAGGGCATTTCCAATGCGGTCGGCATGGCGCTCGCGGAGCGCGCACTCGCCGCCACGTTCAATCGCCCGGGCCACGCCATCATCGACCACCACACCTACGCCTTCGCGGGCGACGGCTGTCTCATGGAGGGCATCTCGCACGAGATCGCGTCGTTCGCCGGCACACAGAAACTCGGCAAGCTCATCGTGATCTACGACGACAACGGGATTTCGATCGACGGCAAGGTCGTCGGCTGGTTCGCCGACGACACGGCGAAGCGGTTCGAGGCCTACGGCTGGCACGTGATTCCCCGCATCGACGGTCATGACAGCGACGCGGTGGCGGCGGCGCTCGCGGCGGCCCGCGCGGAAACTGATCGGCCGTCGCTGCTGTGCTGCAAGACCATCATCGGCTGGGGTGCGCCCAACAAGCAGGGCAGCGCCGCCATGCACGGCGAGGCGCCCGGCGCCGAGGAAATTGCAGCGGCGCGGCTGCACCTCGGCTGGACCTCGCCGCCGTTCGAGATCCCTGCGGACATTCGGGCGGCCTGGGACCTGCGCGAAAAGGGCGCGCGCACCGAGCAGCATTGGCGCACTCAGTGGGCCGCCTATCAGACCGAGTTTCCGGCGCTCGCCGCGGAACTCGAGCGCCGCATGAACGGCAGGCTGCCGGCCGATTTCGAAACGCTCGCGCAGGCCTATATCGCGAGGATGCAGGTCGAGGGCACGGTGCTCGCCACACGGCAATCCTCGCAGGCCGCGCTGAATGCGTATGGCCCCGCGCTGCCGGAACTGATCGGCGGTTCGGCGGATCTGACGCCCTCGAACGGTACCCTGAGGAAGGACTCCACGATCCTCACGCCGGAGAACCCGGGCGGCAACTACCTGCACTTCGGCGTGCGCGAGTTCGGAATGTCGGCGATTTTGAACGGCGTCGCGGGCCATGGCGGCTTCGTTCCCTACGGCGGCACGTTCCTGACCTTCTCGGACTATGCACGCAACGCCGTGCGCATGTCCGCCCTGATGCGCCTCGGGGTGATCTACGTGTACACGCACGACTCGATCGGACTCGGCGAGGACGGGCCGACCCATCAGCCCATCGAGCACGTCGCGAGCCTGCGCATCATTCCGCAGCTAGACGTGTGGCGGCCCTGCGACGGCGTGGAGACCGCCACGGCCTGGCGCATCGCAATCGAACATCGCGACAACCCGACGTGTTTGATCCTGACGCGCCAGGCCGTCGCGCATCAGTCCCGCTCGCCGCAGCAGCTGGCCAACATCGAGCGCGGCGGCTACGTGTTGATCGACTGCGAGGGGACGCCCGATGCGATCGTGATCGCGACCGGATCGGAGGTCGGCATCGCCGCCGACGCCGTGCGCACTCTCGGTGCGCAGGGCGTGAGACTCCGGCTCGTGTCGATGCCGAGCACGAACACCTTCGACCGCCAGAATGCCGGGTACCGCCAGAGCGTACTGCCCGATGCGGTGACGCGGCGGGTCGCGGTCGAAGCCGGCGTACGGGAAAGCTGGTGGCGCTACGTCGGTCTCGAGGGCCGCGTCGTGGGCATCGACCGGTTCGGTGAGTCGGCGCCCGCCAAAGACCTGTTCGCCCATTACGGATTCAGCGCGGATCACGTGGTCAAGGCGATCGAAAGCGTGCTCGAGGACTGAGCGTGCCGGGCGCCTGCGCCGCACGGGGCGCAACGCGGTGTGCAAGGCTCGAGCCGCAATTGATTCAGCGTTCAAGCGTTCATTTTCACGGGTTCTATCAGCTACAGGGGAAGCAGAATGTCGATCAAGGTGGGCATCAACGGCTACGGCCGCATCGGCCGCAACGTCTTGCGGGCGCTCTATGAGGGCAAGCGCACGGGCGAAATCGAGATCGTCGCGATCAACGATCTCGGCGACGCGAATACGAACGCGCATCTGACCCGGTTCGACACTGCGCACGGCCGTTTCGACGGCGAGATTCATGTGGACGGGGATTCCATGGTCGTCAACGGCGACCGCATCCGCGTGGTCGCACAGCGTGATCCCTCGAAGCTCCCCTGGGGCGAGCTCGGCGTGGAATTCGTGCTCGAGTGCACGGGCTTGTTCACGACCAAGGCCAAGGCCCAGGCGCACATCGCGGCGGGTGCCAAGAAGGTCGTGATCTCCGCGCCCGGCGGTGCGGACGTCGATGCGACGATCGTGTACGGCGTCAACCACCAGGTCTTGAAATCCACCGACACCGTGATCTCCAACGCCTCGTGCACGACCAACTGTCTCGCGCCGCTCGCCAAGGTGCTTCACGACAGGATCGGCATCCTGGCCGGCGTCATGACCACGATCCATTCGTACACGAACGATCAGGTGCTCACCGACGTGTACCACGCGGACCTGCGCCGCGCCCGCTCGGCGACGCAATCGATGATTCCGACCAAGACGGGCGCCGCTGCGGCCGTCGGTCTCGTCCTGCCGGAGCTCAAGGGCAAACTCGATGGATTCGCGATCCGGGTGCCGACGATCAACGTCTCGCTGGTCGACCTGTCCTTCACGGCCGCACGCAGCACGACCGTGGACGAGATCCACGGGGCCGTCAAGGCGGCGGCCGGCGGGCCATTGAAGGGCATCCTCGCCTACAACGACCAGCCCCTCGTGTCGATCGACTTCAATCACGATGCGGCCTCCTCCACCTACGACGCAACGCTCACGAAGGTCATCCAGGGCACGCTCGTCAAGGCCTGCGCCTGGTACGATAACGAGTGGGGCTTTTCCAACCGGATGTTGGACACCACGCTGGCGTGGGCCAGGGCGTCGTAACCCTCGAGGACGGAGCATTCCCGTGAAAGTCACCAAAATGTCGGGTATCGATCTCTCCGGCAAGCGCGTGTTGATTCGCGAAGACTTGAATGTGCCGATCAAGGACGGCGTGGTCACCAGCGATGCGCGCATCCGCGCGGCGTTGCCGACGATCCGCCTCGCCCTCGAGCAGCAGGGCCGCGTGCTGTTGATGTCGCATCTCGGCCGGCCGGAGGAGGGTGTGTGGAGCGCCGAGTTCTCGCTCGCGCCGGTCGCCCGGCGGCTCGCCGAACTGCTCGGCGTGCCGGTTCCGCTCAAGCGCGACTGGCTCGAAGGCGTCGAGACGGCACCGGGATCCGTGGTGCTGCTCGAGAACGTGCGTTTCAACAAGGGCGAGAAGAAGAACGCCGACGAACTTGCGCGGAAAATGGCCGCGCTCTGCGACGTCTACGTCATGGACGCGTTCGGCACGGCGCACCGCGCGGAGGCGAGCACTCACGGAGTGGCGAAGTATGCGCCCATCGCGTGTGCCGGACCGCTGCTCGTGAGCGAACTGACGGCGCTCGAGACGGCGCTCGAGAAGCCCGCGCGCCCGCTCGTCGCGATCGTCGCCGGTTCGAAGGTCTCGACCAAGCTGACGGTTCTCGAAGCGCTGCTCGCCAGGGTCGATCGTCTGATCGTCGGCGGCGGCATCACCAACACGTTTCTCGCGGCGCTCGGATTCAACGTCGGCAAGTCCCTGTACGAGAAGGACATGCTCGACATCTGCCTGCGCCTGCTCGAGCAGGCGAAGCTTCGCGGCATCGAGATTCCGATGCCCACCGACGTGGTGGTCGCCAAGGAGTTCTCGGCGAAGGCCGAGGCCGACGTCAAACCGGTCGGGGCCGTCAAGGCGGACGAGATGATCCTCGACATCGGCCCGGACTCGGCGGAGAGTTTCGGGCGGCTGCTCGCATCGGCGGGCACGATCCTGTGGAACGGTCCGGTCGGCGTGTTCGAATTCGAGCAGTTCGGCGAGGGAACCCGCGCGCTCGCGAGCGCGATCGCGCGCAGCAAGGCCTTCTCTCTCGCGGGAGGCGGCGACACGCTCGCCGCGATCGAGAAATACGAAATCGAGGACAGCATCTCGTACATCTCGACCGGCGGCGGCGCATTTCTCGAGTTCGTCGAGGGCAAGACCCTGCCGGCGGTCGAGATATTGGAACAGCGTGCCGCATGAGCCTGTTGCTGCGGCGGACCAAGATCGTCGCGACGCTCGGACCGGCGACCGATGATCCCGCCGTGCTCAGCGAGATCGTGCGCGCCGGCGTCGACGTCGTACGCCTGAACTTCTCCCACGGCCGCAGCGAAGACCACGCGCGCCGCCTGACGCTCGTGCGGGGCGCCGCGGCCGAGGCGGGCCGCTACATCGGCGTGCTCGGCGACCTGCAGGGGCCGAAGATCCGCATCGACCGGTTCGTGCGCGGCAAGGTGATGCTCGAGGAGGGCGCGAGCTTTGCGCTCGACGCCTCCCTGGCCGTGGATGCCGGCGACGAGCATGCGGTCGGCATCGCCTACAAGAAGCTGCCCGCGGACGTGTTCGTCGGCGACGTGCTGCTGCTCAACGACGGTCAGATCAGCCTTCAGGTCGAGAGCATCTCGGGGCCGCGCATCGAAACGCGCGTGCTGGTCGGCGGCGAGCTCGGCAACAGCAAGGGCATCAACCGCCAGGGCGGCGGCCTTTCGGCGGGCGCGCTCACCGACAAGGATCGGGAGGACATCGCGACCGCCGCGTCCTTGAAGGTCGACTACCTCGCGGTATCGTTCGCGCGCGATGCGGCGGACATGCAGGAGGCGCGTACGCTGCTGCGGGCGGTCGGCGGCCACGGGCTGCTGGTGGCGAAGATCGAGCGCGCCGAGGCGATCAAGAACCTCGTGAACGTGGTGCGCGCGAGCGACGCGGTCATGGTCGCGCGCGGCGACCTCGGCGTGGAAATGGGTTATGCGGAGCTTGCGGGCCTGCAGAAGCAGATCATCCAGGAAGCCCGGCACCAGAACCGGCTGACCATCACGGCCACGCAGATGATGGAGTCGATGATCGTGAACACGATCCCGACGCGGGCCGAGGTGTCGGACGTCGCCAACGCGGTCATGGACGGAACCGATGCGGTCATGCTGTCCGCCGAAACCGCCTCGGGCAAGCATCCGACCAAGGTGGTCGAGGCGATGTCGCAGATCATCCTCGGCGCCGAAAAGTACCAGGATGCCCACGTCAAGATCCGCCAGCGCAACACCGGGCACTTCGGCCACACCGACGAGGCCATCGCAGCCGCCGTGATGTACACCGCGAACCATCTCAACGTGAAGGCCATCGTCGCCCTGACCGAGTCGGGCACCACGGCCCTGTGGATGTCGCGTGTGCGCTCCGACATCCCGATCTACGCCTTCACGCGCCAGGAAAGCACGCGCCACCGCGTCACGCTGTACCGCGGCGTATATCCGGTCGCCTACGACGTGACCGACGAGGCACAGCCGGATTTCTACCATTCGATCTTCCGTCAGCTGCTCGGCTTGAAGCTCGTCAAGGAAGGCGATCTCGTGATCCTGACCAAGGGCGAGCTGTCCGGGGTGTCGGGCGGCACGAACTCGATGCAGATCGTGCAGGTTACGGCGACCGCGCCGGCATGACCGCGGAATTCCGCGGCAGCGCGAGCTACATCGCGACCGCGGAGCTCATGGCCGCCGTCAAAGCGGCCGCGGTGCTGTCCCGGCCGCTGCTGATCAAGGGGGAGCCCGGCACGGGCAAGACGCTGCTCGCGGCGGAGGTGGCCCGCTCGCTGTCCATGCCGCTGTACGAGTGGCACATCAAGTCGACCACGAGGGCCCAGCAGGGGCTGTACGAATACGATGCGGTGTCGCGGCTGCGCGATTCGCAGCTCGGCGATCCGCGCGTCAAGGACATCCACAATTACATCCTGAAGGGCACGCTGTGGGAGGCGTTCGAGGCGGAGCGGCAGCCGGTGGTGCTCATCGACGAGATCGACAAGGCGGACATCGAATTCCCGAACGACCTGCTGCGCGAGCTCGACCGCATGGAATTCTCGGTCTACGAAACCCGCGAAATCGTGCGCGCCCGGCATCGTCCGCTCATCGTGATCACGAGCAACAACGAGAAGGAGCTGCCCGACGCGTTCCTGCGCCGGTGTTTCTTCCACTACATCCGGTTCCCGGACGAGGCGACGATGACGAGCATCGTCAACGTGCATTTCCCGAACCTGAAGCGCGGGCTCCTGCGCGAGGCGTTGACGACGTTCTTCAAGATCCGCGAAACCCCCGGCCTCAAGAAGCGTCCCTCGACCTCGGAGCTGCTCGACTGGCTGAAGCTGCTCGTGGCCGAGGACATCGACCCGGAGGCGCTGCGCAGCGAGGGCGGCAAGCTCATCGCGCCGCTGTATGGGGCACTGCTCAAGAACGAGCAGGACGTGCACCTGTTCGAGCAGCTGCTGTTCCTGAACCGGCGGAATGCTCGTTAAGTTCTTCCTGCTGCTGCGTGCCAGCGGCATCCCGGTCACACCCCCCGAGTTCCTGTCCCTGCTCGAAGCGCTCGCGGCGGGTCTCGGCGAGTCGAACGCCGAGCGCTTCTATCATCTTGCCCGCACCTGCCTGGTCAAGGATGAACGCCATTACGATCGCTTCGACCTCGCGTTCGCCCGGCATTTTCGCGGCGCGCTGGACGCCTTCGAGGAGCTGTCGCGGGAACTGCCGCCCGACTGGCTCGAGCGGCTCGCGGAGCGGAACCTGACCGAGGCCGAGAAGGCCGAAATCCAATCCTTGGGCGGGTGGGATGCGCTCATGGAAACTTTGCGCAAGCGCCTCGAGGAGCAGAAGGGCCGGCACGAGGGCGGCAGCCGGTGGATCGGAACGGCAGGCACCTCGCCGTTCGGCGCCCACGGCTACAACCCGGAAGGGGTCAGAATCGGCCAGCAGAGCTCGCGCAACCACAGTGCGGTGAAGGTCTGGGATCGGCGCGAGTTTGCGAATCTCGATGATGGCGTCGAACTCGGCACGCGCAACATGAAGATCGCGCTGCGCCGGCTGCGGCGGTTCGCGCGGCGCGGCGCGGCCACCGAATTCGCACTCGGCGACACGATCGACGCCACCGCGCGCAGCGGCGGGTGGCTCGACATCAAGATGCTGCCCGAGCGCCGCAACGTCGTGAAGGTGCTGCTGCTGATCGACGTCGGCGGCTCGATGGACCCCTATGCGCAGCTCTGCGCGGAGCTGTTCTCGGCCGCGCGCAGCGAGTTCAAGCATCTCGAGCAGTACTATTTCCACAATTTTCTCTACGAGCGGCTGTGGCGGGACAACCGCCGCCGCGGCGGCACGGAGAAGCCGACGCTCGAGGTGCTGCGCACCTACCCGTCGGACTACAAGCTGGTGCTGGTCGGGGACGCGACCATGAGCCCCTACGAAATCACGCATGCCGGCGGCAGCGTGGAGCACATGAACCCGGAGGCCGGCCGGGTGTGGCTGGCGAGGCTGCTCGCGGCCTTCCCCCGGTTCGCCTGGCTCAATCCGCAACCGCGCCGCGCCTGGCACCACACGGCCTCGATCGAGCTCACGCGCGAGCTGCTGGACGGGCGCATGTATCCGCTCACCCTCGCAGGGCTCGACGAGGCGATCGACGCCTTGAAATGAACGGCGCGAGCGGTCCCAAGCCTGGATTGATCCTCACGGGCGGCGGACGCAGGGGAACGGGCGGCGGACGCAGGGGAACGGGCGGCGGACGCAGGGGAACGGGCGGCGGATGCAGGGGAACGGGCGGCGGATGCAGGGGACCGTGCGCTAACTAACGTCGCATTTCGGGTCAAAGAGGTGGCTTTCGTTGCTTGACGGGTTGTTGGGGCGGCTGGGAATATATAGATCGTCGACAACTGCTCCCGCGAAGAGTGTCTCTAGCGCAAGAGGCGCTTCGTTGAAAACTGGCGAACCGGGCAATATGCCTTGACGTAACGAACCGCGAGCGGATGCCGATCGCTGTCTCAGGGTCGCGGTACTTAAGCAGTTTTTCGGGCATCACCATCCCGAGTGTCCGGCCCATCGGCATGGGAAAGACCGGTCACCCCGGCCCCAGCGAATCATGCCGCGTCAGCACCTGCGGGTAGGACTCGCGAAAGTGCGCCGCGAGCCGCTCCGCCACGTACACGGAGCGGTGCCGTCCGCCCGTGCAACCGATCGCGATCGTGAGGTAGCCGCGGTTCGCGAGCGCAAATTCCTTGATCCGCTTCGAGAGGAATTCGGTCAGGTCCTCGATCATGACCCGCACGCTCGAATGGCCGGCAAGATAATCGCCGACGGCCGCGTCCCGGCCCGTCAGCTCCCGGAGTGAATGCTCCCAGAAAGGGTTCGGCAGGCTGCGCACGTCGAACACGAAGTCTGCGTCCCCCGGTATGCCGTGCTTGAAGCCGAACGACTCGAACATCAGCGACAGGCGCCCCTCGCGGCGCCCGTCGACGCGTTCGCGCACGAGGGTTCGCAGCGCATGCACGCCCATCCTCGAGGTGTCGATGACCATGTCCGCGGCCTTGATGATGGGCTCGAGCAGGCTGCGCTCGGCGGCGATCGCCTCGCGCAGGCTCACGCCGTCGCAGAGCAGCGGGTGCTTGCGGCGCGTCTCCGCATAGCGCTTGAGCAGCACCTCGTCGCTCGCATGCAGATACAGCACGTCGCAGCTGATGCCGCTGCGGCGCAGCTCGCCGACGAGGTCCGGCACGGTCTCGATCTCGTTCGCGCGGTTGCGGGCGTCGAGACCCACGGCCGTGTGCGGGTAGGCGTCCTCCACGCCGCGGATCGTGTGCGCGATGAAGGGCTTGAGCAGCGCCGCCGGAATGTTGTCGACGCAGTAGTAGTCGATGTCCTCGAGCATGTGCAGGGCGACGCTCTTGCCGGAGCCCGAGAGACCGCTGACGATGATGAGACGCATCGGGCTGGTCTTAAGAGACTGTCTCTGCGATCAGCATGACCGCAACCTCCGCCGGTCCGTTCAATCGGGGCCGAACCCGAGCCGTGGGGCAACCCTCCGGGTGCCGGCGCGCGCGCGGTTCACGACGGACGCAGCTTGGTGACGGCCTCGGCGTGATGATCGCTGGCCTTTTCCTTGTGTTTCTTGACGCAGCGGTCGAGCTTGTCGGCGAGCGCGTCGATGGCCGCATACATGTTGCCGTCGGTGGCGTCCGCGTAGATCTTGTTGCCGCGGAGCATCAGGGTCGCTTCGGCCTTGTGGCGCAGTTTTTCCACGGTCAGGATGCAGTGGACGTCGATGAGCTGTTCGAAATGGCGGGAGATCCGTTCGAATTTCTTCTGCACGTAACCGCGCAGGGCGGGCGTGATTTCCACATGATGGCCGCTTAGGTCGAGCTGCATGAAACACCTCCTGAAGAAACCTTAGGCACTAGGACGCTCGTGCCGCAGCGCGCTTCCGTTCGTTGGACGGGGCGATCTGCATGCCCTCGCGATATTTGGCGACGGTCCTCCGGGCCACCGGAATGCCCTCGCCCGACAGGATTTCCGCGAGCTTGGCGTCGCTGAGCGGATTTTCCGTGTTTTCTTGATGGATCAACTTGCGAATCTTGGCGCGGATCGCGGTCGAGGACATCTCGGTGCCGTCCGCCGCCGCGACGTGACTCGAAAAAAAGTAGCGGAACTCGAACACGCCGCGCGGCGTGTGCATGTACTTGGCAGTCGTCACGCGCGAAATGGTCGATTCGTGCATCTCGACGGCCTCGGCGACGTCCTTGAGAATCAGTGGTTCCATCGCCTCCTCGCCGTGATCGAAGAATCCGGTCTGGCGCTGCACGATGCAGCGCGCGACCTTCACGAGCGTCTCATTGCGGATCTCCAGGCTGCGCATGAGCCAGCGGGCTTCCTGGAGCTGGGTGCGCAGCATCGCATGATCGGGCGAGCGCGACAGGAGGTTCGCATAACTCTGGTTCACGCGCACTCGCGGCACGGTCGCCTGATTCATCTCGACGATCCAGCCATGCTCGGTGCGCCGCACGAAAACGTCCGGGATCACGTATTCGGCTTGTCCCGCGCTGACCGCGGTGCCCGGGCGCGGATGGCATGAGCGCACCAAGGCGACCGCCATTTCCAGGTCGACCTCGCTACAGCGAAGCTGGCGCCGCAGCAGCAGCCACTGCTGCTCGGCGACCAGGTCGAGATGTTCGAGTGCCACTTTCAATGCGATCTCGCGCGCCGGGGTGGCCGGATCGAGCTGCGCGAGCTGCAGTGCGATGCACTCGCCGAGATTGCGGGCACCGACCCCCGCCGGTTCGAGCGATTGCACGGCGCCGAGCACCCGCTCCACATCCTCCAAGGAGGCGTCGATCTCGGGTTTGAGGCTCGCCACGATGTTGTCGAGACCGCCCTGCAGGTAACCGTCGTCCGAGATCGCATCGGTGATCACGCGCGCGATCGCCGCATCGACCGGCGACAGATGGGCGAGGGCCAGCTGGTCGATGAGCTGTTCCTGAAGGGTCTGCGCGCGCTGATTGCTGTAGTCGCCGTTGCGATCGTCGTCGCCGGACCAAGAGGAGTCGGACGGCCCCGTGGTCTGTTCCCCCCAGGCCTCGTCGGCGATTTCGACCTCGGGCTCCTCGCGCTGGTCGCCGATCGTCGAGTTGCCGTCGAGTTCCGCGTAATCCTCGCCCACCGGTGCTTCGTCGGAGTCGCGGATCGGCTCAACGGGCACCTCGGCACCGAGTTCTTCGTCGGCCTCGAGCATGATGTTGGTTTCGAGCGTTTCGCGCACATGGGCCTGCAGATCGAGCGCGGGCAGCTGCAGCAAACGAATAGCCTGTTGCAGCTGCGGGGTCATCGTCAGCTGTTGACCGATACGAAGCTGCAAACTGGGCTTCATCATGACGTTGTGGACGTATGCGCCTAGAGTTTGAAATCCTGACCCAAGTACACCTCACGGACCTGCGCGTTAGCAAGAATCTGTTCCGCAGATCCAGAAGCGATGACCGTGCCCTGACTGACGATATAGGCTCTGCCGCAGATGCCGAGCGTCTCCCGGACATTATGATCGGTAATCAGCACACCGATGCCCTTGCTAGACAAGTGCTTGATTATCCTCTGAATATCGCCGACCGACAGCGGGTCGACGCCGGCAAAAGGTTCATCCAGGAGAATGAAGCGCGGATCGGCGGCCAGCGCGCGGGCGATTTCCACGCGGCGCCGCTCCCCGCCCGAGAGGCTCACTCCGAGGCTCTCGCGTACGTGGCCGATGTGCAGCTCTTCGAGCAGTTCCTCGAGGCGCTGCGCGCGCTGCGCGCCGCGTATGCCGTGCCGCGTTTCGAGCACTGCCATGATGTTGTCGGCCACCGTCAGCTTGCGGAATATGCTCGGCTCCTGCGGCAGGTAGCCCAAGCCGAGTTGCGCGCGGCGGTGCATCGGCAGCCGGCTGATGTCGCGATCGTTCAGCAAGATCTCGCCGCGTTCGCAGCGCGCCAGGCCGACGATCATGTAGAACGCCGTGGTTTTCCCCGCGCCGTTGGGACCGAGCAGTCCGACCACCTCCCCGCCGCCCACGTTCAGCGACAAATCCCGGACCACCTGGCGGGACTTGTAGGTCTTGCTCAAATTCACGGCGCGCAGCCACGTCATGGTTTGGGATTGGCGCCGCTCGGCGCCGGCACGGTGCCCGGGGGTGTCTTGGCCGGCGGCGGCGTGATCGTGATGTGGACGCGCTGCGAGTCCTGGTCCGCGACATCCGCGATGATCTTTTGCGCGAGTACGTCGTATTTCAGCGATTCCCCGTGCATTTCGTTGAGGCCGTCCGTCACGTAGGCGTTCTTGAGCAGCCGGATTTCGTCCTTGGTCACGTTGTAGTCGATGCTGTCCGCGTGACCCTTGGCGAGCCTGCCGGTCTTGAGGTTCGCCTGTTCGAACGCGGCCGGTTTGCCGGTGGCGAGCGCATGGGCGAGCACTTTGTCGATGAAGGTGATCTCGGCGTAATCCGCGGTGAGCACGCCGCGGTCCATGGTCATGCGCACGTTGCCGCGGAACACCCATTTGCTGTTGTCGAATTCGAGCTTCGTGCCGGTCACTTCCGCCTGGTCGGCCGACGCCGACATGGTGCCCT
>Ga0209611_10008172_pt1 | contig 16503 bp, 18 predicted proteins | sample S1TSphgellanicum_3_FD_187693 | JGI IMG/M metagenome (GOLD analysis project Ga0209611, IMG submission 187693) | Host-associated microbial communities from peat moss isolated from Minnesota, USA - S1T2_Fc - Sphagnum magellanicum MG (SPAdes) (version 2) | ecosystem: Host-associated > Plants > Peat...
AATATTGTGCTTCAACTGATGGTTGTCGAGGAGTTTGGCTTGTTGAAAGCATAATACGACCACAATGTGTACAAGAGTTAACTTTGTTGAAATATAGGTATGGTTGCACCACTCTTCAAAACGATTCTATTAAAATGTTGTCAAAGTTTTGAAAGTTGGATATATGTCATTCATTCATTACAAGTTTTTGCACATTCTTTAATTTGGTTATATTGTGAACATCTCTCATGCTTGTGATCTCGATGGTGTGTATTCAGGAAGGATCAAGTTGTGGCTCTAGAAGCATTGAAATAAGAATTCCTCATGGCCAATTGCAATTTAAATTGTTGGCACACTTGGCGAAATGTGCCGGGCATGGTAGACCAACATGATGTCCTTCCCACTGCCCATGACCTTGTTGTGGAGTTATTAGGGGAGAAAGCTATAGTAGCTTTCATGGAGTCACAATGGAATATGCTCACAATGGTTTCATCTATACTCAAAATTGATTTTCAAGAATCATTTCAAACCCCAAATCCACAAAAAAAACAAATAGCATCTTCGCGTGCTATTTTTCAAGTGAAGATCGATCCATTAATGGGACGTGACTTTCAATGTTTGTTTGAGACTCTTCAAGAACAAACCCATTACATATGTAGCGAACATGAATATGGGGTGGAAAGAATCATTAAAAATCAACAAGCTATGGGGGCAAAAATCATCAAAACATTCCATGAAGGTTTTATGAAGATTGAAAACTTTCAAAAACAACTCCAAAAGGAGTTATGCAAGAAGGTGGATACCCTCATGGAGTTCAATGTGCAATTGCAACAACGAGATATTCCACGATTAGCCTATTTTGTGCAAAAAAAGAATCTGATCCAATCATGTAGGACACTAGTTACCTCCTTTGTACCTGGGCTTGAATGTGCACAATTACATTTGATGTGTGAGCACATAGATGGAATTCATGTTGTGAAGGACCAAGAGGGGTTTGAAGTTCTATTCGGAAGTGAAACGTTTCAACGAATGCAACCACTTATTGATAAAGGGTTATGGATACTATCCATTCTTTTGAAAGTGGGGGCACAATTTACAGCTGGACTTGCTTCACAAGTCCCAAACTTGGATGTTGGTTCAATTCTTGGTGGAGTGCCCACAATTGTCCCTTCCCAATTTCTTACAATAATGAATTTTGATGATGTTACAAGTGCAACAACTAACAACGAAATTGCAACCAAGTGGTTGGTGGAGACCATGAAGAAAGTCCCAAGCATTGCAAAATCTTTTGATTTGCACAAGGTCACATTTGTCACAGGACGATGTCAAGGCCAAGTGGCATGGGTGTGTGGAAACTGTAAGGCAAAAGACAAATCCCTTCGAGAAATTCAATCTAGTTATTATTAATGGAGCAATGGTAATCCATAAGTAGCATGAAAACATGATGTACACCATTAGCCTTCATTGTTGTGATGATGTAGAATTTTTGCACTTCCAAAAAAGTCTATCAACTTCAATCCAAACTAAACAAAAGGAAATTTTTTAATATTCCTTATCCTATAAAAATGGTGATGCTTCCATATATTTCTCAAATAGGTAGATTGGAATTTGATGTGATTAAAGTTCTAATGATTTAGAATGTAGTATTCAATTACTTCCATGATTTAACAGCCTAAGCTTTGTAGCAAACAAAAGTAAAAACTAGTAAGGTTTTGGATCAAGTATGTCATGTGAAACATACTTCATGATTCACACCCATGACTATGTATGAGACAACAATTTTAGCTTTTGTGACATCAACATTTGTAGGTCCAATGCCATCATTTTTACTTCAACTCCACTTGCAAACAATGAAACATGTCAACCCTTAAGTTTGGTTTGGACTTCACAACCTTTTTTTTATGTAAGCCAACTTATAAACTATATTTGCGTACACAAACATTTCCTACACCAAAAAAACACTACTTTCTTCACCTTTTACAACATCAAAGGTTTTAAAAACTAAACCAACAAAAATTATGGGTAAAATCCAATTGGGAAAGGAACATCAACAAATGATATGTTGAAATCATCATAAAAATTCATGATCTTCCTTGTTAGTGAACTAAAATACAAAATTATTAACTCAACTTGATTTTGGTTGGACACTGCTTCGCCAACCAAAAGGGATCTTAAACAAGATATCAAATTTTTGTTAACAAGAACCATAAGTTGATCAAACTCAAATAATTATTGAAAAATGAATAAAACATAGACTAAAACATCCTCTAAATAACTTAAAGACTAATCAATAATGTAAATGGTTGCTAATAAACTTTTTAAATTGCTAATAATTAACTTATTTTAATCCCATGTAGAAACTAACTCATTCAATGACACACAAATGCAAAATCATCTTGCTGAAGAAATTAAGGAAGAAACAACTAACTTAGCTAATCAAAATGTTGAAAGGTTCCAAGAATAACATGAACCTTAATAAGCGTGATGGTTCAACCTAATGAATGTGAAGCTAAACCTAGGGATGAATGGTGACATAAGGGAATTTATTATGAGCCCAAATGAATATTTTAAATATTTTCCATCGGTTTTATTTTTTAACTACTTTAAATTAGTGTTAATATCCCATTCAATTTCTTGATCTAATCAATAATAGGTAGTCTTGAAAGTACTCCTCAATTGCCATGGTAGGTTTAAACAAATGATTTAGAAATATGTGTACCATATGTCACAAAAATGTCATATTTTGTGGTTTTACAAAATTGCTCACACAACTTTTCAAAATTGGGTTCATTTATTTTAAAAATAACTTTTGAATGTAATGTAAATTAAAGTTCAACAATTTAGTAATTTTGTTACATAATATACTTCATGTACACACAAATAAAATGTTCCGATTTGAAATCTCCTTAAGAACCCTCAAATAGTTATGTCATCATCAATTGGAGCACCATAAAAAATATCAACAATTGGGAATTCACAAATTGACCTTATTCCCACCATTCATGCCTTGTTATCAAGATCCAACAAAACCACTTTCCTTGCCTATGTCATGCTAGAACCCCCCAACAATACACATATAATAAACATTAGAACTTACAAGAGAACCTAATCTTTTCTAGATTTCAACCCGAATGCCAACACACACAAACGTAAAACCATTAACCACAATACATACTTTTGTTTGCACTAGCACTTGAAGACTCCAATTAAACTTCTTTGGCCTATATTTTGCCAAGGTGTTCAAAAGAAATGAAGCTCTACTATAATATAAAACATCTTATTAGTACTCTTGAGGTGGATTAACTCCATGGTTTGAAAAATGTTCTCACTTAGTGTGTCCATAATGTCTAATGAATAAAATCTTTTTCCAAATGAAAGCACCATATGCAAAATCAAGTCCATAATGTTCATAATGCTTTCTATCACCACCATTTGTGTTTTTATCATTAGGAGCCTAAAAATATCATTTTCATTCCCTTTGTTGTTTAACCTTTGTGTTCAAAATTTTATTAACATATGAAATTCTTGTATCAATTAATTAATTTTCCTCCTATGTTGATGTTATAACTTCATAAAAATGGAAAGGTAAGTAAGGACATAATTTTAAAAATTACCCCATGGATAAGAAGTGAAAAAAAGAAAGTTTAAAAGGAGAGCAATTGAACATGTGGCCCACCTTGGGAAAATGAATTGTTGGGCCACTTTGGTGTAGTAATTTAGTAGTTATATAGGTGGTGGGGTGGAGGATCTACCATTAATCCACAATCTTTATTTTCCAACCTATTTTTTTATGGATTTGAATACCAATGGCACAAATAAATACTACTAGGTGCAAAAATGGTGGGGGTGGGCATATTTAGTTCTCTACTTATGCCCACACTATAGCAAATTCAATATTGATCCCAAAAGTATGCTTTCCCTTTTGCTTTGAAACTTTCGTTTGGATGAAAATGAAAATGAAACTCATACATTGACCCAAATTTTGGTTGATTGAGCACTTAAGGGTTAATATATTTACAACTATCCATAGCAAGAGTAGTGTGCAAAACATTATTGATCAAAGAGTTTCCTTGGGTAATATCACTAAAAATCACCTTGCCAAACTAAAACTAGACCCAATTTTAAACATTTATTGATTGATTGATTGATTTATTTATTTGTTTATTGGCTTGCACCATGTGGGCTATGTCTTCCTCACTTATGTAAATACTTATGAAAAATAATAAACATCTCGACACCTATATTGTGCATTGGCATTTCAAAAAAATTGATTTTCGATTATGCCATTTTTGACCTTTTGATTTGAAGTGTCCTTCCATTTACACATCAAATTATTATTTTTCTTTATTTAATACATGCCAAAGGGAATGGCCTCATTGGTCATTGAAACAATAGAAGGTGGGAATAACTATTATTTGTGTTCCAAAATCAATGGCCTTTTTAGGACTTCTTTTTAAAAAATAAAATGATAATTAAATAGAAAGTGCCCTAATCAAATACATATATCAAAAGTCAAATAAAGGGGCATCTAAGGTACTTTGCAAATTGAAGGCCAAGAAAATAGTAATAATAATAATAATTATATTCCTTTTTTGTTCTTGATCAAAGGAACCCCTTGGGTGACATTTTTGGAACTTTTCCTTATGCATTCATTAACCACATTAAACTTTAAATTTTTGTTGATCCAAGTAAAGCTTCATCCATTAAAAGAATTGAAGATTGTACTCATACATTTTTTTTAGGAAATTTTTTTTCTTAAATATGTGTTTCATTAATCTTAAATTTATTAATGGGCCCAACAAATTGAAGATATGACATTGCTAGTGGTACCATCCAAAGATATTTTTACTTGAACAATCAATTATCATCAATACATGAAATTCATTATCTAAATATTTATATTAAATAGTTAAATAGGCCTTTGAGCACTCTATTTTCAAATTTAATTTGCTAAAACATGTTGGAGACTAATGATTGAAAAATGTGAAAAAGTTGAGTATTTTTCTTGATTTTGGGTAATTTTTTGTAAAAATAACAAGACGTTTCCACGTACCATTTTAAAATATGCTTTTGCAATATTTATTCCTCTAAAACTCGCAACTCAATTTAATACTATTGCCAATATAGGAGGGGGATTGGGGATTTCAAGTTGTTTACAAGTTAACCAAGGTCAACTCACTTGAACAAACACCTATTGAACATTATTTCTTCACATTCACCCTTCCAAACTATACATGCCCAAGTTCAAGAGAGTTAGAATTGTGTGGGCTAAAAGAAGGATTTCAACCGGAATTTTTTTGCCATGCACACAAAGTCATAAAGTGAAGCAAGTCTATATGTGCAAATGGAGCAAATGATTGGAGGAATTTGAACCAACATATGTGTTAACTACTAGTAGATTTTGAGTGCAAGTTTCATGGAAGATTGAAAACATCACTTGCATGAATTCTCCATCTCAATTTGCTTGAGCAAATGCTACTTACTAGAAGAGCCAATACAAACCCATGAAGAAGCATTATGCAAACAAAACCACATAATAAACTAAGATCATGTGGAGATTTTAATATGCAACTAAACTCAAGATATTAATAAGGAAAGCAAATGAAAATCCTTTCTTTTTCCTTATGAGAAGTCCTAATTTGCTTAGGGAGGTCATTCTTTGTATTTGTTAGGTTATCCCATACATTTAACGGATATTTTTTTGTTACTTACGTAAATAAGGGGTGTGTCACACTTGACCTTGCCATTTACATTTAAAAGTATCTGAAGGCAAAAGAAGAATTATGGAAATTCAAATATTTCACCATGCAAAAATATAATCTTCAAAAAAATCCTCTAAAAGAAACCAAAGTCTTTCAAGATATTATAATTCTATAGCTAATCTCAAGTTTCAACACAAGCCAAAATATCATCTTTCAAAAATCCTTATATAAAAAATAAACCTACTACCTAGGGGCCAAAATCACTTAAGCTATTATATTCTATAGTGAATTTAAACATGACATCCTTGCCATGGTAGCCAAGGCCAATAAATGAAATGAATGTTTATGTCTACACTATTAATTCTAGCAATGATGGTAACATTGGAGCTAGCATAGGGTAGATATGTTTAGGGCTAACTAGGGCTAACTAGATGTCTCATCCAACTAAGATAGATTTCAATTTTGAAATTGCTCTAAATGGAATGGAAAAGGTGTCTTTTTAGATGCTTGTTTTTTCAAAGTTGCTTTTTTCTCAACACCATAGTCCTAGATGATGAAAGTGATGAGCATATTCTCAATTCCTTGTGCACCAATTTGTATCCTGTTTCTCTTTAATTGAATTTGAATCCAATTGAATTGAATTCAAGTTGTATGCAATTGAAATTCAATATTATCATTCAAATGAGACTTAATTTTGACAAAATCAACTCACTTTTTTCATCATGCCATTCTCACTAGTAGTGCATAGCAATGCGGGGCCCAAGTTGATAAACTTTGACTATATATAATATATAAATAGCTTATTTGTAAACAAAGAAAAACATCCAATTCAAGAATGTGATAGATTTGGAATTCAAAACCAATTCAACAAATCAATTAATTGACTTCAAGAACTGATCAATGAAATGAAAACTCAAATAGAAACCGAAAGAGGATCAATTGAAAAGTGAAACCACTACGGGTGGAAATTCTAGAAATTTGGCAAGACTAATGATGACAGTAAAAACCTTGCAAAGAAAGAGTAAAATTTCACACCCAACATTTGGCACTCATCTTTCCCAACTGTAAGTGTTAAGGTCCAGATCACTAGCTCTTTGCATTGCAAGCCCTGGAGTTCCATGGTTTAGATCAAGAGAACCAGCTGAATCTTCTACCTTCACATGTGTTGTTGCAAGTGAACTTTGGTGTGATCTTTGATGGACCATTGTGGTATTGGGTCTCATGTCGCCGTGATCATATGTAGTTGTAGTAGTTATTCCTTGTAGTGATGAAGCAGCAGAGGAAGTCGTATGTGGAGATCCATCACCGCCAGCACTGCTTTCCTCCTCCAGTGATTGAATTGCACCACCTCCTCTCCTGGCTGTTGTGGGTAGCTCAACAATTACTGCAGAAGCCTCTCCTGATGACTCCAGATTCATGAAAACATGTGAGGAGTTGCCTTCATTTGATTGTCTCACAATGCTCCTCCTACCTCCAGGAGAAGATTTGTCACCAACTCCTTCTGCCCACACCATCCATCCCCAACACACTCAAAATGAGACACTAAAATCTTGTGTTCACAGCTGCAGCCTTAGCAAGCCTTTCCTGTCTGTTGCCATTTTATTAAAATCTTCTTAACAAAGTAAGCTCCTTTTCTTTACTTACCCATTGTTGCTGTTGGGTGCTGCTGCTGCTGCTCCACACCTCCTGAAGCACTGCCACCCGCACTGTCATCCTCAGGGTTAGCTGTGAGATTGGTTAAGTAGCTAGACTTCTGTGATGATGAATTGGACACCCTTGACTGCCGGTGTGGAAACTGTTGTTGTTTTTGTTGTTGGTACTGTGGTGGCGGTGAGGATGCACCACCACTTCTGGCCTGCCGTGGATGATGATGATGATGATTATAATCTGCACCAAATTGTTGCAGGAACTCATGATGGGTGGTTATTCCAGGCAAGCTTGTATAGGAGAAAGAATGCCCCCTCCCCAATGGGTCCGAATTGCTGACTTTTGATGCAAGCTCAGTGAGCTCTGCATGTGCAGCCTCCAGCCCCGGAGATGAGGATGTATGTCCTGCAAGAGTTTCCTTTGCTTTCTCCAAAATCGATTGTAAATACTTGCCCTGTGCCTCAATCCGTAACTGAAGATTTCTTTGCACCTGCAAAGAAGCAAATTCAAGTCCAACAACTTATTTTTGGCGGCACCAAACTTGATAACTGCATTTGTTATTCTCGAGCTAGTTGCACATAAAAACAACTATACCCAACTCGGCTAAATGACTGAGGATCACTAGTCCAGTGTTTCTGAAGGCATGCATACTAAGATGACAGTGTAGTTTTGTTTTTTTTCTCCAGAACTGATATAGATTTCTTATTAAAATGACAAACTCATGTGAGAAAGAACCAAAAGATTTTACCTCAAGTTGCTGTTGTAGACGGTGCTGCACTTCCATTTGCAAACGAATTGCTTCCGTGATTTGTATGCTGCTGGAAAAATCAATCACCTTGGCAAAATCAGTTCTTTGCTTGCTTGCACCCGAAAATTGTATATCCCAAATGGGCACTGTATTTTGGTCACCAGAATGAAGTAGAATTTTTTTTGGGTATTGTCAAGTCTTTGTTGATACAACAACAAAGAGAAATTATGAAGCTTGGAAATCTGAATGCCAGAAAGCAACAATTTGGCAAAGAAAAAGGAGTACACAAGAAAGAGGAGTCAAATACATAGGCTCTCTGAGGAAAGTGGAGCTATTGATGCTATCAACACAAACCATGAAATTATATGCCATGACAAAACTGTCACATACTCTTGAGGGGTTTTCGGTTGAAGTGGGGCAACACCATCAGAAGCAGGAGTGCTTGTTCCCTGCATATCTGAAGACCCTGCAAAGAAGGGGGGCAAAAAAGGGCCATTAGGTCAGTAATGAGACTATGACCATCAATCGACAACTCTTGAAAAATTTCCAGTGAAGGATGATCATAGGTAAGCTCTCTTGCATGCTTTTCAGCTGTCTTTTTAAATGGCAGAATTGGCAGTGGCAGCTGATTCTGTCGTATCCTCTCTCCACTGTCAATTCTCTCAGTTCCAACCTACCTCTGCTGCTATTTCAGACCTACCTAACAATGCTTTATGCCAGGGAACATGATTTTAGGAGTAGCACACATACCATGATGGGATCCATCCTTATGGGCATCATGCGCATTTGTTGTGTCTTTGTGAAGTTGCTTCCCAAGCCTGAACTTCTGCAAAGACCAGGATCATCGTCACTCTTTGTTTGATTTAGAAAACTGAACAACAGTAGCAACAACACCTGGTGAAGAACGTTCCCCATTTTTAATATGGGACCAAATGTTATTGGAATTTATGGATTCCATACTTCCATATCCTTTCAATCGAAATATTGCTCTTCCACAACATGTTGGGACCAAATGTTATTGGAGTTTATGTATAGGAGAAGGGTCTGGGAGTTGAGGCTCCTGTCTTGAGGCCAGTAGGCTGAGGGGAGGGGTTGAAATTCTTGGAAGGTACTGGCCTCAGGGAGGGGCCGAAATTCCTGGAAGGGTCTAAACGCAGATCCTTCACCTATGTAAAAAAATGCTGGGATTTCCTTCCTGTTTTTAAAGATGCTATGAAAACAGGATGCTTATGAAATCTGTATTGATCATTGACCAGGATCTTACATGTGTCATAAGATCCTGCAAAAGACTACACCTGAGAAGTGACCAAAAAAAGACACCGGGAAAATCTTGGCAGTTCTTTACAGATTCCATAATTCTTTGTATCCTTTCAATTGAAAAATTGTTCTTCCTTGAAATGTGGGACCAAATGTTATTGGATTTATGAATTCCATAATTCACCATCTCCTTCAATTGAAAAATTTGTGCAAACTACATCATCATCATTCTGTAGTCTCTCCCATACTTGGCAGAAAAAGAAGAAGAACCAATTTTAACAAAAACAAACCCCTCAAGATTCTAAGAAAGAAAATGCTCAGGAAAAAAAAAAGAATTGAGTATGTAAAAGATGGGGTGTAACCTGGAGATGGCTCTTCAAGTGGTAAAGTGTAAGACCCTTGACACCCATAACTCGCAATACAGATTTCGGCGTTGCTTCTGCAACCATTTTTTTGCAACCAGTAATTGATTGAGCAAGCAAACAAGCAAAGCAAAACAGAACAAACAAGCAAAAACCAAGCAAAGAGCCTGATTTCACAGCAATTTGGATGAAATGCAATTCAAGTTAAGAGAAATGAAATAGTGTGAAGTTGGTTCTTCAAATTTTTTTGGAACACAAGGATTTGTGCCAAAGTTCTTTGAAGTTTTTGGGAAGGATTTAGGAAGGATTTGGGAAGAATTTATGGTTTCAGCAGCAGTTTCTTTTTTTTGTTCTTTCATGTATCTGCAGCTCCATGAATTTCTGACATGCTTGCAGATGCTCAGAAATCAGGAAGTAGCAACTTCATGGATTCCTCAAATGCTTGCAGATGCTCAAAAATCCAGAAGCAGCAGCTCCATGGATTTCTGACATGCTTGCAGATGCCCTGAAATCCAGAAGCAGAAGCTCCAATGGATGTAGAGCATCTCAGACGAGAGAGAGAGAGAGAGAGAGAGAGAGCTAACAGAGAACAGGTGGAGCTCTGAGCATCTCAGACACGAGAGACAACGTGCAGCAAAAGAAAAAAAGGAACAGATCCCTGACGAGGAGCTGCTAGTATGGAGGGAGTTGGGACGAGAAAGTAGTGCAAAACAAAAGAAACGGGAGGAAGAAGGGCGGCAGAGGGAAGCTTACTATCAGCGCCTCCAAGCTGTGTAACGGCATCTACAAAGCGCTCATGAAGCTCCGGGGTCCACCGCAAGCGTGGCTTTGGATCAGCAGAATTCATACCATCACTGCCATACAGCACGCTTGCTCGCTCTGCTGCTGCAAGATGTGGCGAAGTAGTTGTCGTCTGTGACGACATCAAGCCTCCTGCCCCCGGGGGGCTTGCTGCATACTTCTTCACTTGGTACATTGTTTTTGCAGAAGAACGGAATCGAGTTCAATTCGTGAGTGTAAGACTCGACTGACGACAGACACACGAAGAAGAGCGTCGAGAAGCTGTAGGGAATCTGAGATGCTCAGAAAGGCTCGCCGTTCGCTCCTGTAATATCTATCTGCAAGTCTTGGTCTCAAGATCACGTAGTCTAAGCAGCAGCGGGGTTTGTTTCTCCTTGAATACCGGCTTGCTCAAGACCTGAAACGACAATTCGGATTTGAAGGAAGGAAGCTCCACGTGGATGACAGACGAGACCTTCGGAGACGAAAAACGACGCAAGCAGCAAAATGAGAGGATCCGAAACCAAGCTGCTACTGATCACGAAGGAAATTTCGTCCGCGAAGAAGAAATAATTATGGCCTCCTGCTACAGCAAAATTTACGGAAGGCGATGGATGTTCAAAACCACTTCTCCTGCAACGCAGATCTCTCTATCTCTGTCTCTTTCTCTCTCTCTCTCTCCAAAAACACTCCAACAAAAAAAGTTCCAAACCTCAAAATAACAACGGCATACGTCCTCAGGGCCTCCAAATGCTGGTGGAGAAACTCTTGGAAGAGGTCGACACTCGAAGAGCGAGCGATTGCGAGCGCCTACAGAGACAGACACACACCCGAGCAGGAGGAGGAAGGCACGGCGCGCGCGCGAGGGAGAGAGAGAGAGACACTCTGTATACATACGGGTATGTATGGTTGTATCTAATGCATGTATACAGAAATACGGATATGTATAAACAACTAATATTACATTATCTCTTTTTTGAATTGTGTGTACCCCTACCCCCCACCCCCCACCCCCTTTTCCGACCCAACCCCCAAATTTATTCTTCAAAAAATTATATTCCTGAATTTATTTTCTTTCAAACTAACAACATGTCTAACCCCAGTTGAGAAATAAAATATCTTTTTAATTTAAAAAAATCAAGAACTAGAACTTGTGTAAACCGATGGATGGTTCAAGTAACCAAGAATGAGCCTGTGACGATCGGGTAAAATTTGCCTAGAAAATGGACGGATGGATGGTGGACCTTACCTGGTGTGAAGGTCGGGTAAATTTTGCCTATAAAATGGACGGATGGCGGACCTTACCCGGTGTGAAGATTGGGTAAAATTTGCCTATAAAATGGACGGATGGTAGTTGTTAGCCGGTGTGAAGATCCGGTAAAATTTGCATTTGAAATGGACGGACGGTTGTGATTGAATTTTCAAGGGGAGAAGGCACCTTATGTGTATGTAAGGCCCTTACACATAAGGTGCCTTCTCTAATAAGGCAAAAACTTTATAGAGACCGGGGGGCTGGATAGGGCCAATTCCAGCTCCTAGCACACCAATGTGTAGGGCCTATTGGGTGTGCTAGGAGTCAGAATCAGCCCTAACCAGCCTACTCGGGTCCCTAAAGTTTTTTGTTCTTTGGTTTTGGGAAAGTGCCTCCCGGCAAGGAATATGCTCTCAGTGGGAAAGATGCTTTCCACCATTCTCATGCAAATCTTGTACCCGGTGTTTTTTTTACTTGCAAATTTTCGCCAAATTTCGACCTGAAAAATACAAATTTGACCTATATATGCAAACTATGACCCAAATTTGCCAGATTTTGAAAAAAAAAAATTTATTTTATTTTTTTGAATCGCCAGATTTCTATGATAAGTTCCAGAAGGTAGCCGAGAATATAGACGGATTTTTTTTTAAAAAATTCCCCTACTTTCATTTCTAGTATGTAACCAAATTTGGCTAAATTATTTCATGGACGATCTCCACTTTGGCTACATGACAAAATCCTTAAAAGAACCCCAGCTTCTACCACTCAAATAAAAGAGCTTTTTGTACATACTTTACACTCATGAAGGCCTACTATGTTTGGCCTTTTTCATATGTTTTTGGTTTACTTTACAATATCCAACAACAAATGATGTGTTTGACCCTATTTTTGGATTCAATGTAGATTTTAATGTTTTGGTCCATAAAATTTCTAAAACGTTTTGGTCTATAATTTTTTTTAATTGGTTTGAATATTCAATGTAGATTTCAATGTTTTGGTCCATAAATTTTTTTAAATGTTTTTGTCTATAATTTTTAAAAAATGGTTTGAAGATTCAATGTAGATTTTAATGTTTTTAAAATTTTCATGTATGTACATAAACCCATTAATATAAGCATGTTTGAACAACATAAATTACTCACATTGGGGGGGGGGGTTCATAATTATTTCATGATTCTATTATAGCTACATGGAATTTTTATTTTTTTTCTAGACTTTCTATTTATCCCTAATTTTCTTTTGCCAAAAAAATGGAAAGTGATGATGTTATTTCCTATAGACAAATAATTGTCAAAAAGGCTTATCTTTCATAGGAAAAAACTTGTGCATCAATGAAGTTCAAGCTTCCAACAATTTCATTGCACTATTAACATCATTAATCAATTTCCAATGATGATTTTACAAAAGGTTTGTAATATTGGTGCTAGACCCATGATCCACATCTAGATATTTGATTACATCCTTTCAACAACTTATATATAAAGTGACCTTTACATAGGCAATAAGTTCTCTATATTTCAGTGATGAGTAATCGGACCTGGTATATGGGGGATTTTTTTTAGAAACCTTGGAGTGGTCCTTTGGAATATAATATGGAAAAGTTGAAAATATGTAATTCAATTGTTTCAATTTTTTAACTATATAAAAATAGATATACAATTTTAATATTATATTATATTTATTTTCTTAGTTAAATACATATTGGACATGTATTTTTTCAATATCATTGATTTTTTTTATAAAAATACTCATATTAATCTTTGAAATAAATAATATTTTAAAATTCAATATGTCAATGTTTATTTTATAATTACTTTTCACTTATGTTAACAAGGACCAATAGTTGTCCACTTTATCAGGCTTTCACCCATCCACACTTTATTATTAGATTTATTATGTAATTAAATAAAGAAAATGTATAGATAAAGACATTAATTTCTTAAGGGGATTCCATTAAACAAGATTGTAGGAACAAGGGTGTAGCCATCTTTGTCTACACTAAGCACCAAGCTAACATAATTAATGAAAGAGGCACTTCATAAGCAATCCATAGCATTGGAGATCCAAGTAAAAAATCACAAGGCAAGAAATATTATATCATGCATAAGAAGGTATCTAATTTTCCACCTACATCTTCATGACATGTTGTGTGTTGAAAATGTGGTGAAAAGTTGTCATACATGTGATTTGGAATTTGGGACGTCTTTGACAAAAATTTCTCCATATTAAAGTTAACTATTTCTTCTTGTGACAATTTGAAATTTTGTTCACAATGTGTGTGTGTGTGTGTGTTTTTTTTTTGAAAATATTTTTCTCAAGGTTGAATGTAAATCCTTTCTCCAATCCAAATATTTCCCATGGAACCTAGTTTTGTAATTGGAGAAAAATGAGAAAATAATCCAATGGTATAAAATTTCAGAGTGTCAACTAGAGTATGGGGAAAGTGTGGTGAAGATTGATGTATTCATGTAGTTCAAGCCAATATTAGTCTAGGCGATAAGTTTGGAAGATCAAGGCTAGTTTCATATCTCGCTTCCAAGATTTGCCTTTCAATTCATATTTCCTTAGTAAAGATTTTGCCTCAATGTTGATGGACAAAAACTTGTGTGTGATTTTGTGAAATGGGTTTTGGTTGGTTTGGTCACATTTTATATGTTTGAAGGTGTTTCCTTCTTTTCTTCCAAAAAGTTCAAATTTTTGTGTGGATTACCCACAATTTCACCTCAATGTTGATGGACAAAAACTTGTGTGTGATTTTGCGAAATGGGTTTTGGTTGGTTTGGTCACATTTTATATGTTTGAAGGTGTTTCCTTCTTTTCTTTCAAAAAGTTCAAATTTTTGTGTGGATTACCCCACAATTTCACCTCAATCTTGATGGACAAAAACTTGTGTTTGATTTTGTGAAATGGGTTTTGGTTGGTTTGGTGCATTTTATACATTTGATTCCTTTCAATTTAATTAAATGCAAAGCTTTATTCCAAGAGTGGGGACACACCGCATTAAAAGGGTTGAGAGCATCTTGGCATGATGTCCCACAACACCTTTTGGGATGTTGGTTGTCCCCGAATACTTTGGTTTCCAAATTCAAGACAAAAGATCATATTATATACATTGTTCTTTTGTTCATGATCCATTTATGTTTTTTTTCCCCCCCCCTTTAAGTTCAACTTTTGGAATTACATGGTGGATTGGTACATGTTGGGTACCATGTTGACGGTCTCCAACCAACTAATTCTTTGGAAGTTGCCCCCTGCCCCCCAAAGACTTGCAAACTTTAATGAACACTTTCTCTCAAATGTCAGTTCAACTTTCTTCGCCCTTGTGTTTGACACTCCTTGTCACATGCGCACCCAAGAAGTCTTGGATGACATGCACTTACTTATGCTTGTCAAATGGTATCCATGGAAATTCCCTAAGTTTGGACAATAGCAAAAATATTATATTCCTTAACGCCTCTCACACATTAAAACAACAAGATGCGTGTAAGAAAGCCTCTCGCCACACACTACAGAAATATTGATGTTTATAACATATTGTTTACCCAAATGTGCTAACCCTTGAAAGATTGGTTGGCCTTAATTGGGAAAGTCGGGATCTTTTGAAACTTTGACAAACCTAATTGGGACATATATATATATATATATATATGGCTTTTACTTTATTTCGTCATTTTTACTTGTTACCCATATACCCTTGTTATAGTAGAAATGGTGAAATAAAAGTAAAAGCCACCTGTTGAGAGGCATTATGAGAATTTTTATTTTTTTTATAAAAATTATGATGAAATTTTGCTATTTTGCAATTTTTTATTTGAGAAAGAATTGGGGAAAAAAATTGCCACCAAAAAATAATCACTTTTGCAAATCAATTTTCTTTTTCTTTTTTAAAAAACTTTACAAGTGTTATGACCAATGTTTTTTTCTTTTTTTCTTGGTTTTTTTTTCTGAATTTGTGAGGTAGGTGGGTTGGCTACCATCCACAAGAGGACTTGGCCAAATTTGGCTACAACTCAGAGAGGAAAGTAAAAAAGTTTGGCGACATACTACAACCTACTGTTTCTTAAAATGGCGATTTTAATTTCAAATTTTCCTCATAATATGGCGAAATTGGACTTTGTTTTTCTCCCAAAAAAAGCTTTTGAACTTGTGCCACTGGCATTTATTTTGTGACCAGGATGCAAGAATTTGCCAAAAATAGAAACACTGGTCACTAACCAGAGTTGAGTAATTCTTTGCCATACCTCAATAGAATGGGAACCTAGTTCCGAGTCTTGTTCCAGTTTTGAAAATCAGACCCAGTTCCGATTTGGCGGTTACTAACCAGAACCAGAATCGGCCCTTCAAGCAGGTTACCCACCTACCCACCCACCGACCCACTCATGCAACATTGTTAATAACTAGTAAGGCCCAATAAGGGGTCACAAAATGAGGTTTTCTAGGGGAAAAAATGAATTGATCTAGGGATGTTCGGTTACCCGGGTGATGTTCGATGGGGGCTCATACAACACGAGAAAAAGGCCCAAGAAATTTGTGATGAATTTTTTTTTAAAAAAATTTGGATGAACCTTTGATGAAGGCAAGGAGAACGGAACCGACTCCATTAGTGTTCAAAGCACAAATTGAAAAATCAGCACTACCTACCAAAACTCTATTATCATACCTACCATTCATGTCCCAACAAACAACAATAATTCTCTTAGAATCTAAAATGTGTGACTATTATTTATTTATTTATTTAATGTATTTATGTACATAGATTCTAGAATGGAGGCACCT
>Ga0209611_10008174_pt1 | contig 16495 bp, 15 predicted proteins | sample S1TSphgellanicum_3_FD_187693 | JGI IMG/M metagenome (GOLD analysis project Ga0209611, IMG submission 187693) | Host-associated microbial communities from peat moss isolated from Minnesota, USA - S1T2_Fc - Sphagnum magellanicum MG (SPAdes) (version 2) | ecosystem: Host-associated > Plants > Peat...
CAATTCACCCTCTTCAATAGTGACAAAGGTAACAAAAATCCAACCCTTCACTACCACTTGTAGCATGAGTGGTTTGTCAGACAATCTACCAATCAATCTTTCATTCTCTCTCTATGTTTTATTTTTATAGTTTTTTTTCTCTTACTTCCCAACAACACTTGCATGAGCTTTTTTTTCATGAGCGATGTACCAATCTTTGCTTTTGTGTTTCCTTGTCTTTGCAACTCTCTTGATACAGGAAATTGCATCAATGGAACCACACACAAATAGAAACACTACCAATTTTGACTTACGAAGTTGTGAAAAATCTGAACAATAAGAAAAAAAAAACACAAGAGTTTAAGAAAGATCAAAACATAAACCAAACACAACAAATGCATTGGAGTGAAAGGAACCCAAAAAAAAAGAAAAAAACAACAAATGCATTGAAACGCAAAACACAAAGATGACAACAAACTTCTAACTTGATCTACAACTATTGACACGAAGCATGTAAAAGACCCATAAACACAATCAGAAAATATGATTTCTGATTATTTTATGACAATCACTGTAAAGCTCATCAAATTGAGCAAAAACAAAGAGGAAAAATGATGAAAGCATTGTAATACTTATAACGTACAAGATTATATCAAAAAAAGCGTCAAAATAGTGCTGAAAAATGATTTAAAAATCTGTCATTTGTTGGTGTAGGTGAAGGCTCTAAACCTAAACCCTAGTCCCTTCTCCTATACCAAACACAAAACAAAAGGGCTGTGTCACACTCTGGCCTTGCCATTTACATGAAAAAGTATCTTAAGGCAAAAGAAGAATTATGAGAATTCAAATATTTCACCATGCAGAAATATAATCTTCAAAAAAATCCTCTAAAAGAAACCAAAATCCTTCAAGATATTATAACTCTGTAATTAATCTCAAGTTTCAACACAAGCCAAAATATCATCTTTCAATAATCCTCATATAAAAATAGACCTATTATTGTTACATAGGGGCCTATAAAAATCCCTTAAGCTACTATACTCTATAATGAATCTAAACACAATATCCTTGCCTTGGTAGGCTAGGCCAACAAAACCAAAACTCCAAATTCTTATGGTAACCAAAAAACCATTTGCTAAGAAAGTAAGTAGGTATTCTCTGAAGCCCAACCAAAAGGGTTATTCTGTTGGCCTACTCAAAACGCCAAAAAACAAAGAAAAAAGAAAAAGAAAAAAAAAGTCAATTGCTAATCGCCTTTACACTTTGCAATACGGCCGTTTCCGTTGACCGGGTCGCAAACCGTTTCCCGGCCCGGCCCTTTCCGAACATTCCACCCCCTTCTTCTCTCTCGCGCTTTCTGTCTCCCTCTTTCTCTCTCCACCTCTACTCTCGCGCTCTCCACTCATCGAATCCATAAGCACCACAGAAAGCTCCGACGCCCTAAATTGAGTTTTGCGTCTTCGTCTTCTGCAGCGAGTGAGGAAGGAGAGAGTACGGCGAACAATAATATGCGAGGGAAAACGAAAAAAATCTATATATAGACAGGGCTAGGGTTTGAAACGCCAGTTTGTAGGGGTGGTTACTGCCTAGGGTTTGACAGTGGAGTGAGGGAAATGGTGATGTGAAGCCAGAGGTTGACTCTCGCAGGCCTTCTCTTCAAGGTTTGTTTTGTAGCAGGGTGAGGAAGAGAGAGAGAGAGAGAGAGAGAGAGAGAGAGAGAAAAGAGACGGACGAGGAGTTTTCTGGTAGTAGAGATGGCGTGTCATTCCAGGGGAGATATAGGGGGAAGTGTGATGTCCGAGGGACCCATGTCGTCAAAAATGAATTCTTCATCAGATTCTATTTCGGAATGGCGCTCACGTGAGCAGCTCGAGGCGTCGCCACCTTCGACTTCGCCTGCGTACTGGGACACAGATGAGGAGGATGACTTCAATTCGTCTTCTATGACTGGTAGGTAGCTCTTCTTGCAATCTTCTATATTTTTTCAGTGTCTTGTTCGAAATACTATTGTTTCCGTGCACCGCCATATTGTCGCGATGCCTGAACGTAGAGCTTTACTGATTCAGTTTAGGTTTCGGTTTTCTCATAGCCCTACTCGGTAATGCGTTCCCCGTTTGCCAAGGTTTATGGATGTGAAAACGTGCACACAGCATTACGGCAATTATTTTGGTGCTCCTAGCATCTATTGTGCCTTTCACCTAAAAAAACCCATCTTTCTGCACAAGAACATCTCATTTGTTGCTATGTTTTATGCCAGGGCCTTCTGTGGTTCAGCTTCGCGTCCTTGACTCTGCTCCTACCTTGTTTCTATAGTTCTCGATGATTTCTGTTTGTTGTTTACTGTAAACCTTTGTTTGGCCTCCTCAGTCCTTGTGATCAAGTCTGTTTCTCCAAAAGTGTTCTGGATTGCTATTGTTGTGAATTAGGGTTTGTGCTGGAGCATTGTTGATTTTGGGGTAGTGTAATTGGTTGGCAAGGTTCAAGGTTGTAGTTCCAACCTCCCAAAGCAAGTATGTTATTTCCTTCTGTTTACTCAACAACATATGATCAATCAATAGGTTTACACCAGTAGAGCAACTCATTGATGTCTACTAAGCTCAGGATCAGAACTAAAGGTAGTAGTCTGCCACTGATCACAACTTTACACCCTATCCTTTTATGTTAGGGTGGACACGGTTGCACCACATTGCACTTCCACTCTCATGGCCCAGACATAGGCACTTGAACTAGCACTTTGTTAAAACATCCAGAACCTCCTCCCCCTAGCTCTTCATAGCCATCAATTCAAAACCTTGTGATGTGGCTGTTTGCCACTACCCTAACTCCAGGACTTTGAAATATTGCTCTTGATTCTTTGCTGGTGTTGCATGGTGAGAGATGTTCAATTTAAATGTATTGTTGATCGATCTTGCTGGTTGGTTCTATTTGGTTTGCCTTTCACTTTGATTGGGTACATTTGATCTTGAACCAAGTTTTAGTCATTGATGACCTTCTATAGCTCATGTACTGAATGTACAGCTTTCATTCTGGATTGGAGCCTGATATTCTGGTACAGTCATAGGGTGCTGTTGATGATTTTACAAGGGCAGTGCTAATGCTGGGAGAAGGTATTGATGCAGGTCCAAAGCCAACTGATCTCTATGGGAAGTTCACATGGAAGATTGAGAACTTTTCAGAAATTAGCAAACGAGAGCTTCGCAGCAATGTCTTTGAAGTTGGTGGCTACAAGTGGTGAGATGTTTTTCCTGCAGAAAGTTTGTTGGAGCATGTTGAGATCTTCTGCTGCTTGCCTGATAGTTTCAATTTAAAGCAAGCAACATCTTAGCTGCATTGGTCTGGAACATTCACAGACTTCTGATGTTGGCCACAAGTGAGATCTACAGGAATCTCAAGCAGCCCTCGTCAGAGATTCATCTCAATATCTCTGCACCTTTGCTACCTTGGATGGTTCTTTCTTCATCAATATTGGGAGATGCTTGAAGTGTTTTGCTTTGTCTCCATGTTCTATGTAGCAGTGGGTATGTTTGACTTGTGAGGAGTAAGAGAAGTGTCTGGTAAGAGATTGTTACTGTTTTTGTCAGGTTGTTTGAGAAAGGTCTAAGTGTACCTGCTTGTTTTTTCCCTTTTTGCCAGGTACATCCTTGTTTATCCTCAAGGGTGTGATGTGTGCAACCATCTGTCACTGTTTCTGTGTGTTGCTGACTATGACAAGCTTTTACCTGGTAATAGATCAAACCAACTCTCTTGGTTATATGTTGTAGATTAACAACTGTTTCATCTCTTTTTCTTTGGTCAATTCCCTTTACACTTTGTCCTGAGTTTCCCTTTTGCAGGGAAACTGCCAGATGATGTTGGTGGATGTTGTTTATTTTTCATGGTGCTGCAGGTTGGAGCCACTTTGCTCAGTTCACTATTGCTGTTGTCAATAAGGATCAAAAAAAATCAAAGTACTCTGGTAATGTTGCCATAACTGAACCTTCTAAGATAATGGCTGTGGATGATTGTGGATGATTGTGGATGTTGTGGAGAATGGCACCAGACTAGTTTTTAATGGTTGTGTTGGCCAGTGTGTCAAGTGAAAATTGTGACCCCTCTCCAGGAGTTGAGGTCATTTCAGGTCTTATCTTAAGGTTGCATGAGCTTTCATTGCTATTGAAGACATGAGGTTTTGTGGTCCTGTCCTAAGGTACTCTGCACTGGGTGCTTGTGTACATGAAGCCTCTCTAGCTAAGTTTATATATGGTAGGGCAGCTGATGTTCTGTCAATTATTTTACCTGGTGACTTGATCGTAGGCAGTCTTTATAAATGTTCTTAGCCTACAGAGAATCGAGATTAATCACTTGTCACCATTGCATCTGTAGGATTGGATGTTGTGGGTGAAATGACAGTTGGTATCTTTGTAATCCTGAGTGATCGGTGATGATTGCACGCATCTTAGAACCTCTCAGCTGCTTGTCTGCCTTCAATACTTCTACAGTTTAGATTACTGCCCAGGAATATCTCTAGTCTGTCTTAAGAGTCATGGCCCAGTGCTCTCATGATGCTGTCTGCAGTATCCTTTTTGTGGACTGTCAAGTTTCTTACAAGTTTTTTGGGGCTGCAGACACATTACATAGGTTTTGCAAAAAGGAGCATGATTGGGGCTGGAAGAAGTTCATGGAGCTATCAAAAATATTGGATGGTTTTACAGTGGCCAACACGCTTGTCATCAAAGCCCAAGTGCAGGTTATCAGGTATCTGCCTGTGCCTTTATCATGACTTACATAGTATAAACTGGTATTGAAGGAAGTTTTGCTAATTTTCTCAATATTCATCCATTGCAACAGGCAAGTGGAGGAGTATGAGTGATGTCCACTAGCTTTTTCACCAGTCCTTTTATTCTTCCCACAGGGAGAATCCCCACTGCCCATTTCGCTGCCTGGATTCCCAATATCGGAGGGAGCTTGTACGTGTCTACTTGACAAATGTTGAAGGCATCTGCCGACGATTTGTGGAAGAGAAGCGAGAGAAGTTGGGAAAGCTTGTGGAAGACACAGCTAGGTGGACCAGGTAGAACAAAACTGAATCTTTATATGATTGTTTGGCAAGAGAGAGGCTGCAGGTGTATGTAGTTGCTTGCTGTAACCAATAGCTTGCCTCCAGAAATGCAACAGAAACTCAGGATGCAGTTTTTTTGTATAATTGTTTGCCAAAAAATGTCAGCAGATTATATATGTCTATCTACACCCACTGTCAGAGCTGATGAAGTCAGTGGGGAGTAATGGGAGCTAGTCAGTGCTATTTGTGATGAAGGTGATGGTCTGATCTTTGTGAATGACATTCATAAGGTTATGATTGCACTCATTCTTGTCATGTTAGTTTTCAATTTGCTGGAACTGACAGAACAGTTACCTTCAAAATGCTATTGTGGACTTTTTTCTGCAATCTTGTAGATAAATATATGAACTTGCTGTTGTCATATCAGTTGCAGTTTGTTTTGGAGAAGAAAGTGAAGGGCAAGAGAAACAAACCAAATTATGGAGAGGGAGTTGCTTTATATGATGTGTATATGTGTGTATAGAAATAAATAGGAGAGAGTGAAATGTCCTGGATATTGACAACTTCTGGAACACATGCCTTTCCTGCAGCTTTCAAGCATTCTGGTCGGCAGTGGATGATGGCACTCGCTGGCAGTTAGCACATGAGAAGACTGATGTGATATTGAAGGCAATTGTGAAGCGATTTTTCAATGAGAAGGAAGTGACCTCAACTTTGGTTATGGATGCTCTCTACAGTGGGTGCAAGGCCCTTGCCTATAGGAGCCACAATAAGAAGGGAAAGGCAGATGGAGTGGATATGGAGAAGACCGTCAGTCTTGTGGTTTGGGTGGACAAGGATGCATTTGTGCTTGCTGGGGATGTGTTGTTGTTGCTTGAGCATGTTGTATCTGAAACACTACCCCCATACAAGGATGACAAGGGTCCACAAAGTCGTACAAAGGTTATCCTTCTTTTCCATGCTTCTCTCAGTGCTTGATTGCACATGACCTTGATACCAACATGCATGTTTTGAACTTTTAGTTTTTTTACCTTATCACATGCCCTCTGCTAAGAGACAAATGTTTTCATTCATTAGTTTCCTTAGTTTATTCATTCAAATACAACCAAGATCTATATTGTCCTCTTTGTTAGAAACACAGTTACAGTAGCATTGGGAGCTTACAGTAGTTGGTGGGCTTCAGGATATTAGTGCTGCAGATGATATTGGGAAGGATTCTGTGGAACGTGATGAGCAGCGGCTAACAGAACTTGGCAGGCGCACCGTGGAAATGTTTGTGCTTGCCCATCTTTACACGTAGGTGGCAATGTGACAATACCTATGCCTCCATTGTGACAAGAAATACATACTTTTGGTCTCCTGTATTTCTTTTCATGTTTTGCAACCTCTCTCAACTATGTGGAGTTGCATGGTGCAGCAACCGTGTGGAAGTTGCATATCGGGAGGCAGTTGCATTGAAAAGGCAGGAAGAGCTAATCCGAGAGGAAGAAGCTGCAGGGCAAGCTGAGACTGAACTTCGAGCCAAGCGTGAGGCAGCTGAGAGAGAGAAGCGCTCCAGAAAGAAACAGGTTCAGTTCCTATGGAGGGATGAAGTGAGAAGTTCAGAAGTTTTCCAGATGAAGACCAGTTGTAATGTATTCTGAGATGAAATGTTGGTTGCCTGTTGTGGCCAGCTGAGCTTCACCATTTTGGTCTATTTTTTGATTATGGCAGTGTGTGTCCGCAGGCAAAACAAAGGAGGAAGGATCGCAAGGAGAAGGATAAAGAGCCTGAGGAGAAATGTTCTCAGTTGGAACAGGAAAGTTTTCAACAGCAATCTGCTGTTTTGAGACCAAAGGAAAGGCTACTGAAGGAATCTGAAATCCTGCTGCTTAGCCCTGCAGACACAGGAAAGGAAGAACATGATTTAAGTGGGATGGATACAGTAGTTGATGTGGTGGGCACATTGGGACTGGCAATGGAGGATGGAGATAATGACCACACTGGCTGGGAGAGAGGGGCTGCCTCATATGGTCAAAGTGGAATGGAAGTTGCAGGATTCAGTGGAGCAGTTTTGGAAGAGGGTTTGGCACAGAATGGGAAGGATGAACTGAAGCACCAAGCTTCAGCTTTAGATGATAGTTCCTCCACTTGCTCATCAGATTCCCTCCCATCGGTGCGGCCCTCTTTGAATGACTCATTTGACTCACAACCCAGCATGACAGACCAAAATCATACTTCTAGCAGGTTTGTTTCCTCTTCTCCTTGTGCTGTAGGGTATTTGTGAAATGTGATGCTTTGGCTGAACACTAGGTTCTGGAGAAGGCTCATCCTTCTCATTGTCCTACTTATGTTGTTCTTCTTTCTGTTATGTTTCTTACATCTTGGTTCTGCTCCAGGGATACTTCTTTTGTTGGTTTCTGTGACAAACCCAAAATGCTTACTGTGGATTTATTGCTGAATGGTGTAGAGGAAGAAGCAGAGCAGATAATGAGGTGTATGAGACTGTTGGGAACTTTATGGAGACTGAAGGCATTGCACAATTGACTGGAATGGATCTCAGTGGTCCTGTTAAGGCTAGCAGTAGCTGTAGCCTTGCAGGGGTTGATACCCAAACAGTCATCCTTTCTCTTAAGGAGCGGGTGCACTGGCTTGAGCAACGCCTCTTTGAAAAGGTAGATCCATGTGCCATATGTCATTTTGTTATCTGAAGGGGCAGACAATACTTTGTTTGGCAGATTTCATGGCTTACAGCTGTGCTAGTAACATTTGATGGGCTGTAGGTCTAGTTTTTGAGTTCCATTGAATGAAGTTGCATGCACGGTTGGTGTGCAGGAGGAGGAAGTGGTCCTTCTACAAGAGCGGCTGAGTCCATTTCAGCACCAGATGGGACTGGATGGACCATTGCAACACCACAGGTCACTGGAAAAAGTTTCTGATGCATCAGGGCTTGGTCTCCTTGGTAGCACAGGCTCTGTTCATGCAGATGAGAGCAGAAGTGAAGTTTCAACCTCTTCACTTCTTTCAGATGGTGCAGAGACTCCTGATGGTGAAAAGTTAACAAGATCTAGTAAGGAAATGCCAACCATGAATGGCCACTCTGTGACGTCCAATGGCCACCTATCACCTGTAGGTGATTTCTTTCCATTTCATGTAGGCAGCAATGGTGACAACACTAGAAGCAGTTTTGGTGTCAATACAGCAAAGCTGGATGTTGTTGCAGACAGGCATGCCCCAGGAAGAAGTCAAAAAAATGAACCATCTTCTCCATCACACATGGGCATTCCTTCATTTCCAGCAGGCATCTCATCTGTGCCTTTAATTCCAGCAGGGGTTGAGGATACTTCAAGCACTTCCCCAGCAGTAGGACCCGCCCAACCAACTAGTGTGCTGGGCTTGGGAGAAAAACCAGCTATTCCTTTTCCAGTCTCTCACTGCATTGGGGCCACAGGGCATGTAGGAAATGGGGTTGAAGCCAATGGGGGATCTCACAGCAATGAGTCAGTTACCCCTAATAGCCCTCCTGTTGATGCCTTGAATAGAAATGCTGCAACAGGCAAGCTGAAAGGTTCTCTTGGTGTCACTACATACCCTGTCACATTGGCACCTAGTGTAATGGGAGGGATTCTAGCACCCATACCAGGGGTGCAGAGATCAGCTTCATATATGGGCAGCTCAAATGGGCACTCTGTGCCAAATCAGGTCAGCACTCCAGCCACTTCCAGCATTTCTACACTGGTATCGTCACCCCCTTTGGCACCCTCAACTACAGCAGCAAGTACAAGTTCACCTATATCCTCCTCAAGAACTGAATATATAGGGCATAGTTTGGCTTCACAAGATGACTGTAGTGGGCAAGAGAGTGCAGGAGGCAGGTGCTCCCCAGTGGGCATTACATTTGGAACTGTCACTCCTGAGATGCTTCAGCACCAACAGCAGCAAGAGCGAGAGCAAGAGCAAGATCAGCTGCAAAAGAAACAGATACAGGAGAGTCTCTTAAAGTCAAAACAGCAGCCTCCAGTTCATCAGATATTTTCTCATGAGCAAGATGAGCTGGAGCAAGCAAGGCAACATTTGATGTATCCTCGAGTTGAGCATATGATTGTCTCTCAACATCACCACCAGCAGTCACATGAAAGGTTATTGCATGAAAATACAGGTTTGGGTGGGGTCAGGCATGCACCCAATCTGGTGACACTGAGGGAATCGATGAACAGTGGGACTGTAATGTCAGAAGAGTTTCCTCACCTTGACATTATTAATGACTTGTTAGAGGATGATCAAGGCTTAGGCATGGCTTTTAGTGCGATGCTGCAGCACCCTGGGGCAAGTCAAGGGTTGAACCACCATCTTTCAATTCTTGGGCAACACACTGGACTGCACACTCTCAACCACTATGGCCAGCATTGTGCAGTTGGAATGGGTGCTGTTAGCAGCCTTGAGGTGGATGGCACCAAGAGGGCTGCAGATGTGGATCTCTCATACTTGCACAGCATGGAAGGCAATTGCAACAGTGACAGTCTTGCAGATAGCAGGCAAATGACTATACCTTTTTCCCACCAGCCCTTAGTAAAACTGCACAATTCACAGCATGGCTTTCCTGATGGTGTTTTGTCACACTACTGGCCAGTAACAAACGCAGGGATGCAAGCAGGGAGCAACAATGTCAGGAATGGGCTGGGTGTGCATATGGGGTATCCATTAATGCAAACACATCAAACATCTGTGTCTGACCGTCCAAGCTTCTCTCTGGGTCACAACAGGTACTCGGTCTATGCTCCTGTACAGCAGCCCTAGAAGGTGGAAACTGGTTTCAGGCACAATTTTACGACATTGTAAAATGTGTCTGTAGAACTGACAATTTGGAACTTTAGGAGTAATGTTTCCAGTATGTGCTAGGACCTTGTTTCTCCTCTCACAGTAAGGTCCTTATATGATTCAGTGGTAAATTTACCATCTTGAGGTTATTTGCTATGGGCATATGTAGTTGACTTATTTTGAAGGGTTTATATGCTCAGAGTTCTCTGCATAGGGAGTTCCAGTCTGAGGATATGAAGTTACTGACCTAGATGGATCATGAGCCATGTGACACCATTTGATATTTGGTTGTATTATATTGATCTTTCAATACCACACCAGATGCAAAATTGGATTGTGATCAATGAATGTCACCCATGGTAGACAAAATACAGATGGTGATAGGTAATCTTTTCTGTACATCATGGTTATCCATAAAGTCAGGCAATTAAGGGGCGAGAATGGCCAATTTCAGCATAATAGGCCATCAAACGCGGAACTGGAAATGAAAATTTTATAGAAGGTAGTGACTGGGACCCAAACCTTTTTTCACCAGTTTTGGTGGGCAATTAAGGGAGGAGAACAGCCAATTTCAGCATAATAGGGCATCAAACGTGTAACTGGAAATGAAAATTTTATAGAAGGTAATGACTGGGACCCAAACGTTTTTTCACCAATTTTGGTGGTAAACTGAGTTTCATGGGGTCTTTTCTTTTTCCTGAGCGCTTCCATTGCTGCTACATATATTTTCACTGCTGCTACTTGGAAAACTACTATAATTACTCTTGAACCTTGTGCATTAGATGCTGAAACTCAGCGTTTCATCCTGAGATTTAATAAAATTTCCTTACTTTGCAGATACCACTGAAAGAGAGGATAGGGGGTGAAAGAAAGGGTGACTTTACGGATAACTTTATTGTTCTAATTATGAATTTCAACAAGATATAAAATGACAACAGACATGTTAATTGCAATATACCTCAGAATAAAGAACGCAGCATAATGTCAATGGCACACAAATACGATAATATTAAGGTCTTGGGTGCCAGATTATGATGTTTTCTTGATCATGCTATATGATGTAATCTTCTGGTAATCATACACTTCAATAGTGACCAAATTCTCTTTAGATTTGTTTTTTCTTCAATTGTTGAATCTGCCACCCCAGACCTCTTAATGTCACAGAACGGTTGCACCCTTGCCCAGTATGTTGGGTGTGTCACCTGGCTTGCCCTAGTGGCCACACCAGGTACCTTACTGAAGGTAATGGGCAGGGGCTTATCACATAAGAGAATTTAGCCAAATATGGCTATAAACAAAATATGAAAGTAAGAAAATTTAAGCATCCCTCTATATTTCTGGCTAGTTACCTACTGGAACTTCATATAGAATTTGGCCATTTTTTTTAATTTCCAAAAATTCAAATTTGGCGACTAGAATATCCTTTGGTCATGAGATTAAAGGGTTTTCGATGTTACTGAAACAATATTTTGAACATGGCTATATGAAATCCTTATTCCAAACCAAAACTATAAACAAAAATTTAAAACAAATCCAATACATTCTATAGTCCACCTAAACATCAGTTACATGATTGCAGAAGCAATTTGTAGGGATGTGGCCCATGTGAACCAGCACTTCACCTTGAGGCTCCCTTATAGGTTATAATTAAGCTGGGAAATGTTGAAGGATCCTCATTTGGTTGAAGGGTTAAATAACCCAACAAACCCAAGAAAGATTATGGTTTTTATCATTATACCAATGTTGGTGGGTTTATGTACAAGTTGTGACATGCATTTGAACTCAAAAGTTCCATGAAAAAATGAATCTAGTCATTGAACTCAATTAGGCTATCATCAATATATCCAAACTACCATGTGGCATGTTGTTTGCATACATTGGAATTCATGGCTTTGGTGTGGTCTGCATTTGTGTTAGAACATTGATTTCCCAAAGTTAAGACTTTTGAAACATTTTTGTCAAACTCAATGTCACTTTTGGAAAGTGCGAGAGATATAATACACTTCAAGTTTCAACTAGTGTTATGAGAGATCTAGATCACAATGTTAAAACTGAAAGTTCAGGTTTTGGTATCAAGGTTGAGATTTGGAATCTAGGTTAGACCCCAAAACTGCATTAGGAACCTTAACCAAGAACTCACTTGGAGGCAAAAACCTGGTTGGAACCAAAATGACCAACCTAGGGATCCATTGGAATGATCTAATCTAGGACTGCCTTGGGGTTGAAGTGTTTAAGCGAATTTGGTTTATTCTAGGGTTTAAGTTTTTTTCTACCCCCCATAGTTTTTTCCTCTAAGCTTTCTCCTCTAGAGCTTTTCTTTCCTCCTTCCTATTACTGGTCTTGCTCTTTGTTTCAATTGTCTTTTGGGGATGTGCTTCAGAGGCCACCATCACCTTCCTCATGTCCTTGAAACTATGTAAAATAATGTAACAAATTGAATGTCATTTGTTTCGAAACATGTATTTCAATTTGTTGTTCTTGTTGTGTTTTTTGGGATAGTTTGTGTGATGAATAGGAAAACTAATTTGACTACTCAACTTGAATAAAATATAACCTAAACCTTAACCACATTTGAAACTACATCCTTTTCAAAATAGCTTAGCCCTTATATTCAATAACCATCATGTACGTGAAAAGTAAAAGGGAACCATATTTAAAGGACTTAACACCATTATAAAAAAATTAAATCCTACCTAAAAGGGTTATCATATTTTTTTAAATATATAAAATTTAAGACTGCATATTCTCCTCAAAGGAAATCCCCACACTACATTGGTTTCAACATCAATTTTTTTGTTTCATGAACAAAGACAATGCCCAATGATTATCTATCTTATATAAATTAAATAATTAACATATGAAATATATTGGGATGAGGTTGCACTCAAAATCAATTCCAATTTGAAGTGTATTGAATTGTATGTGATTTTATTTTTTTATTATGGATGAAAGTATGATTGGGTGGTATCACTAAGAACATCACATTTTCATTTTTAAACACACTTTTTTACACTTATTGAAATTTATAAAAGTATTTAAATTTATTTTTTTAACTCAATATATTAACTAGGTTGTATAGACTTTGAAACTTTAATAATGTAAAAATATATTTTGAATTTTGATGTTCATATTCAATGCATTTACAAAAATTTCAGGAATGTCACAATGGTTGTTTTTCTTTAACTTTTTTTTAATCAAAAACACTTTAGAAACAAGGTTTGATTTTAATTATGGATATTAAGATTATTTTAGATGATATTTAATTTAATTATTAAATAATAAATATAATAATAATTATTTAATTATGAATTTCCAAAGTTCAACAACATGAGCCCTTAAGGGTTTAAATCAATTATGAATATTAATTTATAATTATTCTCACCTTTTTTATTTCAATAAAAAAATTTAAGCTATAAAAATATTTTCACATGAAACGGATAAACAAGAGAAAAAGAGCCCAAAAATATTATTTGATCAATTTTAATTCTTTAATCATTTCTTGAGGTGGTTTTTAATGGTTCACCCAATCATATTATACCCATGTCATTGAATCAAATGATATTGCAAGGTAATCCATGTGATGATAAATTGGAATCAAATTAAAAATATACATAAAAACACCATTCACTAGCCAAAATGAAAAATGGGAAACAAAAGTTAACATATGATAAATATAAATTAAAAATATTATTGGTAGCCAAATCCATATATAAGATCCTTGGATATCCTAAGATATAGGAATATATATTAGTAGAAAGCATGACCGCAATAATAAGAAGGAACAAGTAGTGACAAGCAACATGCAACAACATGCAACTGGTGAACATGTAAAGGAAAATCGATAGAAAGGAAAAAAGAAAAACCATGCAAGAGAAAGGAAAAAGATAAATGTAAAACCCACTTCAAGCCAAGTTAGAAAAAATCTAAAAGCAAAGGAAAAGAAAGCAAAACAATGACAAGTACACCAAACCAAGTGAAACAAAAATAAATAAAAATTGAACTCCATAAAGATTTATAGAAAGAAGCAAATCCAATCAAACACAAGCCAAAGAATGAAAAAACAAAGTCAAGGAAAGACTTCATATAAGAAAGCTGAACAAATTGAATGGAAGGTGAACAAAATGAAGCAAAGTCAAATCAAGTAATAGCCAAGCATAGCAAAAAGCAAAGGCAAGACAAAGGCAAACTTAATGAAACCAAGAAAAATAAATGCATTGTCACAAGAGAAACAAGCCAAGTGAACAAAATATACCTCTTCCAAGCCTAAACTATTTCACTTTTTTCTTTACCCATCTACATGATTATATTAAAAAATAAATTAACATGTGCTTTTTTATGCCCATGTTATCTACATTGAAACAATTTAATGGTTCCATCTTCATTACACACAACTAAACCCAAATTTTTTTTTGTAAAATGCAATTAGTTTGTTCAACTAGCACACACACTCCAAAATAAAATAAAATAATGTAATATTAATTATATACAATCAATCAAATGTAATAACTTGTTTAAAAATGTAAGATCAAATTTATTTATTTTAATAGAATTATAATTTTGTGTGTACCTAAAGAACCTGAACCTTTTAAAAGAGGAGTTTAAAAACACACCAGTTCAAGGTTCTAATTCCACTTTTTTGAAAAGCCCTGACCTAATTTTTGCTTTTTGAATTTGAAGGTTCCTTACAAAGCACAATCTTCCTCGTAGTTTGCAATGCACACTTTACAAAGCATAATCTTCGCACTTTGCGAATCGGTGCCTGTCAGTTGTTGGATTCCAAATTAGGTCAAGTTTTTACACACACAAGGGAAGAGCAAGGCCAACTTACATTCCTTTGCTTTTCTTTTTTTTTGGGTCACATAAAACTCGGGCTACTGCCCTTGTTTTAGTGCCCGTAAACAAACAAAGGGATGCCCTCTAACTTTGCTATTGCCTATTCATCTCTTTTTTTTCATTTCTTTTTTCATTTTTTTCTTTGTTTTTTTTTTTTTTCTTGGAACAAATTATGTTGTATGGTACTGTAGTACCCAAATGGATTCAGCAACAAACTGTCGAATAATTAATTAAATCTCAGATCTTAACTTCAGCAGTTGGTTTTTTTAATTCAGAAATTTTCAACAGATAAAGTTTATACCAAATAATAAACATGATTTTGCTGTCTTTGTGTGACAGTCTAAGTGTGTCTAAAATGTCACATCCAAGGTGATGGCTGATGCAGGCCAGTTAGTGTTTAGAAAAGCAGTAGAAATAACAGCGTAGAAGCTCCACCCTTGTCAGCTTCTATTAGGAGCAGAGTGTCAGGATAGGCACTATAGTTTCAGAAGGAAAGGAGAGACAGGGGAGAGAGAGTGAGAGGGTGTGTGTGTGTGTGTGTGTGTGAGGGTTTAGGGTTTTAACAGTGCCCCAAGAAAGAAATCAATGGTTTAAGGTTTAGGAGTTAGGGTTTTTTGTATACTCAAGTTATGTAATTTGAGCCTTCAAGATATTGAGGGATCAAATCATAGTATGGCAAGGGCAAGGCAGAGCAGACATGGCAAGACAAAGTGAAGCAGAACGAGATGGGGAAATTAGCATTATATGTTTTTGCATTGGCAAAGCATGGTGGATAATGATCTCCAATCCAAGCACCATTACATGTGGTCAGATGGGTGTTATTTGCAGCTCAAGAGTAAAATTCCATGGTTTTTTGTTAACCGTTATTGATTTGTAATTAGGGGTTGTAGTATACTATGGAACTTCTTTGGTACAGGTCATGGCAAAAGGCCACATGATGGAACTGGGGCTATTCTGAAACAATTTATTAGGTAAGCACGATTGGACTCAACTAACCCCAAGTTGTAAAATGTAGAAGATGTGGTCAACTTTTTGCATGAGTGTTTAAGCTCACGACCTAAGATTTCATACACGGGAGACAAGAGGCCAATTTTTCAAATATTTTGGCATGTGAAAAAATCAAATGTTAACAGGCAAGTCCCACTTACACATGTGATAATATTAAGGGAACTTGAGACATGCATTCTATGAGATCTTTTAGTAGTAATGATGTTAACAAGCTACTCAAAAAAGACCTTGCTTTCTTCTATTGCCATTGTTTGGATTCCAACTTCAAAGCATGTGTGAATTTAGCATGGACAATGCCTTGGGTTATTGAGATATTGACCACTAATCCAACCTATGTTTGTTTTGCCATTCAAGCTAGTACATATGAGGACACATGGGATCAACTTGGTGAATGTGGGGACTATTTGGTTAGCTACTTGGAAATTGGTGACAACTTTGCAATCAATGTTGAGGAGGGCAATCAAGAAGATGTGGATTTCTATGTTGTGCTTTGCATAGAACCTACACATGTTGTGAAGGAAGATTTTATAGATGCTTGGAATACAAATTTTAAAGTAGGTGATGTGGTTGTGGTAAGAACATACTATCAAAAGTGGGGTAGAGGTGAGACTAGATATGTGTTTTTGCGAAATTCTCCAATAGTGTTTCTACATGTCTCCCATGTTAGATCCATCAAATTCCCAATGTTGCCTTCTAGCCATAGGGTTTTCAGCAATGATGTTGTCTATATGTTCCTAGATTATTCCTTATGTGGTATTATGTAGGCTTTAGTTGCTCTAGATGTGGACAATGATTGAAGGTGTAGTGTACACCCTATTGTATGTTTTGGACATTTTGTTT
>Ga0209611_10008175_pt1 | contig 16493 bp, 7 predicted proteins | sample S1TSphgellanicum_3_FD_187693 | JGI IMG/M metagenome (GOLD analysis project Ga0209611, IMG submission 187693) | Host-associated microbial communities from peat moss isolated from Minnesota, USA - S1T2_Fc - Sphagnum magellanicum MG (SPAdes) (version 2) | ecosystem: Host-associated > Plants > Peat...
CCTCGTCTCATCAAGAGATTGGTCCAAAATGAAGTTGAGCAGCTTAGATTCACTCCAGTCAGCATCTTAGATTTTTAGAATTTCCATTATCTGGATTGAGTGTAGAATCTCCTCATTCAAAAACTGTGATGTAGTCTGGGTTAACAGGATTCACACATTCCACAATTTCCAAAGAAACTTTATCCAGGGTTAATTAGATTCATACATCTAGCAACTTTTTTATCCATGATAACTCTTCTTGAACTCTTCAAAATCATTTGTCAAGCTTATTTCAGCTGCAGATTTGTCTTCAAAACAAGGCAGATGTATGAGGCATGTGTGATGGTTTGCCTGAATTTTGGGTAGATTATTATATGCTTATCTACACCCACCACTGAGAGCTGAAAAAGTCAGTGGGTAATCTTGGCAGCTCATCACTGGTATTTGTGATGAAGGTGATGTGCTTACACTTTGTGAGGGATTCTCACAAGGTTACAATTCTTCTCATTGTCATGTTACCTTCAAAGCATTGTCATGAGCGTTGTGGATATTTCTCTGCAGTCTCATTGTTACATAAAGTTTAGAAGAAAAGATTGCAGATGGGAGTTCGTGGAGGTCTTTTCAAAGGAGGATATTATGTGGCTTAGGTATGTGTATGTCCTTTTGTTATAGGAGATATTAGAGGCATATGTGATTCACTAGTCATTCATTTGTGGGTGCACCAAAGTTCCATTTTTAGCCTTTGATGGAGCTCCTTGATTGGCCTATTTTTACGCATGGTTTTAGTTGTTTCTCTGGCTTTTCATTTGGCCTATGCATGGCTAGGAGAGTATAACTTTGGGCAAAGAGTATGAGATAGATGGTGGGAGCATCATAAGTTCATACAGGATGGAATTCTATTTCGAACGTATTGGGGAACATAATCAAAGACATTTGATAACAGGGATGTGCATGGACACAAGTTTTGAACACATTGACCCTTTGGAGCATGGACACAACTACACATTTCTCGAATCTCAATTTGATCCTTCTACTCACCTTGATAAGTGATTTGTCAACTGGATTTAGAGTGTCAACAACTAACAATTGTGTATATACACAGATGGGTCCTTGTTGTGGGGTCAAGTAAGGTTGAGGGTAAATGATGTTGGGAGAAATTGTAGGTCTACAAGATATATGGGAGAAGAAATTGCCCACCATTCATGAAGTTGTACATGATGGAATAAGCAAATTTGATATGGTAGAATAGGTGAGCTCAATAACAAGGAATAAGCAAAGCATTGACAACGTATCTTTGATATTCTTAATTGCCAATGCTACACATTTTGGATTTGGATGCTCAAGATGTTTGAAGTCTATGTGATTGAGCATAGGTTTTGATGCAAACCATGTCCATGGTTATAGAGAACCCAACACATGATGCTATTCTTGCATATAAAACAACGCATGGTCGCACGGACTTTAGCTATGATAATCCTCATAGGGATTATGTTTACTTGTAGGAGTAGCTTATAACATTGGAGTGACAAGTCAAATGTATTAGCTGCTAATGGAGGGATGTGCTACTAAGTAGCAATTTACAACTCATGGGGAAGAATGGATAGGAGTGTTTATGCACTTTAAAATGATTGTAGTCCCACTTTGGCTCCCTTGTTTTAAGGGTTGAGAGAAAACAAGGTTAGCAACCATGTTGTGTGACACGGGTGGTGTATTTGAAATGGTATCAATTTATTACCTAATAATTTATCTCAATGGAAGTCATTAAACATATATTAGGGTTTTAGTGGTCAAACTTTAAATAAGGTTTTAGTTGCTTGTTTATTGATTCTAGATATATTCAATCTTTATCACATACTTATGGTTTTATTATGTTCCCCAAATTTTATTATAATGGAAAAGTAATGTTAGATGGGAACAAGATATAGAACTCTTAAGTTTCATTCAAGAATTGAATCAACTTTTTATTTGTATTATCCTCAATTTGCTCCAATTGCCATTCTCCATAAAATTCATCAATTGTGTAAAATCATAATAGTAAAACTTGGTTAGGGATTGATGTTATTTTGATTTGTTGCTTCTATTTTCTTAATTTACCCTTTTTTCTTTCTTTTCGTTACAATTTATTTTGATTATTTGGTCCAAGTATTGTAGATTTTTCATTCTAGATTACACTTTGCATTCAAGTATTTTAACCAATGTTATACTTTCATTGAGTTATTGTTAATGGTAGACATTTGAACATAAACTTTTGTTTGATCGTTTTATAATTTCTTTTTGTCTTGTTATTTGATATTACAAAAACCTTTTTTTTTTAAAGGAATGTTGTGTTAATGTATTGTTGATATTTTTCCCATGTTTTCTATTTTCTTTGCAACTTTGTGTATAAGCAAACATGAATTGAATAATACTTATTTTTCACATTGGTTTCGTGAAAACAAGATCAAGAAAATAAACTACGAAAGGATTAAAATCATATGTTTAAACCCTTATATGGGTGGTCAATGAATGAATGAAATGTTAAAAAATGCATGGGTCTTTCCATATACTTTATTATAAATGAAAAAAACCATTGATAGTGGGTGTTAGGTGTTATGGTTTTTTGTTTAATGTGTCACATTAATTATTTTCATCAATAGGGCATCAACCCATAATATCCATGATGCCATGATCTATTTATTGCAATATCATAGTACCTTTACCATTTTGGCAACAAATTGCTGAATAATTATTTAAATTTGAAATCTCAACTTTGGCACTTGGTTTTTTATTTTGAAAATTTCAGCAAGTAATGATTATTAAAAAAACAAAAAAACAATGTGTCAATGTTATGAACCAATCTAATGTGTCTAGATTACTTCAATTATCGTGGAAGGTCTGTGGTTCAAATCTTGACAGTTGAACTTTTAAATTTATTAAGAGTTTGGCACAAATAATGAATAATTTTTCAATTTTTTGACAAAACAAAAAATAATTTAATTTATGCTGAAATGGTAAAGCTATCACAATATATGATTTTTTTGGGGAAAAAAACATTGAAGTTTAAGTTATTTTCTTCCAATGATGTGTGTTATGTTAAATTTTGTTTTTTCAAAGAATTTTTTTTCTTTTGCTTGAAATGATCAATTATTTCAAAATTAATCCTTATGGCATAACATAAAGTTTGACCATTTAATTTACATTCTGTCTCATGTTGCATAAATTTTATTTTTTAAAATATATATCAAATAAAATATGTTAAGTACTTGATTATTAATGATTCGTTGGTTATGGATTTAGAGTGAAATTTATTGTTTGGTTGATAAATTCAATTTTATTCAAGTTAAACTTTGTGTGATGAAAAGAAAGTTGGACCTCTTCAATTACATATTTGATGTGCATAATTTTAAGTGAAATCATTAATGCATATACGAATATGAAATCCAAAATGAATTTCATAATTGCTTTTAAAATCTTTGGATAATTATAAATTTAATGAAAAGGTTTAATAACATGTTTGACTTTTTTTCAATTCAAAGCTTTTTTTTAAAAAAAACATATTAAATTAATGATTAATATATTTGATTGAATACATTCAATGTATTAAAAATGATATATAAGATGTGTTTTGATTGTAAAATACAAAAAAATATGATGTTATAATTTTATGAGCATATACATAACATTTAAAAAAAGAAACAAATAGATAAAAGACAATGCATTACATTTTTATCATCAATTAATGTATGATTTCGTTTTTGAATTTTCTTACATTTCACACACTTTATTGAATTTGCACATTTCAACATTTCATCAGATTCTATTGTTGAGTTCGCATATTTGAATTCTTCTTCGAAATAAGTGTATAAGCTTTGTTTTAGAAAAGGGGAGAAATAGATATGAAATTAATTATTGCACAATTTTTGATCTTACACTATGCTTTCAATTCCAAAGCTTTCGAAATTATTTGTGAGGCGTTTCTAACACTACATCATGCTGCACTTTTGAATGTGTAGATTCAACCTTACTATGAACTAGTTCCATTCATGAGCGATTTCATAATTCTAAATGTTGATTTGTTCTCATCTTTGTATGCTTTCAAGTATGGTGTGAGTTTTGTTTTCTGATAAAGAGAGAAAGAAAAAGTGTACTTCGATATTGCACAGTTTTGAATTTTACACTACAAATTCAATTACAAAACTTCCATGGATTGGAGATGGCAAGTGAACGACATCACCTATGTAACTCCCTTCATCCAAAAGGTTATTTCGCACCTCCAAGCAACCTTTCAAATGAGCCATCTTTGGCAAATTTAGTATGCAACATTTTGGGCTCAAATGCATCTATACACATTTTTTGAACATGATTTGATGTTATAGTGTGGATGTCCTATAAGTTTGAAATTTGAAGGTTTGAATTAACTAATGAACCTCATGATGAAAGATATATATTTCAGAACTTTGGACCAAAATGATTTAGTTCAATTTTGGAAAATCATTTACAATATGAAAAATGTGAGTGTTGGTGTTTAATGATAGCCATAATTACAATCAATGAAAGTAAATGTAATTTTGTGCTAAAGATTACCAAGAAAAATTCCTTACTAATAATAAACCAATTCAAATTATTTACAATTATAACTAAAATACCCAAAAAAAATTGCAAGCAATATTTTTAATGTTATGAGAAAAATCAAAATTATTGTAAATTATTTTTATGGGCAAGAACTAGCAACTTCACTTAGGCCCAAGAAATTTTTTGTTCAACATGTTATGTGACTACACATGTGATTAATTCCATAGCTTTGTTGAGGAAAATGAAGAAGTTGATCATGGGATACACGAATGTGATTTTATTGTAAGGAATGATGTCATTTTCGTTTTGAATACTTCAAATGAAAACATGGAAGTTAAAATGGCGCTCCTACATTTGATTGAACATAAAGAATTACAAAGAAGTGCCATACTTTTGCATGACGAATAGATTATGATGTTATTAGAAACATCACTAGTATGTACTACACTATACATTGTGGTCCTTGATTGTAAGGATTTGGAATTGTTATATAGACCTTTACACTTCAACACTTTACTATTATATGATTTTTGAGCTTGCAAACACAGTCAAAAATAATTTATATCATTCAAGTTCATCTTTCACTTGATTTCATTCCTTAATTTTTTTACATATTAAACACTTCACTTGTCATTTATTTTTATTTTTTCATATTGATTATTATGTTTGTTTCATTATAATTTTTTTGTGTTTACGTTATTTACATGTATATAATTATAGATATCCAAGAAAAAAATAATAATGTTTTCATGTGTGTTTTTCATCAAATCACACTTGCACATTTGGTGTGTAGTTATAATTTTTACAAGTTTATTTATTTGATTGAATTATATATAAAGGTTTATGTGTGTGTGTGTGTGTGTGTTTAATAATTAAATTTATGCCCTTATTAAACTTTAATATTAAAAAACCTTCAAATCTTCAATTATAAAATTAGAATGTAAGAAAAATTATTATTGTTAATACTTGGCCAAAAAACACATATAAGGTTCATTGAAAAAATCAATTATTTGAGTATTCAAATAATCTTCTATTTTAAGTGATGCATTTTAATGAAAATCTATTGTCCATTTTGTTTGCATTTTAAATTTTGTTGAAATTATAATATGTTTAATAATTATGTACCATGCATATGCATGAAGGGCATTCTAGAAGACATCAATAGAATTTTCAAAAGGGAATGTGACTAATGTTAAATCTACTTAATAAATTTATATGTATTCATGGAATAATTAGATGTTATTGACTACAACATATCAATAGTTTGAATATAGGTGATCATATGTTAATTTATGAGACGAGTTTTTTAAAAATCTATTAAAAAATGAAAAATTTGTAATGACAAAAAAAAATTACAATATAGTGAAGTTATTTGAACCTTCCTTAAATTTATTTCACAATTTAAATGTTTCATAATTTTATTCTATTTCGTTTCATTTGAGTATTTTGTAATCTTGAATTATTTATGTTGCTATTGTTTATTTTGTGATATAATTGCCATGTATTTGTAGTGGTTGTCTCGTAAAGAATTCGTTTAATTTCAAAACAAATATTAATAAAACAAAATAAAAATTTCATTTTTTGTATTCATATATTAACATAAATTCGTGTCATGGGAATTCAAGTGTGTTTAAATGAAATTTAAATGAATGGTTAACAAGTGCAATAAATAATTAAATTATATTGCCAAACAATATTTCAATTTTCAATTTTTCTTGGAAAGGTCAATAAAACCAAACCTTAATAAAAATTTGTCAAGCTACAAGAAAACATTCATATCTTCAAACCTTTTTACATCAATGTGTAATATTATTCAATAGTTGTTTTGATATTCATTGTGTAATTATATTATATTTTGCAATGACAAATTAAGTTAACATTCTAAGTTTAATTTTTAATCAAATTGATTAAGGACATTTTATGATGTGTAAACTTTGCAATATATCAATTTCACCATATTTTGAAATATTTTGTTGCACATTGGATAATCAAAACACATATAAAAACAAGTGTAAGTGTCAAGCTTTGTTTTATTTTATTTCACAATGAGTGCAATGCATTATGAATATAAATAAATAAATTTTTTCAAGGATTAATTTTTGAAAATGAAAAGCATATTTCTCTAAGTGCAAAAGTTACTTGCTAGTGGGTATAAATTAGTTGATTGTTCATAAAAACCTAGATAACAATGACAAGTGTTTCATTGTATGCTTACAAAAAAGCAAGTTATATATTTTAATTTATCACAAGTGTAGTGAAATCATGTTTATACATTTTTCTACACATTTTTATGATTGGAGCAATGTAAAATTAAACACAAAGAAAAAAACATCACGTTTTTTTGCCAAAATACGATGTGAAATTAAAAACATGCAATGGAACAACATTCATGTTTAGGATTGACATAATTTTACATTGCACAATGAGAAATTGATTAGGAACAATGTATGGGATAAATGTTTTTTAGAAGGTTACATTTTCAATCATTTTATAAACTTGAAGATTTTAAGTAAATAATTGTTTTTCGTGTAAAAGTCATTCATGAATATATTTGTTTAATTCTATTTAAATTTAACAATCACAAATTGAGGCTTCATAATTTTATCTTTGACATTTGAAAGGCTTGTAAATTAAGTTTTTAAAAAAATTGTGTTTTTATTTAAGGTTGTATGGATTTTTTTTTTATAGATTTCATTTCAAATATGAATTTCATGTTAAAGAACATCTATCAAGAAATGCATTGCAAAAGATATTTATAGAACATTTTTGCACCCATGGAAATTATGCCATTGGAAATTAATTGGGTAATTTTATTGCATCATTTACACAAAGCATGAAATTTTGTGTTGTGTATGGAAATCTTTCGAAGGGAAAAAAATGTTATGGAAAATATGGATGGATTTTTTTATATGTTTGGACATAAGTGATTAGTAATATGATTGTATTTTTTTCTTATGTCAATTTATAGAAGATGAAAGAAACTACAATTTCATAGGAATTTAATCTAGCCACATATATATATATTTTTAAAATTGCACATATTTTTTATAATGGATGTTAAGTTATACAAGCTTGTAATCATAGAAATAAAGACATGAACAAATAATGTAACCAAATCTTTCACTTGTAAAGCTTGTCATTTTTAGTGCACAAGGTATAAACATTGAATTTTTTGTCAAATGAGGATTTAAAATTAATTATAGCTTTTAGCTCTTATTTAATTGACATAAAATGTTGTTGAACAATAATATTTATTTGAAATAAGCCATCAATCATATATATTAATTCACTACGTTCGTCTGTTTGTCTATCTGTCTGTGACAGTGACTCCAGTAACTGCTGTGAAATTTCCAAGTGCCAATTAAAACTGACTGCAGCTTATCCTTTTGGTAAATTTCCCAGGTCCCAATTAAAACTGACTATGACTCAACCTTTTGGTAAATTTCCAGATCCCAATTAAAACTGCGACCTTTTTTCCTTTTGGTAAATTTCCAAGTCCCAAACTGCGACTTTTCCTGTAGAGTCATTATTAGGTAGAGGGAAAGATACGGGTACCCGAGGTGACTAACTAACCACGTGTCGGGATCCGGAACGTCGACTGACATTTTAATCGATGGATTACTACTACACAACGGACTCCAAAATCCAAGTGCCAAAAGCGCTGCTTGACCGACCTTCCCTCCCTCTCTGGAACGCTTTGGGAATTAACACACTTGTGCATTATGCACAGGGTTACCACTAGTAACATTAAGTTCACTTGCAAAACCAAGAAGTGGGTTAGAAAAATCCTATTCTAGGTTCTCAATGTTGGGTAGTTGTTCTTGCATTAAACATTCATATGTTATTGTCTTTTGTTTTTTCCAATGTAGATAACTTTTCTTGAACTTTTTGAACCATATTAACTTGGGTTAAACCCACTTTCAAAAAAACAATTTATGCGGCATTAATGCAAGTATCCTAGTATGGCCTTCATAATGACCAAGTTATCTATTCACGAAATAATTCAAAACAAAATGTGGTTTTAAAAATAAGAATGAAATTTGGTAATTACTATAATGAAAATGTGAAGGTGTTAATGTTTGAAAATGGGCAATAACTTCAACATCCTTTTAATTTTTTAAATTAATTCATAAATAAATTTCAAGAATTAACCTTTCCTACCCATGATGATTATGACTAATGTTGGATGGGTTTTATTGGGACCCTCATTCTAAAATTGATTTTCACAATGAAAATTGACTAATATCACATTTTTATCCTTCTTATTAACCAAGTAAATATGTTGTGATCTAGGGACAATTTCACCACATGTCTATGAAATAACTAGTTAATTTTGTAGATTAAATATCCAAAAATATATATTTAAAATATTCCCAAAGTTTTTCTATGGTTCTTTGTTTAAAAAAATTTGTTGAAATATGTGAATTTACAACATTTTTACAAATAATTAGAACCTCATGATCAAGGAAAAAAGCTCTGGATTAATCAAAGGTTATTTAATGTCAATTCAAGAATTTCATATTTGAAAGTAATGATTCTATTTGCATACAATGATATTTTCTTTCCCATTGCAAGCAAATTTTGGCTAGTAAGTAGACACCTTCTCACTTAAGCTTATTTTCTTGTAAAAAGACCATTAATATCATTAGTTTTTTTTCTATTTATTACAATACCACACAACCAAGATAGGTCTTTAAGGCATAAAACTAGGCTAACTTTAATACACCAATCATTACTAATAACAACATACACAATGATAAATTTATTTAACATAGGAAACACCTTTTTTTTTGTAAAGACCATTTTTTGGATGGAATATACATGTTTTTGTGAAAGGTTAAACAAAGTTGATTTCAAATTAGGTTTCAAAAAATGTCATAAAAAGACTTTTGTACCCTTGATCAATAAACTAGTGAAATAGGCATGAAGTGACACCCTTTGTTACAGAAAATCATGAGAAAATGCTATCTAGCTAGACAAGTTGAAGATCAAATTTTCATAAAATGCATGTTGTTGTATTTATCACTACCTCCCCATTCTTGTATGCACACACCTGCACACATATTCTTATTAAAAACTATGTAGCTTAAACTTCATAACATATGTCCTTAACCCTTTACTCCAACTAGAATGTAATGGGTATGTGGATTTATTCAAGGAGACAATTTTTTGAACATTTCCAATATTTGCTAATCATTATGCATCATAAAAACAAAACTGAGGGTGACCATCTTTACCCATACTTTCAAAAACAATTTTATTTGGAAGAAAACACTAAGCCACACTTGAACTCCAAGCACTTGTTGCTTGCGCCCCAACTCCACTAAAAGTTCCCAAATTTTTGTTTTAGTTGGAGAGTGTGGGGGTATTATAGATCCAACTTGAGATTTCCAACAAGCATCCACATTTCACCACATTGCCATTACACAACCATGTGAAAGTAATCAAAATCAGCACAAATTAATGTAGGGAAACCTTATGAGAAAGTTAGCAATTACAACACAATGTAGACAAACCTTATGGCAAAGTTGAGTCAAGCGGCCAAGTCCTATGATTCAACTAATCAATGGAAGATTACACCATGAACAAAAAAATTTATTGGGGCAAAAAACCAAGAAATCTTCAAGGAATCTAGGTGGACATCCCTTTGTACCATGTGCAAAAAATGAGACCACTACTACAAATCACTCTTTAGCTTAACATGTCCAAGGACACAAATCAAATGCACCATTTACAAATGATCTTGACCCGCAAATCAAGTTTAAAATTAGTCAACGTGTTGCATGTACCAAGCAATCCATCTTGCTTGCTTGGGTGTAAAGAAAACCACAATCTTCTTGCAAGATGAATTACTATCCTAGTTGTTATTTAGTCCTTATTATGCATAACATCTAGCCCTTCCCCAAGCTAAAAAATACATACCTACATAAAGCCATTTTTACAAAGGGACGCATAACCTCAAGATGCACAACCCAAGCACCAAGCAAAGATGATAGACCTGTAAGCATTTTTGAAAGGAAGAACACCTTGTTCATTAAAGAAATAGGACCAATGTAATTGTGACATACAACCATTATATTGAAAAACACTGGATATATTTCTATGTGAAAATAAGTCAAATGTGGCCTTGAACATAAACCTATAACCAATAATTGTGAACCATTGATTGCACAATAGATCCAAAACTTGCATGAAAAATATAATATCTCCAAGAAAACCATCCACATGCTCATCACAATACAACACAAAATAACTCCAAATTTATAGTGGCAATATATGTTGGCAAAATGTATAGGACAAAAGTCCTATAATTTCATAAACACAAGGACTTGTAACTACATAGATGTTTTGTTATCACACGGGACTTTAAGGAGCAATTTATAGAAAGTAACTTCAAGCAAATCGGTTGAAGGAAGTTTTATTAACAAGGAGAAAACATGAACAAAAAAAGTCCCCTATTATAAAATTCATGTTTCTTTTGGCATAACCTATACCAACCTAAGGTGGTAAACTTCCATTTCAGCTTTTTGTTATATTATAGCCAATATTGTAACATAACATACTCAAACATGGTAGTATCTCTTGAAAAAAGTACTAATTAGGTCTTGACGTATTGACTTGGATTGAAGAGCTCATGGTGGGTATGCAAAGTATGGTCCATGAATGCCCTACACAAATAGTTCAACTTTGTTTTCTTATTGCAATTGAATTCAATAGATATCTACATGAAGACAATTTAAATCAACCTAAAAAGAGTTGAAGAAGCTATGAATATGTCAAATTGGACATCAAATCGATAACAATTGGCAAACATAAAAAAAGAAACCCCTCCTTAAAAGAAAAGTGAAAACAAAACCACATGACAGAATGAACAACAACTATGGTCATATGCATGTTCCCAAACCTTCAATGACAACATGTATGGTAATGACCAACTACCATAACAACCCCACTAACTTCATCAATTCCTAGCAATGAGTTAAACACTAACCATCAAACTGAGTTTCTGTCACAAGATTGGTAATAATAGGAAAACTTAGCCATGATGCTAGTTAGTTCAACAAAACCTTTAAGAAATAAAGAAGACCAACAGACCCCGAGAAGAAAGAGGACTATAGAAAGGGAAAAATGCCAAAGAAAACCCAAAACAAGAAAAAATAAAAAGAAAATAGAATACAAAATGAACTTGAAAACTTTGAAATAAATACTTTAGAGGATAACAAAATGCAGCTCAACAAACATGTGAAGGTCATCATACAACTAAAAAGTAAAGTGTGGATTGAACAACACATTAAATTCCTGTGAAAATTTAACCCATTATCTTCCTTTTTTTGCTTCTTGAAACTACTTCATGCATTCATTTCTTTCCTTACTCCACTTATCCATATCTTTTTGCAACCCAGATTCATGAACTAGAACAAGAAGCCCATTCATCCTTGAAATTATTATAGCAACTACGACTAAATTATGGAATCTTATAAGCCTCTTTTAGTCATAACCAAGAGAATGTGACCAAAATACATTTGATTATATAGCCAAAGGTTTGTGTCAGATGATTAATTATTTGTGGGACAATAAACCTTGGCCAAGTTTTAAAGACCTTACAAAAGGCAAGCACCAAAAAATTGGTTAATTTCACACATTTTTTCCACTCATGTCTCCATGTGCTCAAATGCAAATGAGCCATGAATGAGACATGTTGAGATGTATATGTCTATTTTTTGGAATAGTCATAGCTTAAAAAAAACATTAAAGTTGAAGAAAGTTGATGTGTCCTAATTCAAAAATCTTCTTCATTTTTGCAACATTTTGTTTATGCCTCATTAAAATTTTGTTTTGGTATTTGCTAGAAGCAAGACCAACAATTTCTATACATTATTATAACACCAGATTGTGGGCATTTTAGCTCTTAGCTTTCAAGCAGCTGATGGGTCATATGGAATTTACAAGTGACATTATATTAGAGAACCTTATCATAGACATGAAAATATAAGGAACCTTGTGTTACCTACTTTAGACAAACCTTTAGAAAGACAAACATACTTGGGATTCCTTCCTTAGAATGGAACGACAAAAAAAGAAATTCATAATAACCATAGCATCCTCTGGCATGTCCATCCATAGCTTCAACCCTAATTCAACAAATGATGACAAAAATGTAGCATAATCACCCCACGCAAAAAAAGTTCAGGCAACATTATCAACCCATTGAAATATCCCACTTCAATTAGCTTAGGTGAAAAAACTCACATTACTGAATATTCAAGAAAATAAATCCAAATACCTATGTGCAGGCAAGAAGCATTTTCACAAGTGTTTGCTTTTTGGAAAATGGCAAGTTTTTAGTGAAGCGAAAATCTAGAAGAATGGGCTTAAAATTAAAAGGGGGCTCCTTGCTCACAAGAAAATTTCTTGCATACACCCATAACATACTTCCAACTTTTGTAAAATAAAACAAAGAGATTTGAAAAATACTTCAATCTTGTTGAGCTCCTGCTGGGATGTGATTGTGATGTGCATAAGGAACAATTGTAACTATTGTTGCCCTACATAAGTCTCATAGAAAGCACAACAAACTTGCCTTGATACCTCTCCAAAGTTGGATAATCTTCATCTTCAACTTTCAAGCCTTTTGCGTTATGACAACATTCCAATAGCACTAGAGCTTTAAAGAGAAGCAATTGATGATCATGATGATGAGAGAAAAGAGGTGTGCAATCGATGGTTTGTTGTTGGAAGGGAAGAAAAAGAAACCTTCGAATCTTCTACAAAGATTAGGGTTTGATCGCTTTGAAAAAACAATAACTTTTTAACAACTACCTCAACTGTTTGTGTTTCATAATTGTGTTTTTTTTTTTGGTTATAGTCTTAAAAAAAGTCAAGGACATTTTGAAAAAAATTGAAAATCAATCAATGCATCTTTTGACATGTAATTAAGTCCAAGTGTGTCTTTTCAAAAATTAGGGTGCACAAATATACGAAACTTGAAATCATAGACTTTGGATAAATCCAAATAATATAATTAGTGTCAAAGTTGTTAAGGCATTATGGTGAGTGCGTCCCATTGGTAATTTTAATCCTTCTAATTGATAATTGTTTGTTAATTTAAATGAGAAAATTTTGGGCTATCCCATTGGTGAATATTTGCTAATTCCGTTCTAAAAGGATATTGTGAATTGATAAATATTTTTTGCTAATTTTAGGAGCAAATATGATATGTCCTTCCAAAGCACTTGCCTTTGGAATCCGTTTTTCCCTTCCTTAATTTTTATTCCAACTTCATTTGAATGAATTATTATTTTTATGAATGGAATTATTTTTGATGCAATTGGAATAAACTAGCATGAAATTAGACTTTACAAATGTATATGTCCTTTAAATAAGTCCCTTTTTGGAGTCCCCTTTGTTCCCTTTTTCTATTTTCTTTTACTTCAATTTCATCAAAATTGAAATAAATTTGGATGAAGTTAAATAAATTCAAATGAAGTTGGAATTGAAAAAAATGTATATGCCCTTAGAGTAAACACCTCCATTTGGAGTCTTACTCTGATTCCTTCTTTAAATTTATTTATATTTCAACTTCATCATATTTGGATGAAGTTGGAATTAAAAAAAATGAACATGTCTTTTGAGTGCCTCTTAAATTTGAAGTCCCCTTTGTTTATTTCCCTAATTTACTTGTACTCCAACTTCATCAAAATTAGAATAAGTAAAGTTCAAATTAAATAGGATGAAATTGGAATTTTGAAAAAATGTAGATGTCCTTCAAAGAGGCATGTAACTCCCTTTGAAGTCTGCATTTTTGCCTAATTGTTACTCCAACTACATCAAAATTGGAATAAATCAAATTAAAAAAATATTCAAAAATTATTGAGTGAAGTTCATCATTTTTTTTTTTTTTGGGGGGTGAAACTTCAGTATTTAGTGACCATAACAAAAAAGCACTGCACAAAACAAAAGATTTTTTAAAAGAAAAATGTTCCAAATTCACCATATGTGAAAAAGAAAAACTAAAATCACTATATTAAAACAACAAGTTCTAGCATGTTGCTTACACATAACAAAAAGTCCTAAACTTTTTGTAAAAACCTCCAACAAGATTTAAGATTTGTAATGTATTTGGAGGAATTGTTAGGTATTTATTGTAGGAAGTTAGTTTTTCATAGTTTAATACCAAGTTCAATCTGAAAATGGTATATATATATATAATAAATACAATATAATATAATTTTATGTTTTGTGTTTGTTGAGATTTCAGAGCACACACAAGGACCAAACTTGTACTTTGCAAGATCTTGAGCTTAAATTCTTGCAATTTGTAAATGAGCTTTTTTTTTAGACATAAAAAATTTACATCTAGTTTTCATGTGTATGGCTTTTTTAGTTTCGATAATATGAAGCATTAATCTCGTAATGCACAACAAAATGCTTATCAAATATAAAAAACTTGCAAAGCATTTAAAAATATGAAATGCTCACACTTGTGATTTTTAAAAAAAAAATGTAGGTTTTAAAAGAAGAAAAAAAGGGGTAAAAAACCATTGAGTTTTACATTGTGTTATGCCCTCAGCCATGGGCATTATTGTAATTGAGCTTTGCCTTGGCTCTACCTCTCATGGGCCCTTATTTTGGTAATGCTCAAGGCCTCAAGTGTTACCCTGGAGTAGGTAATGTTCTCTCGGACTTGTAACCAAATGTGGCTAGATCTTCTTGTGGATGATCCTTCAACCTCTGAGACTTGTAACCAAATGTGGCTAAATCTTCTTGTGGATGATCCTTCAACCTCTGAGACTTGTAACCAAATGTGGCTAAATCTTCTTGTGGATGATCTTCAAGCTCTGAGACCTGTAACCAAATGTGGCTAAATCTTCTTGTGGATGATCCTTCAACCTCTGAGACTTGTAACCAAATGTGGCTAAATCTTCCTGTGGATGATCTTCAATCTCTGGGATATGTAACCAAATGTGGCTAAATCTTCTTGTGGATGATGATCTTCAAGCTCTGAGACTTGTAACCAAATGTGGCTAAATCTTCTTGTGGATGATCCTTCAAGCTCTGGGACTTGTAACCAAATGTGGCTAAATCTTCTTGTGGATGATCCTTCAAGCTCTGAGACTTGTAACCAAATGTGGCTAAATCTTCTTATGGATGATCCTTCAAGCTCTGAGACTTGTACCCAAATGTGGCTAAATCTTCTTGTGGATGATCCTTCAAGCTCTGAGACTTGTAACCAAATGTGGCTAAATCTTCTTGTGGATGATCCTTCAATCTTTGGCATCTGTAACCAAATGTGGCTAAATCTTCTTGTGGATGATCTTCAACCTCTGGGACCTGTAACCAAATGTGGCTAAATCTTCTTGTGGATGATCTTCAACCTCTGGGACGTGTAACCAAATGTGGCTAAATCTTCTTGTGGATGATCCTTCAAGCTCTGAGACTTGTAACCAAATGTGGCTAAATCTTCTTGTGGATGATCCTTCAAGCTCTGAGACTTGTAACCAAATGTGGCTAAATCTTCTTGTGGATGATCTTCAAGCTCTGAGACTTGTAACCAAATGTGGCTAAATCTTCTTGTGGATGATCCTTCAAGCTCTGAGACTTGTAACCAAATGTGGCTAAATCTTCTTGTGGGTGATCTTCAACCTCTGAGACTTGTAAACAAATGTGGCTAAGTCTTCTTGTGGATGATGACCTTCAACCTCCTTTTTACTTCACAAAGTTGAGAAGAAAAACTCTTATGATGAAGTTGGGTTCAAAAGAATAAAAAACAAAAAATAGGATAGTGAACAAAGAAAGGGGGTACTGAATCCAAAGGGAGGGAGAAAGGAATGAAGGAAGGAAGGGAGTCCGAAAGAAGACGGACATAATTCCGTGTGGATGGTTCTGGCGGCATATTTTAGGGTTGCCACATTTCGCCCCCTTCTTTCGTACTTTGCGCACTTTCGTAAACTTCGCTCAATTTC
>Ga0209611_10008177_pt1 | contig 16491 bp, 17 predicted proteins | sample S1TSphgellanicum_3_FD_187693 | JGI IMG/M metagenome (GOLD analysis project Ga0209611, IMG submission 187693) | Host-associated microbial communities from peat moss isolated from Minnesota, USA - S1T2_Fc - Sphagnum magellanicum MG (SPAdes) (version 2) | ecosystem: Host-associated > Plants > Peat...
TTTTTTTTTTTTTTAAAAGAAAGGAAACTCAAAAGACCCAAGTAGGCTAGGGCACTAGGGTTAGGGTACCCTTATTAGAAAACAGATTTTGATTTTAAATTAAAAAAAGACCAAGAATAATAATAAGTTAAAGAAGGATCTTTGCATTCAACTCATCTTGCCTTCTTGCCATGGAAGGTGGTGGTACTACATCCCTCAATTGGGACACCCACAACAACAAGAAAGATGCTTCTTTCTTTCTTTCTTTCTTTTATTACTGTTGTGAGAGTGAGACCCACCCTAGGGTTTCTTAACTTTGTGATGATTAACTTTTCCACTTTGTGATGATTCTCTTCTGTTGAAAATTTATTTGTCTCGTTCTGTATGTGTGTGAATACGCTAGAACAGCTTGAGTGACCCAGCACCCACCAATGCACCATCCAAAAATCCCGTTCTGGGATTTCATGGATGGGATGAAACTGTCCCCCCGTGGTCAGTTTACTTGGTCAGTGTATATATTTTTCTTCTGCTCCTTTTTTTCCCCTAGCTCAGTTTTTTTATCAATTTTTTTTGGCCCACCCTTCACCCCAAGTTTTTTTTTTGGGAAGCTCCTACCTACCCCAACCCACCTACCACCCTTCTTCCTACCAACCCACATACCTCCCTCATCCTGCTGACCCTCTCCCCACCCACGGCCTCCTTTTGCGCTCACTTCCATCGCCAAAGCTTCCAATCTAAAGAGAGCTTGAGTAGTTCAAAACTTCAAAAGCGTGAAACCCATAGGAGCTTCAAGGGCTAAGAACTTCAAGAGTGCCCTAGCAAGAGGAGCTTCAACATGGTGGCAACAAGAGCACAAAAGCAAGAGGAGCTTCAAGGTGGTGGCAGACATGAGAGTTTGAAGGTAACCTCCTTTCTTCTCCTCCTTTCTTATTTTTTACATTTTTTTTGTTGCCATCATTGTCTTCTTTTGTCTCTTTTTACTACGAAGAAGAAGACAACAAAAGAAGAAGATGATGGTGCCATCATCTTTTTTTCTTTTTTTTTGGCTGTGAAGAAACACTATTTTTTTCCCAACATAACGCCACTTTACTTGGGTTAGGGAAATGATGGTACGAACTCCATCAATTTTCCTTCTTGCAATTCCATCTCAGCTTGTAGTAGCAAGACTTTTTGTTGTAAAATTGAAGTACTATAGGCAAGAATATGGTCAACAACATGGATTGAGATCTCATTGTTTGCTTTTTCTTGTGGTGCAAGGGTTGTGTACTTTGCCTTGGAGATGAAGGAATTGAAGGATGATTGTAAATGTTTTGAAATTTTCCCACTAGGCCACATCTACTCCAGCAAACCAGGTCAAAAGCAGTAGCAAACAAGAACTTTGTGCTACAAAACATAAATGAAAATCAAGACTTTTTGTTGCATATTGTTCTAAATTTTTGTTTTCAAGAGTAATTTCAAATTCCTTCAGGCCATGTCTAATCATGCCAAATGTTGAAACTTCTTGGAATTTTTGTTTGATCATCTTTGGTGCACGCAAGAAGACTTTGTAGATCTTTCAACCCATCCTGCTACTCAAAGTCCATCATCCTTTACATTCCATATGATCAAGTTGTGCTCCATGTTGCCTTCAAGAAGGTGATTGATCTCCACCCATGTTTTTCTCATCTCGTTAACTCTCTGGAATCTATCTTTGTTTGTGTTTCTCTCCATCCATGTTATCTAAGCTTTGTCACAAGTTTCAAGAACACAAATTTGTTTGTGAAATTCATGGAAAGAATCTGACAAAAAATTTGGAAAAGAATTTGCTAAGGATTAAATGGGGAATCACTATTGTAATGAATTTTTACTTGAGTTTGCAAATCTAGTATTGACGAAAATCTATTATATGGGTGTGGCCGAACATGACCTAGAAGGTAGTTATCAAAAGGTTCATGATTGATGTGCCATTTGGAGTGCTTTTGTTTAGAGGTTTCGATTCCTCTTTAATGGATGTAGTAACATCACAACAATTCAACGACTTTCAAGTTGCAAATGTCTAGGGTGCCCAATTTCACACTTTCTTTATCAGCCTCAAGGTGATGATAAATCTTGATTAGTACTTGAAAGTTCTTAGTGTGATTCCTATTCAAGTGTAGTAGTATATAATAAGATGCATGTGTGGATTATAAGAATGATTTTGTGAATTGGTTTTTTCAAAGAATTAAAATTTATTGTCATCATGGAATAACTTGAAAGTTGGAATTATTTAGCTTAGTGATCTTGACGCGCTCCCAAGTCCCTAGTTAGCCTCAAGTTGAGCCTAAGTTACTCAAGTTGTGGAATTGTGGGGGTTTCGAGGCACGCTCCTAGCTCTCAGCACTAAAAGGGGTAGAAGGGCATGTTAAAGCTTCGGGATGGGACTAGGAAGAGTGACAAGCTATTCACTTACTCAAACTTGCATCAACCCAACCAACAAGTTGGTTAGTTCACATTCTGAAGCACCCTTGGTGCGAGGACAAGCCACGGGCAACTCTATAGTCACTTGACTCACCATGGCCCGGGCTCGAAGGAAGCCACCACCTTCCCCCATATAATATACTTTGTGCCTCTCCGTGGCACCCACATCCAAATGGCTTTTTGTCTCGGGACTCCCAAAGAGGAGTCCTGAAACTGTCCTCATTTGGATTCTTGGGATTTTGCACGATCATAACTTTTTGCTCAAACCAACGATTGGGATGAGGTCTAAAGCAAAGTTGTAGCTCTCCTCGAGAGCTTTCCAATGGTGTGTTACACTCCACCTGCACGCACCGTAGTCGAGTCGATTCCCAACTTTTAGTGGTCGAAACTTTTGGCCCTTCTTTTTGTCATAACTTGTGTTGTAGATGTCCAAATGGTCCATGCAAGGACATTTTCGCGATCTACACTTCAATAGATTTCCAATGATATAAAGAACGTCCCAATGCGAGGTGTTTTGACCCCTACAATTGAACTTTGAAATTTTGGGAGTCCCGAAGGACTCCCAAGTCCCCATTTTGGGAATGCGAATCTTATCCTCACACTCTCCCAAGTAGGGTTGCGACACTCTCCCCCACTAGAAGAAAAGGTCAATGTCTTCATTGACATTTATAATTTCTTTCATGAATCGCAATTGCTTTTTTTTTGGATCCTTGGCCATCAAATGCTGACTTCTGCCGCAGGACCTTGCCTCAAGCTAACTTAGGCGTCCCCAAGTTTCCAACACTTTCTTAGCAAATCCAAGGGTATCTTATAAAAACCCTTAACCCTTACTTCGTCAAAGACCTAAACTAGCCAAATTTACGAAGCCCTCATTTGGGAAGGCCATTCTTTCAACCTTTCCTTCATGAGGAACTCAAGCCAAGTCTAATCTTGACCTAAGCCACTTGACATGACTCCTTTCCACAACTTGCATCTTGATCACAACAATCAAGCCTTAACTAAAAGGTTTGCTTATCAAGGTACGAGAAACGACATTTAGGTTTTGCAAAAACCCAAGTCCCAAACTACACGATTAAAGTACGCGAACGAGGTCATGACTTCCCGCGTTGGCCACCACTACCAACCAACCCTTTGGGACGCACTTAAAGCTTGTGCATGTCCTCGCAAGCTCACCTTGCTTACTTCCTCTTTTGGGGTCAAGGTTTCTCTTAACCCCAAAGTAGGAGTCTGATTTTGATTTGGGCCTACGCAAGAAGTTCCATTTGTCCAATGCCAACTTGACAACCCTATTTGCACTTATACATTATTCTCGTGATACAATCTTTTGGAAATTTTTAGCCTTTATTTCACTTGCAACTTGATGTGGTACATTTTATATGACTTCCTGCCCCACTAAAAGAAAGGTGATGTCCTCATCACGTTCTATGTCTCTTTTTTGCTAGTTTAGTGTGGAATTCCTTTATGGCTTCTTGGGCATGTTCCATATCGTATTCATTCACCCAAGATGCCTCTATTGGATGGTATCCTTTCCATTTCACTAAGTATTCCCGCTTTCGTCCTCTTAATTGCTTTGACTTGAACACGGCCTCCACTTCAAATTCTGGTTCATTATGAACCAAGTTTGGCGGGGGCCTTGAGTTGTGCTTTCGATTAGGCCTTGAGGCATCGCAGGCGACCAGCTTCAAAAGAGAAACATGAAATGTGGGGTGAACTCTAAGATTTTCCGGTAGTTCTAACTTGTAAGTGTCGGAAAGTTTTTTTTCCAACATTTTAAATGGGCCCACATACAGGCCCAAGAACTTATGACTCGAACCTTCTGGCAATCAAAAATTCTTGATGTTCAACCACACTTCATCCTTTTCTTGAAATTTCACCTCTCATCGGGACTTGTCCGCAAAATCCTTGTACCTCTTGTGCGCCTTTTCCAAGTTAGCCTTTGCCAAATCCCAAAGGTGTCGCCTTTCTTCATCAAGTTGTGTGACCATTGGCACTTCCCCACTTGCATCACTCGGGGGTTGTCCATGTGTTGCCCAAGTCATGGGCACAATTGGTGACTTGCCCGTCACCATTTGAAAGGGGGTGGACCTAATTGTGGAGTGTTCCGAGTTGTTATAACAAAATTCAGCTAACTCCAAGTGGTCCACCTAATTTTGTTGATTTGTCGCCACATAATTCCTAAGGAATTGTTGGATGACCAAGTTCACCTTCTTGGTTTATGGTTTGGGGGTGGAAGGAAGTGCTCATCTTGAGCTCCGACCCCATTTGTTTCCATAGGGCTCGCCAAAACTTGCTTGTGAACTTTGGGTCTCGATTCGAGACTATGTCCTTTGGGAAGCCATGATGCTTGAAAACGTGTGTGAAGAACAACCTTCCCGTCTCTTGGGCCGTGGCACTATCCTTGGTGGGAATGAAATGTGCCATCTTGCTAAATCGATCCACCACCACCATGATGGCATCAAAACCCCTTGATGGGGGCAAGCTTACCATGAAATCCATGGACACACTTTCCCACGACCCTTCGAGAATTGGCAAAGGTCCGATTCTTATTGAAGGTCCGATTTTGTTGGCATGTCAAGCAAGTCTTCACATACTCCTCTACATCGTCTTTCAAATTGAGCCAATAGTAGGACTTCTTAAGGAATGTTGTGGTGTGTTTTACACCATGATGGCCCGCAAGCGGCCCATCATGACATTCCTTCAAAAACACATCCTTTATCCTCCTTTCCAGAACATAGAATCGATTTTGCTTGTTCCACAATAGTCCATTTTGTACTTAGAAGTGGGACTTGGCTCCATTTTGAATGTTTTGCCTCACTTCTTTGGCAAATTCGTCACGGCGACTCGTTAGTCGAATTTCCTTTTGAAGTTCTGTTCCCCCCACATACACCACTTTAAGTTGGTGCTTTCGACTTAACGCATCGGGCACCACATTTTCCTTTCTGGGCTTGTGTCGAATATCTACAGTGAACAAGGCCAATGTGTCTTGCCATCTCACTTGCTTCGAGGATAACTTGGGTTGAGTGGCAAAGTACTTCAAGGTCACATTGTCGATCCACACCACCACATCTTTGGAGCCTATGTAATGGCCCTAAGTCTTGAGACAATGTATGACCGCCCACATTTCGTTTTCATGTGTTGGCCACCTTCGCTTCGTCTCACTCAACTTCTTGCTCTCAAATGCCACCGGTCTTCCTTCTTGCACTAAGACTCCTCTAATTGCAAAGTTAGAGGCATTGGAGTGGATCTCAAAATCTTTGTCAAAGTCAGGTAACTTCAACACTAACGCTTTCACCAAAATGCCTTTCAAGGTCTCAAAGGCTTCGTCGCATGCTGCATCCCATTCGTAAGTTTCGGCACATTTTTTAAAGAGGTTTGTCAAGGGTGCGACCATCTTCACAAAGTTTTTTATGAACTTGCGATAATAGGAGGCCAATCCTAAAAAGGATCTCAAGGCCGAAACTGACTTAGGCGGTTCCCAATCCAAAATTGCCTTCACCTTGTGATCATCCATCTTCAAACCTTCTTGAGTGATCCTATGTCCAAGGAAGTCCACTTTCGTCACCCTGAATTCGCACTTCTCGAGCTTGGCATACAACTTGTTTTCCTTTAGCCTTTGGAACACCTTCCAGAGGTGCTCTGCATGCTCCTCCAAGGAGGCACTATAAATCAAAATGTCGTCTATGTAGACAACAACAAAATCACCAAGCCATTCCCAGAAAATGTCATTCATGAAAGTGCAGAATGTGGTAGGTGCGTTGGTGAGCCCAAAAGGCATCACCACGAACTCGTATGAGCCATACCTTGTGCAGCAAATGGTTTTTTCTTCATCCCCTTCCGCAATTTGAATTTGGTAATATCCCAAACATAGGTCAATCCTACTAAACACCTTGGCTCCCGAGAGTCGATCAAAGAGGTCATCAATCCGAAGTAAAGGATATCGATTTTTCACCGTTACCTTGTTGAAGGCTCTATAATCCACACACATTCCTAACGTCCCATCCTTCTTATGAACAAAAAGGACGAGTGCCCCATATGGTGATTTGCTAGGTTTAATGTATCCCTTTGTGAGGAGTTCTTTGAGTTGAACTTTAAGTTATTTTAACTCCTCATGGCTCATTCGATATGGGGCCTTGGTGAGAGGTGCCATTCCTGGCATCACCTCGATAGCATGATCAATTCGTCTTCTCGGGGGCAAGTCTTTGGGTAACTCTTCGGGCATCACATTCGAGAACTCATTCAAGACTTGCTTAATTCACTTTGGGGAAGTCACCAAGTTAGTGGCTTCCTTGGGCTCATACTCATCTAACACCCTCATGACACACAACATGCCATGACCTCCCACACATTCTCTTTCCCAAGTTTTTCTTAACATAAAGTGGATGGTTAGCCCACCCATGCAAGGCATCTTGTGTGCCTTCACCTTCACGATCCCACTTTTGGAAGGGATCTTAACTAGTCTATTGTGCCCTTTTATGAGCACATTGTTTTGGGTGATGAACTCCATTCCCAAAACGCAATCCATTTCACCCAAGGTGGAAACCAACAAGTCCACCTTTCCTCTCCAATTCCCTAGTTAGAGAGACACTTCCTTTGCTTGTGAGGTAGTGGGATGGGGAACCCCATCTGCAAAATGCACTTCGATGGGTGCCTTGAGCTCTTCCAAGTGGAGCTCCATCCTTTTGGCGCTTTCTTGAGTTATGAAGTTATGAGAAGCCCCTGTGTCCAAAAGACATAACACATCTCGCTTAACAATCTTTCCCTTCAAGAAGATAAGTCAATTGCATTCAACTTGGGTTAGGTTGACATTAAGGGTAATTACCTTAGAGCTTCCATTCCCCGCTTTAGACTTGGGACAGTCTTTGGAGTAGTGCCCCACTTCGTTGTAGTTGAAACATGTTCCCTTAAGCTTCCCACCAACATGTCCCTTAGGTTGACCCCCTTTGAAGGGAGCCCCTTTCTTCACAAAATTTCCCTTGGGTTTGAACCCCGAGCCTTGGAATTGTTTAGGCTTTTCCTTCCTTGGGCTTCCTTGCCCCCGATTCCATTCACCCTCATGGCGTGGCTTCTTGTGAAGGAACTTGTTGTCCTTTTTGAACCCGGATTTTTCACCCCGTCCCACATCCGAGAAGCCTTCCATTTTCATGATGGTTTCGAATAGTGAGGAGGGCCAATTTTCCTCAAGCTTGCGTTTGGCCCAAGTTGGAAGCCCCATGACAAATTAGCACACGCGATCCAGCTCATGCATGTGTCAAATTTCGAACATGAGTTCAAAATAAGCCCTCACATATTGCCACAAGTTGTCATTTGTGGCATTCACAAGGTCACGGAGTTTGCACCTCGAGATGTAATCAAAATTCCTTAGAACAAACTCAGATTCAACCCGTTCTTTAAAGAATTCCCATGTGTAACCATGGTTCTTCCCCTCCTCTTGTCTCACTATCCTCCACCATGTGGCGGCATAACCTTTCAAATAGGACTAGGCAAGCTCCATGGCCGAATGCCGTCCAACCTTGGCGGTATGTAAATAATCCTCCATCTCTGCAAGCTAGGTGTCCACAACCTTTCGGTCATGGGCACCATCGAAATTCCCGGGTTTGTCCGGTTGAAATCTCGCGTCCTTGGATGCTTCTCTTTTGAAAGCTACAACCAACTTGCTGAAATTGGACCTATTCATTTTGAGGAGGACTTCTAATTGTTCCTGGGTGAATAGGATTGAGCTTCGTTGCTCCTCTTCATTTTTGAGCTCATCTTGGTCCTATCGAGTTCTTAGTTCCTCCTCCCCAATTGATTCTGGCGGGACTACTCGATCTTCATTGGGTTCTTCCAACATGGTCTCTTGTGTTTGCTTACAATTCTTCTTGGGTGCCATTCGAAAATCCCAAGAAGTGAACCGAGCTCAACTGGAACTCTGATACCACGTGATGCACTCCCAAGTCCCTAGTTAGCCTCAAGTTGGGCCTAAGTTACTCAAATTGCGGAATTGTGGGGGACTCGAGGTACGCTCCCAGCTCTCAGCACCAAAAGGGGTAGAAGGGTGTGCTGAAGCTCTGGGATGGGACTAGGAAGAGTGACAAGTTATTCACTTATTCGAACCTGCATCAAACTAACCAACAAGTTGGTTAGTTCACATTTTGAAGCACCCTTGGTGCTAGGACAAGCCACGGGCAATTTTAGACTCACTTGACTCACCACGGCTCGGACTCGGGGGAAACCACCACCTTCCCCCATATAGTATACTTTGTGCCTCTCTGCGGCACCCACATCCGAATGGCTTTTTGTCCCGGGACTCCCAAGGAGGAGTCCTGAAACTGTCCCGGTTTGGACTCCTGGGACTTTGCACGATCATAACTATTTGCTCAGACCTTCGATTGGGATAAGGTTTGAAGCAAAGTTGTAGTTCTCCTCAAGAGCTTTCCAACAATGTCTCACACTCCATCTGCACGCATTGTGGTCAGGTCGATTCCTGACTTTTAGTGGTCGAGAGTCAAATTGCCAGTTTGATTCCCGACCCTTCTTTTTGCCATAACTTATGCTGCATATGTCCAAATGGTCCATGCAAGGCTATTTTCGCCATCTACACTTCAATAACTTTCCAATGATATACAGAACGTCGCAATGCAAGGTGTTTTGACCCCTACAATCAAATTCTAAAGTTTCGAGAGTCCCTAAGGACTCCCAAGTCCCCATTTCGGGAGTGTGAGTCTTATCCTCACACTTTCCCTAGTAGGGTTGCGACAGATCTAGATTACTTGAGTAACATTTTGAATTGAAATTTTGGTGGGTTTTTTGCTCTGGTCATAAGGATTGTTTGATCTACGAACTGTAAAGGAAATTGCAAATTACTTGAAAATAAACCACCATCAATGTAGTACCCCTCTTAGCAATTGTTTAAAGTAGCAATTTATCTTCAAAGCAAGCACATATTTACCATTATGACATGTTTCCCATTTTAGGGTGGGGTTGTTTTGGACTTGGTCATTTTTTGCACATTTTTGTAACACATGTCACCCATGTTTTTTTATTTAAGGCATTTTACTTTCATTTTACAACATCTTGTGTTATTAGTCAAAATATATTCTCATGTATTCTAATATGTATGTTTGATGAAATTATCAAAAAATTGATTCTAATCTTGCACTCAAACCAAAAAACCTTTCTTTACCCCAAAAAATAACAAGTTCAAACCTAGGAGGAAAGCAATACCCTCATGAAAGTATTTTGTAAACACCATGGATTGAATTATTTTAGTCCAGGTTATTGGAGGGGTATTACTTGTGCCCAAAATTATTCAATGCACATGCAATACCCCTATTAGGGTATATTAAAATTCCTTTGGCTCCATAATATATATAAAGAATCCTAAAAGGGTATTGCATAGCCATACTAGAACCTAAAAGGAAGGAAATATCCTATTTGGGGTTTTTTTGCAAACACCATGGGCTACTAAAAGGGTATTACATTGCCCAAACAAAATCTAGAAGGAATGCAATACCCTCATGAGGGTAATTTATAAACATTATGGATTTAATTATTATGGTATAGGTTATTAGAAGGGTATTGCTTGTGCCCAAAATTACACAATGCATGTGCAATACCTCTTTTAAGGTATATTGAAATTTGTTTGGGCTCCACCACATATTTATTGAAACCTAGAAGGATATTGCATAGCCATACCACAATCTAAAAGGAAATCATTACCTTATTTGCGGTAATCTACAAACACTATGGGTTCAATTATTTTGGTTCAAGCTATTGGAGGGGTATTATTCATGCCCAAAACTACTCAATTCACATGCACTATCCCTCTTAAGGTATCCCATAAAACCTTTGGGCTCCATAACATATCTTTTGGAATCTAGAAAGGTATTACATAGCCCTTGCAAAACCTAGAAGGCAAGCAATGCTCGCATTGTTTTGCAATAATATCGTAAACCATGAAACAAAAGAATGTTTTTAAAAATACTTATTCCATGTTCATTATATGATGTCAAATATATTGATTCAAGGAAATGAGGGTATTGTAAAATTCTTCACGTTGATCTTAGAAGGTCCACTTGAACAAAGTTATGGAATTTAAATGCAATACCTACATCATCTTGGGATATTTGCATTCACTTAGAAACTTGGAAAGGTATTGCATAGCTTTACCAAAACCTAGAAGCGATATAATACCTGCACCATATTGTGACAATCTCTTAAACCATGATACAAATGAAGGTATTGTTAAGTTAATCACATCGATGGTAAAGGGTAATGAAGTTATCACTAAAATGAGAGTATTGCAATTACACGTCAAAACTTTATTAAAGTGACCTTATACCATCAATGTGGCCAATATTGCATTACCTTCATGTACATATATCAATAATTTTGCATTGGTCCATTGAACAATTCTTATCATTTATGACTTTAAATATATTTTTCAACTATATTTAATGTTTACTTAAAATTTTTAACATAAATTTTTTATTAAGATATTATATATTTAAGAATGCAAAAAAATTAATAACCCGCACATTGATTAATTAAATATATCATTATGTGATATATTGTAAATTGACCAAACCTACATAATATTAGGTACTTATATTTTAATTTTTAATTAAAACCCTTTTTTAAACTATAAACCATGATCAAAGGAATTTAAGGTTCTTACTGAATGATTTTTTTTATTCTAAAAAAGGAAAATTTTGGGTCATTATTGAAGCCAAATATTCAAAAAAAAATTAAATGAAATACAAACACAATTTATACCTTTGGGAAATTTTTAATTATCTTTGAAAATTAAAAACATGATAACCAAATTACACTATACATAACAATGGATTTACATATATTAAAATTTAATTTAATATAAAAGCTAATAAGTTTTCGTCTTATTTTGAATAAATGGATTCGATCACAATCAAATGAGCCAATGGTGACAAAGGACTCAAGGACTACAATCCTTTTTGTGGTCATTTTCACTTTTTCATAAAAAGGACTTTTGGGATGAAATCTTTTGTAATATGTTACTAAAAATACATATAATTTTTTCATTACATCACATTTTTTGTATTTAATTTTCATGAATAACTAAGAATTTTTTTTTAATGTACAAATTCTACCAAATCCTACATTTTGTTTTGAAAAATTATTTTAATTTCAAATTGTATGAAAATATGTTAATTATTTCATTTTTTATTTTATTTTTTCATAAATTAAAACTTTGTTTTAGATGTCATGTACATTACACCCCATTTACATGTGGCAAAAAAATTTTGAAATAAAAAATTTATGTTTAATAGATTTTTAATTTTTAAAAGTTTCAAATTTCACAACTTTCAAATTGTGAGTGTGTTTTGAGTGTGGATAATCAATTAACATCATTTCAATTTTTTTCTCATCAAAATTCCTTAATAAAAAGATTTTTTAACTTAGTAATTTATAAAACTGACTACTTTTGATACAACTATTGTTCAAGTTCAAAGGGCATTTATTAAAACCAAAATGCAAATTAATTTTTTTTGAATTTTTATTTTGAATTTTTTAACATTCATATTAGTTATTTGATACTACATTCCATGATTAACATGGCATTAAAATGGCACCACAAAAATATATCTAACAAAATTATGATTTTTATAAAGTTTTGGCGATCGCCCGACTTGTTTTTTGGCTCATTTGATTGTGACTGCACCCAAGTATTAAGATATTATATATATTAAAATGAATAAATAATATAATTTTATAATATTACTAAATATATATAGGGTTAAGTTATGTAACAATTAACTTACTGGCCTATTACTAATGCTAGGCTAAGTTGTTTAGTTTGGTTAATGTTGACACTTTAGTTAATTGGATAACCTTGGCTATGAGCTTCTATTGTAGCTGACAATTCGTCTTATGTTTATGCTTACATCCATATGGTGTGAAAAATGTTCATTTTAACAAATATCCAATGTGCCTCTCTAATGGTCATCTAATCTTCATGCTCACAAAAAATCGATAAAAAATGACAAAAATCACAATATTTTTGAAAATTAGAACTAAGAATTAAAATTAAAATTAAAAAGTAAAAACTAAGACCTACTTATTATTATGGCCATTGATGAGATTATTACTTTAATTTATTTTTTGCAAAATTTGCAAAGGATATGGTGTGATAATATCCTGATTTTGAGCCAATTGATCAGGAAAATGTAGCCCCTATCACAACATTGATAATTTTTTCATTACATATTGTCAAGGTTTTTTTTCAAATGGTTAGTTCCCTACATGATCGGCAATGAGGACAAGTTTTCCTTAACAAACTTTTTAATGGGATTCATTGATTAGTTGGTCACTTGGAACAAACTTTGTGTTACATGTATGTTTGAAACGATTCAAGCAATCAAAATTCAAAAACCTTAAGGGATGTAAAAACCTTGAGGAAAGATGATGGGCGTTCTCAAAATGGAGTGGAAGATTAGATAAAAGTGTGTGGGTGGGTGGGTCTTCACCATTTTTTGTTAACGATGATCTTTTGGCAGCTCAAGAATTTGAACTATGGAAGAAAGAAGAAGAAACTTTGGAACACTATGGAAGTTAATTGGTTTTTTTTGTTAAGCTTCTTCTTGTACTATTCTTCTTCTTTTTCATTTGATGATGATGTTGCTACATTTTTCAAGGAAGGTGAAGTAGGGAAAAAAAAACTTTATTGCTTGAATTTCAGGCATCACATTACTAATTTTTTAAGCCATTATTGTTGTTGCAAAACATTTGAGTTGTTGTTGTTGCTAAGGAAAAAATATGTAGGAAAAATGTTAGCCTCCAAAATGTCATACCTCCAAGCATGTAACTAATGTACCACATCTTTGAATGCACCATCTTGCAAAGTCAATATCACATACATATTTGTGGGTGGTGGATGATCCATGGCCCACAATAGCAAGTCAACATGATCTCATCACCTTCACATTACTGATACTCCCATTCTCATTATACCTTACAAGCAATCCACCATAAGCAGTATGAACAAAACACAGAAATACAATCTAACATAACACCATCACACATGAATATTCAGATACTTCCATGAAGCTTCCAACACAAAATTAATTTCAAGCCAAAGCTTCAAACTTAGTTTATTTGAATCAATTGGGTTGGTTGGCAATGGATTTGTTAAAAAAGAAGAGTTTATTGATGGAGCTTCAAACTTGGGTTGATTTTATGGAGCTTTGAATAGATTTGATTTGTTCATGAGTTGGATCTACGGCTTGTAGTTTCATAGAGATCTTGAGAAAAAAAAACATGGGTACCAATTTGTAGAGAACTTGAGAAGAATATTTCTTGAACAAAGAAGACATATGGGAACCCATTTGCATAAAACTTGAGAAGAAGTCTCTTGAACAAAACAGTGATGGGTATCCATTTGTAGAGAATTTGAGAAAGAAGTTTCGTGACAAGTTAGATAAATGGGTGCAACACACAAGTTGTAAATCCCATCAGGCAAGATCAGTTGTTGAAGAAAGATTGCCTACTTTTGAATCTATTGGAACCTCTTTACCCATCAAATTAACAATATTACTAATTATCTTTTGGAATTTTTAATTCTCATTAAAAATAAAGTTCATAAAAAAATTGCACTATACAGAACCATGAGTTTACATATATAATTTTAATTTAATATATATATTTAATCAATTCTTATCTTATTTTAAATAAATATGAAGATAATATATGTATTAAAATGAATCAACAATATAATTGCATAATATAATTAATTATATATAATGTGTTACTCAATATGTTACAAATAACAATATATTTATACCAATATTTAAGCCAATATTGTACATCATAAAAAATAACATTTACATAAAGACTTATGTTATATATGTATGAAATATAAAATATTACTAACCTACTATATTATTAATTTAGCCTATAAATTATTTATTATATGTCAAAATATTTTTAAATAAATTTTCAATCATACATAGGATTAATATGGGAAAGATCATTTTTTATTATTATGCCAACCATTAAAAATAGTAAAAAATCATGTGCTTTAATTTTTTTTAAATAGACATTAAAATCTTATTAAATTATAGACTTTATGTTTTTGTTTCTTGAAATGAGTTAAAAACTCTAAAAGGGGAAAACTTAAAATGTACATCACTGAAGAAATGTTAATCATGAACTTTAGTTTTTTTTATTTTGACAAACTATGAATTTCTAACATGAAATAGTAAATCTTACATTAAAACCTCGACCCTTGTACCATCAATGTGACCAATTTCACTTTACGTTCTTTTCTATATATGTTAAATCATATTGAAAGGTGATCGAATAATTTTGAAAACATGAATTTCATGATGTATTGGTTGGGAATCAAGTATTTAAAAATTATTATTATGTTTCATGGTTAATGGGTTATCACAATATGATACGAGTATTGCATTTAAATTCCACAATTTTGTTCAAGTGACCTTTTACCATTAATGTGACCAACTTTGCAATACCTTCATTTACTTGAATTAATATGTATGGCATGATATATTGAATATGGATTTATTTTTAAAAATTCTTTGTGTTTTATGGTTTAGAATATTATTGCAATATGATATGAGTATTGCTTTCTTTCTACATTTTGGTATGATAATGTAATACCTTTCCAAGTTTCAAAAGATATGCTATAGAACCCAAAGGATATTTGGGATACCTTACAAGGGGTATTGCATGTTTATTAAGTATTCCTAGCCATTAGCAATACCATTTTGATAGTCTAGACCAAAATAATTTAGCCCATGGTGTTTACTGAATACCCCAAGCAAGGTATTGCTTTGCTTATAAGTTTTGGTGAGGCTATGAAATACACTTCCAAGTTTCAAAAGATATGTCATGGAGCCCAATGTATTTTTAAGATAGCCTAAAAGGGGTATTGTAGGTGTATTGAATAGTTTTGACCATGAACAATACCCCTCCAATAGTGTAAACCCATGTGTACAACCATGGTGTTTAATTATAAAACACCTTAATGAGGGTATTGGTTTCCTTGTAGGTTTTGATGTGGTTATGAAATACCCCTCCAAGTTTCAAAAGATATGTTATAGAGCCCAAAGGATTTATGGGATAACTTACAAGGGGTATTGCACATGCATTGAATATTCCTTGCTATAAACAATACATTTTTATAATTTAAACCAAAATAATTTAACCCATGGTGTTTATTAAATGCCCCAAACAGGGTATTGTTTTACTTTTAGGTTTTGGTAGGGTTGTGTAATACCCCTTCGAATTTCAAAAGATATGTTATGGAACCCAATGTATTTCTAGGATACCATGCGAGGGGTATTGTAGATGTATTGAGTAGTTTTGACCATGAACAATACCCTTCCAATAGTGTAGACCCATGGTGTTTAATTATAGAATATAACTAATGAGGGTATTGGTTTTTTGTTGGTTTTCATAAGGTTACATAATACCTCTCCATGTGTCAAAAGATATGTTATGGAGCCCAATATGTTTTTGGGATACCCTAAGAGGTGTATTGCATGTTCAGTGAGTCCCTTTGGGCATGAGCAATACCTTTTTAATAGCTTGAACCAAAATAATTCAGCCCACGATGTTACAATGTAGCCCAATGAGGGTATTGCATTCCTTCTAAGTTTTGTTAGGGCTACGCAATACCTCTCCAAGTTTTAGAAAATATGATATGGAGCCCAAACTATTTTAGGGTTACCCAATATTGAGTATTTTGTTTTATGAACTTGAGTACAACATACATTAAATGTGTCTAAATTGAATTGGAGCTTTGTATTGTTTTGATTATCCACTTGGTTTGCAATACCCCCATGGAAAACACTTTTTAAGCAAAACTTGCAATACCCTTATATAAGGTGTGTCAAATACTTTAATCGTCCCCTTATTTATTTGTATGAATGAACAAGACTAAGCTCCATGCAATACCTTCATTTTATTCTTTCCTCATTGTTGTCGACTATTGGAAGTCTATTGGAGTGGCAACCACGTAGGTAGGTGTAGCCATGTAGGTGGGGTTTGGTAGGTACCTACTTAAAATGTTGGTAGGTAAAAAGGTTGAAGGGCAAG
>Ga0209611_10008178_pt1 | contig 16491 bp, 14 predicted proteins | sample S1TSphgellanicum_3_FD_187693 | JGI IMG/M metagenome (GOLD analysis project Ga0209611, IMG submission 187693) | Host-associated microbial communities from peat moss isolated from Minnesota, USA - S1T2_Fc - Sphagnum magellanicum MG (SPAdes) (version 2) | ecosystem: Host-associated > Plants > Peat...
AATCATAGACTTGGAAACATAACAATCTCTTACATCCATGTATTTTGAAAAAAATCCCACCCTTATTATGTTTAAGCATGCACAATAATTGTCATTTGAAAAAATCATCAATGTATAAAAAAAAAAATAATATATGAAAAAAAAATTATGGTATAAAAAAACACATGAAAAATAATAAAATATTGGTTATAGTTGAAAAGTGGTGGGAAATAAACTAGATGTCACATTTTGATATGTAATCATCAATTTGTCACATGTGGAAAAAAAAATGATGATATATGGAGCATATTGTTCACAAATGTGTGAATAATGTATTGTTATTTTTTTGATACACTAAAATTATTTTATAGTAACCACAAATATAGAAATGTGGCAACCTTTGGTCCATGTATTTTTTTAACAATTCCCCCTTGTTATGTTTAGACATGCACAACAATTTTATCCAAAAAAAATAGTGTATAAAAAAATCCTTAATGTATCAAAAAAACACATGACAAATAAAGATTGGTTATAATTGAAAAGTGGCCGGAAATGAATTAGGTGACAATTTTTTATATGCAACCATCAAATTGTCATGTGTGAAAAAATAATCATACATGAAATGTATTGATCACACAACATGTAAGTAGTGTATTAATAATTTTTGGTACATTAACAACTATCTTATAATAACCATAGACATAGAAACATGACAACCACTTATTCATGTATTTTGAAAAAACTTTTCTACCCTTGTTATGTTTAGACATGCGTGTTAGCTTTCAACTGAAAAAATCCTTGGTGTATAAACTAATCCTTAATCTATAAATAACATGTGACAAATAACAATTGGAACCTTATATTTGAAAAGTGGTGGGAAAAATATGTTAGGTGTCATTTTGAAAAATACCAATGTATCATTCGTTCATGAATAATGTATTGGTATTTTTTGATACATTAGTAACTACCCTACAATAATTATCATAGGCACAAAAATAACTAAGATAAGAAGATTTCTTAACTAATATGAAAACAAGGGTAGTGCTAGTTCCAAATCTAGATTTTGAAACAAGAAAAAACAATAACAAGAACACAACACGTGCAAAACAAAAATCCAACAAGATTTATTACAAGGATACTAAGAAACTAAACAAGGTTGTGACAAGAAAATGTACCCAAAATTGGTGTTAAACAAATTAAAGGTAATGAAATTTTTTTAATTTATTTATATCCATTGGGCATTTAATTCAAAAACTTCCAACTCATGTGTAGCCCATGTTCACCCATGGGTGAACTATGAGTGAACTGATATTCAATTAAAAGTTAACTAAGAATTAATTAGAAATGAACTAAGAGTTAATTGGAAGTGAATTAGGATTTAACTATGAATGAACTAAAAGTTAATTGGAAATGAACTAGAAGTGAATTAAAACTTAGTTGGAAGTTAATTGAGAGTGAATTAAAACTATATTAAGAATTAAGTACAAATTTACTACAAGTCATGGATGAACATTCATGTGAATGAACTCCATGACATTAACTCTATGACAATAACCATAACCCAAAAATATGGGAGACTTTTGCCCATATAATATTGAAAATTTTCATGCTTTTACTTACAAAATATATGTGTCATGGATTCATGATGATAACACAACATAATGCATCGATACATTATAATTTTGATACACTAAAACATAAAATGCAAATGATCACTATTGTGTACAATATTTATCATTAGGTGAAAAATATTTTTATTAATGATTTCATTGTTTTTTCTCCTATGCACATATTTTCAACCTAGGGTAGTTTCAAAAAGGTACAAATGTACGTGTTTGGTAGGCACATGACTTCAAAACTTGGTGTTCATTTTATGCTAGGGCAATTTTCATAGTATTGTATTAACATTCCTCTTCTTCAAATGTTTTAAGAATATTTTTTTTCCCTAGGGGGAGTTTCATGGATGTAAGGGGCCCTTCAAATACGCTAGGAATGTTTTTGGAGTGTTTTATGGGTATAAAAATAATCACACTTAATTTTATGAATTTTCTTCTAAAACATTGGATAATTAGTTTTCTTAATCATTTTTAGGTTGTTTGGTTTTAATGTGGTTTAATGGTGAACAAAGCACATGAACTTGGCCACAAAAGAAACAATTGTGTGTAACAAAAAAATTCCTTTTAACAATCAAACTAACCAAATGTGTCTTTTCCAATAATGAAACCAATTTTTAAAACTAGAAGCCAATATTTATGATAGGTTCCTCAAATGTTTTGCCTATGGCGATAAACCTTTGAATTCAACCTTGTGTGACCATTATTATTATGAAATAATAGATCACCAAGATCTTGTTTCATCTTTTCAAAATTTAGCTGATTATTAATAGCTAAACCCTACCAAATGGAAAATGTTATGAGCATGGGACTTCAATACATTTTAACATTTAAAATTTGTGAAGATGATATGGATACATAAGTTTTTTCATGTGGATTGCATCCATAGAAAAAGGCTTAACAATTATGTAAAATATTTGTTTCAATTTGCCATTTAAAGAAAGTTGGTATAATAGGGGCAAACAAATGTTGTCTTTTGCTTCTCCATGTTTGATAGCTAATAACATTTCTGTTGTAATACCCCGAACACTTGTTCAATAGTTTCATGGTGGTACAATAGGAAGAAGCTACCATTATAATGGTCCACCGCAACATGTGCATCATAAAAGAAAAACCAATAACAACCTCCTTCATTAATGGGACCTCTTTAGACCAAAGATGAAACACAAAGTAACATTGTCACCAAAAGGCCATGTATCATTTTGTCAACATTTTGTGTGGAACCATGTCAATTGCAAGGGGGCACATAATAATCATAAAATGTAACAAAAGAAAGACAACCTACACCATTGCACATGTGTGGCTCCTATTTACAATGTGATTTTACTAAAGTTGAAGACTATGACAAATTGGAGGCATTGCGTAAAACATACAAAGGTTTTGGTTATACCACACATGAAACTTGAATCACACCAAGGTCCTATTTAAGTCATTAACATATGTGCGTTGCATTAAGGTGTTGCTTGAAATATTACATTAAAATGTTGCAAGAATATCATGAATTGTACTAAGGTGTTCATGGATCACATTAAGGTGTTCCTTGAATTGCATTAAAACACATTCCTTGAATTGTATTGGAATTGTCAGTTGTTCAATATTGGAACATGTTTTCTACTTGGATATTAAGAAGAAATGTCAAATTTGGGCTTAAATTTCCTAATGGTTACAAAAATAAGCTACATGTCATTAACCCGTTATGGGACAAGCCTCCATTTCCTATGTGTGGTGAGCCATGAAATTGTTCCATAACAATCAAATAGTTCCATTGATAATAAGGCACTTCAAAACATCTAAAGCACCAAACTCCCTTAGGTTGAATAAGAATGGATGGAAAAGTGCATCAAAATTTTAATTAAAAATGGTTAGTAAAATGGATGGCAAGGAAAAGTTGTTAATAAAATGATCTCTTTATTTCTTGGGCTTTTTGATATTTCTAAAGTTGGACAAGTTACTCAAACATGGTGAGAGGGGAAAAACTTATATTGAAATCTTGAATGTACATAAAATCAAAAGGTTTTATGTCAATAAGGAATCTATCCATACCAAAAACAATTGTACCAATGCAAGTATAGGTTGATACATTGTAATGAACCAAGTGTAACATGGTGTTAGGTATATTCGAAAGGTGCAAAAAGTTTGTGCAATTTTAGTGTGTTTCCAATGTCAAGGATTTCCTTCAAAATGCATTAGTCCAATTCAGTAAATTATAACATCATTGAATTCATGCATGGTTGGTTATTGAAAAGAAAAAATAAAATTGTATTTGATTTCTAAATGTGTGTTCACATAAATGTGATGAGGATCTTGTTATTTGCAACAAAAAATCATGAACATTGATCCATGCCTATGTGTGGGGAAGATTGACAATGAACCCCATCATTCCTGTCATTGGAACAAATGATGATGTCACTTTTGATAACCTAAAACAAGTGTTAGTGATATATAGGGGTCCAAGTGATGAATACAATATTGCCAAGTTCATAACCTTTGGTGTTATTGTTTCTCATGGTTTGCAAATAGGGTTGGGTTAAGGTTGGTTTCCATCTTACTTGTTTACCCACAATTTGTTAGTCAAATTGTTGTTCAAAATACTAAAAATGGGTTTTCATCTCCCTTCTACTATGTGGCCAACCATTCTCATGGCAACTAGCAAGTGTAAGAGAAGACTTGTGTGAAAGGTTTTAGGGCACATGTTCAATTAGTTGTTAATTTTCAATTTTTGCCATGTGCCAATCTCGTAAAGTTGTGGGAATTAAAAAGGTGGGGTGGGTCACCCACCAAAGTAGTGGGTCTCCAATTAAAATGAGAAAAATAGAGTGATGAGTGAATGGGTCACCTTCCCACTTGAAAACCCCCAACACTATAATCAAGAATGATTTGAAATAATGAACAAATATGGAAATATGGAAACCAACCCATACAATTGCTTGAAGAGCCAAACTATTGCACCCTTTACATTTTGGGTGCATTGCATTAGCCATTTCATAAGCAAATTTCTTTCATAGTGGGAATTTAGCATAAGATTGAACATGTATAACAGAGCTTTTATAACATCTTTTCCTACCAATAGGACAAAATGCAATAGATTGTTGAACTAGCAAAAGTCACGATGGAAATGATTGTATCCTAAAGATTTTGTTTAATGAAAATGCATTTAATTGATATTAGTCCTAACCAAGGGTGTTTTAGGAATACAAGATTTCGTTTTCAAGATGCATCAAGATGCATGCACAAAAGTGTAAGCCACCAATAACCTTGAAAATGTCCTGTGATTTAAAGGTAATCTTGGGCCTTTCATTTGTAATGCCAAGTTGTAAAATCAAAAGGTAAATTCAAAACAAAAGGGACAAACAATGCACCATGAAAAGCTTTGAGGATATTGTAGTACTTAGGTAACTTTAGCACAAATTATATTATTTTCATTTTGTCAAATCTTTCCAAAAGAATAATATTTTATGTCAAATTTCTTAAAATTTAATCAAAATGTAATCAATATAGCTAGATTGAACCCATGCCCTATCCAAGAAAATAACATTAACTGTGATTAATCAAAGCAAAAGGACAACGTGAAGCTCGTGAGATATCTAATGATTTTATTGTATTTATTCCTTATATGCAAAAAATTTGAAAATAAAAAAACTCAAGTGTTGAATCAAGAATTTAGAATTATATCAATTATTCGGCACAATAGTGCCAAATTTGTTCATGTATGAATTATGGTACTTTTAATAAGTTGACAATAAGTCCATATGGTAGTTCACAATTGGTGACACAATGCTTAAAATGTGTCAAAACAATGTTAAAATAAAATATTTAAAAATTGGTTGTACAATCCTTAAAAAATGTTTTAATTCATTTTATATTCATCAAATTGTTGTCAATTTTTTTTGCATGTTACATTGATACATTTAAAAAAAAGAATATACAACACACATTTTATCATGTGGAAACAAAATTCGACAAATTATAAAAATTATAATGGTTACACGTCCTTTCACAATCAATGTCCACATGAACTAATGGAGTTAAATAAATATCGAAGGCATTTCATCTATGTTGTAAAATAGAAAAATCTAAAACCATACCTTACAATAACCTCTTATATCCATTCAAATATGCTTATGAATGCATGAGTATTTCAACTTTCAGTTTTGCAATTCTTTTTAAAATGGTTTAAAATTACAATCCAACCCATTTAAAATATTTTCAATTAGCCCATTACAAGGCCTATTTTGGGTATGTGTGGCCTTGATTTAAAAATATTATATTTGACTATATTAAAGGTTTTATTACAAGATTTGAAGTGTTACACCCACCTTTCACAAGGGAGCATATTATAGCATAGGATAAGCCTATCACAATTCTTTATAAATGCATACCTAATTGAATTTCTTTTGCACAATTTGCTTCAACTTGGCTTGAGTATAAAATCCAAGCTTTTTTCTTTTTATAGATAAATGTGCAAAATAAAATAAAATGAAAAGTTCAATTTACTCAATATGCGTATTTTGATGGTTTTAGGCACTTCTACCTTGTTCCTACTCAAGTTGTGTTAAGTAACTTAGTTGATGCCTTATGTATTATCTCATATATGGTGACTATTACAATTGTTGTAAGTCCAAACCATGAAAATTCACCTTCATTGTTAAAGGTGGTTTTGAATACAATTGGCACCTTGTAAAAACTATGATTGTGATATCCATTTTAATACACCCCACCTTACTTGTGGCCATTCATACTACATGGATGTTAAAATCATTACATGTATTATATCTTCATAAATGGGTCAATCAATTTTTTGGTCCATGAATGGGTTGTTAATCTAGAAACAAATTTAAAAACCTAAAGTTTCAAATGGTTGGAACCTCCATCTTGATGGAATGTTGTTTTAAAAACAAACAACATGTGCCATAAGCTTTAATTCAACATATTGTTAATGAGGTGCAAAAGCATTGCTTTGAAAGAACATTTGAAAATTGATGATCGTGAGTTCATGAAGAGGCTTCCAACACAAGTGTCATGGAGTTTTTGGTAAAATGTAAATTAAATATTAATTGAAAGAGATTTTTGAATAGGCTTTCCTAGCTAGCATAATACTTTAATAGATTTAAAACCCCAATGCGAGACAATTAATTAATTAGAATACATTTTTCCATATAATATGATATTTTCCAAGATTTTGCGCTTGCATTTAAAAATGTTTAATGTCTTTGGAGTGAATAAAATTTCAATAATTTTCATCCATTTTGATATGTAACATTCATGCATGTTGCATTTCTTGATTTTTGTTTTTTTCTTTTTCTTTTTTTCATGTTTGTACATTTTTTGTTTTGATGCTTCAATTTGTCTTTACAAAATTCAAAATGAAATAAATTGCATTAGGATGTGTGTTGTGGATTAATGTTATTGATGATGGGTGAGAGCTTTAAGTAGTGATTTTTGATAAAAACATTTTTTGAATATAATCTTGTGTCAAATTTTGATATTTACAATATGATATCCACCAAACATTTGCACTTGCAATATCCCATTTCCCACAAAAGCTCAAGGCCGTAGTAGTGGCCAAATGAAACATGTACAATTGTGACGGTGAAAAAAATGATGAATATGTTAATGACTTGGGCTTATAGTCAAAAACTTTTGGCATTATACAATTTCAAATTTCAAAATTTTGTGCTTTGGGCATTAGAGTTTTCAAAATGTCAACAATTAAAAAATAATTTGGTTGTCATAAAATTTGTTAACATACTAGGCTAATGTGACCTTGCTAGAAGGCTTTTGACTACAAGTAAAAAAAAGCCTTGTATCTATTTAGACATGGATGGATGGCAGACTTGATTCCAAGAGGCATTTAGGACATACAATTTTGCATTTTTCAAGATAACCATAATAATACTGATTTTGAAGTGGGCCATGGAGCAATGTGTGGATATCACTATGTTGTCCAAACTATGAATGAAACTCTATAGTAATGCCTTGTTTATGAGGTTGAGTGAATTCATGAAAGTTGTTGTATTGGCAATGGTACAAATCACAATGCTTGTGAATGGATGAACTTCCATTTCCTTGTGGACCAAAAAGAAGTCATGCATGTCATGGTAATTAAAATAATAATGTTACAAATTTAATTGGCCAAATGTGCCATAAACAATCATCAAAATGTTTGTGGATGGATTATATCTTGTTTGACCATATTATTTGCTTTGTTCAATGACAAACCATTTGTTTTGTAAAAATGTGTCTAGACTCTAGACCCTATGTTCTTCAAAATGTGAGTTGCATAAAATCTTCACCATAATGGCAACCCAATAACTTATGCTTTCAATTAATCACTAAACCATGCTCGATATTAATAATCATAGTGTACTCATCTCTAATTAGGATTTCATGATAAATTGATCATGGAAAAATTAAATGCCACAACTATGTTAATTATTAAGGTGGTCATAAACCAATAGTGTTCAAAGGAAGCATTAATCTTATAGGGTGAAAGGTGAAATCACACATAGTCACACCTCAAAGCATCTCCAGTGGCAAGTGGTAAACCACCTTCCACTGAAAATCTTGAATGAGGTGCAATAATCACATCTAATCAGTACATTCGAAGATTATTGTGAGCTGCCAAAAATGCATATTTGCTTGGGCTTTAAAGAGCCCCAGAAGAATTTAATAAATATGATTTGACTGTTGTTCCCTATTTCTAATTGGTCAATCATAATGATAAGTTCAAGTGGTTTGACATCAGCAGTCTCTGTCACCTTTTCTAGTCTCAGTTTTCAAGTTAGTTTATGAATAAGGCTTGAGAATTAGAAATAAGAAAATTGGAAGCTTCTAGATGTGAGTTATACAATTGGTGTACCAAATGCCAAGAATTAGTTAGGGTTATATATGTATATATATATATAATTCCTTCTAACTTTTGATGATACTTTTATGATGAGAAGTCACCCATCCCAAGAGTGTTTTCAGCATAGGATCCATTATGACATGCAAGAAAATAATTTTTTTGTCAATGGATAGAGAGAGAAAGAGAGACATCTCATCATCTGTCAAGCCTTTAAGATGCTGTGAATGGATCAATATTTAAGAACCCCAAGTGCTGAAGTTGGCATCCATGTATAAAGAACCCAACTAGCCTACTGAAGTTTGTAACCCCATCCCTGCAAAGTTGTCACTATGTGACACATTTTCCCATACTTGGCAAGCCTTCTAATAGCCTACACATTGTCCAAGGCTGGTGCTTGAGTCCTTTGGGGGGTGGAGGGGGGAGGGGGGCAAGTATGGAAAATGGGAGAGAACACCATTCCTTACCCCCCACAATTGCTCTATACAAGTAGCCAGAAGCGCATATTAGACTTATCCGTAAAGTCAGGCGATCAGGGGGCGAGAATGGTCAGTTGTGGCATAATAGGGCATCAAACGCATGACTAGGAATGAAAATTTTACAAAAGGAAGTAATTGGGACCCAAGCTAGTTTTTGCCACCAATTTTGGTGGTAAACTGAGTTCCATTCTGTGTTTCCTTTTTCCTGAGCGCCTCCACTGCTGATATATATAGTTTCACTGCTCCTACCTGTACAACTATTATAATTACTTTCGAACCTTGTGCATGAAATGCTGAGTTTCAGCATTTCATACCCAGATTTAATAAAAATTTCTTACTTTGCAGATACCACTGAAAGAGGAGATAGGGGGTGAAAGAGAGGGTGACTTTATGGATAACTCTATTGGACCGACTTATTGGTTGGATTTTCTTAAGAGCAATGGAGCTTTTGGAGGGGGGGGGGAGAGATATTTGTACATATAAGGCTGCAGCCTCCAAATACACTAAGGAATTTTTCCAAGTGCTTTATGAGTAATGTAAACGGTTGAGGATCAAGGTGTTCTCGAAACAAGCTCCCCTTTGAGACAAAGCTGAAGGGGACTTATTTCGGAAACTTCCCACTACGACAAGGATGTCAACCGACATGAAGCACCGACAAAAGATTTCTTTTCATTTTTCCTTGTGCCTGATATCACGAAAAAAAGAAGAAGGGAGGAAAGGCGAAAATGCCCATTATTGTGAGCATTCCACTTTTCAAAACGCCTTGCCCTTTGTGGAAGAAAAGTTGCACTTTGGTAACAATTGCCTCCGGATACATTAGGAAAAAATAATAATTCTCCAAGTTCTTTCTAGGCCAAAACCACCACCGATGCACCCAAGTGCTTTACATGCCAAAACCACAACCAATACACCCAAGTGGTTTGTTTACATGCCAAAACCACAACCGATGCGCCAAAGTGCTTTACATGCCAAAACCACAACCGATGCGCCAAAGTGCTTTACATGCCAAAACCACAACTGATGCGCCCAAGTGCTTTACATACCAAAACCACCACCGATGTGCCCGGGAGCAATAATAGTCCCTTCGTTGAAGAGGGTGGGGCTTGACAAAGAGACAAGGCAAGGGAGGAGAGGGGGATGGGATTGGGGTGTATATGGTGGAAGGATAATAGTAGAATGAGTTAAAATTGAACTCAATTACATGAAAGGGTGAAAAAATAGAATTTTGGCTCATATGACAGCTAAACAAAATGGAAGAGGCCTGGCAACTAAATATTGGCTTGTGATTTAGTTTGATTTATGTGTACCTGTATATGCAGGAGCTTGAAGAAAGGGACAAACAAATTATTCATAGGGATGCTCCAAAACTTCTCCCTGGCCTCTCCTCTCCTCTCCTCTCCTCTCCTCTCTCCTCCATTGCAGAGAGAGACAGACACAGACACAGAGAGAGAGAGAGAGAGAGGGGCATCTTGAGTTGTGAGTCACAGGTCAGACAATTTTGGAGTGATGCAAATAATCATATGGTCAGAAGAAAAAACACCCAAGAAGAGAGAGAGAGAGGGAGAGAGAGAGAGAGAGTGTCTGTGTGTTGTGTGTGTGTGTGGAAGTACTCTGTTGTTTTGCTTGCATTATATCTGGTCTGAAATATGACATCAAAGTTGGAAGAGCCCAAAACTAATTACAACTATTTTTCATCATCATTCATGTATTCCAAATTTGGAAAAGAAAAAAAGGAACCCAGCACATCTATCTCTATATTAAGGGAAGATGGGGGCCTTGTTTGTTGGCCTTGCCTACCAAGGCAAAAAAAAGGATATTGTGTTTAGATAGATAAAAAATAATAGGTCTATTTTTGTATGAGTATTTTTTTTAAAAATAAAATAAAAATTTGGGGTTGAAAGATGATATTTTGGCTTGTGTTGAAACTTGAGATTAGTTATATATAGAGTTATTATATAGGCTCATGATAAGGAATTTTTCAAATGAAGGAGATCTCTGCTCATGAATGGGCAAAGGGAAAAAGCAAATGAAATGCTCTTGTTTCCTTGCCATCATCTATTGAATCACCAACCCACCCACCCATCCACCCTTCCTTCCTTTTCAGCTTGGGATGAGCTGTGCTTCTGACAATGCAGCCTTATTATATTCTACTTTAAAGCAATGTACTGGTCCATGTGTAAAATGGGGTATATTATGCATGTTTTGATTGCCCTCCTTTTGGAAGCTTTCTGTTAAGCTGCTGCTGCTGGATGAGGCCTTTTTTGTTGGGTGTGTGTGTAAAGAAAGGAACTTGCACTTTCTTTCTTCCCTTTTGGGATAAAATGGGATTATAGCATGTAAAAAAAAAAAAGAACATTCCATACTTACTTTGTCAGAAGATTAGGTCAAAAGCCAAAAAAAATACAAAGGGAAGGAAAAATTATTTTAAGGTCAAACACCAAAGCATCTAAGTGCCCTCCATGTCATTCATTCATTATGTGTAAGTGTGAACCTAAGGCTTAAACCTTAAACCCTAGGTTCACGAGCTTTAGCGAACCATAAAAACGTGCTTCAAGGTTTTATTTTTTTCTGATTCTTTTGGTTAGTTTGTTGATTGTTGTGTTTAGATTCATTATAGAGTACTAGTGTGAACCCTGTGCATAATGCATAAGTGTGTTATTTCAACAATGTTTGGTTGATGTTTTTGGTTTTTTAAAAAAGGGAAAAAATATTTTCAGGTCAAACACCAAAGCATCTAAGTGCCCTCCATGTCATTCATTTGTTATGTGTAAAGTGTGAACCTAAGGCTTAAACCTTAAACCCTAAGTTCACGAGCTTTAGCCAACCATAAAAACATGCTTCAAGGTTTTTTTTTTTTTTTTTCTGATTCTTTTGGTTTAGTTTGTTGATTGTTGTGTTTAGATTCATTATAGAGTATATATAGTAGTTTAAGGGATTTTGGCCCTTAGGTAATAAATGATAGATCTATTTTTTATATGAGGATTTTTGAAAGATGATATTTTGGGCTAAGTTGTGTTGAAACTTGGGGGATTAGTTATAGAGTTATAAGAGCTTGAAGGATTTTTGGTTTCTAATAGAGGATTCTTTTCTAATAGCTAATAGAGTTCTAAGAGCTTGAAGCATTTTGATTTCTAATGGAGGATTCCAATGTTTTTGGATTATTTGAGTTTCCATAATTCTTCTTTTGCCTTAAGATGCTTTTAAAATGTAAATGGTAAGGCCATAGTGTGACACACCCCTTGTTTTCCCTTCATTTAGAGCCAAGTAGGTACATCTTTCTACTAGGTAGTCAAGTTGGTGAGTTTTGAGAACTATTTTGGGTGGGACATGTTTAGGGTCCAAAATCATGATATGGTGGAATTGGTTTGAGAATCCATGATTTGTCATTTCAAAGGCTAATTAGGAGTTGTCGATTAAAATACAATGCAAAACTTAATTATCACACAAATTTTTTATGTGGAGCCAATAGAAGGCTTCCAATCCCACCCCGAGAACAAGCTTTAAAAAGTGCTTTAAAAGGGTCACCCTAGTCATGAGCATGAAACATGATTCATCAAAAGCGAAAACAAAGCAACCCCTTCCTCAAAGGGTTTAGGGTTTGTGGGAGGGTTTAAGTGGCCATCATAGGAAGATGTAAGTATAGTGATGATCATCCCAAGGAAGATCTAGTAAAATCTGGCTATAATCTAGATATGAAAAACAAATCTTTAATCCCAACCATTTGCACAACAACCAATGGATGAAATCTTGCTATGACTTGAGTTGTGGATGAACCCATCCAACCTCATGGTATGGTGGTGGGTGCTTGGTTCATTTTTTTCATCCATTTCCATGCAAAAGTATAATTTTGTTCAAAAAAATCCTCTAAAATAAATCAAAATCCTTCAAGATATAAGAACTCTATAATTAATCAATCTCAAGTTTCAACACAAGCCAAAATATCAGCTTTCAAAATTCCTCATATAAAAATGGACCTATTACCCTAAGGGCCAAAATCCCTTAAGCTACTACCATAGTACAATGGCCATTTCAACACATGTCCAAAAATAATAATTAATTAATTAATTTTGAAATTTTCATTTCAACAAATGGAATATATTCCAACATATTCATACTATTATCCTTCACAATTATTTTTTTTGATTTGGGAGAAATAAAATTTGAAAATTTCAACATTACTACTCTAAACTTGTTAGAAAGTGTCTAAATTGAAAACCATTGTACCTTAGCAACTTTGACACACATTGTTTGTCGAATAATCAATTAATTTTGAAATTTTCATTTTGACAAATAGAATATTCTTGAAATTTCAATACTTTTCCTTCACAAAATTTTGTTCTTTGACAAGGATTTATTTTTATTTTTATTTTTTATTTTTTTGTGGGGAATGTTCAACATTTCTGAAAATTAAATATAATTAGTGTCAAAGCTGGCAAGGTACTATGGTACTTTTGGGGAAAGTTCATTGCCTACAACAAAACATCATGATGAGAAAAAAACAATATGATGGTGTTGAGATAAAAATGGGAAAGACAAAAAGCCATGTATATCATAGTACCTTGCCAGCTTCAACACATATATACACACATATATATATATATATATATCCAAAAATTAATTAATTAATTAATTTAGAATTTTTAATTTCAAAAAAATAAAAAATTCTTGAAAATTCAATATTTTCCCTCAGAATTTTTTTTAAAAAATTTTTGAAAAAAAAACCCATAATTTCTGAAAAATTTCAACATTTTTGGAAATAATAATATAATTGGTGTAAAAGCTGCAAATGCAGCTACAGCAAGCAGGGTATATCCTTTCTATTTATTTTTCTCTCTCTCTCTCTCTCTCTCTCTCTCTCTGCACCTACCTAACTAACCCCTTTTACTACAACTCAAATATGTACACCACCACCACATCATGAACTCATATCAAAGAATCAAAAGCCTTTTTCACAGTTTCAATACATTCATTGCAAAAGTAGTAATAACAACAACAACAACAAAAGCATGGATCATAATGAATGGGACCACCACAAAACAATGGGAAACTCTCCTCCCCTTCCCCCCTCTCCCCTTCCACTCCCTCACTAGCCTAGCCTAACAAGCAAGCATCTGATTTTTACAAAAGGGCTTGGAATCATCAAGGATTTGTAGAATACAAAAGGTGGCTACATTATCATGCATTACAAAACATAGTATTAAATGGGTGTTTGGATAATGATGATTCTAGAGTAGAAGAGGTGAGAGAGGTTAAGGGTTTAGGGTTTAAGGGTTTAAGTTTTAGGGTTTAAGGGTGTAAGGGTTTATGGGTTTAGGTTTAGGGTTTATGGGTTTTATGGGTTTAGGTTTAGGGTTTAAGGGGTGTAAGGGTTTATGGGTTTAGGTTTAGGGTTTAAGGGGTGTAAGGTTTATGGGTTTAGGTTTAGGGTTTAAGGGTTTAGGGTCATGACTTGTGATGTGCTAGTGTATGACCTTAACTATGGACCCTTTATGTTAAGGAGTGCACCATAGGGGTGCATTCCGCCTCCTTTAATTTTTTCCTAAGGGAAGCTTGGTAGGCTCTGAAAGGGGCCTAGTAACTACCTCTCTAGGAAGTCAAAATGCACCCTAAGTACCCAAAAAAATTTAATGGTGGGTGAAGGAGACAAGCGAAACCCTAGGGACACAATTTTGCCTCCTTTCATCCATCCCTAGGGGCCTTTTTATTCCTAGGGTTAGGTCAATAGGGCTCGGACCTACCCATAGGGCCAAATTGTGCCTGCTTTCAACCCTAGGGGCACACACATTCGGCCTTCGTTCATCCTTAGGGCAAGGTCAATAGGCTTCGACCTCGTCCTAGATTATAAGTGACTAATGGGCAAGAGGCACATCCTTTGGTCCCTTGAGTGCATTCAGCCTACCTTCGTCCCTACGATGATGACTTCGTAGGCTCTGACCTAACCCTAGCAAGTAACTAACTAGGAGGCAAATTTGGCACCCCTTGTGTCCCTAATGTGCCCCCCTCCCCCATTCATCCCTTGGGTTAGGTCATTAGGCTTCAACCTGGCCCTAATAGGCAAGTAACTAGGGGCCACATTCCGAGTCCACCTGTCCCTAATGCGCCCTCTTTCGCCCCTAGGGCAAGGTTAGTAGGCTTGGACCCGGCCCTAGTCGGTCATTGACTAGGACCTAGGTACGTAAAAAACCTATGCCAAAATTTCTTAGTGTAGTTGTAGGTAGCCTTACATAGCATAATAATAGGCCGGTGCGATTGCGGGCAGGCATTAAAAAAAATTCTCATCATACCCGACAGATACCCGCCAAGTATCACCCGATTTTTAATAATAAAAAATCAGAGGGATTTTCACACAACGGTGTTAAGCCCTTGGGGGGGGTTGGGTGCATGGGCTTTAGGGGAATTGGGGCCACACTCGGATCCACCTTGTGTGGGGCCCTTATTCCCATAAAGCCCTCTACCTCGAGCTTTACACTACACATAAAAAATAATAATAATGACCATGACCGTAGTACCTTGGGTCATTTCAACACATGTCTATAGATTTTTTATTTTTTAAAATTAAAATTTTTTAATTAATTAATTTTGAAAAATTCATTTCAACAAGTGAAATATTCCTAAATATTCACTATTATCCTTCACAAATGTTTTTTTTTAAAATTTGGAAGAAATAAAATTTGAAAATTTTCAACAATTGTGAAAATAATAATAATATAAATTAGTGTTGGAATTGGCCAAGGTACTAACTAACTAGGGCAATCATCTCATTTGTGTGTGTGTTTTTGCCACTATGGACCACAAAAAATACACAACCCAGTGTGAATCATTATTGTTAAACAAGGGATTTTTTTTTTACAAAAAAAACCTCAAAACAGTGGCCAAATATTGAGTAACCCCAAAAAAAAAAATTTAAATTAAAAAAAAAAAAAAAAAAAAAAAAAAAAAAAAAAAAAAAACCCAAAAAAAAAAAATTAAAATAAAAAAAAAAAAAAAAAACCAAAAGACTCAAATGATGTCATATTTAGACAATGAGTAGTTCCTATAGATGATGAGCAGAACAAGCCAGGAAAGTTTTTATTAGCTCTATAGCCAAATTTGGCTCATTCCTCTTGTGGGTGGGTGGATGGATGGATGGATCCCCATTCCCATTCCTACTTCACAAACAAGAAAGATTGAAAGAAAGAAAGAAAGAAAGAAAGAAAGACAAGGTGGTGGTGGTGGTGGTGGTGGTGTGTTTACACACTTTGTGTGGCCTTGCCATTTTACATTTTAAAAAGTATCTTATTAAGGCAAAAGAAGAATCATGGAAACTCAAATATTTCACCATGCAAAAATACACCTAATCTTCACCTTTAAAAAAAAAAAAATTTTAAATAAAAATCCTCTAAAAGAAACCAAAATCCTTCAAATATATATATATATAATATAATATAATATAATATATATATATATATATATATAATAACTTTATAAAAACTAATCTCAAGTTTCAACAGAAGCCAAATAATATATCATCTTTTCCACAAAAAAAAAATCCTCATATAAAAGTAAATAGACCTATTATTTATTATTTATTACCTAG
>Ga0209611_10008179_pt1 | contig 16488 bp, 25 predicted proteins | sample S1TSphgellanicum_3_FD_187693 | JGI IMG/M metagenome (GOLD analysis project Ga0209611, IMG submission 187693) | Host-associated microbial communities from peat moss isolated from Minnesota, USA - S1T2_Fc - Sphagnum magellanicum MG (SPAdes) (version 2) | ecosystem: Host-associated > Plants > Peat...
GTCCTGAGATTTGATTCGACTTGTCAAAAGAGTGTTAGAAACTTGGTGGTAGGTTGAGGCCTATAAAAAAGTGAACAACATTGAATGCAAGATGCCTATAACTTCAATATTGCATGGGCAAAATCGTTTTTTTTTTCAATCTTGTGCAAATTTAAATTGAACATTACATAGACATGTATGCCATGGACACTTTAAAAAACCCCCACAATTTTGGTCTTCTTTTCCAAGAAAATGTCACATAACTCTAGATGCATTACAACTCAACACATTTTGGATAGTTTTTGAGATGATGTTGTGTTAATGGCTAACAACGTGAAGCAAAAACTTTGAAGGTGATTGAAGGTCTTCATGATGGAAAGCCTCTTCCACTGAATGTCTTATAGGTGCACAGTAATGTGCCATTTCAAACCTGGGTTTTACACTTGTTTTAGTTGATACCTACCATCCCAATCCACCTTGGTTTAGCCACAAGCTTTGTTATGTGCAATAAAATCCATGAAACTAAATACCATGAGCATTTATTGGTTGATTTGATAATAAAACATCTACTAGACCTCACCATCCAATTACTATGATTTTCCGTGGCATCATACAATATTTCATAAAATGATGCCAAGTAGCTAGGACCAATAACTACCATTAAATCACTCGTTGTAACCAACAAAATTAAATTGAAGTCATTTATAAATTAGTCATCCAAAGTTATATGGATATTTTTAAAGGCTTCTAATCCCTCCTTGACCCTTAGAAAGCCAAAATCCTCTTTCACACATTTTCCCTCTGTTGAAAGCCTTAGTTAGAAATTTGGTCCAATCACACTCTTTCATGAACTCCTTTAATTGTTGGACTCCAAAGTTTACACATTCAAAAAAATTTGATAAAAGTTTTAGTTAAAATCCCCTAACAGATGATAAGGTAGCAAAGCTAGGATGAGCTCATACAGGTGGTGGCAAAGGTTAGATTTAAATCTTCATCTAATACAAAAACAGACTTTTGCTTCACCGACCAGAAAAATAACTTTTATGTGACAATAATACATACATCCTAAGATGGAACTCATGATAATCAAGCTAACCATTGATAAAAATTGTGACCGTTCAAGATAAGAATGAAACTTTGCAATTATTGGAATGCAAAAGTGAAGATCCTTGAATAGGGGCAACATCTTCAAAGGGATTCTAGTGCTGAAACTCCTGGGTCATCACACAAATGAAAAGCTATCCGACACTGCCCTCCTATGTTTCACAACACCCTCCCCTCCCAAGGGAGGGCAACTAGATTCAGCTAGAGTACCAATGCATGCAATTATTTGATTAAAGCATCACCAAAGACCATTTGAAAACTCCTTGTCAGCATGCAAATATTTGATCAAAACCTCACCAAAATCGATGTGAAAATTCCCACACAAAAAGCTCTCAGAAGGCCCCAAGCAGTCCCCAAAAAATAATTGGAAAGTATTTAAATTCCTATCTCACATCCATTTGAAAATCCAGAACAGGCCTTTCCTTGCCTTTTCAGGTGGTCAGGGATTATTAACAAGAAGAAAGATTATCAGACAACAATACTTTTGCCCTCATTAATAAGACAACATCTAAATGTAAACATAGCCCTAAAGGCGAAGAAACACCCTATCCCGTCTAGTTGGAATAACTAAACAAGATTCACTTTCTTCATTTAGAGGACACATTCTATTGCCAATTATTCCTACTATTAAAAAGCATAATATGTTAGTGTGTTCACAATTTTTTGGAAGTCTTATTTTTAAAAACCTGTTATATTTTTGTTAACTTCACAAAATCATTAGTCCAATAAGATTTGCTCATATGACTAGTTTTAAGAGAAGCATGGTTGGTCCTTAGACCTAACCGTTTTATAAAAGAATAAGCCCACAAAATAAACTCAATTAAATTTAAGAAATTTCATTACTTTTCTCATTGGAGTCAGATATTACCATAGAAAATTATGAATTCAGAGCTATAGCATCCAATTAAGTTTCCATTGTTTCCACTCCACTTATCATGTTCAATGTAACAAGCAAACTTCTCAAGAAGAATGAATGCAAATAAGGGGCTGATTTATCCCCTTTTTCCATTTCCTTAAAGATTCATCTGCAGTTCAGTTAAGGAAATTTCACACCCACCAGCACAGTGTTTTCACATTCTCTGTCTGTTACATACTCTACATACTCTACACAAACATTATCCTGCCAACCAGCTCCCATGTCCCGCCACTGCCCCCCAAATCTCTCACCCCACTTGCCATTTTCCCACACATTCCGTGCTCATGCTGCAAGATGCATTACAGTTGGAAGCGTTCAGCTACTTTCAGCATTACACTTCATGTAAGTCATGAAAAAAATGTTTTCATATCTACAAAAATTTGATAGTGGTAAGGGAGCAATGTTCCAAAGAAAAACACAGTACAGCACATGTATGGTGCAACAGCCACAAACTTGGGCATTCCTTGGAAATCAATGGAAAATAAGCTCTTACCTCCTATTGTGGTGTACATGCTTCAAGGTAAGAGGATAGGAAAATCCAGTACATGTTTGACTCTATTCATTGCCATACTTGAGTGAGTTGACATCAAACCCGGGCATGTCAAATGATGAGGCAAACTTCTCCACATCAACTTTCAGGTCAGCAATGTCCTTGTTATTCTCCACTCCTTTGTTGAAGTCTTTCAGCAGCTTGCCATGCTCCTTTTGAATCTTCAAGGTGATTTTCACCGCGCGATCCAAGAATTCAGCAATTTGCACAAAATCCTTCTCCTTCAAACCTCTTGATGTCATTGCTGGGGTACCTGTACAACGACAAAGCCATGCAAACAGAAACCCATTTTAAATAACCTATTTCTTGGTGACCAAAACAGTAGTGGAGGTCTTGATTCAGCCACAAGCTAACCAGTAGTGAGAATCCAGAACCAAGAGGTAGCAAAGCAGCTTACCAACGCGAACACCTCCTGGGGAAAGTGCACTGCTGTCTCCAAACACCGCATTTTTGTTCAACGTAATATGGGCAAGCTCACAAACTTTCTCCACCTTGTTGCCTGCAATTCATTCAAGAAACAATGAGCTTTCTCCCATTTGAACAAACATAGCTACATGAAGACAGAAAAAATGGCCCACTTAGCAGCATGTCACTAGTAGCAAACATGATGAATGTCTCTGTATACAGGGGTTAGTTCAACAGGGAAACATACTCAGTTCAGGGAGAGCCCAAGAATTTGTACAAAAAATCATACCAGTGAGACCAAGGGGACGCAAATCCCAGAGAACAAGATGGTTCTCTGTACCATCAGTGACAAGCTTATATCCCTTCTCCATCAATGCGTCTCCGATAGCCACAGCATTGGCCTTCACTTGCTTGGCATAAGCTTTGAACTCAGGAGTGTTCACTTGCTTCAAGGCCACAGCCAATGCAGCAATTTGGTGATTGTGAGGACCACCTTGCAGGGATGGGAACACAGCAAAGTTGATCTTGTCCTCGTAGTCATACACAGCTCCCTCAGCTTGTCCCTTCTTTGCCGGCTTCAGTCCCCTCCTGTAGAAGATCATACCAGCTCTTGGACCCCTCAAACTCTTGTGGGTCGTGGTTGTAACCACATCACAGTACTCAAATGGCTGGTTGGCTTCCTGCAAGCAAAAAATTCATGGTATCTGAGGAAAAAAAAACCAAAAAGATCACAAGCCAAAAGAAATACCAACAAGATCCCAAGCTTCCTTCCTACAAAGGTCAGAGAAATTCAGACAGACAGACCCACTGTGAATGTGAAACTCCATGGCAGAACCGCAGAAACTCCATATGGTGAGTGAGTGATCAAACCCTACCTGTGCAGCAACAAGACCACTGATGTGAGCCATGTCGCACATGAGCATGGATCCGCACTTGTCAGCAATGGCCCTCATTCTGGCAAAGTCCCAATCTCTGGGATAAGCACTTCCACCGGAGATGATGAGTTTGGGACGAAAGTCCAAAGCCTTCTCTTCAAGCTTGTCGTAGTCGATGAACCCAGTCTTGTAGTCCACCTTATAGGGCAAGCTCTCGAAGAAGATAGAAGTGGCAGAGATTTTCTTGCCGCCGGAAGTGTAGTAGCCATGGGTAAGATGACCACCTGACGGAAGATCCAAACCCATGATGCGATCATGAGGTTGCAACAGAGCAGTATAAGCTGCAAAGTTGGCCGGAGATCCAGAATACGGCTGTACATTCACACCCCATTTCGTAGAATCGAGATGGAAAGCCTTGAGCGCTCTCTCCTTGCACACATTCTCAATTTGGTCGATGAACTCGTTCCCGCCGTAGTAACGAGCACCGGGCAGACCCTCCGAGTACTTGTTCGTTAGCGCACTTCCCAACGCTTCGATCACCGCCTGCGACGTAAAATTCTCCGACGCGATCAGCTCTATTCCTCTACATTGCCGCACTTTCTCCCTCTCTATCAGATTGAAAATCTCCTCGTCTACCACTTCCAGAGCTTGGTTTCCCCATGACTTCACAGAAGCGGAATCAACCACAGCTTCCCCCATCGATCAAAATTCGTGCTCAAAACCTGTTCCCGCACGTCTGTGCAATCTCTCGCAAGCTCGGAAGCCAAACAAAACAAAACCCACCAAGCAACAAAACAGGGATCGAGGCCCGAGAGAATCTCTGCGAGGAAATACACCAGCGAAGAAGACGACAACGGTTTAGGGTTTGGCAATCTAATGGGCCCCATAGCCGCTCGACCATCGTCCATCTACAGCCACTTCATTTGGAAATTGGAAATTGGAGATTTAGAGAATAACTGGATATGGAAACAGCGAACGACTGGATACAGAAATTTATGGATAAATTCTATTTAGAAAAACTGTTTGGAAAGTTGAACCCCATGACTTTTTTTGTTTTAGTTAAAGATTTTTTTTGAGGACACAAGTAAATTTCAATAGAGTTTTCCATAACGTACCAGTGTTGGCACATTCACTTCATTTGCAGGTTGAGGTTGGTTCTAGGTAAAGTTTTGAGGTATTAGAGTTATCGGCAAAGTGAGAACCCTGTCTTCACCGTGTCCTTGGGCCTCCTTTCACCCCCCATCCCCTCTTTCAATGGTATCTGTAAAGTAAACACATATTATTAAATCTCAGTATGAAATGCTGAAACTCAGCACTTAATGCACAAGGTTCCAGACTAATTATGCTAGTTGTACAGTTAGGAGCAGTGAAAATATATGTAGAGGCAGTGGAGGAGCTCAGGAAAAAGAAAAGACAGGATGAAACTCAGTTCACCACCAAAATTGATTGTTTTCTGAGTTTCATCCCCTATTGAATACTAATGTACTTTTTTGGAGGTTTTTGTCGAATCTCACCTTGTGTATGACCAAACTCAGGGTTCTGGTGCTGTGTTTTTCTTACTTTATGGAGAACTCTATCGGGAATCGGGATCAAAGGTTCAGACAATTAAGAAAATCGGAATTTAATCTGAACCTTGAAGTTGTTTCTTTTGAAAATCGAAATTAAAACTTGATTGGGGCTATTGTCTTTGTAAAACAGGTTCAGGTTGTTTGAAGGTATTGGCATCAAGGCCTTTTAAAAGTGCATCCCATTCTGTCAAAGAAACTAGTTGCCCCCTTTTGCAATGGGTAAAAAGTAATGGGTTTGATGCCTTTTGTTTCATTGGCTATGGGGATTTCGTTTATTTGATTGCATATTTCCTCAGTTTTTTCCTGCATTAATACAAACAAACTCTCATGAGTGTGAGTACATATTTATGTAGGTTATTATTCATTTTTTGGTGCAATGTACATAGAACAATAACTTGAACCAGGCTTCAAATCTGGGCTTCAAATTATTTGGAAGACTGTGGAACTGGAGAGTTTGTAAAATCTAGAAAATCATTTGCACCAATGGTGTTATGAAATAAAAATAAAACTGAAGGTTCCTTTCAAAATCAAAGAACCCGACGACACTGCAATGTACCCCAAACTGGGGCTACTTACTGGGCACTAGTTTTGGAAGAACTGGGGACAGAATAAAAAGTCAGGATAGAAACAGTAGGAAGTACAGCATAAAACACTTTTTACAACTGGGACAAAAAGCCTACTTTTCACCGAAATTGGTCCTTGTAACTATGAGTTTCACCTCCAGTTTTGGATTTGCATTACCTCTTCTGCCTTATAAACCATCATCCAATTTTGCTCACGTTTTACATGCATGCAACTTGACCATGAAATAGGGGGTCCCAGATCAAACTTAGGGCCCAAAAACAGGGTGACTTTTTAAAGAACTTTAATTAATTGTGTGGTGCCTATTGCTCTTTGAATTAGAGTCTAGACCAGTGTTTTCGTTTCTTGGCGAAGTTTCCAACTCAAAAATTAGAAAGGAAGATTCTGTCAAAAATGTCTCGTTTATTGAAGAAATTGTTAAATTTTAGAAGATTTTTTTTGTGAAGGGGCATTATTACAAAATGTGGGTGCAATTTAATAATCTTTGTTCACTAGACTAGCGAATTCATTGCATTTCTGTCAGGTCCTGTTCATTGGGGCCAATGAATTTACTCAAAATTCTGCAAAATCATTTGACATATGTAGACACCTTTTGTTCTAAGGGGATATTTTGTCATATTTTGACACACTGTTTAGTTTTGAGGCGACTGTTGGTCAATTTTCCACAATTCCAACAGTTTTGTACATTTGCCAATTGTTGTTAAAACTTGTTTGGATTATAACCGATGATCAAATGTTCCATCAGAAAACTGAAAGAAAACAGACTGAAATATTAGATGACATTACTTCCTTGCTGCGGGGATAATCATCTCATAGGAAAAAAATTGACAAAGAAGCTAATGACATTAGCCCACCTCCAAATTAGCCCAAACATAATGAAAAGTCTTTTCCATCAGTGTCAAACTAGCCATAAGGTTGCCTTTTTCATTAAGTGAAATTCAAATAAACATAAATTTATTTTCTTCCATTGACCACAATTGGCACCCTTTTACCCTTTTACATGCTTGAGACTTTGAACAAACTACTAACATAAGAGATGATAATTATTAGCTTGTTTGAACTTTGAACCAGGAAACTTTGAGTGAATTTTCTCTTTCACTCTTAACTACAATAGCACTCTTAGGCCTCCTTCAGTTACTTAATCTTTTGACCTTTTGGTATTTTGAGGCTTGCTTGAACTTATTCTTCTGACCTAAAACTGTGTCAATTTTTATTGCTAGCTTATTTGACCTCATCAACTTTGAGTAATTTTTTTTTCCTCCCTTGATCACAACTTTTTACATGCTTGAGACCTGAATCGACTACCTATTCTTGAGCCCACCTAAGGTTTAGGGTTTAGGGCTCATGACTGATGTTGTTTTGGTCTTGAAGGTTTTTAATCCTACCAGGTGAGGTAGTGATATTTGCAATAAGTTGTCATCTACCTACCTATTAAGAAGGTAGTTTTGATGGATCCCCACCAAACTTAATTAAAGAAAAACATCAATCCCAAACAAGAACAAAAGGAGAGGAACAACATCCAAAAGCAAACAACAAGGACCCAAAAAGAGCAACCTATACATCCCAAGGTAGTTTGCTTTGTTTATTTTGCTTCTCACATTGAGATCTTCCAATCCATGGCACCCTCTATTGCACAATTGGTACTGTTGGAAAGCCTTCGACAAGTCCGGGTGCAAAGAGGCAGTTTTGTAATGTTCAGACCTTTGGTGTAAGAAATATTGAATATTGAACAATTTTCTTATTAAAAATTCAGCAAAATCATACCTGCATATGTTCCTCATTGGGTTTCAAAGGGTATTGCAGGTTTGAAAGGCCTTCCAAATTAGGGCATAACAAGCTAGCCAAGTTAAACCCTAATAATTTATATCCCATGCCCATAGGTTTGGATCTTTCATATCAATGTTTGGAACCAGGTTAAATCTCAGTACCAAACCAACACTAATCTTTCCTAGCTTGTTAAGTTTGGTATTCATGTACCATGATCAAGTTGCAAGAGACTGGGAGGCACCAGGGTTTAGGGTTAAAGGTTTAGAGAAGGGGATAGGGGGATTTAATAAATTTGAGACCCCAATGAAGTATTGTGGCATCGCCTATCTCTTTTTCACCCTCCATTTAGTTCAGGAAAGCTTCAACATTAGTCAGTTGTTTCCAAGGCTCCTTCCCCAGGAGCAAGTTCCTTTGATCAACAATTTTGGCCAAGAGATGGATAGACCTTCAGCCCTTGAGATCCAACTTGGGAAGGAATTATGGGTCTCTCACACTTGACCTTGGCAGGAGTGTGCCACTTGCTCACTCAACTGCTCCAAATGTAGTTCCTCACGAAGCTCCAAATCTAATTACATGCATGTTAGATGGAGCTCTAACCCACATTGCCATAAACCACACTAAAGCTAAATTAACTGCAACCATTTAGAGAACTCCAGCTTGTTCAGGGAATACAGGTTGCAAATGATCAAAGACATGCTACATGCCATCATTCATTAACAGCATATAGAACCGAAGCTAAGAAATCTCGTGGTTACTGGAGCTTAATCTGTGTATCAATGCTCTGTGAAGAGAAAAAGGTGAACAACTTCCTACTGAATCTAACAGAATTTAACTAAGTCATGAGGCTTGTCAAGTTGATGCATCTGGAGACTTATTTCCTCTGTCTATGGATATAATGGAGCTTATTCGATACAAGTAATGTTGCAGCAGGGCAGTCATCAAAGAAGACTGCAAGCTATTGACTCAAACTTAATTGCACCTGTACAGTTGAAATATCAGGCACATTTTTTAGGAGGACACGCTCCACATCCTTAGCATGCTCCATTGCATCTCTGTATCATATCAAAACCAAGACACAAAATTTAATCAAAACTGTGTCTGTGTTCTCCAGGAAACAAGATGTAAGTGAACCAAAAAGTTGTGTAGTTTCTTTCAGAAGGGTGCTTACTGGATTGCAAGCTTGTTGTCCAAAGTGACCCCAAGCTCCACAACAACTTTTCCTTGCAAAAAGTGGCATGTTACATGTCTCACTCCCACTGTCTGCAATCCACATGTCAAACACCCAATTTGCAGATCAACAAAATAGTGCATAAAGGATGCAGCTGAGTAACTTGGTGACTGACCACTTCTCACAATCAGGTCAGGAGTTTTTGCTCCCTGCACTATTGACATGCACAAATTACAAATTGCACTCTCTGCATATTTATCTCAACTCATGAAGCTTGTCTACAATAAACATGTTGCTCAAGCATATCAAACAGTAATCACTGTGCAGGCATCAGAGGAGAAATATATATTACTGTGAATTGGCAGAATCCAGAGAGGCAATTAAATATAAATGTATCTCAGGTTTGCAACCTGGAAAACATATGAAAATTTGCTCACCTCTTTGAAGTTGGCATCAAGCACAGAACGAACAACTTGCTCCACTTGAGACTGCTGCAAAGAATCAAATTCCTCCCTGAATATATGCTGTTCCCTTTGTCTTGATGTTGAATCGCTTGGCTGCAAAAGGTCAGACTTTGAACCTGTCTCAGTTAGATCACTTTTCAGCTCCATATGATTATCTTTCTTTTTATCTGTGACCCTGCTCTGGTGGTGATGATGATGATGATCTTCATCCTGATGATGAGGAGATCCACCTTCAGTCTTGTATTCCCGCTGAGAAAAATCATTACTTCGCAGCCATCCATCTGCCGGATCTGCGTTAATACCCACAAGTAAAACTGTTCACAAAAGCAAACTCTCCTTAGAAGAGAACCAACTTTCATTTTGCCTTCCTATATTTCAGGAAAATCTGTAAACCAGACCATTCATTTGCATTTGACCTGGAAGTGTAAGCTTGACATCAACATACATTTCTCTTCAATCAAAAGTTGTTAACTGACATTGACACATTCCTTTCTTTCAACAAAAGTATTGAACTTGAATCCAAAGCAGGAAGGATAGGGAACTGATGAAACAAGGAGTTGAGTAACTACCAATGTGGATAAAACTTTCAGTCACATTTGGATGCTGCTTGTGCACCTGCTGACGTACTGCATCTCCAATATTGTGCGCTGCACTCACACTAAGCCATGGATCCACCTGCATGCAAATATTGGCATCTCCACCTCTTAGCCATGCACCACCCATGAATTGAGAACATAACAATAATTCTTAAATCTGCAGAATGACAGGGTCTGCATCCATAGATCCTTTTGGACTGGAAGTGGCACTAAAGGAACTAAGTCAAAGAAGCATACTGCAGATACTCATGCCTTGGGGTGGAGCTGCCAGATAGATTACGGATTCAGCTACCATTACCACCTCTATTTGAATACATCCATAACAATAATAGAACTCAAACTATGTCCAGACTGTAAATCACAGAGAGTACCTCAATGTGCACATCAAGGTGAATGGTAGACCCCATCCTGCGACCCCTCAATTCATGAACTCCCTGCACATTGACTTCATGGATTAATGACAAGAAGACACAAACTAATCCAAACCCTTGAAAACACATGTGGTTAATGGCTTCAGGGCACCTCCTACTTTCTGTAGCAACTATGTATACTGATCCCTATCAATGTGCCATGGATTCAGTGAAATGTCAGTTGAACAACTGGTGCAGGATCTGGTTGCATACCTCCACACCTTGCACCTCCAACACACTCTGACGAACAGGTCCAAGCACTGACTCTGGTAAACCCCTGTCCATGAGTTCCTGCAAGCTAGACAAATCAAGACCTTTTGTTCATGAGAAATATAGAAAACTTGCAATGAAGAAAGATCTCAGGAGTGCAAGCTTATGGAAAAAGTGTTACAAGAGATGCCTTCTGGAAATGGAACTGCAGACTACCAAGGTGCTGCATCAAATAGGGATGTTTTTCAACACTCTTACAACATATGATGGTCAAATGAAGAGGGAATATACCTCTGATAGCCACTTTCAAGACCTGCTTTGATGATCATGCCTGACACGATCAGAGCTGCTGCCGGGTCCAATAATGGCAACCCCAAAACTGCCCCACCTACATTGCATGGAAATGCACACAGTATTGTTACATCCATGGAACAAAAATTCTGAAACAAATAGATCAATGCATAAAGGACTAAGATTGGAAAGATGCAGTAGGGTCAGTTGTGATAGTCAGGGAAAGAAAAAGGACAATAATGTCTACTGCAGGCTTGAAGGAATTGAAGATCTAAAAGAAGCAACATTGCCAACCTGTAAATGGTTCAATCTGTGACTGCATGCAAAGAAAGTAAAAACATTTGCTACTGTGTGTCTGCTTGCATAGACAATACATAAGTTCTTACAGAAAGAATACTCTAGTCAAGCAGCAGGCTAATTAGTGGAAAAGCATGAAGAATCCATGCCTTACCAACACCAATGAGTGCAACAACAGAAGATATAGCATCACTCCGGTGGTGCCAAGCATTTGCCTGGAGCAAAGCACTCCCTTGTTTCTCTCCTACTGCCTTGGTGACCCAAAATAGCCTGCCACAACACACAGGGAAACATGCAGCTTGTTTGATTAAGAATACCTGGCTTTCACACCATACAAACCCAAACACCAAAGTCAAGTTGAAAGAAGACAGTGAGAATGTGTGGCATTTGCAACATGTAATTGAGCTACCTGAACCAAGTCTCACATACCCCTCTTTCACACCAATGGAGACAACAGCAGCACTAAGTGCCACTTCTGGATGCTCCATGTCTATACCATGATGGTGATGCCCTGCACCCTGATGCTCATGACCATGTCCAAGGCTCTGCACATGCTCCTTTACACTATCCACTGTTGTTTGCACAACTGAATCCAAGTGGATGGAAGCCATTGCTGGTAATAGTGCCTGCACTACACATATTGTTGAATGTTTTAAGACTAAAGATACAAAATACACTTGAGTATCTCAGCATATAAGTGAACTTATGCCAATCCTGAACACATCATAATAGTATGCAAACATGCCTGTATAGTTTCAATGGCATGCCATGCAATTCCACCACCAGTCACCAACAGCAAACTTGAGATGGCCAAAGCTCCCATTGTCTCAATTTTTCCATGCCCTGCACAATAGTGCTTTGCTGAGTGTGGCTGTTTGTTATGTAAGCCGATGTTCCAAATGAAAACCAACAAGATTCCAACTTCTTTGTGCAACAAGCTGCCTGATAAATGATATTCTCAGGAAAATGTCACCAATAGTTGCCTGCAAAGCATACACAAAATGTATATGGGGGAGAAACAGTATGGGGAGAAGGTGGTACCATAAGGGTGCTCCTTGTCTTTTGGAGCTCTTGCTGCTTTGGACGTCCACAGTGCAACACTACTCAACACCTGCATGACCACTCTTTTGTCCAATTAGACGTGATGATGAAGAAACACTGCATGTGCTTGAGGTTTCTATAATTTTTGTGATTGCCCCAAGACAGAAACTCACATGTCCACATTCACCTCCAGACACAAATATAAGATTCTCAAAACTGGACAAATCCGTGTTGTCTATGATCGCCAGGGAGCTTGTCCATGTCCATAACTCAACACGAAATAAAACTGAGCAGTCACATGACAAATGACTCCTATGCAGCAAAACCTCTGATGCACACAGATGTGGATCTAACAATCTATGTTGACAAGAACATAGTCAACTGATCTGGGCATTGGAATTTTCAGATGCAGCATCAAGATGAAAGAGAAATGGCTACAATTGGAAGGGACTGTTTTTTTTGCAAGTGTTCACCACAAAACATTATCAAGGAAAGATTGAAAGATCTCGTGGTGGTGAGGCTATGCAAGATGTCAATTAGGGTTGTTGCCACTGGAGAAATCATGAGGATGTATCAATTCTTCTACCAGGGTTTTGCAAAAAAAGAGTAGAAACAAAAGATAAGGGAAACACACAATGTCAGAGAGTGAATGTGCTGCATCAGCAATGATGGCTTTACTGCCGGAAACATAGCCCGCGGTTCCTTTGCCAATTGTGAGCAATATATCACCCCATAAGCCGAGCTTCAGCACTCTCTCGCCAGCTTCACCAGCCTTCTCATCTGCGTCATGACTGTGTTCATGCGCTGCATGTCCAATGTGAGTCCGTGCACCCTGCTGCATGGTAATAGGCAACCTTCCAATCTTGCTCCTTGCCATTGCTGTCTGCAGACAAGTATGAGTGTGTAACTCTCTTGCTGTGAGTAGAAATTGCTGCCTCTGCCTCCTCCCTCCAGCAACTTGATACTGCTTCCTCCTTTCATCATCCTCATCACCACCTTTGATGTGCACTCCAAGTCCCTCACTTCCCAGATGGAGCCCAATTGTCTTCTTGCACTCCTGTGAAGGAGAGACAAACCTCTCACATGCACTTGCTTCCTGAGAAACAATCCAAGCCCTCCTTTTCTCTTGATTCCACTCTGTGTCTTCTTCTTCTTCTTCTTCTTCTTCTTCTTCAGTCCTTGAACACAACGGATCAAGAACACGGATCTCCAGGCTTCCATACCTCCATGTGTGTGAATGTTGTAATCCTGCTGGTGCTGCTGTTGCTCGAATTACACTACTGAGTCCCAGTCGTGCACGAAGCAACTGCCTTAAGAGCTGCGGCATTGGCAGGCCTTTGGACAGTCGACCTCGCACTCGATAACCTACCTTAGATCCCTTTCAAGCTAGCAGTAAACCCCAGAAAACTGTGCTGCATTCGATGCATGGCCGTGTCTTCCTTCCTTCTTCTTCAAACAGAGGATGATGAATCTCCACGGCTTGCTCAACAATCCAACCAGGTTGTTACAAAGAAAGGCAAAAGCGTGGAGAATTCCTGCGGCACAGGAGGAGACTCACCGCTGATGCTCAAGATCGTTCTCCTTCCTTAACCTCCGACTCAATATTCATAACTCCCACGAGAAAACACTTCGTGAAAATGCAGATCCAAGAGCTTGCTGGCTAGTTTCTTGTGAAATATATTTGGTGGTGAGTGTTTTGCTTGCTTGCTTGATTGATTGATTGCTGCAGCTCTTTGTCATGAATCCTGACCAATTCTGCGACTCCAATTCCTGCTGTTTAGGACGATGGTGATGTAAAACACTAAACCCTAATTAACATTTTGCTGCCGATCCTTCTCTCGTCAGGTCCTCGATCGCATGGAAGCAGATCCAGTTTCCTTGACAAAGTGCTGTTCCTCCGCGATGGACGATCCGTAACAATCAGATCCTCTTTCCGTCACGAGCTTCTGTTCTGCCATGTACGATCCGTGACAATCACATCCTGTCTCCGTGACAAACTTCTGTTCCGCAATGCACGATCCGTGAGTGTCTTTGGATCTGTGGTACAATAGGTGGCCGTCTTCTTCTACAACCATCTGTCAGCAATTCCAACTCCTCTGTGTGTGTGTGTGTGTGTGTATCTCTCTTTTTCACACACACACTGCGAAAACTTCTTTCCAACTTTCGATCTGCTGTCTCAATCAACAACAAAAAAAAATCAAAATTTTGCTCAAACAAAAAAATATGAACAACAAAAAATCGAATTCTTTTGTCAGATGTGGAAGCAAGAAGAGAACAACATCAGAGCCAAAGACATAAAACCTTTTACATCAGCTACAGTTTTTTAATAATGATTATTTGAAATTATAAAAGCTTTTATTTTTGGGCGTAATGGGTAAAAACATTCAAGTAGAAACCATGTTGTTTTGTGCATTTGCAATATAATCCATTATTCTTGTGCAAAAGAATATTATGTTGCTAAGTTGTTAATTTTTATACAACTAGATTGAATTGTTGATCATGAAGTTTGATAAACTCTTATCTTGGAAGAAGAGCATCATATTCCAGAGCAGAGGTTTTCTTGAACCAGAAGTTTACTTGGGTTGCAACAGCAATTTCTTCTGAACACCATATTCTAAAGCAGAAGTTTTCTTGGTTGTAACAGCAATTTCTTCTGAACACCATATTCCAAAGCAGAAGTTTCTTAGTTGCAACAGCAATTTCTTCTGAACACCATATTCCAAAGCAGAAGTTTTCTTGGTTGCAACGGCAATTTCTTCTGAACACCATATTCCAAAGCAGAAGTTTTCTTGGTTGCAACAACGGTTGCTTCCAAGCATCATATTCCAAGCAGATACTATCTTGGTTGCAAAAACAAATTGCTTCCAAGCATCATAGAATTCCTTCGTTGTAACAACAAATCTCTTCTGAGCATCATAATCCAAAGCAAAAGTTTTCTTTGTTGCAACAACAAATTGCTTACAATACACTTTTGCTGCATAAGTGAAAGCTGCAAAAAAAGTGATGACAAAGAAAAAGGCTCTGGAGAATTTCTAGTTGCAGCTTTACATCTAATTTCTTGTCCCTCATGCTTACTTACAATTCCAGTGAGTTCCATCTGCAGCTAGCTGCCTGCAACATTTGGAGAAGAGAAGAAGAAAAAGAGACCAGCAGCTGTAGTAGTTCATTCACAATGCTGGAGTTTTGAATGCCCACTCAAGATCACAAGGTACTCTTGCACAACAACATGGTGTATAGTATGCAACACCATGGTAGATCATGTTGTGTGACATGTCATACTGAGGATGAAAGAATATACTATTATAGTGGCAGCACCTTGTACTCAATTTTGCACAAGGATGCAGAAAAACCACAGAACACTGGCAGATTCCAGAGGTACATGAGACCAAAGAGCAACAAAAAAATGGCAGCAGAGTCCTACACTGAAGTTTCCCAGAAGCTCCAATTTTTTTCTTGAGAGCAGTGACAATGCCAATCAGGAGGCCAGGGTTCAGATTTGTCTTGCTGCCGCTGTGCTCAGATCATGCTTAGAGGAACACCTAGTCTTGGTACTTCATGGAAGACTTCTCAAATCCAATAGTAGGGAATCTCTTGGCAAAGTTCTCAACTTCAAGTCTCAGGTTTCGAATCTCTGATTGCACCTCTGAATCAGTGTCCACTGCATTCTTGAAGTCTTTCAGCTTTGTCCCTGCACCCACCAATGCAAACATCCTCAAGCCACTCCAAGGAACAAGGCTCCAAATTTAATGACACGCAGCCACATCCAGTCCTGACTAATTCTGATACAGAGCCTGTATATACCAGGAACACAAGCCATAACAATATCATAAGAACTTTTCCATGGTTACAAACCTGTTGCAGAAACCAAAGCATGAGTCGCCAATTTTGATCACAGGTCCCTTACCTGTGGCTCCCTTGACCTTCACAGCAATCTCCACTGCACGGTCAAAGTATTCTGCAACCTTCTCAAAATCATCCTCAGTAAAGCCTCTACTTGTCAATGCAGGGGTTCCTGTGGTGGAACAAACAGCCAGCAACAAGTTGACCACAGATTAGAAAACTGTCAAAAACATTTCATGACTGTTGATGGATGTCAACTAAAGACCTGCACTTCAGCATGCTTCTTTCAAGCAGAACAGAGTGACACTCTTACAGTGAGCTCAGCCATTCTTTGTAAACAAGAAATAGTAGCCATAAGCATTGAAGCATAACAACACAATACAAAAACATTGACCAAATGCTCAAAGGAAACAGACTCTATAGAT
>Ga0209611_10008181_pt1 | contig 16484 bp, 12 predicted proteins | sample S1TSphgellanicum_3_FD_187693 | JGI IMG/M metagenome (GOLD analysis project Ga0209611, IMG submission 187693) | Host-associated microbial communities from peat moss isolated from Minnesota, USA - S1T2_Fc - Sphagnum magellanicum MG (SPAdes) (version 2) | ecosystem: Host-associated > Plants > Peat...
CTATAGCACTTTAAATCGTTTTAAATGAATAAGAAATAAGAAAATTATGAGGTTTGAAAGTAGGAGGGGTCCAAAATAAATAAATAAATAAATATATTTTGTAACTTGGAAAGCTTATTTTTAAAAAAATTCTTCTTGTTAGTTTTTCATTGTTCCTTTTCTTTTGCACTTCAAAGATGATTATAGGGTATTTTAAATAATTATGATTACTTAATGAAATTTTGATTTTAATATGATTATCTATCTTAATTTAATAATTAGCTTAGGATGTTTATATATTTGTAGGTTAATTAATGTAGTTTACTTACATTAATATTTTAACATAAATAATAAAATTTAAATCTAATACCTATTAAATATACATATATATATAATTGATTATCATTGTAATTATAATAAAAATTTAATTAATAATTATGATTATTTATAATAAATTTAATTTAGCATAATTTAGCCTAACTTAATTTGGCCATATTTATTTTAACCTAGTTTAATTTAACTTAATTTAGTTCAACCATAATTAATATAGTCTAATTTAATTTAGCCTAACTTGATTTAGCCATAATTTGTTTGGCCTAACTTAATTTAACCATAGTTAATTTAACTTAATTTAATTTAACCATAATTATTTTAGCCTAATAAATTTAGCCATGGTTAATTTTATTCTAATTTAATTTAGTCACAATTATTTTAGCCTAACTTAATTTAACCATGATTAGTTTAGCCTAATTTAATTTATTTTAACCATAATTGGTTTAATTTTGCTTAATTTAACCATGGTTAATTTAACTTAATTTAAATTGGCCATAATTAGTTTAGCATGACTTAATTAACAATGGTTAGTTTAATTTTTTGTTTATTTAACCTAGGTCAGTTTAGGCTAACCTAAATTAACATGGGGTTAACCTTAGTACTAAAGGTATATAACACTATTATATACAACCTATGTAGATATATTAAATATAATAATTTAAGTATGTATAAGTTTAGGCCATTATTTTTATGACACATGGCCATGTTATACCCATTTAATTGCAAGTTAGTTGCACACACAACCATATGGCCCAAAAATTATACAATACCAAATTTGTAATTGCAAACATGTCCAGGATGATTACAAATGATAATCAGTTGCATGCCAATTGTATTGTGACTGGTTGCAAATGACAAGATTTATAATAGTGTTAGTACTTAATGAAACAAGGTTACTTTCAAGTGAAATACAATTTACTAAATCATTTCACTTGTTAATTAATTAATTGAACATCATATAAATTAATTAAATTTCAATTATTTACATTTTTGTAATATTTAATATTATTGATATTTTCATAATTTTTAACCTATATTGACACGTGTCACTACATATGTTAGGTTTAAAACCTAACCTAGGTACGTAGGCCATGTAATCAACTTAAATTAACACCTACTTTAAAAAACTACATAAGGAAATATTTAATCAACTTACCATTGTTCATCACAAACACACCATTTGTGATGTTTGATATGTTGATTTCTAAGATGAAAGCCAACACCTTTACCATCAAGCCACCACACTTATTGTGATGTTGTGTTACATTGCATTTTATTTATCAAATATATTTTTTAAACATTATAAAATTTGAAAATTCATATCTCATTGAAATTTTGTCCAAATAAAATAATTAAAGTTTTTTAAATAATGTATTTAATTATATTTATTTCCTTTTGAAAGTGTAAATTCATTTGAACAAATACTTTTTGAATATCATTATTCAATAACATTTCAATGACCATTATTTTGAAAAAAAATTAATAAATGGATAATTTTTTACTAATATAATAATATTACCTATGTTAGGTTACTTTTAGATATTTTAAGGTTAATTTTCATTGTTATAAATTACTTCACCCTACATTATTTATGGTTATTCTTAGTTTTTTTTGTTATTTTTAGTTATTTCACCTTAAGTTACTTTCGGTTATTTTAAGTGATTTTTGACTGTTTTGTGTTATTTTTGTCTATTGTAAGTTATTTTACTTTAGGTTATTTGCTAGTATTATAAATTATTTTATCTAGGACTCTTTTTCACTAAGTGAAGTTATTATTGATTATTTTTGGTTATTGAAAATTATTTCACCTTATGCCATTATTGGTTATTTTAAGTTATATTATCATAGGCTATTAATGATTATTCTATTTGTGATTGTTGTTGATTATTATATTAGTGGCTATTATTGGTTATTTTATGGGTGAATATTGGTGCCTATTTTATTGGTGTCAATTAATGTTTATTTTATTAATGACTATTGGTGGTTATTAATGGTTATTAGTGATTATTCTATTAATGATTATTGGTGATTATTCTGTTAATGGTTATTGGTGATTATTTTATTAATGGTTATTAATGATTATTTTGTTAATGGTTATTAATGATTATTCTATTAATGGCTATTGGATAAGTTATTTTATTAATGGCTATTGTTGGATATTTATATTATATTATCATAGGCTATTATTAGTTATTTTATTGTAGGTTATTTTTTTAAAATTCATAGGTTATTTTGGTTATTTTTGGTTATTTTACTTTAGGTCATTATATTATATTTTAAATTATTATAATTAGGATGAAATAACTTATAATAACTTTAAATATAACTTGAAATAACATATATTAATTTAAAATGAAATAATGTAAAGTATAGCATAAGGTTAGTTGAATAATTTAATATAAAACAATTTAATATAATATAATATAATAAATTAGTACTGATATTTTAAGGTAAAATAACATATAATAATTTAGGGTATAACAATTTATAATAGCCTATAATAACTTAAAGTATATGTTAAAATAATTAAAGTAACTTAAAATAATATAAGGTATATCATAAAATAACATGGGGTATTTAAAATAACATAAAAATAAACCTATATTGCCATAATAAATTATAATAGTGAAATATGTCAATTAGTAGTGAAACACAATGTTTACATAATAATATTATAGTGAAATAACTTTAACCAAGGTGAAATCATTAAAGTGCAATGAACCTATTTCACATTTGAGGTGCCATAATTAATTAAACTAGTGAATTACACCCCACTTTTGTAATAATGTTATATTTGCATTCGTCCATCACCAAGTTGCCCATTCATCTATTTTGTTAATTATTATTTTTTCATTTTGTTCCCCATGTTCTGATTTCCAACAAATGTTGGAGGGGGAGTAAGTGAGTGTCATTTCTTGGATATTCCCAAGGTTTTGTTATCATTTCACATATTCTATTTAATATGTTTGAGATTAATGTATATTTAATCATTGATTCCAATGTGTTTAGTGTGAAAATTGGTGGCAGTTTTCCTTTTGCCATTGTAAAGTAGAAGCTTGTTATATAGATCAGGTAAATTAATAAATATAGGGAAAAAAATGCAATTTGATTGTGCAAGTAGCAATAATGGTGTTAGATGCAAAAGTGAACAAAAATAAAAATAACTTGAAATAATGTAGGCAATGTGAAATGTCGTGGGTTGTTTCATATTGTCTTTGTTCCTAATGGGCACATGCCTCTTGGTGGTGAACAATTAATGTTCAAATTGGCACATACCTCTCTTGGTGGGTCTATGGGATTTAATTTTACATTTTGTATGGTTTAGATGTTGCAAAGCTTGAATATATTTCATTTAAAGGAAATATGAAATATGGCTTGAAAATGTGGCTTGAACATTTCATTTGTCAAATTGTTTTGAAAAAAACTAACATAAATTGTTTCAACCATGTTTCTTTTGTTTAATTTTTCACAAAAATAGCGTTTGTTACCAACATTCAAAATAAAATTCATCCATATTTTCATCCATCAAAATCATTCATCCATGGACACATGGCAAAATATTCTTCCACGTCAACAAATATTTTGTCATACATGTCAAATAATATTTTCCCAATATTTTGTTTGACATGGATAAAATCTTTTTTAACAAATTTGATCCTATTCATGTGCTCATGTTTGTTTACTCATGTTCATGCTCACAAGCTTGTGGATTAACATCCTTACAACAACAAGTGTCTCCTTTAATACTATGTCTATAGTTCAAAAAACTTTAGAAGCATGTGTGACAATGCCAATTAAGGTGACCTTTGCTCCTACCCAATCTTTGGTATAACTAATTGAACAAGTTTGGGAATAACATGTTCTTCCAATTCTTCTACCTAGGTACTAACAACTATAATAAGTACTTCCACAAATTCTATAGGCAAATGCAAAATACAATAAACAATAGCAAATTCAGCTCCTCCTTTTATTGACTTTGGTTCCTTTATGGTAGTGATAACAAGTTCATTCCAAAAAATTATAGTTGCAAATGTTGCCTCCAAATGTGAAAACTTACAAGAAACATTAATAGGTACCTCAATTAGTTTACCGTTAAATTGATCATATGTATAACTTTCAAACTATAATCGATTTACAACTAGTTCATTCAAGTAGGCTTCTTCATTCGCACGAACCAATTCAAATTTTGCTTAAATTTGTTCCTTTGTAATCTCCTATGTAGTCTACCACCATTCTTTTAATTTCAAGTTTTTGTCTACCAAAACTTGGTTCTACATCATGAAAAAAGTATTATCCAAAAGTAATTCTTTGAACTCCTTCAACCAATTATCCATGTAGGTGTTTGAGAAGTTTTACCAAGCGATTGGCAAAATGTTTCCAATTTGCCTTTCAATTTTTGAATTTGTACTCGAAGCTCATGGGTACAATTTTCTATGTTTATGTTGACCTTTGTCAACTATTATCGCTGCTCTAATTAGGTGTCTTTTAGCTCTACACGAGTTTTCTTCCATTGAAGATTAATAGTTTCCATTTTGCCATAATCCTTTATCAACCAATCATAGTTAGTTTGTAAGGCCTTGAGGTCGTTATAATTCTTAAAATGAACCTAGTTAAACTCATTGTACTCTTGTTGCAAAACTTCAGCCTTCTTGATTGCCTTTTCAACTTCAACACCTTTGGCAACCAAATGTTTATTCTTTATCTACATTTCAAGGAGCCAAACTTTCACAATAGCCAATTCCTTGTTTCTATCCTACAATGTTTGTTTGTGGCTAACCAGTTTTAAGTAACAAGCTGATAATTAGTTATTTATCTCCTCTAATAAGCTCTAAGCATAATTATGCCTAATTTTCAAATCTATTATCTGAAACCAAGTTTGGGCAATTAGGGTTGCTTGTTTAAAGAAAAGTGTAACCTATTTTAGGGTTTCATGTTGAACATAAAGTACCAATGTCTTAAGAAAAATGTAACCATGTTTAAACTAAACCGATTAAACAAGTTTAAATTAAAATGGTCGAATTAGTTCAATACTTATTGGTAACGGGTTGTTAACTTGTTTTGTAGGAGTAAAAGTTTCCTAAACAAGTGAAGGTTCTTGGTTTATTACTTGTTTAAAATAATGTTAATTATTATCTTCCATGACTTTATGATTTTTTGTCCTTTATTGATTCATCATTAAGTTATGTAATAACATCAACCTCCATATCTTTGTCTCCTCTCCCCATAATCATGATTTGCTAACAGGTGTGAGGTTTCTTCTAATTTGGTGGCAAACTAATTGGTTATAGACTCAACTAGGCCTTGGGTGTTGATAGTTCAATTTGTATTTTCAATTGATATGACCAACATATTGGCCTGAGTGATATGGTAATTAAGTGCATTGATCAACATTCATTAATAAAATGTTCCTTAGTGACAACCTTAGGAAAGGTTTTTCCAAATTGTTCATTAACAAACTTTTTTTTTTTTCCTCTTAAATTGGTTATGGTTTTAGAGAATCGACAAGTGTCTTTTTTTCTAAAATTGGGAACTAATGTCGTAAACAAACATCTATAACCGGTCCTAAATAATAGGTTGTTGCCTTCCTATTAGATGTTACTAACCCTATTATAATATGTTTTTGGTGTTTCGTCCATTGGGTCAACAAAATGGAACACCAATTAACATTTTTCCCTTTGTTTGCCAAATTGAGATCCAAGGCAATGCAGTTACTAAAGTGGGTTAACATTTCTCATTGGTAAATGATTTGCAAAATTGTTACAAACTTGGTGTGGTGTTCCTCCTTCATCTGGATTATACTCCATTGTTCTTTGTTGATGACTACATCTAGTTCAACAATGTTTCTAAAAGCAACTTGGCTTCTTTGACCAATGCATTCACTGCAATAATTGTTCCTTCAACACTTACACCAAATTATTAAACGATCACACTAGAAGAAATGTGAGGATATGCAACCATCCTATTTGCGACTACTTCTACAACTATTTACCAACTTCACCAAATTTGGGGAGGATTTGCAATTATATTACGATTAATGTGCAACTACTATCTTCTTCATCCTCCTATGTGAATGTTTATAGGATTATATTCATCCATGAATTTGAAGCCCCCATGGCCCATTAATTGCATGTGTAACCAAAATTTTATTGCAGATTAATGTACAATGTGTATTAACTATGGGCATGATAAACATACATATTTGGGATTGTCCAATTCAAAAATCTACTTATACTATAATAAGTTTACTTTCTAATCACCCGTAAGGTATTCATTATGAATATTCTCAACATATTTGTAAAGGTTTAATGTAAAGTTTTTATGAAAAATACATTAAAGGTATATTAAAGGTGTAAAAAAATGATTTAAGTTTAAATGTATTTGTATCAATAATTATGATTCAATTATTTAGTATTTATCAGTAATTGATAATTAATAATTAATACTTAATCATTAAAAAAAATTGAGATTAAATATTAATCAAATTAAAGAATATTAATATTAATAAAGTATTCATCTAAAAATAAATAAATAAAAATTATTGAAATTAAATATTAAATTATTTTAAATTAATTATGAATCATTGCACTATTAAAAATAAACACTAGTTAATAAACTAGATTTAAATATTATTTGTTGATATTTAATATTTAATTATTAATCAAATTTATTTTATTGATTAAATATTTTATTACATAATTCATAATTATTATTATTTAATTTTTAAATATTAAATAAATTTTCACTTAATATTAATTAATCAATAACAATTTAAAATTTAAAATTTAAATATTTTTATTAATAGTTTTAATTATTTATTGTTTAGTTACTCATTCATATTGAATCTTTCTTGATAAAATAAAATATTTCTTAATTGATTGATATTACATATTAAATAATTTATTATTATTTATTCATTAAGATTTAATATCATTTAATAAAGTATAATTAATTATGAATTGATCTATGTTACATACTAAATAAATAATAGTTATTAATTAGTTATTTAATCATTAAGATTAAATGTTACTTAATAAACTAAAAATAGTTATTAATCGATTGATATTTAAATATTAAATAAGTTATGGATATTAATTAAATAGGTTGTCATTAATTAAATATTAATTAATCAACTATCACTAGTTAATTAATCAAATAGTTTTTTATTAATGAATTTTTATAATGAACTAATTATTTATTTCATTTTAATATTTTATTTATTATTTATTAATAATTTATCATTAATATCAATTATTGACGGATGTTTACTATTGAATAAATAATAAATAATAATAATTTTCAATTAATACTTGATGCCATTATGACCTATTATTATTAACAAGTAGATAAGTAATAAATCAATAGGTAGTAAATAAATATTAAGTAAAATATAGGTTGTAGGTAGCTAGGAAGTTAATTAATTAGTGAATTATTTACTTATGGAGTTGACACAATTGTATGGGATAAAAAATTTAGTCACAACCTAGTTGCAAATTATTGCAACTAAGTTACAACTAGTTTTTTTTATCTCATATTGTTTAACTTCTCTTTCAAATGTGTCAATTATATAAGTAGATGCATTGTAAACATCAAATTACACAAGATTTGCCAAATGGGATGAGCTAATTAAAAAAGCTTACCCCTAATTTGGTTAAATCCAAAATAAAATAAAACAAAATTTAAAAATGTCCTAAGACTTACTTACCTATTCAAACCTACTTACCTACCTATCTTAAATTTCCTTACCTACCCACTTATTTTTATTTCAAATGTTTCAAAAATCATAAATGTTGCTACATGGCACAAAACTATTTGTCCACGTGTATGAATCAAAGACCTTATAAAAAATGGTTAATATTTTAAATGGTAATAAATTTGATTTATATAATATTTTTAAATATGTTATGTGGTAACATGACATTGGTCATTATAAATTGGTCACTAATTGCATGATAGTTACATATATTATACGGTCAACAAATGAAAAATACAATCAATTCATATACATATTTCATCCATTATTTATGTGATAACATCATTATTTGCAACTAATGTCTTATGCAACATGTCCAATACAACTACAAGTCATTTTACTTGCAAATATCATTTGCAATTAAAAATTAATTATAAACTATAATATAAAAATATATGCAAATTTCTTCTAGTGTTAATGTTTGGTCGATGGTGATCTTCATAATTCAGCAAAGAAGTACTTTTCAAATTCATCGATTTCAAATTTGTCAAAACATTCCCTTTTCTTTCTCTCTTTAATCAATGTTTCCTATCGCAACCTTAACATTGGGTTCGCAACTAAGTGCAAAGTCTAAAGGCCCATGACGGCGAAAGTGTGTTTAGGTGTGAAACACACTTTCACAAATGGGGGAGAGAGCAAGGGTTGAAGCCTAATGACTCCCAAGTGCATTTTCACTTTGGGAGTTACATTCGTGCAGGAGTTGTGAATGTTTAAAGCCTTGGTTGGAAAGGTAAACAAGCACCAAATTGGGCCGCAAGGATATCATTAGAAAGGTCTTGAAGCGTTAATGTTTAAAATGTTCTCACATTGTTCATTTAAACCTGATTTGCATGAGTTATGATCAAAATAAAGGGGGGAGTTAAATTGAGAATCTTACTCTCAACCATAAATCCCTTAAAAGTAGAAGTCAAATGAGGTCCTATTGGAGTGTGCTATACATTGTTGGAAAGATGTTTTCAAGGGCTATAAGATATTGCTCTCACACTTCAAGAAAATATTTGATTTGAAATAGATATGAGCATCCAAAATTTTGGGACAACAAGAGTCCCGATTTTGGGACTTCTACTTGGGAGTCTCGGGGGAAAAGTGACATTTGGGTGTGGTTCTCGCAGAGAGGCACATAGTATATTATAGGGAAGGGAGTGGTGCTTCCTCCCAAAGGTTGTGGGATGTGTGAAGCTTATGTTTGAGGTTGTCCCTATTAAGTCTGCTTCACCACTTCCACTAAACTTACATTAACCACTTTCTTTTCTTGGTTGTGTGGGTTGATCACATTTTGAACTCTCACTTGTGAATTCGCCCTAGTCCCATCTTGGAATACCAACACGCCCCCCTTACCCCCGAAGTGTTGCGAATTAGGGAACATGCCTCAACTTTCTTCTTCTTCTTCCATTGTTTCATTATAAGTTTGGGGGCACATCACTTCCACCTGACTACCCAGCCTCTTGTTGTTGTTTGTAATGGAATAGTGTCTATACCCATTTTTTCTCTATTGTTTCCCAAGCTTCAACCATCTTCCTTAACTCCTTTAGTTTTTCATCCTATGATTTCATTAGAATTGTCTTATCCTTGAACTCCTTATCCTCATCCTGCAATTTTTATATGAACACTTTGATCTTCTGCTCATTATTTGTCTTGTTATTCCTCCATATTTATATGTTTTGATTATACTCCTTCTAGAAGTCCCTCTCCTTATCCAATTCCACCTATAATAATACCTTTTCCTTCTCTTTAATGGCCAATCTATTTTTCAGAATGTTCACCTCCAAATTCAAATTCCCCATATTCAAATTCACAATTGTCATGGTTTGAAACAATTCAGTTACCTTATCCATTTGCATTACTTTTGTAGATAATTCGTCCATAGACTTTGGTGTACTTATTTGTGTCATAGGATTTTTGAATCCTTCTGCTAAAGATCCTAGCTTATGTACTAATATACTTCCCAGCCCAAATTCAAATGTCTATCCTTCTGAAAATCCTTTTCTATTAATTGGTACCTATAATTTTGGCGGTATGAACATTACGAAAGGAGGTTGTGTTTCCATCCTCATCATTTGTAGTCCATTAGCCTATAGACCTTGTGTTTGTTGTTGATGCTGCAAATGTTGTGGACTTCCATGGCTATCCATCCAATTTTCATAAATGTCCCCATCCATTGGTGGATGTTTCACAACCTCTAGAATCTTGGTATCATGTTCTTTTGACCCTTTACCTTTGTTCCTTCAGTTGTTTTTCTTACAAACATGACATATGTGGTGCCTCTACACTCTACCTACTCGCTTGTACTAGTGGTGGCACTGCAGATGGTGCCACTTTCCCCTTCATCATCTTGGTGGCCTATGCTTTTGTGCCTTCTTGTTCTTTTTAAACTCTTAATCCTAAGGTTCCACCTTCTTCAACTATGTTCTTCCTCTTAAGAACACTTTTTGAAAATTATGTTGTAGCTTTCCTTCTATTCTCCAATGCTACTTGCATCTCCTCTCTAATTCTCTTGACCTTAACTTGTGGGTTCTATGGATTCTCCTCTTAACGAACAAATAAATATTTTAAACTCTTTGTTAGTATTAGGGCTAATTGATAGGTGTCCTTCTTGTGCCCCTTATCCTCTTTGACATACTTATACCACTAATCTAACTTTCACTTGACATGTTGTAAATTAAAATTGAATTTACATAGAAATTATTAATTATGCATGTATTGAACATACACATTATTAAATTGACTTATATTTCAATTTTTTTTTTAAATTTTCAATTTAAAGCGTAATATTTATATGCACAAAAACATTCATCATACATGTTATCATTCATGGATTCAAAAAACATTTACGTGTACCTTAATAATTAATGAAATTTTATTGTAGTTTAAAATATATATTAAAACATCAATGTATAAAAATGAATAAACATTAAACTTCCACAAAATTATGAATTATGTATCATTGCTTGATTTGTTGTAAATTAACATTTGATTACAAAGAAATAATAAATTACATATATTGAACTTACAATTTTTACAAATTCATATTTCAAAATTTCTTTAAATTTTATTTTGAAATTAAATTTTAATATTTTGATGCACAAAAGATATTTGCATCATACATAAGCATTCATTTGCACAAATAGAATTTACATGTAGTTTAATAAACTTTTATTACAATTTATAGCGAATATTAGATATCACGTCTATAAAGATTAATAAACATTAGAGTTCCACAAAAAATATTAATTCTATATCATTATTTGATATGTTGTAAACAAAGATCCAGTTTACATATAAATAATAATTAGGTGTATTGAACATGCACATTATTACAAATTTATATTTCAAAATTTCCTTAAATTTCTTTCAACCATATTTTATTATTTGTGTGCACAAAAAATATTTGCATCATACATAACCATTCATTTTATACAAAGATAATTTACACATAATTTAATATATTAATGAAGGTAGATAATTTTTTTTGTTTTATTCTATCATGTTGAAATTTCCCAAACCAAATTACTTCATATAATGCTATTGATGTCTTTGAAAACCTAATAATGAATAAGGGTGCACTAACTTGGGTTGAATTTTTTTGGAGTTACAATGCAAAGGTTATTGATTATTGAACCATTTTATTAATAAACAATAATAAAATCACAAATAGAAATTTTACTCGAATCCAAAGGTGTACTTGGTGTTATTGGAAAATAATCATTGAATTAGATTTAGTGAAATTTATTTCAGAATTTTCATACTTAAAATGTGAAAGATATTGAGTTTTGAATGAATTTTGTTGAAAATTCAAACAAATTCAACAAATTGGGTTTAGAAGGGAAAACGAGTTGAGTGTGTTCACACTTAGGACCGACAACACATGTTACCTTATTTATCCATGGAGGAAGGTAAATTTTTTTGTTTTGTCATAATGATATTTCCCAAACCATGGTATATTAGGTTATTCTATGGAACTTATCATCAAAAAGTTTTCAATGAATAGGGGTGAAACGACTTGGTTTAAAATGTTTGAAGTTACAATGTGGAATTTATTGATTATTGAACCATTTTTTCATTGAATTTGTAATGATTCACATAGAAATAATGAATTACATGTGTATTGAACATAAACATTAGTACTAACATATTTTTTATATTTTTTAAAACTTTATTTTGAAATTAAAGTTTAATATTTATATGCACAAAAAAAACCATTCATTTATACAAATAAAATTTACATTTAATTTAATGTTATCATAATTTTAATAAATATTAAATAATTATATGTATAAAATTAAAGTTACCTATTAGTTGTTTAACCTAGTTGAAAGAGATAGTTGCAAACAAGACTGTATTTTATTCTCTAGTAGATTTTATCATCCAAAATAGTTGAACATTAGTCAATGTCTTGACTGTTTGGCAACTTAAAAACCTTAAATGCCACGAATATTTCAAAAATGACCCCTTAATTGAAACATGCTTCACATTGTTTATTAAGATAGTTGGAAGTTCAACTTAGAGACATTATCAATGTCGAGAATATTCGGCACATGACCATGTAATTGAAAAATGTTTTCAACTATATACCAATATAGCAAATGAATAAACTTAATTGGTAATTGCCATAATTTTATTTTAAAATTAAAAAATAATAATTGAAACATAGTTGCGAATGTCATGTAGTTGAAAACTTTTGGTTAAAAAAAGGGGGTTTTCTACTAGTGTACACCAATCATACATAATATCTTTGAAGGTAAAACTAAACAAATTAACAATCTATGCATCTTTTGTTTCACCATTTGCTTTAATGGTTGCCTTAAAAACTTTTGACATGAACATCTAGGTCAGAATCCTTCACATACTCAAGATAATTAAATCGCCAATGATTAGGGATCCATACAACAAAAGGTGTCCTTGTATGCTAAGTGATTTCATTAGATTTTGAGTGAATTCACTAGTCTAGTGAACACTAATGAATTGCGTCCACATTTTGTAATAGTGCATGTTTGGTGGTAATGGTGGTGATCTGCATGGATTCATCGTTGGTAATCCAAAATATATTGAAGGTCCTAGAGGTCCTAGAGGTTTTGGGGGGTCTAAGCTTCCTCCTCTTGGATCTAATGCCTATCTAGCAAAAATTGTGTCCACCTTTTTGGGCATCTTTGTATGCACATTGACGAGTTATGTTCCCCTTGGAGTCTAGGGCCTCAACCTCATACCAACAACAATATGGGCTAGTGCTAGTATAAATGGAGTTTCAGTAATTATAACCATAGACTAAGGCATTGCCACATAATATAATGGTACAGATCTTACTAGTTCCATTCTGAAATTGGAAGTTCTTGCATAAGTAACTCCAACATTTTTTTGATGTAACAAATTTGGTACATGAGCTATATAAATTGGTACTACATCTACCACAATTTGAACTCTCATTTCCACTCTATTATTTTTCCAAATCTATTTTCTAAGTCTATCTATAATTATGACCTTTCATGGTACAAATCTTTTGGATCAACATGTCCATGATTTTTTTACTCTTGCAAATTTTGGATTTAGATTTTGTAAATGTTCAATAATTCTTTGCTTCATATTATCTTCAATAAATGGACATTCATTGATCTCATGTCCAATCTGATGGCAATATGTGCAACGTGGAGGGTTAGGTCTTGGAACTTTATTCACATTATGTTCCTGTGCTCCAATCCCTTAGGATTTTTCTACCAATGTTTCCATTCTGTTGATAATGTTTGGGTTCATTATACCTTACTCTAACAGCCACAAGTACACATTCTGTTATCGTTAGTTCTGCTATTGGTATGACTATAGTTTCTTGTTTAGTTATAAGTACCAACTTAACTCCTCTGGACATCCTAATGCCCTAAATTGTGGCTTCTTGCTCAACCACATAATGAATTTGAGGTTCAAAATTTTGAGCTTTTGCTTCAAGCCTTTCATCTCATGTTCTTATAAATAATAAGGAGGTGAAACATATTTGTACCTTAGTACTACTTCCTCCCTTTCTAATTTGTTGAATTTTTGTTTTTCTTCATAAATTAAAACATCAAAATTATGTTGTTGCATTAAAATTGGTGATTTTAACGCAACTCTCTGTTGAGGTTCAAAATCCCGATTCCTTTGTCTAAATTCATCATGTGAATCTGCATTTTTAATTTAACATTATTTTTTCTTAGACTTTTGTTCCAAACTACTAATGCACCTTTGTGCTTCACTAGTTAGCACTTCACGAGGAATTATTGGTCCTACTTGAGGTGTTTTGTGGCCTACATGTGTTTCTTCTATCCATGGATATTTATATTTGGATTAAAAAACTTTTTTAAGTGTTACAAATTGCTGATCTATATGATATGCATTCAAATTACTATTGATGGCAACACCATTTTCCACTTGTTCATGTACTATAACCCCATTTAATTATCTCGTCAAACTTTTAATTACAATTATATTTTCCATCTTTCCACATTCTAATTCAAATTTGAACAAATTGTCGCATTAGAACAAAATCATCGCAATTAACTATTTTGCTTAGATATGCTTCCTAAACAAAAACTAACGATCAAAATTTGAAAAAAAAATTTTAAAAATGAAATTGAAATTCACTATTAATTTTTAGAAACAAAAATTCCATAACAAAACATAAACAACATTTTGAATTTCAATATGAATTCAAGCCCTGGGATGGTCACGGTAAATACAAAATCTTTATCCTATATTTCAATCTAAATATGGATTAAAACATATCATGAAACTAATATGAATAAAATTTGTTCATTCAAATCTACTCATATCTAGATTCAGAACTTTAATCAAATTATGAAAGTATGAGAAAGACATCAAAACAACTGATTTGGTTATGAAATTGAAACTTTTTGAAAAAAACAAAATACTTTTGTTTCATATTCCTACAAAACTCCATGTTTCATCATAATCCTACAATACCCCTCTTCTTCCAAACATAATCATCTTAAAACAGTCCTATGATCAATTCAAATTCAAATGGTGATAAATATTATATAAAATAGCTAGTAATTCTTAAAACAAGAACTAGGTAAATAAATATATATTAACTAACTATTATAATAAGTAATTACTCCCTTAATAAATACATACCTACATCTCTACCGAAAATTTTCCACAAGGTTATTCCATAGAACAATGAAAGAATTAGTGTTGAAGGCTTTTCCCTTTACCATCATTGATGGACAAATGTATAAAAAATTCTTGTGTTTATTATGAAAAGAAATTAATACATAATGTTAGGTGAAAGAGTTATTTGTAATTTAAAAGGAAAAAATAAGCAAAGCATTATAATTTAACCAAAAAAATTATGTCTATTACATAACCAATGTACTAGTAAAAGACTAACCAAAATGTTGAAAAGTGCCTATCAAAATGACAAGTTAGCATGACAAACTGGGAATCTTAACAAACTAACAATTTGGACAAACTGGCAAGACCTATAAATAGTTTCACAATTTTGGCATTTTCAAAGGTCAACTCAACTCTGATTGAGGTGTTTGATATGGCATTGGAAAGCTCTTTCCAAGGGCTATAAAATGAAGCCTTGAAACATTCAATTTCAATTTTTTTTGGGGAAGTAACTTTTTTGACCTCTAAATAGTTGAATTCCAAGGGATAATTGACACATGACAATTAATTATAACCGTTTAATTGAATTTAGAGATGGCGAAGATTGAAAAGAGGATTGTAGGATAAGAAAGAGGACAAAAGGAGGAACCAAGGGGTCATTAAAAAGGATGTTTTAGGAAATACATTACTTGTTCAGACTTTTATTATATGTTGTGAATTAATTTTGGGAGGAAATATATTAATTATGTTTTTTTAATTTGGAGCAAATCGTTTAAGGGCAACATTGAAGAGTGGATTTGACAATTGTTTGGAATGTATTTTTCTTTATTCTTAATTAGAAATTAAGATGTAGAATTGAAATGAGACATATGGAAAAATAGGATGTTGTTCCAATTAATGGGTTTACATGGTATTTCCATTAAAATGAGAGAACAAGGACCCAAAACAATACTTGAATCAATGAAATTATATTAGAAATGAGAAATTCAAAATATGTAAAAAAATATTGCTAACAACGTCAATGTTTGCATGATGACAAGATTTTGATAATCCTACGAGAAATGCATTAAGGAATTGGTGGTGGACATTTTTCAATGGACATGACAACTCAAAAGGTGGTGGATGCTAAGTACTTGTGGCCAACTTTACATAGGGATGCATAGTAGCACAACCAATCCTACGATGCTTGTCAACAAACCACACTACTAGGAAAGTGTGGTGTAGTTCACTAGGCTATTTCACTGTGCAACCATAAAAGTGAATTAAGTTCACTATAATTTCACTACCCTTACCTTCATTGGTGAAAATGGTTCACTATACGGTGTAA
>Ga0209611_10008184_pt1 | contig 16477 bp, 15 predicted proteins | sample S1TSphgellanicum_3_FD_187693 | JGI IMG/M metagenome (GOLD analysis project Ga0209611, IMG submission 187693) | Host-associated microbial communities from peat moss isolated from Minnesota, USA - S1T2_Fc - Sphagnum magellanicum MG (SPAdes) (version 2) | ecosystem: Host-associated > Plants > Peat...
TGATTCGAGTACAAAAAATCGAGTGATTACACGAGATAGTTAAGTTTAAATTACTACATATATACTGATTTAAGAACATAAGATAATTTCTTCTTATTATTTTATGTAACTTTTTCACGTTGCACCCCTCGGCAACTAACAGTACCTCAGCCAATACTGTCACTGGTTCCTATATCAGCGATAATATTAGTAATAGTAATCTGGCAGGACAGGATTGGTTCACAGATTTAACAGCGACTATTAGTGATCCAAATGCGGCAAATGACCCCAACTTCGCCATTAGACTGGTGAATGCTTCAACGGGTACCGATGATGTTAGCACCCAAGGAGCTGCCTTGGATAACACTTCAGGTAACTGGCGATTTGATAACGTGGTCATCAGCGGTACTGCTCAAACTGCTCAACCTGTTCCCTTTGAATTTTCACCAGAAGACGGCTTTATTTTAGGAGTACCTCTTTTCCTAGGATTAAGACAATTCAAGAAAAGAAAACTCAGCAAAAAGTAAGTAACAAATTATTCAAACGAATAACCTCTAGAAAAATTCTAGGGGTTTAATCTAAATTATGGGTGAAATTCTTAAAAGGTAACTCTAGAGCAAATTATAAAATTTTAAGTATTTATACTTAAAAACCGAGTCTAACTCTAATTACTTCATCGGGAAAATTCTTTCTCCAGTATTGTGTTCAAATACGAATAAGTGATTTAGATCTAATTTCAGAGATAGGCGATCGCCTGGACGCAATCTGACATATCCACCCACTTGGATATTGAGTAAATCCGATAAACCGGGTAAAGTGGAACGGATCAAAGTTTCTCTACCTAAAGGTTCTATTACTTTCACCTCGGCCACTAAAGCCGTTTTTTCTTCCCCTTGCTCCTCTGGTGTATACAAATCAATATGCTCAGGTCTAATTCCCAAATTGACCACTTGACCAATAGATAAATTTAATTTCTCCTGTAATTCAGCCCTCACTGTCAATAGCTGTCCGCTAATATCAAAACTATCCCCTTGATAAACAGCCGGGAGAATATTCATCGGCGGATTACCCAAAAACGTCGCTACCATTTCATTATTGGGTTTGGCGTATATACTTTGAGGATCGCCAATTTGTTGAATCCTACCCCTATTCAATACCACAATTTTGTCAGCCAGTGTCATCGCTTCCACTTGGTCATGGGTCACATAAATAGTTGTAATCCCCAGATTTTGATGTAACTGCTTTAATTCAGTTCGCGTATCATCCCGCAATTGAGCATCTAAATTAGATAAAGGCTCATCCAATAAAAAAAGTTGTGGTTTGCGGGCGATCGCTCTACCCAATGCTACCCGTTGTTGTTGTCCTCCAGAAAGTTGTTGTGGCTTGCGATCGAGCAAAGATTCCAAAGCTAGCATTTGCGCTACTGTAATTACGCGTTCTTTAATTACTTGGGGATTAACTTGACGCATTTTCAAGCCAAAAGCGATATTTTGCGCCACAGTCATATGAGGATAAAGAGCATAGTTTTGGAATACCATCGCCACATCACGCGCCCTAGCGGGGAGATCATTAACCAAGTAATCTCCTATAAACAAATTACCGGAAGTAGCATTTTCCAAACCAGCTATAATGCGTAAAATAGTAGATTTTCCACAACCTGAAGGACCGACCAACACCCAAAATTCCCCATCAGGAATCGTGAATGAAATATCCTCAATAGCTGTAGTTTGATTAAATCTACGCTTAATCTCTTCTAGACGTACACTTGCCATGATGAAAGAATGAAATTAATCTATAGTATAGAGAAAAATTCCCCTCCCCTGCTCCTCTCTACGGTGTACACACAAGGAAATGTAGGTTAGGTTGAGCAACAGCGAAGACGCGAAGCGGCTTCAAGGGAGAGTAACCCAACACAATCATTGATAATGTTGGGTTTCGTTCTTCAACCCAACCTACTTATTCCAAGCAGGATGAGATAGTAGCGAAGCAATAACTCTCACGCCACGTAGTTGATTAGATAATGGCAAATGACCTCTAGGAGCGCTCAAGTCCCATGTAAATTCATGAGGATAGCGCGTCCACTTATTCCCATTTTTCCAACCAATTTTTGACCAGAGACTAACCCAGTTTTTACCTACTCCTAACCAAATTTCTCGCTGGACAGAAAAGCCAAACTTTCCCTCTGAATGGACAATCCACAGTTGATCAATAGTTTGTAAATCTTGAAGGGGGAAATTATCTACTTCTGTAAAATATAACCATTTTCTTTGTACGGCTTGTAGTCCAGCTAATTCACACATTTTCTCTATAGTCAAGCGATCAGCTGCTTGGAAATCTTGTGCTGCGAGCAATTGTTGTAAAAAAGCGTAATTTATCCCACAATCTGATTTTAGAGGTACAATTCCTTCAGGAAAATTATTTTGTAGGAATTCTCTGGCTGTAGGTAAATCAGAATTATAGAGTATCTGGTAAATTTTACCATCAATCCAATTAGACGGGGAATTTCCTCGGTGCAGGAGAAATTCTTGTAATACATCAAATCCCTCATTACCCAAATCAGCTAACTGCAGGATGACTTGTTGTTGAACCTTTTGTGACCCAGCGATTAAGGATTGACGAAGGGAATCAATGTTACTAATAGTACCTGATGCAGTCATTGGGTCTATCATGCCTTTACTCGTATTAGCGTGAATGTGAGTCAGAGGTACACTATCTGTTGGACAAAGAAAAATAACCACAGATAGCCAAAAGTAGTTTACTATTTCTAATCTTACAGAATAGCGACTATTTCAATAGAGCATTTGCTGACCTCTGCTCAACAAACATTTTCCACCAAGTGGAGATGGAAAACTTCCACCTCTGGTTTGAGCGGTAATTTTAACCTATCTGGAGTGTACGACACATGTACGACAAGATTAACCCACCGACAACAGGAGCTAAAATCACTTACAAAGATGGTGAGCCAGTTGTACCTGATAATCCAATTATTCCTTTTATTCGTGGAGATGGAACAGGTATAGATATCTGGCCTGCTACACAAAAGGTATTAGATGCAGCAGTAGCGAAAGCTTACAAAAACACCAGAAAAATTAGCTGGTTGAAAGTTTATGCTGGTGATGAAGCTTGTGATCTATATGGGACATATCAATATTTACCCCAAGATACTCTCACCGCAATTCAAGAATATGGGATAGCCATTAAAGGTCCTCTTACTACTCCTATTGGTGGCGGATTTCGCTCCTTAAACGTGGCGTTGCGACAAATTTTTGATTTGTATGCTTGTGTGCGTCCTTGTCGTTACTATGCGGGTACTCCTTCCCCTCATAAAAACCCGGAAAAATTAGACGTAATTGTTTATCGGGAAAATACCGAGGATATTTATTTAGGAATTGAGTGGCGAGAAGGAAGTGAAATCGGACAACGCCTGATCTCTCTACTCAACAATGAACTAATTCCCGCAACTCCAGAACATGGAAAAAAACGGATTCCTCTAGATTCAGGAATCGGAATTAAGCCAATCAGTAAAACTGGTTCTCAACGGTTAGTTCGACGCGCCATTAAGCACGCTTTATTATTACCAAAGGCGAAACAACAGGTAACTCTGGTGCATAAAGGTAATATTATGAAGTACACAGAAGGCGCTTTCCGTGATTGGGGTTATGAATTAGCCACAACAGAGTTTCGTCAGGAAACTGTGACTGAACGAGAATCTTGGATTTTGAGTAATCGAGAAAAGAACCCAAATATCACTTTGGCGGAAAATGCTCGTCAGATTGATCCTGGGTTTGATTCTCTGACTCCAGAAAAACAAGCTCAAATTCTGGAAGAAGTGAAAACGGTTTTGGATAGTATTTGGTCAAGTCATGGTCAGGGGAAGTGGAAAGATAAAGTTATGGTAAATGACCGGATTGCTGATAGCATCTTTCAACAAATCCAAACTAGACCTGATGAATACTCGATTCTGGCGACAATGAATTTGAATGGAGATTATTTGTCCGATGCTGCTGCGGCGATCGTCGGTGGTTTAGGTATGGGTCCGGGTGCTAATATTGGCGATACTTGCGCTATTTTTGAAGCTACTCATGGGACAGCACCAAAACACGCTGGTTTGGACAAGATTAATCCCGGTTCGGTGATTCTCTCTGGTGTGATGATGCTGGAATATATGGGTTGGCTGGAAGCTGCGGATTTGATTAAGCAAGGTCTGGGTCAGGCGATCGCTAATGGTCAAGTTACCTACGATCTCGCCAGACTGATGGAACCACCTGTAGAACCATTAAAATGTTCTGAATTTGCTCACGCGATTATTCAGCATTTCGATTCTTAAGTAATATGGAGATGAATGATGGGTAATAGCTAACACCCTAAATGTATGTACAGAATGGCATAATGAGGAATTGAGGAATGAGAAAGCAAATTTCCCATTCCTCATTTAACCTTACCTCTTTCTTGGAAGATGAATATTGATCGTCGCCATTTCTTAGTTTTACTTGGTGGTAGCGCTGGCGCTTTTGCGTGGAATTTTGCAGCTAAATCCGACGTAATATCAGATAATACAACTAGTGCAATTCAGGTACCACCTTTACCCTATGCTTACAACGCGTTAGAACCTTACATTGACGAAAAAACAATGCGTTTCCATCATGATAAGCACCATCCAGCTTACGTGAAGAATTTAAATGCAGCGTTAAATAAGCATCCAGAGTTGCAAGGGAAATCCGTTGAATCTCTATTACAACAACTTGATCAAATACCTGATGATATTCGGACTACAGTGCGGAATAATGGTGGTGGACATGTGAACCACTCCATGTTCTGGAAAATTATGAAACCCCATGGTGGTGGAGAGCCTACAGGAGAAATCGCTGCTGCTATTAAAGACAATTTTGGCTCTTTTGCAGATTTGCAAGAAAAATTTAACACTGCTGGTGCTGGTCGTTTTGGTAGTGGTTGGGTTTGGGTAGTCCGGAATTCTGATGGAAAACTGGAAGTTACCACAACTGCTAATCAAGATAGTCCCTTAAGCAATGGTCAATATCCTATTTTGGGAAATGATGTTTGGGAACATGCTTATTACCTGAACTATCAGAATCGTCGTCCTGATTATCTGAAAGCTTGGTGGAATGTGGTTAATTGGGATGAGATTAATCGCCGGTTCGCTGATGCTCAGAAGGTTTAGAGTGGGGTAAATTGTTAAAAACGCACCAGTAGGGGCGTAAGGCCTTGCGCCCCTACGACATTAATGGCTGTGGTATCTGTGGTATTAGGCGTGATCGGGGAGCAATGATAGTACTTGATACACCGAACATGGCTGCTGCATCAGACATGGAAATTTCAATCAAGCTTGGATCACCAAGTTCAATCATGTCAACAGGTTTTTCAGGTTCTTTTCCTAAGGCTTTTAGCACCTGTTCACCCACAGCGCGTGCTAAAAATGGTGGTACACTATTACCTATTTGACGGAATCCGTGCCATTTAGTAGCATGAAAGCGAAACCAGTCAGGATAAGAATGTAATCGCGCCGCCTCTCGAACAGTTATTACTCGTGGGATAGTTGGATGGATGGGGCGTGGTGATGTAAAAGCACCGCGATCGCTTGCTGTTCCTGCTCGCAAAGTGTTGCATATACCATCATTAGCCAGTTTCTTAAACCGACTGATTGGCTCTATATCACCAGGTCGAGTTTCAGCAAACCGTTGGCGCGATCGAGGGGTATGATTAGTTAAAAGTGAGGAAGTCAACAACTTAGGGTAATATTGACGACGATATCCAAAGTCCTGTGGATCATCTTTGATACCGTGGAGGATTGCAGCATATGAGGATGGTTGACCAAATTCTACCTCTGTCCAGTCCCGTTCCCACAGTTCAGGGAAATCTTCTGCGTTGGGAATGTCGGCGATCGCTTCGCCAACAGTTGTATGCTTTGTAGGTTGCGGATATATCGGTAATGGTAATCCAGACCGCCCACCCATTAAAAACAACCTACGGCGAGCTTGTGGAACTCCATAATCCGCAGCATTCAGAACTTGATAATTTATTATAACATCATAACCGCTTTCAGAAAATACTTCTATAATCTCTTGGAGAAAGCGCCGGTGATTTCCTATTGTCAATCCTTTGACGTTTTCAAAAACAAAATATTTTGGCTTTAATTCTATGACTAAGCGCACATAATGATATACAAGTTGATTTCGGGAATCATCAAGGGAGCGCTTCCCCATTAAAGAAAAACCTTGACAGGGTGGACCGCCAATTACAACATCAATATCAGTTTGACCAATTGTAGCACGATATCGCAGTTCGTCACCAGTCAAGTCAACTACACTTTTACAAATGGTTACACAATTAGGAAAGTTAAATTTGTGGATTGCGCAGTGGATCGGGTCAATATCCACTGAAGCTATAATATCGAAACCCGCTTGCTCAAATCCCAGGCTAAGTCCCCCCGCACCCGCAAATAGATCAATCCCGATAGGTCTTGTCATGTAATGATCCTTTCGTCAGGAAATAGTTTCCGAAAATATTATGTGAAAAAGCGATCACTTCCTTAAGCGTAGTTCTAGAGCGGTGTTTTTGACAAACTCTTTTTATCGATCAAAAAAAAGTTGTGATTACTGGTAGCTATTCATGCGATGATTGAAGCATATTCTCGGTGATCGGAAATCTCTACAGTCAAACACCATTTGCTCAACCTTGCTATGAATAATTCCAAACTTCATCTCGACCAATATAAGCAGCAATTAGCAGACGATTATAGCCAAAGAGGTCAAACATATGACCAAAGTAATTGGCATAAAAAAATTGCTTATCGGTTAGTTGAATACGCACAACTGCAGCCTGGACAGAAGGTTTTAGATATTGCTACTGGGACTGGGATAGTAGCAATTGAAGCTGCAAATCTTGTGGGAAGCACAGGAAGAGTGATTGGGGTAGATATTGCTGTTGGGATGTTAGATCAAGCTAAAATGAAAGCCCAGGAGTTAGATTTGAGGAATGTGGAATTTCTCTTAGAAGATGCTGAAGTGCTGAATTTTCCGAATGATAGTTTTGATATAATCTTCTGTGCTTCTGCGTTAATTTGGCTGGTGGATATTCCATCCGCTTTGCGTCTTTGGTACAAATTCCTCAAACCTGGGGGCTCAATCGGTTTTCATGCATTTGCTCATACTGCTTTCATTGGTGGAGTAGTGGCGCGTCATGTTTTGAAAAAGCATGGTGTCTCTCTAGAATTCAATCAACGTACAGGTACTGTAGAGAAATGCTATGAATTATTGGCTAGTGCGGGTTTTGAGGCGATCGCCATTCGACTAGAGCAAGATGGTAGTTATATTAGTTTAGCACAAGCTGAAAAAATGTGGTCTGTCAACTCCCGGTTAACTCCCGGACAATTTCCCCATCCCCTCTCTCATTTTTCACCGGAACAGTTAGCCCAAATCCAAGGGGATTACATCACTGAATTAGCCAGATTAGAGACTGCGCAGGGTATTTGGAACGATATCACCATTTTTTACTGCTTTGCTCGTAAGCCCCTGTCAAAATAAGGTAATTCCTAATTTTAACTCAAACAGCGAATTGCTTCTAACAACCCTCTAGCTTTATTTAAAGTTTCTTCATATTCCTTTTCTGGTTCTGAATCAGCGACTAAACCCGCACCTGCTTGGACTATAACTGTATTATTGGATAAGACTATTGTGCGAATGGCTATAGCAGTATTTAGTTGACCTTCAAAATCGTAATAGCCATAAACTCCAGAATAAACACCACGACGACAAGGCTCTAATTCATGAATAATTTCCATGGCTCTAATCTTAGGTGCGCCACTGACCGTTCCTGCTGGAAAGCAAGCTTTGAGCAAATCCCATGCTGTTTTCCCAGAAGCCAGTTTACCAATGACGTTACTCACAATATGCATTACATGAGAATAGCGCTCAATCACCATTAATTCATCCACCTTGACACTACCAATTGAGCAAACACGACCTAAATCGTTGCGACCTAGATCGACTAACATGATGTGTTCTGCTAATTCTTTGGGGTCTTGGAGTAGATCTGTTGCTAAGGAAATATCCTCAAGGTCTGTCTTTCCTCTAGGTCTGGTTCCAGCGATGGGACGGACTGTAGTGATGACTTCACCTGAACCATCTTGTTCTGCTTTTACCATCACTTCTGGACTGGAACCGATGATTTGCCAATCTCGGAAGTTGAAGAAGCACATGTATGGTGATGGATTAATTTGGCGTAAGGAGCGATAAAGTGCAAAAGGGTCGCCTGTGTATTTTGTGCTTAAACGTTGGGAAATGACAACTTGAAAAATATCTCCGGCTTTAATGTACTCCTTAGCTTTTTCTACACTGGCGCAAAAATCAGCGCGGGTGAAGTTGCTGGTATATTCAACTGTTTCAGTTTTTGGTTTGGTTTTAGGAGATGTCCAAACTAATTTGGTGTTTTCTGGTGATAGGGGTTTAGATAACTGATCTACCATTTGCGCAACGCGATCGCTTGCTTTGGTGTACGCTATCTCTAATGCTTTCACATCCTTTATATCTACATCTCGCAAATCAGCATAGGCGATCGCCCAAATTTTCCGTTGTACCTGGTCAAAAACAAATAAATGGTCTACCTGCATCCATAACCCATCAGGAATATTTCCTGCGTCAGGTGGATAAATCGGTACACGAGGTTCAATCCAATTAATCAGTTCATATCCCCAGAACCCAAACAATCCACCAATTCCTCTCGGTAGTTGGGGTAATTTGACAGGATGATAGGATGCGAGACATGTGGCTAAAGCCGTAAAAGGGTCTCCAGTGAAAACTTTCTCCTCACCATCACGATATTTTTGGACAGTGTGATTTCCTGAAGCTGACAAAATCCATTGTGGGTCGCTACCTACCAAACTATAACGTCCCAGCTTTTCCCCACCTTCCACTGATTCTAACAAAAAGCTGTATGGTTGATCTGCACATACCTTGTACCAAGTGGATACAGGCGTATCTAAATCCGCCACCCATTCCTCATATATGGGGATGAAGTTACCTTGTAAAGCCAACTTTTGGAATTGTGCAAAATCAGGAGAAATCATAAAAAATGTATTTAAGAGGGAATGGGGAACAAGGAACAGGGAACACTTAAATCTCCATAATTGAAATTAAGGGATTTACATGGGGAACACCGGAACAGTTAATTTTTGAATAAGATGACCTATTCTTCCCCTGTTCCCCGTTCCCTGTTCCCTGTTCCCTTAAATCAAGGATTAAGCGTCGTGAGTTGCTTTACCGCTAAATTTAAGTTGTGCAGGATTGGGATTTTGACCAATTCTGCGGGGTACATATCTAACTGTTGTACGTCCCGGATTAACTTTTTCAGGAAATACGCCATCAGCAGGATGAATCAAAGTTGTTTCACCGCTAGGAAGAATCCGATAAATTTTGTAATCGGTAATTTTGAATTTCCGCAGTTGTCCACCCAAAGCAATACCATACTCTTTACGAGCAAGATATAACAAGTTTTCGCCTGCTAACATTGTAGCTGCGCCACCAGTAGGGATTTCAAATACTTGTTCCTTGGGGCTTGTCCAAGTAATAGCGTATTTTTCTTCAACTACTGCTTTTGTCAGTAAACCGCCAGTACCACCACCGAAACGTGGAGTTTGTCCAGTTAATGTTGTCATAAACTGTCTCTCTAATGTTTTTAGGGCATACTAACACTGTAAACCAACTAATATTACGTTAGCGTTATAGACTGTAATAGTTTTTAGGATTTTACTCAGGAAGGCAGGAGGACGAAGGTAGGAGGCAGGAGGTAAATCCAAGATTTGAACTTTTAAATCAGCACCAAATAAGTAAAAACTCTTTCCTTCTGCCTCCTGCCTTCTTCCCTCTGCCTCTCTTTAGTCAGGATTTTAGGTTGCGAGTTGATAATTTATCATTTTTTTGACCAGCAATGGGGATAGTGAAGTGGAACTGACTACCTTGGTCTTTCCCGCCAGACTCCGCCCAAATTTCTCCGTCCCACCCATTGACAATTTGGCGACAAATTGATAGTCCCAAACCAGTCCCACTTGTAGTCCGCCGCAATGCTCCTTCTTCTTGATAAAATCGGTCGAAAATAATTTCTAATCGATCTGGCTCTATACCTCTACCAGTGTCGGCTATTGTTACCTCAACCATCTGCTGGGAATTGCGGTCGGCTTTAATTATGATCTCTCCTTGGGTAGATGTAAATTTGCAAGCATTGTCTAATAATTTGGCTAACACTTCCACTAGCCAGTCACCATCGGCTTTGATTAAAGGCAAAGTTGGGGAAATCTGGGTTTTGATCACTTTCGGCTTTTCGGCGGAAGAACGCGATCGCAGACGGCTAAGTGCTAAATCTACACATTCATCTAAATTGAGCGATTCGGGATGCCATTCTACTCGCCCACTTTCTAAGTTGGAAAGAGTCAGAAAATCTTGTACCAGTTTGCGCATCCGCTCGGAGTCAGAAAGAGCGGTATTGAGCATCACCTGTTGTAAATCCTCAGGCATATCTGGCTCATTCGCTAGGCTTTCTAGACAAACTTGAATCGTAGATAAAGGAGTACGCAGTTCATGTCCGGTAATCGCGATTAAGTTACGCCGAGTCCGGTCTAGGGCTGCTAGTTGTTGATTTAGTTCTTCTAAATTAGCAAATGCTTCTGCTTGCATTAATGCTGATCCTACTTGCGTGGCAATCGCTTTAACCAAATCTTTTTCCGCCGACGACCATTGGTGAGGTAATAAAGTACAGTAATGCAATTCCACTACTCCCAGCAAGCGTCCTTGAAAAAATACTGGCTCGATCAGCCAAGAGCGGATAGAAAATTTTCGGGACAGTAAAGATAGTGCGGGTGAATTAATCACCTCTTTATCAGTCAAGGTATCAGAAATATAAATTCCATCACTGGTACTTAAAATTTCTAGAAACAAGGGATTGTGTTCTAAATGCCAAATTTGCCCCCGCAGGGATTCCACATGAGAATTTAAGAATTCATGTTGAATAACTACTTGTGTATCTGAAGCTTGAGCACGGTAAATTAAACAGCGACAAGTTCCTAAGTGCTGACCTAATTCCTGTACAGCCACTTGCAAAACTGCGTGGGGATCGAGCGATCGCCGAATAGCAGTGCTAATAGAATTAATTAAGCGTTCTTTCCTAGCTTGGGCTGCAATAGAACGATAAGCTTTGTGTAATTTGTATTGACTAGCTTGGAGATAAGTGACTAAACGTTGGACAAATGGGTCTGTATCGATATCACAAGCATATTCATTCACTACTTGAGCCAGGAATTTTTTGTCACCTTCTCCTATACCAAAACGCTGACGCGCCCGTGCTATTTTACTGGCTAAATCAGGTCTGTAGACCAAAATCCTATCCAAGAGTAATTGCGCAGCTTTCAGACTGACTCCCCGCTCTGAAGTCCAAATCCCTTCAAACCTGCGGGAAGTATCCATATCCGTCACCGGAATATTTTCTGAAAGTTGCAGATTTTTGGTAATGGAACCCAAGCTTTCCCTACATACCAAGCATGTAGCATAATTATCTGCAATAACCACCAAATGCCATTCCTGGCTTAAAGCATCATCTGGTTCAAAGGCTACTTTCTCGTAATATTCTGAGCTATGAGCAAAATCTGTTTCTGGAACAGATAATACATATACCTGGTCACTTCGTTGAGCAAGTCTTTGATAGCGGTGAGCTTCTTGGCGATAAAAGCGTTCTCTCTGGAAACTGGCGATGATCAGAGGATGGTCTAAAGTTGCTGCCAAAACTTGGTCTTCCATTGCATGGGAGAGCGCCGTCAGTGAAGCCTTGAAATATAACTGGGGTCGCAGATAGGATAGTGATTTTAGCAAATCACTTAGCACGGAAGTCGCAATGCTCATGAATATCGTTCAAACGTCTAAGTCTAGATAAGCGCAACACCACAGACTAATTTACAATCAGACAACTGTGGAGTTTTGGTCATATAAAGTGCGGATGTTTTATCTGAATCGGAAAATCATGTTGGATTATCCTCATTTTACAAGAAAGTTTCCCTAGACAATCAGTTTAGAATCATCCCTAATCAGACAATCTCTACTTTTTTTCCTCCGGTGCTTTGCTATAATCCTCCGATTAAAGTTTAGTTAAAGTTTTGATGAAGTGATTTCTACTACCAGTTTTTGATTAATATCTCAAATTAACACATGCTAAACTAGTGACTGTTATTCCACTATTACACGAATAAATCAGGGGGTCTCAAGTCAAGATGATGGAACAAACCCAACAAATAGATCGCCATTATGCATCTCAAGAGTTTCAAGTATCCCTGAAGCAATTAGAGGGAATTTTGCAAGATCAGCCAGATACCTCCAACAAAAACTCGCGCAAAAATTTTAGTAGCAGTATCAGCGATATTCTCAGCAAACATACGGAAATAATGGATTTAGCTGCTTTTGAAGATGCAGTAGCAGATATTGAGCGTTATTTAGAGGAAAAAGGCAAGAAGTTGCCTAATCGTTAACGATAAATTATCTGTCGTCGCGCTTCATATAAAATTAAAGCTGCGGCGATCGCCACATTCAAAGACTCCACTTCTGGTTGGAGAGGAATCCTAATTTGCTGATCGGCTATAGCTGCTAATTCAGCAGATAATCCAGCTCCCTCATTCCCTAATAATACTAAACTGGGTTGACACCAATCCACATCCCAATAAGCCAGATTTGCATTAGGTAAAGTGGCTACCACTTGCATTCCAGCTTGCTGTTGTTGCTTAACTATAGTTGGTAAATCTTCACTTACCGCCATATTTAACCGAAACCACTGTCCAGCAGAAGCGCGTAATACCTTGGGATGTTCTAGATCCACCGCATCACTACTCAGCCATAATCCTGAAACACCAGTTGCTACCGCAGTGCGAATAATTGTCCCTAAATTACCAGGATCTTGGATAGTCTCTAGAGCTAGAATTAATCCAGTCGCCGGAATGGGAGTTTGGCGATGAACCCGTTTAGCAGTTGCGATGACACCATCTGGATTTACTGTTGTCGCCATAGCAGACAGAACTTCTTCACTGACAAGTTCTGAACGTGGACATTGAGAATAGATTTGATCAAATAATTCAGGATGCGATATTTGCCATTTTGAAGTATAGCAAAATGACACTAATGGATAACTAACAGCAGCAGCTTCAGCCAATAAATGCGTTCCTTCCAATAAGAAAAGTTGTTGTTTATGTCTTTCCTTAGTGGAGTGTAGCTTGCGAATTTGCTTAACGAGGGGATTTTGTAAACTTGTCAGCACGGAATAAGTGAAAATTTGAATGAGTAAATGGAAACAACAAATTGTTGGTCGGAGATAGTAGCATTACATCACAAACTTAATTATAATTCGATTAACAGGTAGCTAGCATATAGTCATGGCAATTTTGCAATTAGAAGACGGTACAGTTAAAAGTGTCCTGAGTGAAATAGTTCTAGAATTAGCACCTCTAGGTATAGAGTTAAAACATTATGATCTAGGGGAAATGCCTCTTTACCCGCATCTACTCAACCAAGATATATTTACAGAAGCGGAGACAAATCACATTATAGTAACTCATCACCATTTATTTGAGTTTTTGCAGCAGGAGAAAGGATATATGTGGTATGAGCTACAAAATATTCATCCTGGTTCGCCTAGCCTGGAAACCCTGACACAAGGTTATGCACGTTATCATATTCACAGTTGCGCCGAAGCTAATTATGTATTAGCAGGAGAATTACTTTATGGATTTGTCAAACCTGAAGGACAACAAATTCATTTACTAATTCAACCCCAAGATTATATACATATTGACCGCGAGGTTGAACATTGGTGTAGTCCTTCAGCATTATTAAATGGTAAAATATTACGTTACTTTACCACCGTCGATGGGTGGTTACCTGGTTACACAGGAACACCGTTGAATAATTCTTTAACCAGAGAGTAAGAAGGCTGATGAATACTTTTACCGAATAGAATTATGAAACTTGAAACCACCACTCAAGAAATCACAATAGCTACAGCTTCTTATACTCCGGAGGAATATTTAGAACTAGAAGCAAAAGCCGAAGATAAAAATGAATATAGAAATGGTGAAATTATACCAATGACTGGTGGAACGACAAACCATAATCAACTAGCATTAAATTTAGCAATTAGTCTCAGTTTGGCGTTAGATGATTTAGACTATAGAACTTATATCGGAGATTTGAAATTATGGATACCTCGCTATAGAGAATTTACTTATCCTGATGTCATGGTAATTGCAGGCGAACCCGTTTATTACGGCAAAAATTCCACAGTAATTACCAATCCCGTGTTAATTGCTGAAATTTTATCTCAATCTACAAGAGATTACGATCAGGGGGATAAGTTTCTCTATTATCGGTCAATTCCTGAATTTAAGGAATATATTCTGATTGACCAAATCAAGTATCATGTTATGCAATATATCAGAAATACTCAAAATCAATGGACTTTGATTGAGTACGAAGCAGAAGATGATATATTGTATCTTTCGTCTATTAATAATGTCAATTTATCTTTGAAGCAGTTATATAAAAAGGTTAATTTTTGGTAAAATTCGTCTTAACTATATTAAGATAAAATTATAAATAGGATAGTTAATCAAAGGAGTAGATATAATCTCATTTTTTTCAAATGGATTCTATCAGCTAACATCACCAAATAAATAGTATGTCCGAAGTAACAGCTAACTATGATGAGGCATGGAAAGAAGCTTTAAGTGAATATTTTGCAGATTTCTTATCCTTTTTCTTTCCTAACATCCATTCCTTAGTTGACTGGAATAAAACTCCGATCGCTCTTGACAAAGAACTCCAGCAACTTAAAGCTGATGAAGATCCAAATTTAAAGATAGCTGATAAGCTTTATGAAGTTGGGTTACTTAATAAAAAAACTCCTTCTCTCATAATACATTGCGAGGTTCAAAGTCAGTATGAGGCTAATTTTGATAGACGTATATTGGTTTACAATACTAAAGCCTTTACTCTCTGTAAGAAGGATGTCGTTAGTTTAGTGATTCTAGGTGATAATAGACGCAGTTGGCGACCTGCTGATTTTCACTATTCTTATGGTGGACTTGGAACGGGAACAGAATTTGGTAGTTTTAAGCTCCTAGATTACGAATCCCGTTGGGATGAGCTAGAATCTACTCAAAGCCGTTTCGGTATCATTATTATGGCTCATTTAAAAACTGTAGCCACAACTGGTAATTTTGCTGAACGGGCAAAATGGAAATGGGAAATTGCTCAAAAGATTTATCACAAAGGTTGGTCAAATAGAGACGTTATTATCGTGTATAATATCGTAGATACGATGATGAGTTTGCCTAAACCTTTACAAGCAGAGTTTTCTGCCAAAGTTAAACGCTTAGAAGAGGATCGAAAAATGCCACTAATTAGCCCAACCATAGAACTGGCAAGGGAAGAAGCTGAATTAATCGGTGAACAACGCGGTAAACTATCAGAAGCACAGAGGATAGTTATACAACTACTTAATTATCGAATTAGAGACATAGAACTACCATTAATCGAGCAAGTTCGTGAGCTACCTGTTGAGCAATTGGAACAATTAGTAGTTGCATTAATGGACTTCTCTACAGTAAATGACCTACAGCAATGGTTAGAAAGTAGACTAACGCCAGTAGAACAAGAGTAAAATAAATTACCTGAGTACAGAGGGAGTGATTGTTTTCGGGGATTGGCGATGCATAAGCGCGAGCGCGGAGAATTATCCCTCTATCTCGTTTTGCTCGTGCTAGTCGAGATGGAGTGATTTAGAGGGGATGACTGATGCCTGCTATGAAGTCTCCCTCCTGACTCGGCTACAAAACCGTACTTGAACCTTTCGATTCATACCTTATCTCCTAAGTATGCTAAGATAGCAAATGTACAATTAAATCGCTCTCTCATTCTGTACAACAATCTCTAAATCAGTCCTAGTTCCACCATTAGCACGCTGCTTTTGGGAAAATTTATTTTTTCCAGGTGTCAAGAGATGTACGAATAGATTCTAATTCCTTTTTATACTGATTTAATTCCTTTTTATAAATGTTCAATTCACTAAGAATTTTGTCTGAATCGGCTTCTTTTATCTCTCTTTCTTTCAGCAAGCTATCAAACTCTTCTTGAAATTTTTGAATATAATTATTAATTTGTAATTCTGCGTTTCTAAAATCATTTGCAATCTGTTTTTCAATGACTCTTTGTAGTAACGCCTTGTTATTTGAAACCTGTTCATCGATTTTTTTATTAATTAACTGTATTGTTTGGCATAGATCTACTCTATAACGATCTTCAGTTTTTTTGTATGGAACGTCAACTTGATACGTTTCATCACTACAGCATTTTTGTCTATCCTCCTTTCGTGTACCATCAAATACTACTTGTTGTTTCTTAATTTCAGCATCGATCCCCTTGAATCCAAAAGCAGGAAATTGAATTGGATTAATATT
>Ga0209611_10008188_pt1 | contig 16471 bp, 9 predicted proteins | sample S1TSphgellanicum_3_FD_187693 | JGI IMG/M metagenome (GOLD analysis project Ga0209611, IMG submission 187693) | Host-associated microbial communities from peat moss isolated from Minnesota, USA - S1T2_Fc - Sphagnum magellanicum MG (SPAdes) (version 2) | ecosystem: Host-associated > Plants > Peat...
TGTGAACTAACTACTGTGGTTAACTAAGGAACTGGAAACCAACAGAAAGTGTCGCCTGTGCACCTACCATCCATCCCTCATCATGTATGCACCCAGTCCAGTTCAATCCAGTTTCACACTTACTAAGATATGAGCTCTCTAACATATGTCAGGGCTTTTTGTGATGGTGCAAACCAACCAACCAACCAAACCAACTAACTAACTAACTAACCAGCCAACACTAAGTTCACCTTATATGTGACCCAGCAACCACAAGTGAACCATCCAATTGTAACCCATCATGACTTTTTAAGTTGTGGATGAACACAACTAACTTACCAAGGTGGAACCACCTTGGTAACCTATCTTTTTAAACCCCTCCTACTTCTACCACTTCACACTACCAAGGTAAGCTACTTAAGTGGGTGGGCAAAAATCACAAGTAAAGTAAGTAGGTAGGGAATGTAAGTGGTTACTATGTGTGTCACTTGATGGCTACTAGATCAAGTAGATCTATATCGACGGTTAGTACATAGTTAACCACAAATGTTGATGTAAAGTGTTTTCTGTTCACACACCATCCATCCTGCATGTTGTGTTGGTGAGTGCTGGTTCACACTTGGGTAAAGTCGCATTTTATACACTAATGTTGAATTATGATATGTATATCACATATATTTTTCATTGCAATGGATGAAACCACATAGTTCACATCACACATAACGGAGAAATAGCCTACCATGGTACCCTAGGAGAAACCATGTCATGTTGTTACATTGAAATAATGGTCATATGCAAAGGCTGAGCTCAAGTGTGGGCCACTATTTTGGTAAAAGCTCCACTTGTTAGCCTCTTATGAATTTGCTTTTTATATTCAGGTGGAGACGTGAGATGATGCTGCACCTTCTGTCCAAAAGGAGGCATCTTATGCATAAGGTGTCCTCCTCCCTCCCTTTGAGTGTGAAGTGTAGTTTCTTCACATATTGTCCCTTGGGTGAGGGGGTGTTTATGTGTCATGCAACCTTGGCCATTGATGTCAATCAATCTCAGCTGTACAACTGATGGAGCTCCTCATTTTTTTTTATTGTGCCAAAGGCTTTCTTTACATCATAGAAAGATTATGGAGATGTAGGTTGTTTTTTATTCTCTTTTGTTTTACCTTTGTTATTGAAATTTGATTTTGTCACTAAGAACACCATATCAATTGTAGTATGTTGGAAGTTTTTTAGGACCACTTTAGACATGGCTCCAAGGAGTAAGGTCCAATGAAATTGAACATTCCTATTGGTTGCAAGGCCTTTAGATGAAGGTACATGACCAAGACAAATCAAATTGTGATTTAGCTTACATGGCATCGTTTTGGAAGGAGAACCAACTGGTCCAGACCACAAAAAAAAATAGCTTCAAGGTCAGCTCACGGTTTGGAGAACCCAAATGTAAGTGTAGCCCAGGGTTGTTTATTCTTTGTTTTTTTTGGCTTTTTTTATTGTTTTTTCACCTTTATTGCTCAAATTTTTGAGAATACAATACATGTTATGGATTGAGGACAATTTTGAAAATAATCAATTCCCCCATTTTTGATCAATACTACAGTTGACATCATTGATTATGTGGATCTTCACAAGGTGATTGTTAGAAGGAGTGCATTCTCAACCTTTCTAAATGCACGAAATGAAGATGAATTAGAGGGTGAGATAGAAAGTGAAGGATTAAAACACCAATTTTCACAAAGGGAAGGAGATTTGTATTTAGAGCCACCAATATCTTGTGTCTATGCACATCCATTGTGTGTAATAAGAATAAATTAAAAATTAAAAAAACCAAAGGTTAACCTAATCCTCTCACATTTCAATCACACATTTTTCGAATTAGACCCCAAGCCTTTAGACACATTCATTATACTTTTTTTTTAAATGTTTTTTTAATGTGAAGAAGGGTCCAATTCAAGGTTCAATTTGCTTCAAATTGGTTCCTTGGACTTTTGGTCTTAAAACCCTTGTCTAAAGTGGCATTTTGTGGTAATTATTAATGTTGACCAATAATTGAAGTTTCACCTGGTTGTTTAGTTAGTTGTTAATAACCTAATAATTGATTTTTGAGATTTTGAAAATCATTTGATATTGGATTTTCAAAAAATTAATAACATACTTGGATGATTCAATCATCATTTTAGTAGGTTATCAATCTTTAAAAATTAATTTAAAAAATTTTTAATTTCAATTTTTGTTGAAACCGTTTAACTAAATAATACCCAAACATGATAACAAGTTGTTATCAAACGATTATTTGATAACTTACTCTTTAAGCATAATTGATGATTATTATTAGTTTTTTTCCTCATTTTGTTATATCAAAATTTTAACAATTTTTTTTAACTAGTTGAATTTACTTTTTTTTAATTCCCAATTTCTTTGCCAAAAAATGGCAACTTTTCATGAGAAAAAAAAGTAATTTATTACTCAATTTTTTATAACCTACCCCCCAAAAAAATGATATTGATAATTTATGTGGTTTAAAAAAAGTAACATACCTAATGAATTTTTTTTAAAGTAATAACTGACCAACATTGATAATTATTTTTGAAACTAACACATACATATAAAAGGGGTGCATTCAATAGTTTCCTTTTATTTTAATATTACATGAATTGTACATTACATTTTAAATATAACTTGGGCTTTGGGTTGCTTCAGATTACCAATGATGGTCAATTGAGGTAAGGTCAAGATAAATTTATCTAGAATTTATTTAAATAAATTATTTGAAAAATAATTAGTTATGAAAGATTGGTAATCCTTGATAATATCTAGATTGTCAAATCTTTTTCACTTCCACTAATTCTAAAATATGATATTTCAATATTCACATACTAAAATATTGATTTTTCTAACACCCATGATCTCCTTTTTGGCACCTTCATTAGATCAAAAGCAATGTTTTTGGGCTTTTCCAAAAAATCCCAATGTCCTTGCTTCCCAACAACCCTTGGTTTGAATAAAATATATTAAACCCTAATGTTGACATCCCTTATGTATTTATTGGTGTCCTTTGACATTATCTCCAATGTTTTCAACCCTAAATGTCTTGATGCCCCCTATTGCCCAAAAAGGATATTTTCATGTCTAAACTAGTACCCCTAATGTTTCAACATCCCTTTTCAACACATGTGTTATTATTTGTTGCCATTTTGCATTCCTTGTTGACATTTCCATCACTTTGTTGTTTTTCATATGTCATCATCCTTGGTGTTATATGGGTATGTTTTTGTTATTGATCAAGCTTAGGCCATTCTAAAATCAAAAGATTGAATTGACCTGAATTGATTGCGGGTGTTTAGATTTGCGAATGTTTGCTAGGTTAACATCCCATCTTGGGATGCTTTTTTCAAGATTTTGACCTAGAAACAATGATAGTAATTTGAAGGCTTAAAAATCTTTGGAAAAATGTTAAATGAATCAAGTTTCTCCTTATGGGGAAAATATATTAGATTGATTCAAGAAAAAATTGTTCACCTATTGCAAGGAGAGGGTGATTAGAAGGCACAAATTCAAAATGTCCACCCCCAAGTCATGTGTGGAAGTGATATTAAAATATTGTTAAATGCCATTTTGATTAAATATTAATAAGAGTCAAACTTTCAACATGTTTCAACTACACTAAAAATGGGATTTTTTTATAATTAAAAAAAATTGCTGTGGTCAACTTTTGTGATTTTCAAAGCCTTGGCCATTTCAATTTGCACCCAATTTGCAAGCATTGGTGTATTGCCCACAAATTAAATCATTTCTTCTTTTTTTCCCTTTTTTAGTTACATTCTTTATTTTCCATTTTCCTTCTCAATAAAATTGTTATGGCAACAATTCATTCATCCTTATGTGCATTTAATTCAATTAATAACACACATGAAAGAAAGTTGTAGCCCTTATAACATATTCATGGGATGTAAAAAAATAATGATTTAATAAATTCATAATACTTTTTAATATTTTTTATTAATGTAATATAAAATTATTTTGAACACATATTTGTATAATTTAATGAATGAATTTTGAAATTTTCATGTCAATTTTTTTTTGAATAATTCAAAAGACTATGTATTTTCCTTCACAAAAAAATTTCTTTGAAAAAAATAAATTTGAAAATTTATAATTTTCTTACAAATGATATGATTAATGTAAAAAATACCAAGGTATTATAATAATAAATAGAATGTAAATATAAAAATGACATCCATGTATAATAAATTATGTAATAAACAAAATGGATTTTTTTCATTTATAGTTCATATTTGCATAAGGGGAAAATATCAAAAAATGAGTTTAAAAAAACATACAAACCATTTGATTTCATCAAGTCATGTTTATTTTACGATATCATTTTCATATTTTATTTTATTCTACAATGTCAATAATAATTCTATGGGTTTCCATAAGTTATAAATATATTTTTAATTCATTAAATAGGAAATAACTAATTTTTGTATTGTAAGTTTGTTATGATTTAACATTAAACAATGACATTTGTAACGAAAACAATATTGTTGGTCATCTACCCATATAATTAATGTTGTTTGAAATTGAGTAATTATTTCATTAATTTTCAAAAAATAAGTAATAAAAATATCACAAATTTAATCAATCATAAATACATAAAAAGATTATTTTCATTCAATAGAATATTCATGAAAATATAATTTTATATATTTATGATAGTTGTTGCAACCTTAACCTTAAGCTCGTGACCAAAGCAAGGGCTTGCAAAGGTGCGGGTTAAGGGTGAAGCTTGAAAGTCACATTTCATGTTCTCGAGATTATAAGAGAATGTGAGAAAATGAACCCACACACTCCCAAGTGGGCCCCCATTGTAGGAATTAAAATCTCGATGAATTTTCAAATTTTTAGAAGGTGATTGTAAGAATCAAAACTCATTGAATTGAAAAGTTCCTTATACCATTGAAAAGGTTTTAGAACGTAGATATCTAAAATGAGCTCACATGACCCATTTGGATACTTAAAACACAAGTTATTGCCAAGAGAAGGGTCAGGAATCAAATTGCCAATTTGACTCCCGACCATTAAAATTCAAAAATCGCCATGATTTACTTATGTGCAGGTGGTGTGTCACATACCATAGGAAAAATCTTGACAAAGGCTCCAACTTTTCTTTAAATCTCACCTTAATCGAAGGCTTACACAAGAAATTATGGGCTTTCAAACTCACAAAAATCCCAATTTTGAGAATTTCAAGACTCCCAACTTGGGAGTCCCGGACAAAATAACATTTTGATGTAGGCTTCATGGCCAAACACAAAGAATACTATAAGGGGGGAAGACAGTGGCTTCCCTTAAGTCCAAACTATGGTGAGTCTTGTGAATTTGTGTTTGTCCGTGATTCGTCTATGCACCAAAAGTGTTCCAACTACACATTAACCAACTTGTTGTTTGGTTTGTACAGGTCTATGTGAATAATTGACCCGCTTGTCACTCATTTTAATCCCCATCCCAGAGCTCCAGCACGCCCCTTTACCCCCAAAGTGCTTCAAACCAAAGAGCGTACCTTAACTCCTTATCCTTTTACTGTTTTCACCTCTCAATGCATAGTTGAATCTATCAAGGAGCTTGGGGTGCATCATTAGCAAAATTTTCAAACATACCATTATATAAATAAATTATTGATAACCATTTATTTTGTCTTAAAACATACACAAAGTTATTTTAGTTTATTTATTCATAATATGCACACAATCTTGTATCAATGATCAAATGAGATTTTACATGTATAATGTTTTATAAACATTCATAAATCCTTATTCAATTTTGTTGAAAATTGATTTTACAAGATTACAACCAAATGTGAAATCTGGATTTCAAATATAACATTATGCACAAATGTACCTCTTCAACCATTATTTGATCATTTATTATTATTATTACATCTTTAAAAAAATATCATTTGTTTCATCTTATTTAAGTAATTTGATAACTATGTAAATTTTAAATGTTTAAATTTTTTCCTCTCTTTTGAAAGATGAAGACCTATTTCGCTTAAACCATGTCTGTAGAAGTATAAATGAGTCAATACCATATGATTCATGTTACATAATAATGATGCGATGCACAAAAATTAATCTAATGATCAAATCACATATGAAAAATATATATATTAAAGAAAAACATACATAGGAAAAATATTAAAGAAAATAATACATCTTTCCTTTTTGGTCCATTAATTTTTCAATCATTTTTTTTCATGTAATGCACACATAATGAAATGAACATCATTTGTTGTGTAACACTTGAAGTGAATGCAAACCATAATGAAGGAAAATACATATATGCATGCTTAAATGTAGAAAACTCATGACAAAAAAATGTTCGATAAAAAATCACAATCTACATGATATAAACATAATTCTACACAATTCTAATATCTTTCATTCTATGGTTCAACCTTCATTCTTGTTTTGTGTTCAAAACACATTTTCATAGAATCATTGTTAAATTCATAACATGCATTCAAATTTGGGTAAAAACATAGTCAAAGGAGTCACCCAAGTGAGTGGACACTCCTTAAAATTACATTTTTGTATGTTTGAAAGATCACAAAGGAAACATAAAAATTTGGATTGTCATAAATGTTTTTGAAATATTTTCCATTAATTGCAAAATTTACATGCTGAAAGCTTGACACAATTAAAAAATGTTTTTGCATGTTCAAAGTAAACAAACTTAGAGAGTTGACATTTTTTTTTCCAAATGTTATTTTTTCCTACCAAATGCACCAATCTTTTACCATTCCTTCAAAAATTTGGAGAAGATTTTAACATTGATGATTAGAAGGGGAAAAACACTAGAATTAATGAATTTTTTTTTAATAACCCATTTGAACACTTTTGGCCCAAAATTGTTTTTGATCTTGAAAATTACGAATTCTGAAAATGTGGCTTTAACAAAAGTTGTTCATATTTATGTGATAGAAAGTATGAATGCATAATATACATGATATAAAATCAATTTTTAGTCAAAATTTATTTATATTTCTAACATGCAATGTTAAAATGAATGTTCAAAATACAAAATTATAAATTATAAACCAACACAAAAATTACACATCTCATGTGTCCTCTTTGGAAAAAGACTTTTATCTTGGCACCCCTAGTTCTTTTTACTATGTTTTCACCCATTTATTTCCTCTTGCCCTTTCTACATATAATTCCCACATAATATTTACAAAATTGTATGAAGTCGCACAAATTTACACAATTTATGATTTAAGGGAAATAAATAAATAAAGAGGAGATTGAATACCATGCATAATATCAAAAGCACTAATGCATCATGGTTTCAAAAGTCTATAGGTGTTATGACTCAACTCATCAAAAAGATCTTTATGAGCAAAGATGTAAACTTTGATAAGTTATTTGTATTTACATTGTAACACATTTTGTATAATCCTTTTCCATTAAAATATAATAATGATGGATTACTGTTAGTTATTCAAACCCGCATGAAGGTTTCATTGCCATCGATTAGTGAATCAAGATAGTCCCATGATGTTTAGCCATATATTGTAAGGTGTAAGTAAAATAAAGTGAACAACTTGATTACCTTCTCAAAACTAGAACAAATAAATTTAAAATAACAACAAAACCCATTATAAAATTGTGGAAAATTGAATGTTTTCATTTTAATGATTAAAAAAATATGTTTACATTAATGTGCACATTGATTTTCATATTTCAAATTGTAAAAGTAGGTTTTTCAAAATACAAATAGCTTTTGACATTTACTTTTCAATGTGAACTTTTGGTTTCAAGTATGTGTCAAATAGGTGTCAAGTAGGTTTTTACAAAAAAGAAATAGATTTTTTTTTTGCTGACTTGCTAAAACATATGTTGAGTTTCATTTCCTAACTCATTACATATCAATTTCATTAATTTTTTTACTAAAAAAGTAGGTTTGAATACATATTTTTCAATTAGTTTTAAAAATTCATTTGCTTTCAAATTTTTTAGAATTAGATTCTTAGAAACTTAATAGAGCAAACTAATGCAATTTGACACATATTTTCACCTAATTTGATGTTACTTTATGGTAGTTATATGAGTGTTGCAAGATTGAAATGGAGATGTTTACTTTTTTTGTCTACTTTATTTTGTTTTGACATTGTGGTCAAATTAGAACCTCATCACAAGTCTCCCAGTATTCAATTAGATGTTCAACTAGAAGTTACAACAAAACATCATCATAACAACACATCACCATAAAGCTCTTACAACTAGCTACAAAATGTTCAATCATGCATTCAAGTGGAATTTCACTAGAACGTGTTGCAAATGCCAACCATGTGCACTTCTTTATACCTAATGGTGTTTCAATAGAAGACTTATTTAAGGAAATTCTAACTTTAGAGGCAATACAATGAATATCCACTAGTAATAAAAAGAAGACCAAGATGGATGAAAATTTTTGTGGGCATAATCAATCTAGACGAAGATGCATATGAATCAACATTGGAAGAATAGTTAATTTTGTTTACCACAAATTTAAAAACCTCAAAACTTTCAAGAGGCATCATAGCATGAAGGATGGTTCAATGCCAGGCAACATGAAATGGATTTTATTCAAAATAATCAAACTTGGAGGCTTGCAGATTTGCCACAATGAAAGAAACCAATCACAACATGTTAGGTATACAAGGTAAAGCCCAATCTTAATGTTAAACTTGAAAAACTCAAAGTAAGATCGATGGCATGTGGATTTGAATAGAAAGAGGGTGTTGATTTCAAAAAATCTTTTGCCCTTGTCATAAAGTGGAACACTATCAAGTCATTAATTGCTTTTGTTGCACATAATAATTGGGACATTTTCACCTTGATGTGAAAATTGCCAACTTTGTGAATGGTGAATTGAAGGAAGAGGTATTCATGAACTAGTCTAAAGCCTTTGTAGTCAAAGGGCAAGAGAATAAAATTTGTAAACTTGTTAAAGAGTTGTATGGGTTACACCAAGCTTTAAGAGCATGATACAAAAAAATAGACTAATATCTTAAGGAATAGGGGTTGAAGCATAACAATGCATATTGCAATCTATATTATATAAGTGAAAATAGTAAAATCATGATTTTGGTCTTAGATGTAGATGATTTGTTGTTCATTGGAAGCAACAAAGAATGAATAGCTTGGCTAAAGTTACAATTGGAGGATATGTTTGAAATGATTAACTTGAGAAACTTGAGATTTTACTTGGGTGTAGAATTTATCAAGTTGAATAAAGGAATATTCATGACATAGAAGGATTATGTGAATAGAATCCTTGAAAAGTTCTAGATGAAAGATTACAATCTTTCATTAACTCCACTTTTAGATGGTTTTTGACTTGGGAAGGAAGAGCATTTCAAACCAATTGAACCTACCACCTTTAGATAGATAGTGGGGAAATTCATTTACTTAACCAATACAAGCCATGACATCGTGTTTGTAGTCAACATACTTAATAGATACATGAATGCCCTTCATAGCTTGCACCTAAAAACAATTGGACATATCCTCAAATATTTCAAGAGTATGCAAGAGTACAACATTTTCTATCAAGAAGGGGACTTAAACACCTTATTCGGCTTCACTAATATGGATTGGGTAGGAGCTTCTAATGAACGTTAAGCAATGTCAAACTACATGTTTAAGTTGGGATTGAGACCCATCATTTGGTGTTCTTGGAAACAATCACATGTAGCTTTTTCCTCTATCGAGGTTGAATATTGTGCAATAACTGAGGATGCCAAAGAGGCAACATGGTTGTAGACTTTCTTACAAGAAATTGGAGCAAGTAAGGATTGTGTTACAATTTCACATGTTGACAATCAAAGTTATATGAAGATTGCTAAAAATCTTGTCTTTCATGCTAGAACCAATCATAGTGAAGCTCACTACCATTTCATTTGTGAGAAGGTGATTTCATGACATATAAAACTTTTCCATGTTCCAACTTCAGATTAGTTAGTTGATATTCCTACCAAATTGCTTGATAACATTAAGTTTCAGAAATTTAGAGACTAGATAGAAGTCCAAGATTTGAAGCTAATCCAAGATTTATACATGGACTAGAATGTGGGAGGGAGTGTTAAAATAACCACACTCTTACCGTTGTCAATAATTTTAAAAGTTGATTTAGTTATTATTACATAGATCATGTTTCTAGGATCGTCCATGTTTTTCACCATCTTTTGTGGAGAATGGGTGATTAAATATTAGCTTATTGCTTACGCAAGATTCTTTAGATTACACCTTTATCTTCTAATCCTTCCTCATCTTTTCTTGTTCTCGAGCAGCTGCTTACTTCCATTTGTTGGCCTTGTTGCCTTTGAATTGTTTTTTTTAGTTTCCACTTTTGTATTTTTCAGTGACCTTCTTTGGAAGAGACACATGTAATTGAATATTTTACTTTATTTACATAACGTTTGGAATTTACAAAGAACCGTTGGTTTCTATTTTTTTATTATTTAAAAAATCAAAGAACTGCTGGTTTCAGTTATTGGAATTTATGAAGAACCATGGGTTTTGATTTTTGTAATTATTTCAAAATCAATTGATTGTTTCAAAAGCCTTAACGAACACCAGATTTTCTTGAAAGAACTGGCAATGAATTGGCCGGTTATTTGACATATTTGTTTCAAAAAATATAGAGAAACATGGTTACATAGGGGGATTGGGTCTTTGATTTGGAGGACCACGGGTATAAATCCTAAGGACTGCCCTGATAACCAATGGGGTCTGTTCCTGTGTCTAATAACCGCCCGACAGGTTAAACCCTCATGGCTAAATTTTGACACAAAAGTCTTGTGTTCAGAAACCTTTGCACTATTGAGGTGAAACCAGCTCTCTCTCTCTCTCTCTAGATCACTCTGTTGAAACTGATTTGCAGTTGTTTTCATCACCAAAATTGGGGTCTTTGTTGCATGTCTGATGATAACTTAGTGTCAATCACTCAGATTGTTTGTGTGTGTCTAGAAACTGAGCAGAACAGAATGTCCATCTCACACTTGCAGAAGGCTTTTAAGCTTCACTACTGTCATCATAAAACAAGCAGCTCATGATCACATAATGGCTTCTTTCCAGCAACAATCAAAATAGGAAATGTTCCATAAGCTTCCCACAAAATGAACTCCACAGTTCATATACAGTAACTAAATAACTGGTGAACATTCCTCAAAATGTGGGAACAAATGAAAACTATGCATCTCTTCTAAGCACCCAAACACCTCCTGACATAAGCTCTCATCATCTGCTTCAAATCCAATTCCCACAATCAGGCAATTGGACCTTTCAAGAATTTAACATTGCAAAACTTTTGTTTGCTTTGTAATTTCTTCACAAGAGCAACCAACTGTTAATCTCTGGCCATTCTTAAAGAATACCCACTTATAAAGTCTATGATGAATCTTCTTTGGCAGAAGAATTTCTCCAAAACAATGGTCTGCAGATTCACTCACTAACCACAAGATGTGGGGGAATTTCAGTGAATTGCAGAGAGGATTTGGGTGAAGTGGAATTTGGTGCATCACTTTGAGATCAAACTTTGTTGAGCTGAGTTTGCTCACAATGTTGTCAAAATCTGATTCTCAATTTTTGTCTTGAGCTTCTTGCACTGCAACTTTCAAAGGATTATTAGACCTATGCGGATTTGTGGAGAAATTGGATATGCAGATTTATGTACAAGTTTGTGGAGAAATCAGATATGCAGATTTGTGTGAAGTTTGTGGAGAACCTGGATATACAGAGATTTGTGTGAAGTTTGTGGAGAGATTGAATAATCTCAGTTCAACTTTTTCATGCAGACTCCTGGTTGCTGCATTGGATGTGGCAACATTTCGTTTTGAAGTGGCTAATTCATATGGTGCTGCTGATGACCTTAATGATGTGCTTTCTTGTGTGTCCCAGCAGAGGTTCTTGAACTGGATTAGCTCTACTATTCTAACTTCAAAGCCAGAATGTAATTTGAAGATTTGGGCAGATTGATGTTCCCTCAATTTTCAATATTGGGTACTTTTGAGATTTTCACTATTGCAAATTACGGAAATCCAAACTTGAAATCACAATGTCTCTTTGATATGACTTTCGTTGATGGGTGGTTGGGTGGTGGGTTGCATATGTCACATGAAAGGTTTTATGTAAAGATCATAGAGATGGTAAATTCAATTGGATACCCAATGATCCAAATCAATGGAACTTGTAATCAAATGCAATCTTCACCCATTGGACCTTCAACAAGTTCATTTTGTTATATTAAACAAGGGGTGTGTCACACTGTGCCCTTGCCATTTACATTAAAAAGTATCTTAAGGCAAAAGAAAGAATTATTGAAACTCAAATATTTCACCATGCAAAGATATAATCTTTCAAAAATCCTCTAAAAGAAACCAAGATGCTTCAAGATATTATAACTCTATAACTAATCTCAAGTTTCAACACAAGCCAAAAAACATCGTCTTTCAAAAATCAACACATAAAAGTAGGCCTATTAACTAGGGGCCAAAATCCCTTAAGCTACTATATTCTATAATGAATTTAAACACAATATCCTTGCCTTGGTAGGCAAGGCCAACAACAAATGACTTCTTTAAGACATGTAAGTGTTGTGAGGGGTTGTTTTAGATCTGAGTAAAAAGGGTTGAGTTTGTTTGTGCATGAAGAACATAATTGAACTATGCAAAGTTTTTAATTGGTCCAAGGTGATTTTTTTTTTGTTTCTCAACTATGCAAGAGTTGGAAGGGAGGATATATGTATCTTGGAGTCTTGTTATGGTACCATACATGTGAGAAGGGAGGGTCCAACAAAAACTACATTCTAATCTAAGAACTAAAAAAAATTGCTTTTGGCAACAAAATGTGCCAAAACCTTGGATTTGAAACTTGTGACTTCTCTTGGTTGCTCTTGTGATGCCCATATGTTGTCTCTAACCTCATATATGCATCAAGCATATCTACTATTAAAATTTCAACCACAAAAATTTCCAATTTCCAAGCAAGAATTTTGAGCTTAAAATTTTGAAAAAAAAAGGTAGCTTATTGCCATAGAAGGTTTTCCACTCTTAGTTTTTTTTTTTCATAAATTACTGAAAATATTGGGAATTTTCAAATTTCATGATATAATTCTAGAAAATAATAAATGTAATACTTTTTTTAAGCCCCCCACCCCCCCAAAGGGAATTATCCATGGAGAAATGTGTGATTATTATGTCATAGACTAGCAAATTATGTTTGTTCTCATTTTGATTGATAATATTGTACAAAGAGCCAAGCTTTGAAACTATCATCTCTTGGTCTCTTATCCATGATATTTCTTGTGGCTATTATACAATTTTTTTAAGAACACTTACAAAACCCAACATTTTTTTTGGGTGTAAAATGTGTTTTTAAAGAAAAAAAAGAGAAAAAAACCACATTTTACAAAATTAAAAAAAGTTGGAAAAATAAAAATTGTTCCAAGTACACATATGATTTCCCCATTCTCATGTGGTTAGTGATTGAATCAATATGGTTATTCATATTGGTAATTTGACAGGCATAGAGACCACTCCTTGACTAGGGTTAGTAGCCTTTTGGTGAAGAGGCTCTTAATTAGCAATGCCAAGTAAGTTAATGCATTTTGTCTTCTCTCTTTTTGGAATGGTGGGTCAATCAAAAGAGATGACAAGGAGATTTTTGGAGGATTAGGAGGAGGTGTGTGTGTCTCTCCTCTTGGATAAGAATGGTCTCCCTCTTTCTTCCTAGATCATCCATCATCTCCTCATCACAAGAGATGCCAAAAGTGATGGGGCCAAAAGAAGTTTGAGAGTGAGTGAGTGAGTTACACATACATAATATGGACAAGTAAGTTCTCCTAAGTAAGCCACACAACAACACATGCATGCCTTGCCATGCCACCAACATTCCTCCAACTCTAGTTGCCATGAAGCTCAAAGTCTATTGGCCATGGTTCTTTATGCCATAGGTAGGTTTCATGATTCATTGAAGATGAATTTGTCACATGATAATGAACTTGGAAAAAAACTATACAACCCAATCATTTTATTTGCATGTTGTAGTAGGGACACACCAAGTGGGTGGAGGGGGTGGAGGGGAAGGGGGGAGGTACCTAACCCTAATTCTCCCCACCCCTTGTATCCAGAGGAACCTCACAAAACATAATCTTCTTCCTCCTAGCCTCCCAAAGCAGTGATTTGTTTGGGGGTCAATTTTTTGTGTAATTTTTCTCACAAATTACACCACCACATAAATTTTGACCTGAAAAATCTGATTTCAACCTACACGAAGGATTTTCCATCACACAAATTTAAAAATAAAAGAAAAAAAACCAAATAGCCAGTCTTTATAATAGGTTCCAGTCAGTAGCCAAGAATATAAAAGGAGACTTTTACATTTAAAAAAAAAATTATTGGGTGTTTTTTTGTATATGGTTTGTAACTAAATTTGGGCAAAATTTCCAGAACCTATATATCTATATATATATATAATGTAATTTCTTATTAATTAATTTATTTTTCATAGCCGCTCTCATCACTTATTGGATGAAAATGTCATAGCCGCTCTTGTTGCTTATTGGATGAAAATGTCATAGCTGCTCTCTTCGTTTATTGGATGAAAATGTCATAGCTGCTCTTTTTGCTTAATGGATGAAAATGTCATACCTGCTCTTTTCGCTTATTTGGATGAAAATATCATAGTCCCCCTCTTCACTTATTGGATGAAAATGCCATATAGCCACTCTCTTCGCTTATTGGATGAAAATGTCATAGCCGCTCTCTTTGCTTATTGGATGAAAATGTCATAGCCACTCTCTTCACTTATTGGATGAAAATGTCATAGCCGCTCTATTCGTGATGGAAAAAAGGGAACCTTGATTCTCATTAGGGTTGGATGTGTCCGGTAAGTGGCTAGAAGGTGCTAGTTACCTAGTGCATAGGTAGTCTACAAATAACCTTAAGTTGAAGCAATGGGAAAGTTCAATGGGAAAGAGCTTTCATATTCTTATTTGAAAAGAGACCTTGAGTGGAGGAATGAAGATGAGAAGATGCTTCATCTCTTTTGTCTTTTACAAGGTCATGTGTTGAATCTCCTTAATGTGATATTTTGGTTAAGTAACATGGAATTGTCCCTTAAGAGACACTTTTAAAATAAATAAATAAATAAATAAATAATATATAAAATATATGTTAAAAGGGCTGCCCAAAAATAGGAATGAAGAGAGCAGGACAAGTTTTTTAGAGCTCACATGTCAGTTGAGGGACAAAAAGGTCAAATGGACCCTTTGTTGCTTAGATTCATGCAAGGGCAAATCCTCAAGACAAATTGCTAATGTGGTATAAATTTTTTGTAACTTCCATTAACATAGTAAGTAACATGCATAGTTTGCAAGGGGAGTTTTGAAATGGAGTTCAAAAAGTAATATAAATAAATTTTAAATGATTTAAAAAAGGAAAAATAAATAAATTTTAGGTTATAAAAATTGGCCTATGTAATAGAAACCTTAAAAAAAAAAATGGTGTTATGTGAAGTGTTCTCATCTTGTTACACAAATGGGTCCTTCTACAAAGTTGAATTGTTGCTAGAAAGAAGAGTAAAATCATGTGTGACGGAGTTCTTACCATGTGGTTGGAGAGAAAAAGCAAGTGGACTAGCGAGGTTGGAGGATTTTAGTTTAGCAAAGAAGATCAAATAAATTGTTGTAAGAAGAAAGAAGGGAATGTTGTAAGAGAGAGTAAACAAACATGTTGCAAGTAATGAGTTTGAGAAGAAGTTGATGAGCTTGATATTGAGGAGTAGCTCATGAGTGATAAGGAATTTGAGGATTAGTTGATGAATCGCTTGGACTTGGATGCACATTTGTAGTTGAAGTTTTGTGGAGAGAGAGATTAAGAGTGTGTGTTTTCCTTTTGAGTTTTCACTCTTTTTTCAATGGCATAACGACAAGTGACAAAATCATAAATAAGGATGTCACTAAATTAATGGTGTAAGAGAATCATTGCATTTCAAAGTTTTTGGAAACACAATTTTTATCATAATAAAACTGAAAAAAATAAAATCAAAACATTAATTTCCCGGTCTACAAATTTATAGATCACAGTTTTTTTGCAACTATGGTAACACATATTTTATCAAATTAAAATTAATAACTTGTCTAAATAGGTATTTGTGCTGATGGAAGTGAGGTATTAGTGTAGGAGAAAATTGGGGAGGAACACAATTTAAATAAATAAATAAATAAATAAATGAAAAATGAAACAAGGGAATGGACAATGACAATGTCCATTTTGTACCCTTGGGGTGTTGATTTGTTTGGTTTGTTTTTTCTTTGGTGAAAGGGGTAGAGATGAATTCTTTGTATAGGGTAAACCCTAAGGTTGTAGGCCCTACAAGGATTGGGTTGAGCATAGGCTCAATTCTAGCAAAGCTTATCAATCTACTAGTGTAAAGACTTGCTCCAAATTTTCC
>Ga0209611_10008189_pt1 | contig 16470 bp, 12 predicted proteins | sample S1TSphgellanicum_3_FD_187693 | JGI IMG/M metagenome (GOLD analysis project Ga0209611, IMG submission 187693) | Host-associated microbial communities from peat moss isolated from Minnesota, USA - S1T2_Fc - Sphagnum magellanicum MG (SPAdes) (version 2) | ecosystem: Host-associated > Plants > Peat...
CACCTCGTGCAGGTGCAGCTCTCCGACATGGGCGGAACCCCGGTCAGCACGATCGCCTTCCAGATCGGCGTCGGCGGCCGCATCACCATGGGCGACACCGTCGAAAGTGTCAAAGAGTTGAAGATCGGCGACGTGCTCACGTTCTGGGTCCGCGAGAATCAATTCGGGTTCCTGCCGACCTTGACGGACAAACCGATGACCATCGTCAAGCCGGACGCAATGACACCGGATTGATCTCGAGCGGCCCCACCGGCCCGGTTCCGGGCGAAACGATTCGCCCGCTGCGAGTGAACGAGTCGCCGCCGCCGGGCGATCCGGTCGCCGGCAGCCTCGCGCCGCCGTGCCCGCCTCGGGGGTCGGCGAGCATCCAAAAAAGTTATCCCGGCGGTGCCGATCAGCCCGCCGGCGACTCGCGCGTGTTTCATACCGTGTTTCATACACCGTAGAACACCAAGCCCTCCGCGGAGCGCGTCGAACACGTGCGTAGCACGGGCTACTCTGCGCGAGATTGAGCGGCGCGGGCTTAAGCGGCGCGGGCCTAAGCGGCGCGGGCTAAGCGGCGCGGGCCTAAGCGGCGCAGGCCAAGCGGCGCGGGCCTAAGCGGCGCGGTAAGCAGCGCAGACTTAAGCGGCGCGGGCCAAGAGCTGGTCTGCCGCCTCTAAAAGCGTCGATGCCGATTCCGCCGACCGGGGACGCGATGTATCCTCCGCCCTGCACCATCCTCGATCCTGAACTATCCGAACTGTGCGCAACCCGAACCGCCCCTCCGCCCCCTGAGGCACTGAACCTTCTTCTACCCTGAACCTTCTTCGACCCTGAACCTTCATTGACCCTGAACCTTTTTTATACCCTGAACCATCCTCGACCTTGGAGACCTGCGATGCTCAACGAAGAACGCCGCCCGCCCCGTGCTGCAGAACCCCGCAATCCTGGACGCCGCGATTTCGTCGCCGCCTCGAGCGCCTTGACGGTGGCCGCGGCGACCGGCGGCGTGCGCGCCGCCGCCCCGGACGTCGTCGAGCAGGACGTCACGATCACGACGCCCGACGGCCACTGTGATGCGGCCTATTTTTATCCAGCGAAGGGCCATCCGGCCAAAGGCCGGTACCCGGGTGTGCTGATCTGGACCGACGTGTTTGGGCTGCGGCCCGTGTACCGCGAATTCGGCCGCCGGCTCGCGGACTCAGGCTATGCGGTGCTCGTGCCGAATCCCTTCTACCGAACCGCGCGCGCCCCAGTGTTCTCGGACGTGCACGCGTTCAATTTCCAAAGCGACGCCGATCGCGCGAAATTGCCGCCGCTGACCGGTCCGCTCATGGCCGCCGGGGCAGCCGAGCGCGATGCGCAGGCCTATGTCGCCTGGCTCGACGCCCAGCCGCAGGTCGACACCACCAAGAAGCTCGGCAGCCAGGGTTATTGCATGGGCGGCCCGCTGGTGCTCAAGACGGCGGCTGTCGCGGCCGCGCGCGTCGGCGCCGGCGCATCGTTCCACGGTGGCAGCCTGGTGACGGACAAACCCGACAGTCCGCATCTGCTCGCGCCGCAGATCAAGGCGCGCATTCTCGTCGCGATCGCCGCGAGCGACGATGCGCGCGATCCGGACGCGAAGAACGTGCTGCGCCAGGCATTCCCGCCGCCCGATGAAGTCGAGGTCTACGCCGGCGATCAGCATGGATGGTGCGTGCCGGACATGCCCCTGCAGGCCAACGGCAAGCCGATCTACAACAAGCCGGACGCCGAGCGCGCCTGGAGCCAGTTGTTGGCGCTCTACGGGGCAACCCTGGCCTAGCGGATCCGGGTGAAAGCAACATTTGACGGGTCGCTGGTGCTCGGGTTGCTGTCCGCGGTCGGTCCGATCACGATCGAGGTCGAATACGCCCGCTTGAACCCGCGTACTCACGTACGTTCGGCAGCTGGCCGTCGGGGCGGCTATCGGTACCGAAGCGCTACGGCGGGGGGTGCGTCGGCGACGAACGTTCCTGCAACCACGGCCCCGGTGCGGGCATCTTCGAGCCAGACCAGCGAGCGTTTCGGATCGAGGTGACCGCGCACGATGTATGTCGCACCCGCCACGGGCGTGAACTCAAGATCGCCCGCAACCTGGTAAAGCGGGTGCGAAAACTTCCGATCCGACGAGGCATAGACGGCGCTCGCCACGATCGTAAAGGTCGTCGGTTGCGCGGGCACGCGCCGCGCGATCAACTGCGGTTCCCTGATCTGACCGCCCCAGGCACGCTCAGCGTCGGGCTCGACCAGCGCATTCTTGACCGGCTGGCCATTGATGCCGTAAATCACGAAATAATCACCGGCGGAACCGGACACGTTGGCCACGGAGTCCTCGACGATGGCGGTACCGGCATAGGCCGGTGGTCCGGACAGCGATGCGTTGCTGGCACATCCAGTGAGCGCAACAGCCAGGATCGCGAACAGAGTGGGCTTGCGGATGGGCATAGCAGTGCGAATCGGCACAGCCTTGAGGATCGGCAGAGCCTCGCGGGTCGACAGAGCCTCGCGGGTCGACAGAGCCTTGCGGGTCGACAGAGCCTTGCGCATCGGCAGAGCCTCGCGGGTCGACAGGGCCTCGCGGATCAACCGGGAGAGTGTCTTCATGGCGGCCTCATGAGCGGGTACAGGCAGACGTCTCGAACGGGCGGGCCCGAGAACCTGTCTTCCATATGTCTAGTCAAGCGCAAATCGACACGCGACTCAAGTGCCGGCGCCGCGCGACGACATGGCATCGGTGGGAGTTTTCACGAGCGTTCGCGGCAACAGGAACGGCGCCAAGCTCAATCAGCCCTTTAGTTAACGCGATCGCGGCCGACAACCGGCTCATGACCGAAACTAAGCTGCGTCATCCGGCCGATCCGCTCTACCAACTGATGCGGCAGGGCAATACGGCAGAATTCAACCGACTGCGCCAATCTCAGGCATCCGGCGATTTCCACAGCTGCGATTTGCGCGGCCTGGACCTGACGCGGTTCGATGTCGAAAATCTCGATTTCTCGGACGCATACTTTCGCCAAGCGGATTTGCGCGGGCTCGATCTGCGGACCTGCCGGTTGGCAGGCGCGAGCCTGCATGCGGCGCATGTCTCGGGGGTGTATTTCCCGGCCGAACTCGCCCCCGAGGAAATCGAGATGTCGGTACGGCTCGGCACGCGGCTGCGCTACCGCTGAACTCGGCGCCTACGGGCCCGCGACCCGTTCGAACACGATCAGATGCTGCAGCGGCAGCCGCTCGCTGGTGCGCACCCAGCGAAGCGGGAAGCCCCGCATTTCGAGCCGCACCTGGGCCGCCGTCATCTTGTGCAGGGCCTTGATCGGCACCGCCGGGTCTTCCCCGCGATATTCGACGATCACGAGACGCCCGCCGACTTTCAGGGCGCGCACGAGGCTCAATATGACTTCGGCGGGATACGCGAGTTCATGGTAAACGTCCACCATGAAGGCGACATCGAGCGAGTTCGGCGGCAGTTTCACGTCGTCCGGCGCGCCGAGCCGCGCGACCACCTTGCTCATGCCGGGCTCGGCGGCGAGCTTTTCCAGCAACGCGACCATCTCGGGCTGCACGTCGACGGCGTAGACGGTGCCCAGCGGCACCAAGGGCGCGATGCGCCGCGTCAGATAGCCTGACCCCGCGCCGATGTCCGCCACCGTCATCGTGGGCGTGAGATCAAGATCCGCGACCAGCAGATCCGGGCGCTCCTCCCGGGCACGCTCCGGCCGCTCGAGCCACTCGGCACCCTCGAAACCCATGACCTCTGCGATCTCGCGGCCGCGATAGAATTTACCGATGCCATCGGGGCTGCCCGGCCCGAAGCGATACGCCGGGCCCGCCGGCGGCGACCCCGCCGCGGCTTGCGCGGAGGCCGGCGGCGCGAGCAGCACGCCGAGCACCGCGAATGACATCCACAACACGCAGTGCACCGTGGTCGACACCCCCAGCGGTGTGCGCGATGCAGGCGGTGCAGGCGGTGCGAGCGACAGCGCTTTGTGCAGGATGTTCGATAGCACGCCGACGGACTCCTAGCGAAAGCCCGCGAGCATGCAGCCGCGGCGCCCCCAACGGCAAGCCCCCGCACCTCTCGGTTCGACCTGAGCCCGCGCTGCGGATCGGCGAGAACTGGCGCGCAAGCTTGAGTTCGCAGCGGCTCACGCCACACGAATGCCAGTGAAGTTTACGTGGTCGGACAGTCGGGATCGTGATGCCCGGAAAATTTGCATCTATCCGACGACATCGAGACAGCGATCGACATCCGCTCTGTGTCCGTTAACTAAAGGCTGATGGCCCGGTTCGCCCGCTGTCAGCGAAGCGCCTCTTTTCTTAAGAGAGAGATGTTGAGCGGTAGCAGTTGTCTCGTAACAGTATAGTCCCCGCCGACCCAAGCGCCGTCAAGCGGCAAAAGCCCCCTATTCGTCCCGAAATGCGTCTCTCGATTCGGCTGACGCTCACCGCAAGTCCGCTCACTGCAAGTCCGCTTACCGTCCATTCTGACGCGGCCCTCAGCGGCCGCGCGGCCAGTGTTCGAGCAGGAGTTTGCCCGCCTGCTTTGCATGGAGCGCGGCACGGGCTTGCCCCTCACCCGCCGCAATGATCGAACCCTGCATGAGCTCGTGCCAAACTTGTGCGAACTCGGTGGGCCGCGCATAGCCGAATTCGGCGATCAGTCCGCGTACGAAGGCGCGAATCGCGTCATGCTTGCCGACGGCGGCTCGATTTTCTCGCGATCGCCACTCGGTCTCGAGCTGGACCCGCATGAACAGGCAGCCCTCGAAGTCCGGTCTTTGGAACCATTCGTGGAACAGATCGAAAATCTTCAGCAGCCGGTCGCGTGGGGTGTGGGCGCGTCGCGTGACTTCCCCAATGAGCCACTCCTGGGTCCAGACCTGCTCGCGACGTTCCAATACGGCAAGCGTGAGTTCGGTCTTCGACTTGAAGTGCTTGTACAGACTCGCCTTGGCCGCACCCGACTCGGCGAGAATCCGGTCGATGCCCACGCGGTTGGTGCCAGACCGAGAATACAGTTCGTAGGCCGAGGCGATGAGCCTCTCTCGCGCCCTCGATTTGCCGTTCTTCCCTCCGGAGCTTTTTTTCGCCATACCTCGACCCGTCGCAGCCATACCTCGACTCGTCGCAGTCATTCCTCGACCCGTCGCAGCCATACCTCGACTCGTCGCAGTCATTCCACGACCCGTCGCAGTCATGTCTCGACCCATCGTAGTCATTCCTCGACCCGTCGCGGTGTTGTCGGTAGCGTTATCTCCCTCGAGGTCCGAGCTTAACATAAGCCCGAAACGTGGATTGCGATGCACACAAGCTGGCGCTTCGCGATCGCGAGCGGTTAGCGCGAGCCTTGGGCGCGCCGGCGTCGGTGCATGCGCGGCAAAGAGAGTGGCGAGCCGCGCTGCGGCCGGACCCGAACTCTTTCCCTGATCGCCGCCGCGTGAGGCCCGCCATCTCTTATACTCCGGGCCCGACCTGGCCCGCGCGACGGCCGTTCTTGAGGAGCTGATCCTGTGAAGTCAACGCTGTTCGTTGCAGTTGCCGTGAGATTTTGCGTGCTCGCCGGCATCGCGTTGACGCAGAGCGCCGGTACCTGCTTTGCCGCCACCGCGGGCGTCACCGCCAGCGCCACCGCCACCGCGGCCACCACCGTCACCGCCACGGCGGCCGTCACCGTCACTGCCGCCGCGGCCGTTACCGCCACCGCGGCCGCGAGCTCATCGGGCGTGACCGGCGCGGCACAGCTGCGTCGGGCGACCTTGCCGAACGGTCTGCACGTGGTGATCCTGCGCAATACGCTCGCGCCGGTGGCCACGGTCGAGCTGAATTTTCTGGTCGGCGGGGATGAGACGCCGGCCGGGTTTCCGGGCATGGCGCATGCCCAGGAGCACATGGCATTTCGCGGCTGCAAGGGCATGAGCGCCGACCAGACGGCGGCCATTTACGCCGAACTCGGCGGTGAGAACAATGCCGACACGCAGCAGAACATCACGCAATATTTCGCGACGGTGCCCGCAGCCGATCTTGCCGTCGCGCTCGAGGCGCAGGCCGCCTGCTTGCGCAACATCGAGGACTCCGATCAGCAATGGAACGAGGAGCGCGGCGCCATCGAACAGGAGGTCGCGCGTGATCTGTCGAATCCGACCTATAAGTTCATCGACCGGCTGAATGCCGACATGTTCGCCGGCACGCCGTATGCCCACGATCCGCTGGGCACGAAGGCATCCTTCGACGCCACGACGGGGGTCATGCTCAAACAGTTCTACGACGCCTGGTATGCGCCGGGCAATGCCATCCTCGTGGTGGTCGGAGATGTGGATCTCGACGCGACGCTCGCGACGATCACGCGACTGTTCGGCGACATTCCGAATCATGCCGTGCCCGGCCGACCCGCCGTCGAGTTGCAGCCCGTGAAGTCCGAAACCTTCACGCTCGAGAGCAACTTGCCGTACCAGCTCGGTTTCATCGCGTTTCGGTTTCCGGGCACGAGCTCGCCGGACTTCGCGGCGGTCCAGATCCTCGCCGACGTATTGAGCAGCCAGCGCGCCGATATCTACGGCATGGTGCCGGCTGGCAAGGCGCTGGCCGCCGAGTTCGGCCTCGCCGAAATGTACCCCCAGGCGAGTGTCGCCTTCGGCCTGGTCGCGCTGCCGGACGGCAGCGACATGGCGGACGCGATGCGCGAACTGCGCGTCATTATAAAGAATTACGCCGAGCGGGGCGTACCCGAGGACCTCGTCGCGGCCGCAAAGCGCGGCGAACTGGCCGGCGCCGAATTCCAGCGCAACTCGATTCCCGGGCTCGCCAACGTCTGGTCGACCGCCTTGGCCGCCGAGGGCCGGCAGAGTCCCGACGAGGACATCGAAGCCATCAAGCGCGTGACGCTTGCCGACGTGAACCGGGTCGCAAAACAGTTTCTCGTCAGCGACAGCTCGATCACCGCGACCTTGAAACCGGTTTCCACCGGCCAACCGGTGGCAACCAAGGGATTCGGCGGCGCGGAACAAGTCACGAATGCGCCGAACAAGCCGGTCGAGCTGCCTGACTGGGCCGCGCAGGTGCTGGCCCAGCTCAAGGTCCCCGGCGACTTCATCAAGGTGTCGGATACGACGCTGCCGAATGGCATCCGCTTGATCGTCAAGAACGATCCGACCAGTCCGACGGTGACGGTGCTGGGAGCGGTCAAGCATGACGGAGACCTCGAAACACCCCCGGGCCAGGAGGGCGTATCGGACCTCCTCGGCGAGCTGCTGTCGTATGGGACGACCACGCTCGACCGCCTGGCTTTCCAGAAAGCCCTCGACGACATCGCCGCGAACGAGTCGGCCGGCTACAGCTTTTCGGTTGCCGCGCTCAAGGAGAACTTCTCGCGTGCCGTGCAATTGCTCGCCGACAACGAGCTGCATCCGGCACTGCCGGCCGACGCGTTCGCGATCGTCCGCCAGCAGACTGCCCGCTTTGCCGCAGGCAACCTCAAGAGCCCGCAATACAAGACCGAGCGCGCGCTCGACGTCGCCTTGCTGCCGCGCGGCGATCCGGTGCTGCGCGAAGTGACGCCGGCGAGCGTGAGCAAGGTCACGCTCGAGGACGTCAAGCGCTACCACACCGCGACGTTTCGTCCGGACCTCACCACGATCGTCGTGATCGGCGACGTCACCTCCGAGGAGGCTCGGACGGTCATCGCGCAGTGGTTCGGCGCCTGGAGGGCCGACGGTCCCAAGCCCGCGACGACGCTCCCGCCGGTGCCGCCGAATCGTCCGACGGCGGTCGACGTGGCCGATCCCCAAGCGGTGCAGGACTCGGTCATCCTGTCCGAGCAGCTCGAGATCAACCGCTTCGACCCGGATTATTACCCGCTGCAGCTCGGCAACCACGTGCTCGGCGGCGGTTTCTATGCGACGCGGCTCTACCATGATCTGCGCCAGGTCAGCGGCTACGTCTACAACGTCGATGCGAAACTCGCCGCGTCCGAATCCCGCGCGACCTATACCGTGAGTTACGGTTGCGATCCGAAGAACGTCTCCAAGGCGCGCGACTTGATCCGCCGCGATCTCGAGCAAATGCGCACCGAAGCCGTGTCCGACGCAGAGCTGCATCAGGCCAAGGCGCTGTTGCTGCGTCAGATACCGCTCGGCGAGGCGAGCGAAGATGCCGTTGCTCACGGCCTGCTCGGACGGGCTCTGATGGGTCTGCCGCTCGACGAACCGATCCTCGCCGCACGCAAGTACTACGAACTCGACGCCGCCTCGGTCAAGGCGGCGTTCGCTCGACGAGTGCACCCGCAGGACCTGGTCCAGGTCGTGCGCGGCCCCACGCCACAGTGAGCGTTCAGGCCGTTGCCATGCCGTGCCGCTGTTTGAGCGGCGCGAGATCCGGCGAGGCCAGGAATTCGAGCAGGTCACGCGCCCTGGTCACCCGCTCGCTGCTCGCGGCGATGGCGCCCGCGAACACCGTGGTCGTCTGGATCGAGGGCGGCAGCGGCCCCGCCACGGTGATGCCCTCGAGGTGGATCAGTTCGCTGAGCTGTTGAAAGCCGAGTTCGACGGCGCCACTCGCGACGAGCGAGCCGACCGGCATACCGGGCGGGGGCACCACGATGCGCCCGCGCAGCGCCTCCGTGAGACCCCAGCGGGCGAACAGCTTCTCGAGGTACACGCCGCTGGGCCCCGTCGAGTAGCTCAACGTCGTCGCCCTCGACACCGCGTCGCGCACGGCGTCTTCGGATGCTAAATCAGGAACCGCTGCACCCGCGCGCACCGCGACCGCCACTCCCGACTCGACCAGGTCGATCCGGCTGCCGGGTTGGAGGTATTGCCCGGTGATCAACCGGTCGATGGCATTGCCGGCGAGCACGACCACATCGACGCGCTCACCCTCGCGCACCCTTCTCTCGACGTCCACGCCGCCGGCCGCCGCCGTGCTGATCGCGTCGCCGGTGCGGCCGCGATACAGCTCCACGGATTCCGCGAGCAGGGCACGCGTGGCCATGGAGGACAGGAGTTTCAGCGCAGCCGGGCTCATGCGGCATCATAGTGAGCGCCGCGGGCAGTGGCCAGACTTCAGGAACGCAGCGTCCCGGCCGAAGCGGAGGGGCCCGCGAGTCGCCGTGCGGCGAGCGCGGTCATGATCAGAGACACGCCGCCAAACACCAGATTGATGCCGACGAGCAGGCCGAGGACCCAGGCGGCCGAATTGGGCCATCCCTGAAAGATCAGCACGGCCAGCAGCAGATTGACGATGCCGGAGAACAGAATGACGCTCCAGCTGCGCAGGTAGCGCCGAAACTCGAGTGCAATGAACACGGCGGCGACGCCCTCCGCGACGAACAGCACGGTGACGAGCAGCGTCAGCGACAGCACTCCCTGGATGGGCCGGGCGATCAGCATCGCGCCGATCAGGATCGCGAACACGCTGCTCGCCACCCTCCACCAGCGGGCCGGCATGTGACGCCGCCGCACCAGCGTGATGCCGCGCGCGAATCCACCGATGAGGAACAGCCAGCCGAGCAGCAGTTCGATCTCGAGGGTCGCGACATTCGGCAGCATGACCGCCAGCGTGCCCAGCACGAGAAGGACGACGCCCTCGATGAGAAAGAACGTGGAATGCGCTCTGATCGTCGCGACGGCGTTTTGGCGCAGCGCTTCGGCTCCCGCAGGTCCGGGCGGCAGGCCCCCCGGCGCACGACCGATCATGGTGCCCCCGCGGCCTGCGCGACGGCCGGTGCCGCCTCCCAGCCGCCGCCCAAGGCCTTGTAGAGTTTGACGAGGTCGGTGCGTTGCGTCAGCAAGGCCTTGGCGAGTTGTTGGCGCGCCTGGACCGATTGAAGCTGCTGTGTCAGCACCGTGATGTAAGTAATGATGCCGTGTCCATAGGCGTCCAGGTCGACGTCGAGCGCGCGCTGGTCGGCATTGACGGTGTCACTCAAGGCCGCGGTCGCGAGTGCATCCTCTTGAATGCTGGTCAGGCCGTCCTCGACGTCCTGCAGCGCGCCAAGCACGGTCTTCCGGTATTGGAGCGCCGCCTCCGCGGCTGCAGCCTTCGACACGCGCACGCTCGTTACCAGTGCTCCGCCGTGAAAGATTGGAATCGAGACGCTCGGGCCAAAGGTATAGAACTTGCTCGACCAGTCGAACAGATAATGCGTACCGAGATTACGCAGCCCAAAGGTGCCGGTCAAGGAAATGTCGGGGAACAATGCTGCGACCGACACACCCACTTGCGCCGTCGCGGCGTGCAGCGCCGCCTCGGCATTGCGGATGTCGGGGCGGCGCCGCGCAAGCGTGGACGGCACCCCCACGGGAATGTCGGCGGGCATGTCCGGCAAGTCTCCGGTCTCGCCGAACTCGGCGTCCAAGGCCTCGGGCTGCTGACCGGTCAAGACGGCGAGGGCGTGGCGCGAGCTCGCGATGGTTTGATCATAGGGCGGCAGGTTCGCGGTGAGGCTCGCGAGCTGGCCTCGCGCCGACTGCAGGTCGGCCTCGTTCGCGAGGCCGTGCAGGAAGCGGCTCTGGGTCAGATCCACGATGTCGCGTTGTGAGGCGATCTGATCGAGCGTGATCCGGCGCAGCACCTGGGCGGCGCGTAGCTGGAAGTAATCCTGGGCCGCCTCGGCCGCGAGCGACACGAGCATGTCGTTGCGCGCTTCGAGCACCTCCACACTCTGCGCTTTGGCCGCCTCCACGGAGCGGCGCACCCGGCCGAACAAGTCGAGTTCCCAGGATGCATCGAAGCCGAGCTGGTAAAGATCGATCGGTGCCTCGATGCCGTGCACGAGGGACTGCGTGGCAGCAGAGTCAGACGGCCCCACGTTGAAGCCCTGCTGCTTGAGGACGCCGGCGAGACCGAGCTGCTCGCGGTTGAAGCTCGCGACGCCGTTCAAGCTCGGCAGCCCCTGGGCGCGGGCATTTTGCACCTGCAGCCGCGCCTCGACGAAGCGCAGATACGCAGCTTTCAGATCGAGGTTGCCGGCCAGCGTGAGATCAACGAGCCGCTCGAGTTCCGGGTCGTGAAATTCCCGCCACCAGAAACTGTCGGGTTCCGACGCAGTGAGCGTTGTGGAAGGCGGTGGCGGCGGCACCGTCGGGGCGGGTGCGGCCGGCGCATCGGGCGGTCGCTGCACGGGCGGCGGAGGCGGCGGAACGGCCGGCGGCGGCGCCTGACCCGAATAGTGATCCGGCACTTTCTCCTGCGGCGGCACGAAATTGGGACCGACCGACGCGCAAGCGGCGAGCATCGCGGCAGCGAGCATCGCGGCAGCGAGCGGCGTGGCAGCGAGCGGCGTGGCGGCAGACGGCGCGGGGGCGGGCGGCGCGCCGGCGGGCGGCGTGGCGGACGGCGCGGCGGACGGACCCCTCGCGGCGCTACCCGGCCGCATGCTGCAGAGGACGTTCATTCCGCACCGGCCTTGCGCTGTGCCTTGACGCCGGCGAACAGGAACGTGAACGGCACGAACCCGAACGCGAGCAGTGCGCAGTAAAAGAAAATGTCCTCATAGGCGAGCAAGCCGGCCTGGGCAATCAGCTGCTGGTACGTGGCGCCGATGGCCGCCTGGGTGGCGTCGCCCGGCACCGTGCCAAGGTTGCGAATGGCGGCCGCCATGCGCGCGATCATGTCCCGATAGTTCGGGCTGGCGGGCGTCAGGTGAGCTGACAGATAGGCCATGTGGGCCTGTGTCCTGTGGTCGATCAGCGCCGTGGACAATGAGATTCCAATCGAGCCCGCGACGTTGCGAAACATCGTGAACAAGGCCGTCGCATCGCCCTGCAACTGCCGCGACACGGTTTGATAGGCAAGTACGCTGGTCGGCACGAACAAAAAGCCGATCCCGAGCGACTGTCCGGCGCGAATCATCACGAGATGACGGAAGTCGATGTCGGGAGTGATGTTGCGCGACAGCAGCATCGCCGTCCCGAGCACCGTAAATCCGACCGATAAAATGAAGCGCGTTTGCACGTGCGGCATGACGAGTCCGATGATCGGGATCAAAAAGATGATGGCGAGCGCGCCGGGGCTCAAGACGAGGCCGGCAAGCAGTGCGGTGTAGCCGAGATGCTCCTGCGCGAGCTGCGGGATCAGCACGGCGCTGCCGTACAGAATCATCGCGAAAGAGCCGATCGCCGCGCAGCCGAGCGCAAAATTTCGATCCTTGAGCACGCGGATGTCCACGACCGGCTTGGGCGTGTACAGCAGCCAGCCGATCGCGCTCGCGAACCCGATCGCCGCGAGCGCGGCGACGGAGCGGATGAACGACGATGAGAACCAGTCATCGTCCTCGCCGCGATCCAGCATGATCTGGAACGTCGCGAAGGCCAGGGCGATCAGGCTGATGCCGATGTAGTCGATGGACAGCCCGTGCTGCTTCTTCACCCACGGCGGATCCTCGACGAGGCTGATGACTGCAAAGGTCGTGATGACGCCGATGGGCACATTGATCAGGAACACCCAGCGCCAGCTGAAGTTGTCCGTGATCCAGCCGCCGATGGTCGGGCCGAGCACGGGCGCGACGACCGTGGCCACCGCGGTCAGCGAGAACGCACGGCCGCGCTGCGCCGGCGGAAACGTGTCGAGGATGATCGACTGCTGGTTGGGCTGCAGGCCGCCGCCGAAAAACCCCTGAAGGATTCGAAACACGATGAGTTGCCCGAGATTTTCGGATATCCCGCACAGAAACGAGCATGCCGTGAAGGCGGCGATGCAGATCACGAAGTAGCGCTTGCGGCCCAATAGGCGTCCGAAGAACCCCGAGATCGGCAGCACGATGCTGTTGGCCACGAGGTACGAGGTGAGCGCCCAGGTGGAGTCGTCGTAACTCGCCGAGAGCGAGCCGGCGATATGAGGCAGGGCGACGTTTACGATCGTCGTATCGAGCACCTCCATGAAGGCCGCGAGCGTCACGACGACGGCGATGAGCCAGGGATTGGCGGGCGGCCGCCAGTCGCTCTGCGGGTTTGGCGGCGCGATATCCGTCATTGGATGTATACGACCGGATCGACGGACAGGCCGATGGGCAGCGGGCGGTTCGGATCGAGCCCATCGTCGATGACAATCTTGACCGGCACGCGCTGCACGATCTTGACGAAGTTTCCCGTCGCATTCTCGGCAGGGAACGCAGAGAACCGGGAGCCGGTCCCGTACTGGATGCTCTGCACGTGCCCGTGCAGGATGATCGCCGAATAGGCGTCGACCGTAACGTCGGCCTTGTCGCCCACGCGCATGCGCCCGAGCTGCGACTCCTTGAAGTTCGCCGTGACCCATACCTCGGTCGTGACCAGCACGAAGGCCGTCTGATTCGTCGCGAGGTAGCCGCCCAGCTGGGCGCTGCGCATGGTGATGAAGCCGTCCACCGGCGCCACGAGCTCGGTGTAGGAAAGATTCAGATCGGCCTGCTCGAGCTGCGCCTCGGCCGCGCGCACGGAGGCCTCGCGCTCCGCCACGACGGATGCGGCCTGCCGTATCTGCTCGGGCACGAGCCGCGCGATCGCCACCTGGGCGGACGCACTCTTGACGTTGGCGGCGCTGCTCAGCTGCTGGCTCGTGGACTGATCGATGTTCTCCTGGGTCGTCGCGCGCCGATCCACCTCATGCTGGCGCCGGTATTGTTCTTCGGCCTGAACCAAGGTCGCCTGCGCGGCCTGACGCTGCGCCTCGGCAGACGCGAGCTGCGCCGGATACTGCACGCGCGCGATCTCGAAGGAGTCCTGCGCGGACCTGAGCTGTGCTTTCGACAGGGCGAGCTGCGCTTCGGCCTGAGCCTTTGCGGCCTGGTAATCGCGCGGATCGATGCGCACGAGCACATCGCCCTTCTTCACGAGACTGTTGTCGTTCACGTACAGCCCGACGACGTAACCCGACACCTTCGGCACCATCGTGATCACGTTGCCGTCCGTGTAGGCGTCGTCGGTCGTCACCTGATTGCGATGGAGAAACCAGTAGATCAACGCGGTGATGGCCGCGACGACGACGATTGCACCGATGATGATGAGCGGTTTCTTGCTGCGCGGTTTGCCGTCCTGACCGCCTTTGTCGTTGCCCTTGCTACCCGGGTCGCCGCCCTTGCCGCCCTGGTCGTTTTCCTTGCCGCCCTGGTCGGCGACCTTGCCGCCCTGGTCGCCGCCCTTGGCGCCCTGGTCTTTTTCCTTGCCGCCCTGGTCGGCGACCTTGCCGCCCTGGTCGTTTTCCTTGCCGCCCTGGTCGTTGCCCGTGCCGCCGCCTTGCCCACCCGCATCACGGCCACCGCCCTGACCGCCAGCGTCCTGACCGCCGGCGTCCTGACCGCCAGCGTCCTGGCTGCCGCTCGGTCCGGCCCCGCCCGGTTTTCCGCCGCCCTCCCGCCCGCCGCCGCTCGGTTTGCCGCCGCCCTCCTGGCCGCCGTCCTGCTGCCGCTCGCTGCGCGCCGCGGTCCCGGGCGGCGTCACGTCGGCCGCGCGACACTCGCCACCGGTCGATGGGCCGCCTTCGGTTCCACGCTGCGGACCACCGTCATCCAACGACATATCGACCTCTCATAATCCTGAACGCGACCTCTCGTTTTCTTGTGGCAATAACGGCTTGATCGCGTCACCCAATGCATTGCATTAATGTCCGCCTGAGCAAACCCGGGCTTTTATACCGCGCGCCGCGAATTGCGGGCAAGCGAAAGTTCTGTCGATCGGAATAAATTCTGCGGTCCCGCCCATCGTGCTGCGCGTGCACGTTTTCTTTCCATTTGGAATAGCGGCCATTCCAGTTGGAATACCCGCAGGATGATGTCTATACTTTTTCCGATGAGGCTCCGCGCACGCAGCAAGCAAAGTCGCAAGCATCGCTTCGCAGCGGAGAGCTCCTACGCACGCGGCACTGAAACGCGCGATCGGCTGATCGACGCCGCGCTCGAGTTGTTCTCGCTGCGCGGCTTCGACGGCGCATCGACGCGGGAGATCGCCGCCGCCGCCGGCATGAATGCCCCGGCACTTCAATATTATTTCGACAACAAACAGGGCCTGTATGACGCATGTGGGGAGCAGATCGGCGCCGAGGTGTGGACGCGGATCCGTGCGACCGTGACGCGCGCGGAGCGGCTGCTCGCGGCCGGTGCCGACGATGCCGCGCTCGTCGAGGCGTGCTGCGACATCCAGGTCACGACTGCCGGTTTCTTGAGCAGCGTGTCCAAGGATTGGTTTCTCTGGATTGCGCGCGAACAGACCGGCGTCGAGCGGGCACTCCGGACTGGGCGCCGCCCGCCGCAGCGGCACAGCGAACGGCTGGTGCGCGTGAGCGCCGCCATCATCGCCCGCTTGAGCGGCCTTGCGGCCCGCGATCCTGAATGCCTGGTGCGCGCCATGTGCCTGAACGGCCAGCTCCTGTACTTTCACTTCATGCGGCGCAAGGCTCTCGCCACGCTGCGCTGGAAGCGCATCGATGCGGGACAGCTCGAATTGCTCGAACGCATCACGCGCGAACACACGATCGCGGTGTTGCAATCCCTGTGCGCAAGCCGGCCCGGGAAGGAGCGCCGGATGGTCCCGTTGCATACGCCGCGGCCGCGCCGGCGCAAGGCGCCGCACCCGCGCATGCGCGACACGCCGCGCAGTCCGGGGGGCGGCCGGTGAGGGATGCGGACCAGTGAGGGAAGCGGACCAGTGAGCGATGAGCAGCGCGCGCCCCTGCTGATCGTACTGCCGGGTCTCGACGGCACGGGTCGACGAATCAGCGATTTTTCGGCGCACCTGGCGGCGGGCGCCCAGCTGGCCGACCGCATCGAGACCCGGATCGTCGCGTATCCGGTCGATCGAGCACTCGGCTATCCGCAACTCGAGCAGCGCGTTCGTGAGGAGCTGCCCGCCGACCGCCGCTTCGTCCTGCTCGGCGAATCCTTTTCGGGTCCGATCGCGATCGAGATCGGCGCGGATCCCCCACCCGGTCTTCGGGGCATCGTGCTCTGCGCCTCGTTCGCCCGCAACCCGTTCCCACTTCTCGCCTGGTGCTGGCCGTTCGCGCCGCTGCTGCCGGTGAAATCCCTGCCGCGCGGGCTTCGAGCACGCTTCGCCTGGGGCAGCCGCCACGCGGCCGACGCGCCCGCCGGCGCCGATCGGGCATCGGCCCCGGTCGCAAGGCGCGTGCTGACGCACCGGATCGCCGCATTGTTGCGCGTCGATGCGACGGCCGCCCTCGCGCAGCTGCGCGTGCCGCTGTTGCTGCTGCAGGCGAGCCGCGATCGCATCGTGTCGAGCGCCGCCACAGCCGCCATGCTCGCCGCCGCGCCAAGGGCGGAACACCGCGTGATCGAGGGACCGCACCTGCTGCTCCAGGCGCGGCCCGCCGCGAGCGCAGCGGCCGTGCGCGCCTTCGTCCAAGGCTTGGCGGCCGCCGCCCTCCCCATTATGATCATCGTCTCGAAATGCGACCTAGGCGGATTCCTACACGCGGCGCCGCCGGCCTGCCATGGCACGGTCAGCGCCGGCATCGGACCATGCACGGTGCAGCCCTCAG
>Ga0209611_10008191_pt1 | contig 16468 bp, 17 predicted proteins | sample S1TSphgellanicum_3_FD_187693 | JGI IMG/M metagenome (GOLD analysis project Ga0209611, IMG submission 187693) | Host-associated microbial communities from peat moss isolated from Minnesota, USA - S1T2_Fc - Sphagnum magellanicum MG (SPAdes) (version 2) | ecosystem: Host-associated > Plants > Peat...
TTCTGGAAGGGTTTGAAAATACCCTTCCTATTATGTGTCGGGTAATGCCCTAGGAGGGAGGTATTCCTGAAACAAGTGCTCACTTGAGCCTACTTGAGGCAGAGGTAAGGGGCACTTATTTTGGGAACACCTTGCCTTGCCTTAAGGATAATACTCAATGTAAAGCCCTAACATTATTTCAGCGACAAGTCCTAAATGCGTTGCTTGCTTTGAGGCGGTTCAGCATGGGTTTCCATGCATGGGCAACACAGGCCCTAGAGCAAACCAACACGGTTCCATGGCGGCCCAATGTTCGTTTCTGCTGATCAAAAATTGTGCACCACGAAACATGAGCCTCGAAACTTGAACCTTGAAACCACCCACCAAACATGTCACATTTCGGCATGTGGCCTAGCACACATTTCAATGCCCAGGCAACCCAAGCCCCCGCAATATATCCTCACTGAAACATGTAACATTTTGGGAGCTATGTTTTGACCCCATGTGCCCGTCTTCCATGTTCCCCCATGCGATACCCATCCATGCCCCGTGACCCATCCATGAAGCTTTCGACCTTTTTTCAACTTTCCCATGCTTCGTCTAACTTTCGCCGAACTACTCTATCAAGACAATTAATGAAAGTAATGGAATAGGTTTTTAAATTTAGGTAGGAATTGATTACAAGCAGGATGCATTGCATGTCAATCGTCACAACAAACAAATAAGCACACCCACGTTCTAATTCAATTAAGGTTTAGTTTCTTTATAGAATTTCTTGGTTTTTTTACAACTATGAGTTTTCTTTCTTCTTCCAATTCAAGTGTAAGGTGATCCAAGCATAACATTCCCTTCTTCTGGTCTTCCATTGTTTTTAGCATAGAAGCTGAATTAGTCCTGATAGAAGAAAGGAAACATGGAAAACAAAGCAACGGATATGATACTAGAAAATGTGAAAATAGACAAAACAATTTTCGTGGAAACCCACACTCGTGAAAAGTGGCTACGATCACTTAAGGAATGCCACAGTCATTGCCAAGAGGACAAGAAAGAGTTTATTTGTGTTCATTGTCATTGCAAGAAGAATTCGAAGATGAAGATCAATGAACACCAAAAGAAGGGGTGTGACAAAGCTATGGATTCCGAAGGGAATCCTTTCAAACTAAAGTTGTACCCACCATTAAGAAATGCAACAAAGGGTGTGTATATTGTGAAAGGTGGAAACACTCTTGAATATAGGGCAAAGGCGAATGAATTGTCGAAGCCAAGGAATAGTTGCCCTTTGACCACATTAACTTTACATCTAGTACAAACATTTGAACACAAGCACAAGAAGGAGAAAATCCCACCCTTGGAAATTCATGATGAAGTTCAAGAAGAATTTGTTGTTTGTAAGAAACACCTCATGAAACATGAAAGTTCAATAGTCAAACAAATTGTAGTGCCAAAGAGGATTCTTGAACACCCTATTTTGCTGAAACTTATCACTCAGGAAAAATCGCAACATAATGGTATTGGATCACACCTTTTCTATTTGAATCTACACCATTGTAATGTTTTTTTAAGTTTCAACAATATTCAATTCATAATTGTATTAGTTTAATTTTTAATGTTCAGTTGAAAAATAGTTCGTATCATTTCATGTGAAATATGTTTCCATATACTAAGTTTTCTTTCTGTCCCCAAAATTCTAAAAGTTTCAAAATTCTCTACCAAAAATATCATGTTTTAGTTATTGTTTTGAATTGGATTCCATGTTTCAACATTCCATTGGTTCAAATGAAACATGTTACAATTCCAGTACATAAATTTATGTTTTGGTGGCAAATTACAGAATTCCTCAACAATTATCATGTTTCAAAACATGTCTATGGAAATTTCATCCCTCATTCATGGACATAATCATGTTTCAACATTCATAGTCGGCAAACCTAAAATAAAAGCTGGCAATTTTTAATAGCCATGTTTCAAAGGTGCTCTTCACCATTTTTCAATAGGTTTTAATTTATGTGTTTTTGTGGTATGATGTGTTTCATCTTTGAATGCATTTACATTCCAGGGTCTTTACGTTCAGATCGCGATTTGAAAAGTGAGTAGTCAAAATAGACGAACGTTTCAAATAGAGGCTCGCCATCAGGAAATTTGGGTACCAATCTAGAAGAGTTACATACCCCAACATCAACTCCCAAAAAACTAAAAGGAAACAGTGGAAATAGGAAGAAAAAATTAGAGCTTGACAAGGTGTTCTGCGAAAATGAAGCTTGGTGAAAGGTTGATATTGTGTTTCAAGAACTCTTGAAATAAAAACCAGTGTTTTTCGGGAAAATTGTAGAAACACTGGGCATTTGGCATCTGCTATAATGCAATATTCTTGATTGGGATTAGAAAGCACAAAATAAAGAAAAATTTGCAAAGAATTTAGGTACCTTTGTTCATGATCAAAACTTCGACATTGTTTCCTACTATGCATTCAAAAAGTTCATGCAAGGAAACAAAGTGGTACTCAATTACTCATACCATGTTGATCCATTGTAGTACATTCACATTTACATCTGATTTTTAACATATGCATTTGTAGTCACATCAGTCACTTACTTCAGCCTTCATTCCATATCTATGTTTCGAATACATATGCATGTTTGAAATTTTCCATCATCGGTGTTTCAACATCACTTAAGGTTGAAGACTCATGTCCATTATATTCATTCACATTTTATTTCACATTCTTCCTAGGTTTCGTTTGTTCTTATCCATTGTTAAGTTTTCAATAGGTGCCTTTCAAACAAGATGGTCATCTTTTGTTTAGTGGACAAGAAATTCAAGAAGGTATTAGGGAGGAGGATATAAAGGCTACATATGAAAGGTTAATGTCTCCATCTGATAATATGTCTGAGATGTCATTATTTTTCATTGTTGTATAGATTAAAGCAATAGAAGATATGGTGTGCAAGGATATTGCATTGTTCCAAGAAATTTGGGCACAAACAAATGAGGAACAATGGGAAGCTTCACTTCTAAACCTAAGGAGATATCTTTGAATTCATGAAGACATAGACATGGGATGGATAAATGTGAGATGAGGTTTGCCTCAAGTTCCAAATGTTTCAATTTGTTTCCCCCACAAAGCTACGTTTGCCTTAAACAAGGTGGTAGAACAAAGACTTGTTCCCAATTTAACTCATAATTGAAAGTGTTCCAACAATGTTATCTTTGGAAGCACTGTCCAACTTTGTGGCCACTAGCTGGGGCATCCAAGTCCATGAAAAAAATGAATCAAAGAGTGTGGACAAGGAGTAGGACGAAAAATAGAAAGCTCACATCACATAAACATCCACAATAGAATGTAACCTAGAGGATGTGAAGGCAAATGCTAATATGGAAAATGCCAATACCTCAAAACTTGTCTCACCTATGAAACCTCAAGTTTTGGACATTTAAGTTTTGAACATGCAAGTATCGGAGGTCCAAGTTTTAAAGGTTCAAGTTTCGAATATCCACGTTTCAGAGGTTTAGGTTTCAGTTTTACAATAAGAGGATGTTTCAAAGGACTGAATCATGAATGTGAATGAAACCATGAAAGCTCCCTTAGATATCAACACTAGCAAGGACAAATTCAAATAGTTCGGTTGGGTAGTTCTTACTGGTTTTGAGTTACACTTGGGTTAGATCAATAGATGCCATGGCAAAAAAAAAAACTTGAACACAAAAGTGAAAAGAATTGGAGGTAAAAACTAGGAGAACAAAGGCCACAGCTAAAGCTACAAGGAAGGAACTTGTGAAGAAAAGGAATACAATCATAGAGAGTTCTTCGAGTTCTAATAATGAAGTTTCATTTCCATCGACAAAAAAAATAATTTGTACTATGTTGGAAGCTACACCTAAAAATGACCAACATTTTGTTCGTCTTGCAAAAGCCAAATGATAGGTTCCTAATTCAACTATGTCTAGTTCCATTTTTTTCCTCCCACAAGGTTTGAAAGTTTTTGTACTTGAAACATGCATTCAGTGAAACATAACATCACCAAAAACCTAGATCAAGAGGAAAATTGAAACCTATACATTGAAAATACATAGAAACGTCGTGACAGATATAGACAAAAACATAAATCCTCATTAATCTAGATACATGGATACTACAAAAACATGAAAGCAAATTAACATTGAGGACCCCAATACAAATTAATATACGCCTCTCTGTACGGTTGAAGCATTTATTGAAGATGAGCTTTGTGACTATGTGCTATTATTTGGGGGTGATATAAAAAGGGAGACTAATCTTTGGCCAAAGGATGACAATTTCAAAGCACTATTATATTAACAAGATGAATTGCAAGGCACAATGCTAGACTTTTATTTACAGTTTATGTTATAGTTGGAAAAACTTGGTATTTGGAAATGTTATTATATTATAGATAATTAGACTATGCCAATATTGAATTTTATGCGCATAGAGGAAGGCAATGCAAGAGAAAAGCTTACATGGCAAGGTGTTAGAAACCTTCGTAATACGAACGGGGTTGGATGACACTTTAGTGCTTCCATACAATGAGTGGAGCCACTAGTCTCTTTTCATATTAGAGCGCCACTACAAATTGCAATTTGATTCTATTCTTAGATATCATAGTGAAAGGTGAATTAGTTTGTAAAATGTGCAACGCTTGGGTGGTCTTATGCAAAAGGCATATTACATAATTCTAACAAACGGGCGGTTCTTGGCATTAGACCAATTGTACATATCCCATTGCCCCCACAAAATGAAGCATGGGAATGTGAATACTTAATTGTAAAATATTTTTGTTAATACGTGGGCAAGCGTGGCAATAGGGAACATTTTCTTGATGTGAAAGTGAATCTCAAAACTTTTTGCTAGCATATTCTCATAACTATCTCAAATTTGTTCCGACATTGTATTCAACTTCCGCATGTTTCAACCTTTGGGACTAAAGCATAATGTGTCTTTTTGGATTTCTATGTTTCAATGGGGTTTGTGGTTTCCTTCATGTTTATAATATTTTAATAGCTACATGTTTCAAGTTTACGTTTTTGTTAAGTTCTTATATAAAGCCTATGTTTTCATGTTAAGGCCATGTTTTAGTATCAATCAAATCCATGTTTCAATTCAAGGTTACTTGTTCATTTCATTGTCTATTATTTGTTTCTAAGAGTTCAAATGGTCTTATGTTTCTATGGTTGTATGTTTTTGCATCTCTATGTTTCATTATTTCCATCCATTCAAAAAATATTCATCCACAAATTACATTGTCTTTTTGTAAGTTTTTATGTTTCATGTATTATATTTTTAACATGTGTCACATTTTCATTGCTTATACTTCTTCTATGTTTTTCCTTCCTAGGTTTTTTTGAGTAGTGATTTTTTCATTATCTTTTTTGCATACTGGTTGGTAGGCACCTAAGGTCAAACACCTTCAAGCGAAAGTGTTAAAAGTGTTGCAACATGAGCTAATGCGCCCAAGCCCATGTTGCATGCCTCCTTATCACCCTGGACGAAAATTCAATTATGGTGACGACATTGTTATTATCTCGAAAGTAGCATCAAAGATAATTAACTTTGTACTGCAGGATATGGGGGCGGGCAACATTAGTCAGAAGATGTTGAAGAACCCACCTACATATGGAAAGACCAAAAATAGTGTACAAAAACGCCCACCTGTAGAGGACACTAAAAAGAAAACTATACAAAAGAATTCCCAAGTAATAGCCCCAGCAGACAAGGACAAAAGGTTAACTCCAAACCAACAAATGCCCCATTCAGGAAATAATATGTTAAATAGATTCAGGAAAGCTTGAAATATCATTCTTTGGTTTCAAAACCCATAGTACAGAATAAAATTGAATGTGATATCATATTTCTTGTTTATTTCAAGTTATTGAAACTTTTTTTTCATGTTTTCAGCACTGTATTGACTCAAGGGGATTCATTTATAAATTTGAGAGTTTTCAATGTGAGGATGTATCACTAGCATTCATTGATCACCATTGTACCGCAAAAAAAATTAATTGTTTGAATATGTGACAATTTATTTATGACAAGACACTAAGGATTATGAGTTTTGACCTCAAATATTGTGGGTGATACATGATCAAACAATCTTGGCAAAACATTTCGCCCATGTTTCCATAAAAATTATTTTTCTATCATATGTTTTAGGGACTGTATTTGAGTGTGATAAATTTCGAGGTCTACATTTTAATTATCTTTCCTATGTTTCGATAACTTCAAATTAATTTTAGATTGTTTGAATGCCAACCATGTGTTATTTTTAATGGGCCCATATTATATTTCACAATGTTTCATAAAACTCAAAAGTTGTTTTAGTTTTTTGGTAATCTTGGAGTTTCGATGTGCTTATGAATTTATTATGTTTCAATATTTATGCATGAATTTTGTTTGTGTCTATGAAATACCAATGTTTCGACAAATTTCTTATGTTTATGTGAATTGCTTATGTTTATGAAATTTTTGTTTTGATGAATTTCCTATGTTTCATTGAATTTCTTATGTTGCAGAAAGTTTAATATGTTTCATTGTTTTGCTTCTAAAGGTTTTTGTTTCTTGATACCTTGCACACGGTTAGGTTACAAATATGTTTGTGTCCAGATGTCAAGGTGTTGAGGCAAAAATGCATCATATTTGATGCATGTGGTGATCAAAAATTAGCTTTAACAAAGCATTGGAAAAACCGTAATATATCAAGCGCATCTCCCTATGTACATTTGATGAGCATTTATGAAGATTTTTATGGCTAATTTGACACGAGGTGAACAATTGTGGGAGTGTAATGGCTAACTTATGTTTCATTTGTCAGTTTCATGTTGCTGCTTTTTAATTTTAAATTATGTTTTCAATGGACTTTATTCATCGATATGGGGTGAACAATTATGGGATTGTAATAGCTAACCTACGTTTCATTTATCATTTTCATGTTGTTGTTTTTTAGTTTCAAGTTGTGCTTTCAATAAACTCTATTCAACATCCAATTGGATAAACATGGGATATGTTGTCCAAGTTGTATTTGGATTTGAATACACATCGTTTGTAATGGATACAATGCCAAGTGCAACATTTGCATCTTGGAGTTTTTACACATAGGGAGTTGATATGGAGTGTCGATTTTAGATTTGAACTGCACAAAGTCAAGACAACATACATCCCTTTAAACCAAGTTCAAGACTTTCTCGACAAGGACAGCAACACAAATTACAAGTTCACATGCTAACAATTGCAAAGAAATGAAAAAGGGAAATTGCTTTATCCACATTGGGATAGTTAATTCAAATTACCTACATTTCGAATGTTGAACACATATCGACCTTTTCTCTTTTGGAGTTGTTGTTTTTGGAGAGTCACATTTTTTTACACAACATTAAATTTCACCATAGTTTGAGTTTCTTTGAATTGTTGAGTTGCAGGTATAATTACAATTTTGGCTCAAAAGATAAGACAAATAATTTGTTGGTGCTAATAGAGGACATGGTTTTCATAAAGAAGCCTCTTGATAAAAGAGGTAAAAAAATTTGGAAAGGAAAATTAAAAACTTGTGTTATAATCAAAAGTAACGGAGGGTCCTAAAAGAAAGGCTACCAATGTGCTTTTACCATCAAAACGTTATATCTTCTCCCTATAGTTTCAAAGATATGCTACTATGAGAAAAGACACATCAATGCAATAGGAGGTATTTGCCACGGGAACATCCTCCATGGGGACAAAACTGCATTTGCCACACATGTTTCTGCACGCTTAAAGGACTTCGTACTTAAGAATTTGATATTGGGGCTTTCTATTTCATAAGTGATGGCAAAACATCATAGAAATGTGTAGAAACTTGTAGAGATTGGTAAGAACATGACCAAGGACACCTTTCTATGTGAACAAAACATACAAAACATCAGTGGAAAATTAGCAAAAGAAACATATAAAAAACATGAAGACGATGTCAATAATGTTCGCATGTGATGTGGGCTCAAAAGAACCCAAACGTTCTATTTTATTATCAGGAAAATGGGTTTGAAGTTGGTGGAGAGCTATCAAGTACTAATATTTTGTTCACAACTGGAATTTAGACTCTTTGGCAGGCAACAATGATGCAATAACATGGTCATCAAAGTCTGGTTACAATTGATGTTACCTTTGGAACAAATTAAAACAAGGTAAATTTTTTCACTATAACTTATGTTGCAAAGTCTAAGAAACCTTTGAAACATGATGAAACATGATTTTAATATGTTGACATATGTTGAAAGCTGCTTATGTTCAAAGTTTCCATTGCATACATTGATGGTGTTCGATGAGTGGAAGAATAGCTATCCAGTTGTGTACATAATCACATTTTGGAATAATCAAAACAACCTATCCAAATGGATGGATGCTATCAAAGGAAAGATGCAACAATCAAAACCAAATTGGAAACCAAATACCTTCATTGTTGATGATGTTAATGTGGAAATCAATAATCTAAGGTAACATTTTAAATCCATATAGCCTGGGTGCACAATATCGGATTTAAATATATGTTTAAGAGCTAGAACTTTTATGTTTCAAAGCGACCTAGACATGGATATGTTTTAAGATGAAATTATATCATGTTATAGAGATTATTTCATTATGGGGTCTTTAAATCTAAATTATTTCATGTCTAACTATGTTATGTTAGGTTTCAATGGTTAAACTAGGTTTAAATGGTTTATGTTTCAAGTGAGTTTCAGTGGTCGAACTAGGTTTTAGTGATTAATGTTTCGAATGGGTTTCAATGGTGGAATTAGGTTTTAGTGGTTATGTTTCAATTGCATTTTAGTGGTTTATGTTTCAGTGGATTATTTCGATGCATTTCAGCTGGAACATGGGTGGACTTAACATGGTTTTCGCATAGTGACCTTTACGAAGGAAACGCAGTTTCTTCTAAGATGATTGTTTATGTTTCAAAAATTATTTTATCATGTTTCTAACATCTTGTTTGATTGCAAAAAATATGGCCAAACACAAAGATATTTTTGTGCCTTTGGCATGTAAAAAAAGCTTGGCAGAAACTAACTTGCATTAAAATCAAAGATGTGGTAGTGTATGTAGAGGTCTTAAAAAATATGGGGTGTATCATGCATGATACAACACAACCTGATGGAAAAACTCCTCTAGAGTTCGCAAAGGAGGAATTGCTAAAACTTATGGAAAGGATTCCAAATGCTTAAGCATTTTGGTTGTATGTTATTTTAGACTGGGTGCCAAAATGCGAAATGTGGGTAATGGGGAATTGGATCTCCCATACATTGGTTAGGATACTAATGTTGCCATTGAAAGTTACCATGCAAACCTAAAAATGACATTGAAAGTGGCAAAGTCGCAACTCTTTAGAAGATGCGTGGATTGGTGCATCCACGAGCTATTGGAAGATGTTTTGTTGCATTATTGGTATCAAAGTTTGAAAAATAATTGGTGTTTTGTCCTAAATGAAAAGTAGGGATGATTTGTTGTTAACGTTGTTATTTGTGTCAAGGAAATTCCAAATAATTATGTGACTTTTCTAAAGGATGATGGTGGATATGCAATTGTGGCCTCTTTGACACATGAACATTTGAATTACAAGGTCTACAACTTGGAATCCAATTGGGCTTACTTTGAATGTTTCTAATTGCAAAGGGGAAACATATGTAAACATCAAATTAAAATATTAATGTTCCTTTGCCCTAATCTAGCAAAATGAACAATTACACATTATTGTGACTTGCTGAGTGGAACATTGAACAATGGTTTAGTAACATGTTCAATGTTTGCCTAATTCTCACACCTTCTTCATTGGAGACACTAGGAACAAGTCCAACTCCTTAGAGGACCAAAGACCCTAAAAAATATATTTTTGAACTCATCTTCAAACTAATTTTGCATGCTATTGAGAATAATATGTTCGTGCAACATTTATTAGTTGATTTGAAGCAAGTAGCTAGCAAGCAACAAATAATGTTGGCAGAATTATGAAGTGGGATTTTGCACTCAATATAAACAACAAAGTTCCAATGATTGATTGATGGCCATGGGATATGCTTAAATGCCTACATAATTTCCTTAGTCATAGTGATGCAATTCAAAACATTAAATCTAAAAGGAAACTAAACTTGGACTTTCCAACTTGAACTTTAAATGTTTTATGACTCAACATGTTTCAATCCATGTTTTAAACACTTCTGCAAATTAAAATTTATGCATTTAAACAAGTTACTTCCTAGTTATTACCATAACTCAATTTCATGTTTTCACAAATCAATTGGCAAATTTCAAAAAAATGAATTTCAGTCCTTCACATTTTGCATGTGCATATTTGTCTTTTACGGATGATAATTTCATTTTAGATGTTTCTTACCCTATGTTTCTAAGTGTATTTTTCTAAGTCCATGTTTTTAAAGTTTATATTTTAAAGTTTATGTATTTAAGTCACATGATCTTTTAGCATTTTGTTTCTCTTGCAAAGCATATCTAGGTTTCAACCACTATGAGCTCTACAAGGTCCCATATTCTAACTTCACAACAAGTTTTTAAACTCATAAATCCATGTTTTGAAATATCATGTTCTTGTGCGAATTCCTATTCGTTTCATCTTTTAGGTTAATGTAAAGTTTTTAAATAATGTTTTTATTTATGTCAGTTAATGTTTCTAAAGCATGCTTCTATTGATGTTGGCTCTTGAATGTTTGTTAGCCCAAAGGGGAAACATGATTAATATTTGAACAAGAACACATAATTTTAAATTTCCTTTGTATGGCTTCATTCCCTGACTATAAAAGAAGAATGCCACCCTTAAGCTCAATGTATGAATTATGCATTGATGAAAGTTTATCAGATAATAAAAAACAAGATGTTGATTGAGGAAAACCTTTTAGAACAACATTACAACATATATTTGATTCCTATCATGTATATACCATGTTTTGAATTTTCCTAGCATCAGTTTTAGTTTCAATTTAACATCTTGCTTAAAAGAACATTGTAAATATTGACTGTATGAATTAGAAGAAAATAGAATAAGAAACAAGCTCTTCATGAACAAACATAATTTTAAAAAAAACAATATCACATCTGGCATATACTTGATCACTCTTTTGGGTCCATTTTTATCATGTTTTGTAATTCATTAATATTAGCTTTAGTTTTGGTAACCATATTTCTATGATGTTTCGTATGATATATTCCAAGCTTATCATCCACAACATAGTAAATTCCATCAGTTGTAAGTGATAACTTTGTAATATTGCAAACAAGCAACACCTTGTTAAAAAACATGGTGGCTGAATACTAGTGTTAATATTCAGTATTTTTATTATCAAGCGTTCATTGAATACGATATAAATAAATAAATAAATAAAATACTACTACTACTAATGATGTAAAAACTCTTAAAGCATTAATATGTCTATCAGATATTTGATTTTTGTCTTGAGTTGATTTCTATGTTTTTTTCATGTTCTGTATTTTCCTAAAATTAGTTTTAGTTTCGATAAGCTTGTTCCTATCTTGTTTTGTAGCGGATTTTCAAAACCCATGGTCCACAACAAATAAATTCCATCATTTGTAAGTGATACCTTTACAATATTGGAATGCAACAACATGTAGTTGAGGAACACTATTAATATTCAATGTATATATCATCGACCATTCATTAGAATAAAACAGGAAAAAAAAAAAACTACTTATCATGTAATGTCCCAAGAGCAACATTGAATCAACCATATACTTGATTACCATCTTGGGTTAATTTGTATGTTTATTTCATGTTTTGTAGGTTCTTAAAATTAGGTTTAGTTTCAGTAAACATGTTTTTATCATGTTTCTGAAGGCATTTTCCAAACAAATGATCCACAACATAGTTAATGAACCATCAATGGTAAAAAATGCCTCTACAATATTGGAACCAAACAATGACTTGTTCCAAAATGAGGTGGTTGAATAATATTATTAATATTCATTGTCTTTATTATCGACTGTTCATTAGAATAAAATAGGAAAAAAAAAAAGCTACTCATGATGCAATGTGTCTCAGAACAACATTAAATCTACCATACATTTGATCATTATCTTGGGTTAATTTCTATGTTTCTATCATGTTTTGTAGGTTCCTAGGATTAGTTTTAACTTCGATACGCATGTTTTTATCATGTTTCGGACAATATTTTCCAAACATGTAGTCCATAACATATTCAATTCCATTAATTGTAAAATATACCTCTAGAATGACAACAAGCAACAGTTTGTTCAAAAACGTGGTGATTGAAGAACATTTTGAATATTCATTGCATGAATTAACTACCACTCATTAGAATGAAACATCCATCACATAATAATAAAAATAAGCTACTCATGAAGTTCCCTTAGAATAACATTACATCTCTCATATATTTGATCTTGTCTTGGGTCAATTTTTAGGTTTCTATCATGTTTCTTTCAAATCAACATTACATTTGTCATATATAATTATTGACCGGTGATTAGAACAAAACATTTATCACATAATAAGAAAGAAGTTTCTTTTTTTTTATAATGTGTCGTGTGTTTCTAGGATCAACTTAAGTTTTAGAATTTATGTTTCAAAGGATGCTTTGCAAACTTAGGGTACATAGCATAATATATCCCAATATGTAAGAAATGTCTCTGCAATATGGGTAATAAACACTTGCTTGTTCCAAAGGGTTGTGGTTTAAAACTATTTTGAAGAACATTGTATAGAAACATGATCTTAACATAGTTTTGGAAAGCAAGGTTTCTATTTCTTTCATGTTTTGTGTCATGTTTATCAAGTTGATAAGTTTTGTTGTTCTTGCAATTTTGAAAAATATGTTTGTTACAAGTTTGTTATTGGTTTCTATCATGTTTTTTACAGGGTCTGTTTTTAGCTTTGTATAGCAAGGTTCTATAATTTTTAGTTTTATGTTTCCAATCTATTACTTCTGGTGCTTTTAAACTTTTGTTACTCGTTGAGTTTTGTGTGACATGGTTTATGTGGTTTTGATTAAAGTTTACCATGTTGTTGGCATGTTTTAGAGGTTTCAAAACATGTTTATTTGAAAAAAAAATTCATATTCTAAGGGCATGTTCTATATTTTTTTCGAATCAATACAACATAATCATTGATGTAACCAAGTTGCAATACATCACACAATAGATCTATGTACAAAAAACTAATTAAAAACATTGGTTAAGACCTGAAGGAAATGGTATTTGAAAATTACCATTCAACTAGATAGTTGAAACTTGCGTATAGAAATAAGAAACCTTTAAAGATGTTGAAACATGGGTTAAACCCTCAACCAAATGGCATCTAAAAATTACCATTCACTAAATAGTTGAAACATGTGTCCAAAAATTTAAAACTTTCAAAGATGTTGAAACATGTAACTAGTTGTTTCTAATGTAATTGGTCATGTTTCGAATGTTATATTTTGTTGAATCACCTCACTTAACTTCCTTCACTCCTCAAACCCATACTTCCCTTGCTTAAGAATGTTGTCGTTTATGTTTTTACGAGATTGCTCCCAATGCCCTTGGATGTTTGAAGGTCACATACAAAAAACATTGAAACATTATCTAGGAACACCCAAAAGTTGTGGGAGAAGAACTACAAGATATAACCTAGTATCCATATTCAAGAAACGAGTGGATTATTGCAAAAAAATGTTTAAAGACACAAAAAGATTGAAAACCTAAATAACAACAAGGGATATGAACAAGTAGAGAATAATAAAACAACAACAAACAACAAGGCAATGCAAACCCAACAATGTGGGAAATGAACACGATACAAATGAATTGTTGCAAAGAAATGTTTACGGAAAAAAAATTGGAAACCCAAACAACAAGCGGGAAATGAACAAGTAGAGAACAAGAAGACAATGACAAAGAATAGAACAACAGAAGCCCAAACAAACAACGTGGGAAATGAACATGATAGAAGCAATAAACCCGTCCATTTTGCAAGTAAATATTTGGTGTGTAACTTCTCAACCTTTGACACAACATGTGTTAATCGCCATAAATAGTATAAAAACCAATATCCACCTGCAAACATCAAGAGGCCTCAATAGGGTGAAACAAGACATGCTATTGGTTCCTAAGATTGTTCATGGACAACATTATTGTGTTTCAAAAGGAAAATTGAAAGTGAAATGGGTTATAAATAAAAGCATGATGAACTATTTAGTGTGGGTGAAAAGATAGAGTTTCCCAAACGTCGCCATGAACTATTTTTGTTGTCAAAACCTTAAGTAAATATATGGCAGGGGAATGGCAATGAAGATGTTAGAGTTTGGTAAAAAAATACACAATGATAATGCAAAGTTGAAAAAGGTCTAAAGTTTCATGGATGGGTCATGGGGCATGGATGCGGATCGCATGGGGGAACATGAAAGATGGGTGCATGGGGCCAAAACATAGCTCTTGAAACATTACATGTTTTGGCGAGGATATGTTTTGAGGGCTTAGGTTGCTTAGGCATTGAAATGTGTGTTAGGCCGCCTGCTGAAATGTGACATGTTTCGATGGGTGGTAAGTTTCAAGGTTCAAGTTTTGAGGCTCATGTTTCATGCCATGTGGTTTTTCATTAGTGGAAACAAACGTCTAGTCATCACTGAAACATGACATGTTTATATGTTAATTTGCTTTAGGGCCTACACTGCTTGTGTGTGAAAACCCACATTGGGCCACCTTGAAGCAAACGATGCATTTAAGACTTGTCATTAAAATAACATCAGGGAATGTAAAGCATCAACATAAATTGAAGAAAAAAAGGTGAAACATTTGTGAAATATTTCATTTTTTGAAATGACCTTTCATTTGTTGTGAAGGATTTTGCTAAATAAGATACCCTCCCAATACACTAAAAATTGTCTGCCAATGTTATGTGATAATCCTTAAGGGCACAATGTTCTTGAAATAAGTGCCCACTTGAGGTAGAGCTAAACGGCATTTTTTTTTGGGGAACACCTTGTCCTAGGAGAAGGGTGTTCTTGAAATAAATGCCCACTTGTGGTAAAGCTAAATAATATTTATTTATGGGGAAAAAATGGTAAAATATGTTTTCAATGTTTCATTTTTGAAATGCCCTTTCATTTGTTGAGGAGGATTTTGTTGAATTAGGTGCCCTCCAAATATGCTAGAAATTTTCTTTTAATGCTTTATGTTTAGTAAGGTTCTTGCACCTATACTTAAAAATGGGATGGATCTTATGTCTATGAGCAAATGTGAGACCCCTCTCATTCTTAAAGTGTAGGTTTTATATCTAGTGTTGTTTGGTTATACAAGGTTAGTTGATTATGTATATGCAAAATTCTTGGTTATGCAAAAATGCATATCCAAAAAATTGCATTAGTTTCAAAAAAATAATTACACATATCCTTTAAATATAGATTAATCATTGATTTTGAATTATTCATATCCATGGATGGAAGACACTTCTATTAATTGGATGCATATTTGCATCTAGAGATTATCTAGGCATATGTCTAGTTATGTATAATGTTTTTTTATCAAATTCTTTAAGCAAGTGTAGGGGCTAGGATCCCCAACATTAATTAGCAATAAATGACAATGGTCCTAAAAAGACATTAAATGTTTTGGGAATCCCACTTAGTTCTAATGACTTGCAAGAACACATTGTTTAAATTTGGGAACTTCTAGATTTTTTTTCTCAAGATATAATGAATTTTGTGTATTTTTTAAAAATATATTTGTTGCATTTGTCAACCCTTTTTTTTTCACTAGGTTGTGAAATTTTGAAAAGAAATCATAACTATACATAACCAAAAAATTTATACATATTCAAGATGAAGTTTTAGGGTTCATGATTTTTAAAGATTTGGAGGGTATGCATTCAAATTCAAAACCTTAAACCTTAGTCGGCATTTTGAGTGAGAAATGACAAATTGGTAATGCATATCCTCTATGCATATCCATGGTTTTTTAGTATTTAATAATCATTTATTCATAACCGACAAAGGGAATTTATTTTTTTGAATACATAACCGTCTATATATGAAAAAATGTGAGATTATATATATATATCCATCTCTTTTTGAGAAGTGAGAATATTTTTTATTTATATTCAAAGTTTTGTTTGGAAATTGGATAAGTAGACAACATTGGTTATATTCCTCCTCTTTTCTAAGATAGATATTCATCATATTAGGTTCCAAAAAAAAAATCATGTATATAAAAGGCAAGGATGGGGACGCATGCACAAAAAGGACAAGACAAATAAAAGCAAGGGAACACATGGCACGAAAGACCATAACAATGGGGACACCACTAGGAGAGAAAGGCTGATCATAGTACACTTAAGGTAGGGTTTCTCACCATTTTTGCAGGGTCCCATTGTTTGTGGTGTTAAAGAGTAAATGACTTCCTCTTTGTGCATCTATCACACTAAAAATCACCAAAATTGAACTAGAGGCGAGAAAGTTATGACCCCCCAAATTAGGGGGCCTCATTTTTACAGAA
>Ga0209611_10008192_pt1 | contig 16466 bp, 13 predicted proteins | sample S1TSphgellanicum_3_FD_187693 | JGI IMG/M metagenome (GOLD analysis project Ga0209611, IMG submission 187693) | Host-associated microbial communities from peat moss isolated from Minnesota, USA - S1T2_Fc - Sphagnum magellanicum MG (SPAdes) (version 2) | ecosystem: Host-associated > Plants > Peat...
AATTGGTCTAAGGTTGCCATGTGGACACAATGACATGGGCACATGATGATGTGGAGGTATATTCTTTTTGTGTCAAAGATTATTTTGCCATGTCATGAGAATATGTCAAAGAATATTATGTTTAACATGTATAAAATATACCTACTTCATATTCTTTCATATTCATGAGCTCACATGCTCATGTTCACAAGCTCATGAAATAACAATCTTGGCTAAAAGACTCTCTAAATTAATCAAATTATAATAGAATTGGACGCTAGTTACATGGGGTAGTAGTGGAAAAGGACAAGATTTTTTTGTTGTTCTTTTAATGCCCAAAATTTGTCATTTTTCTACTTTAGTTATAACTGCAGCACATCTTTCTCCACTTTGATCTTTGCCAAGGCATCTATGTCCAAGTCTAGAGTTGCCTTTCTCGAGAATTCATTCAAGAAGTCTATATGCATTTTGTTAATTATATGGTATTCCTTGGCAACAAAGTCCTTCATTATCCTTTAGTTGCAAGGTTTTGATTCAACTTTAATTCACTCCCTAAGTTGTAGTCTACAATTGCCTTTGCATTGTTAGCTTTTCTTCCTCCACCTACTTCTACTGTAGTTTCAATCCCAACATATATAGTAGTATTGTGTGTATTTATAGAATGTATTGTGCCATTTATTAAAACATGTTTGTAGCTCTCTAATGTTGTCCCACTTTTCTTCCTAAAGATTCTCCTAACTTCGATGTGTGGAAATGTGGAGTTTTTCCCCTTGAATTATCTCCAAATGAAGGTCCAACACTTCTACATGTTGTGAATTGTGGCCTCCCTCCACAAAATCATGTGGAAGACCTTAGTTTGTCCACAATTGCATAATGTTCTTCAAGTATTGGATTTACTTGAATTGGTTATTTTGTTATTCCCTATGGTTTATGAGTAATAATTTTCATCTTGAATAGGAAATCGTGATTTTATTTTTTGCTTAAACTTTTGGCCTTTGCACTCCTTGTGGTGCTTGAGGTGGTGATTTGGATCTTTATGTATTCTCTTATACTTGTGGTTTTTGTCTCCCATTGCTGTGTGTAGGTGTTTGTGGTGGTTGTTATATAGTTCTTTTCATTGTTGTTTTTTTCTTCTTGAAGACAATATCACCTTAACCTTTCTCATTGAGCCACAATTTTAGGTGCAATTTTCTATCTTTTTTTTCTCCATGTGGTTCATTCTTGGGAATCATTAGCTAGTTTCAATTGCCTCTTGTTTCTTTGGATCTTCTCTTTCAATTCTTTTGTATCTTAAGGTGCTAAATTAGCCACCTATGGTCTAGGAGTAGGTGTTGATTATGGCTTTGCTAGTTGGTTCTTTAGGAACCATTCTTGCATTAACACCTCTATGAGATACGCAAAATTGCACATGTTCTTCAAGTGGTGTCCACTTGCCCTTTCCCTTCCAACATCTTAATTCAAGATTATGTCCATTTTTCCAATTCTTTAACCATGTGCATGTACATTATTTCTACCTAATGTATATATTGTCCATGATCTACCTTCACTAGTGCAATGGCATTTTTTGTTACTAAAGTAACAAACTTTCTCTTTGTGTCAAATAATCTAGATAAGGGTTAGAAATTTAACATTGGATGGTTTTTTCATCATGGCCACAATCCATCGTTCATTGGTCACATATGCATTACACATAGTTATGTGTTCCAACACCTTATCCATTTTTGCCTGTTCTACTTGTTTTTCTTCCTTCAAACCCTTAGTTAAGATTTTAAACTTTTGTCCCAAAATGTGTTTGTCTATTACTACAACTTTGTCCCCAATTCTTGTAAAGACTTCATTTTTTTCCTTCCAAGTATTGAAAATTTTGCCATAATTTCATGTTTAGGATGTTTCCACTCCATTTGAAGCAACACTACTAAACCTACTTTATTAACCCATTCTCTTGATGTTAATCCCATGTTAATTTAAGTAATTATATATTCCAATTCAAGCTCATAGCTTTATTTTAAAAGGTTAAACATATACCTATCCTTATCTTTGGCCAACATCCAAACTAATTTCTGGCTTTAACATTTGCAATGGCCATGTTCAATAGTGAAAGGTAGTTGTTCAAAACACCAAGTGTGCTCCTTGTCATCCAGAGATCCCACCCTCTGCTAATCTCGTCAATTGTCTTGCTTTTGTGTAAGTTGTATGGATGGTGGCCCTAGTAGTGAATGTGTAAATAAAGAACACGTTCCAAAATGAACTTTGACATGATTAAGGGCCAAGAATAGTTTAGAGGTGAGGGACTTGATTTACAACTTGGGTGAAGAAATTGAAGCTAATTCTGGGGGTGAATGGATTGTTGAGAACTTATGCCTAGGTGACAATGTGGCTGTACCTACTACAACAGATGAGCCATTTTGGTTAATGCTTAATGATAAAACACCCATGTTGTGGTTACTTCCTTCAAGATGTTGATGGCAACAAATGGATAGGAAGGGACATTATTGTGTGAGGATTCTAGTACCAACAATTGTAGCCAGGGAGTCGTTCTTATACTCTTTGTGATGATAAACTTGCCACCTTTGTATTTTCCCACTTGATTTTGGCATCAAAATTTTTTATGCCTCCTACCCTTCATGTTGTGAAGGGCAACTATGCCACATATGAGCTCACCCATGATGTAGAAAAGGTTATTTTAAAGGCCTTTGATGCTTTTAGATTGTTGGATTAAAGTTGATTAACATCAAACTATGAACAACCATGGATTTTTTATTTTGCGGAACATATATCGAATGATTTTTTATGACTTCAAGTATATTTTATGTTTTAGTTGACTATTAAGTTTTAATCTTATCTTGGTTAATGCATGTAGGTTGTCTAGCGAATAACCAACTTGATCTTTTTTTGCAGATCATGGATCCCAACTACAATTTGTCCTAGTATTTGAAGCTTCCAAACCCATCTTAAACAATAATAACACTTGGATAGTCGGTGGTGTTTCTCATCCTCACCAAATAAGTGCTTTGTAATTTCCATTGTAACCTATAATACTTATATGTTGGAAGTTACTAGTTAAATCTACAATAGATCCAAATGTTTAGTTTTTGATTACCCTTGGCTCTTAGTACAAAGTGAAATTTTTATATTAATTTCAAAATTAATGTTTGAATATGCAAAGTTTTAGCATTAATTTTGAAACTAATATAAAGATTCTATAAACAATTTATTTACTTATATTTATGTTAAGAATGAACAACTTGTGGACAGATTATTGGACTTCAATAATATATGCAAACCAATTCAATTGGAATTTACGTGGCCATTGAAGCAAATGTAATTTGGTTGATGATGATTTGTAGCTCTCATAAGGTTGTAATGTAATCAGTGACTCATACTTGGAGTTATTATCCCAACATTCAATTTCTATTTGATTAGGTTGAGCTCACTATAAATTGGTCACTTTTAATTGAGTTCATTGTTATGTCGTGACGTGTAGTGTCATGACATACGATGTCGTAAGGGTGTAAATCCATAGTAAATTCTACTAAATAAAAAGACTAAAGCTAGTCAAAGGTAGAAATTAATCAACCAAAAAGAGATGCACACACATATATATACAATGCATAAAAGGAGGTTGAGATGAAATTCTCATGTATTGAATTACAAAGAAGGAAAGAACATGTAGGGTATGTAGACGATGGTCATGCAATAGTTGCCGTGAACATCTAGAAATCCAATCTGACTATGGAGGAAACTCTCCTAACAAAGGAATTCTAAAAAAATTAAAAAGAGAAGGGAAGGGCTTGGCCTTTTATACAATCACCAACAAGCTGAAACCTTAAGCACCTAATAGCGTATAGTCACCTACTAACCTACATTAACCCTAAAAGGCATGATGGGCATGCCTATAACCAGTCATCATGTATGAGGCCATGTACGAGCATGACAGTTGTTGTGACGTGTAGTGTCATGACGTATGGTGTCATAAGGGTGTAAATCCATAATAAACTTTAATAAACAAAAAAACTAAAACTACTCAAATGTAGAAACTAATCTGCCAAAAAGATATACACGCACATATATATACAATGCATAAGAAGAGGCTGAGATGAAATTCTCATGTATCCCCCCCCCAGACCTAAGCTAAGAAAAACATGGCATGGTCTAAGTAGAAATCAAGGTGTTGTAAGAGAACATGATGAACAATACCAACTACGAGTGAGAACTTGAGTGAGCTTCGGCTTGAGGCAGAAGAGATGGTATCCACCATTACAATTACTTGAGGCAAAGTAGCATTTGATTAACATTGTCTATCCTCTGACATACTTAACATGGATAATCAAATGGAAGAATCCAAGTCAACGTGATGATGGTAGGATCCAAGTTTGGCAGGTGGCAGGGCACATAGTTTTTGGAGTGATCCTGAATTGTGCGTCTGTTAGCTCCTTGCAACTCCAACACACTTGAAGGCCCAATCACCTTAATCCTTAAAATAGTATGACTGAAAGAAGTGTCTAGAGTATCATTAGGTTGCCGTTGGAGATAACAAAGTCGCCAACATCAAATTATTTCACATTAGGTTTGTAACTACCACCTCGTGTGTATGCATACTATAAGGTGTCTCGATGTTATGCAATGGACAAGTTCTCCATGGCCATGGGCATAACCTTTTTGAATAGAGCAGCCCTCTTTGTAATGACCCTAGCCCAAGTGGTTAGGGAGTCTAAGCCCACAACCTGGTCCATTTGAGCAACAATGGAAGAAGGTGGAATGGGATGTCTCCCAAAAAGTAAAAAGTAAGGAGAGAAATGAAACAAAGAGGCATGTTTGGACATCATGTAACCCATGGCGATGTAAGGTAAAGCCAGGTCCCAATCCTCTTTGTTCCTAGTGAGGCAATTTTTTTGCAGTCCTTTTTGCATGTCTAAACCATCCTCTTTACAAGGCCATTAGCTTGGGGATGATCCCTTGAAGTCCGACGATAGTCAATGAGAGCATGATCAAGTAGGTTTTGGAATTTTCCTTTAAATTCTAATCCTTAATCAGTAAGGCACTCAACACAAGCCCCAAACCTACTTAGAACTTGTTGTAAGAAAACTTGGCTGGTGTTGTGTGATGACTTATCCGATAGTGTAACAAACTCGACCCACTTTGAAAAATGCTCAATCATAATCATGATGTAGACATTACCCCTAGAGGTCTGTGGTAACTTTCCAACTAAATCACATGATCAATGATAGAACATGCCCTAAATAGGAAGTGGAAAAAGCGTGAGTTGTCAAAAGGAGAAAGAAGTTCTCACTCTATCACATTGTTCACACCTAACAATGATGTTTTGAACTTCAGCATACATACCTCTCCAATGGTAATGAGGAGCGAAAAGGCTATAAGTACACTTAATTCCAAAGTGTCCAAGCTCTGAGTGTACCTTTTGAATAAGACCATGTCGTTCATGTGGTGGAGGAACCATTCTATCGCCTTGTGGTAAACATCGAATGAAGTGATTATCCCTCCATGAGTAGTGTTTGGACCATTGTTGTATGTGATCCCGATGATTTGATGTAACTTGGGCAGGGTATTCCCCATGCTAAAAAAACCTTAGAATGTCCAAGTCCTCCCATATAATGGGATGCTTGTGAGCCATACCGACACAACCATGTGCGGTAGTCTCAATTTTTAAGAGTTACATCAGGGTTATTTGAGTGGGGTAAGGTTATTAAAGGCTTTTAGCGACTTCATAGAGAATGATGAATGTGCGTGGTGCGAAGGGGGATTATTTTCTTTTCTGAAATGCATTATTGGTGAATAAGGAGTTAGATTAGTTCTCTTCTTCAGCAAAGGCTAATAGCCATAATTTTAGGAATTCTATTGCGTAATTAGGGGTGAGAAATCTCTAAAGGGTTGGGGGTAGAAATAGACACCAAAATTTACGGTGTTCAACACAACATTAGTCTTGTTATAGTATTTAGGGAGTAGCAAGGATGTTAAAAATTCTTAAAGTAGTTGAAAGGATGTTGATGAAAGATTTAATAGAGGTAGAATAATCTTCAAGCCGTTGAACATAAGGTTAATTCGAGGCAATTCAACGATTAAATAGATAGTATGATAGTGTGCCAATGGCAATAAGAGTCTGATGATAATTGAAACATTTATTTATAATAGGGAGAAGCTCAGCAAGGAGCTGCAAGTACATGTAAAATCTTGAGTTATGCCTTAGTGATAGTTCATAACTGTAGGAAATCTAGGATGCGTCGAATGGTGCGAACTAGGTAGTCTGCCTTGCTATTGAGAGGCAGTCGACGAATCGGACCACGTAACCAACGATAGTGACCAACGCCGGGAACTGAAAACCATGCGAAGATAAAAGTATCTTCAATTTCGTAATAACCTTCACAAACGATCTCGGGTTCATCACCAGAAGCGAGGTCAACTTGTAGCAAGATCACCAGGGTGCGAGAGTTCAGAGAAATACGATAGTACCATGTTCGAGGAGGTTCGACTTCAAGACGAGCACGCACCTCTCGAGGTTCGGGTTCTTCATCACGAGGATGCTGTGTTAGGGTAAGATCTAAAAACGACTCCGGAGGTGGTTCTTCATTCGCTTGAGTAGCTTGCGACCCGTAAGATGTGACCATGCACGACGCCATAATTTCAAGGAAGGGAAAAATGTCAGATCTTCAATCAAAATCAAATTGACAGTGAAGGTGTGAAGGACTTGTTACGTTGAGGTGCGCAATCGTAATTTATAAATCGAAGAAAAGGAAAGGAAAGGCGTGAGTAATGGCTTAGGACCATGGTAAAGTAAAACCGTGAGGCCAAAGGGAAAAAATTGAAGGTGTAAGTAAAATTTGTTGGGGGAAAATGGAAAAGGTGAAAAGGTGTTTTTCCTTCACCTTCCATTAGCCACCAAGCATGGAACATTCCAATGGCCACCAAGCATGGAACATTCCAATGGCCACCAAACATGGAACCTTCCAATGGCCACCAAGCATGGAACATTCCAATGGCCACCAAGCATGGAACCTTCAATTGGCCACCAAGCTTTGGATCCACCTTCACCTCCCTTCTCCTTCTCTTTAAAAGGCGGACTCAGATCATTGGGAGCTCTCTCTTGCCTTGGAGATAATTTTCATGCAATCTTGAATATTTGTTTCCACACGCTTCTTGAAGAGGCAAATAATGATTACTCTTAGTAGAGGGAAGAAGGAAGGAAAGTAAAATTAAAATCTTGTAATAGTTTTGAAGGAATGGGGGTGGGTAGTGATAGTGTTGGAAGGTTGGAACTTTAGAAAAATCTCACAAACCCTCTCGGGTTTCATAGCATAACTTCTCACTAGTTTAGCTACAGATCTTGAAATTTGATAACAAGTTGCGTTTTGTAGTTAGCTTTCTAACGAGCTAAGGCAAGCCGGATTTGAATAAGGTATGTGTTAGAAATGAGGTTTTTAGTGACTAATGGTCTGTAACAAGGTTGAATTATCACCTTTGTAAAACCCTCTCGGGTTTTGTAGCATAATTTCTTGTTGGTTTAGCTGCAGAGCCTAGGATTTGGTAGCAAGTTGCGCCTTGTTGTTAACTTTATAGAAAGCTATGGCAAGCCGAATTTGAATGACATATGTGTGGGAAACAACATTTCAAGTGATTAGTGGTCTGCAGCTATGTTGGACATGGTGTTGAGTCCTTAAACATTAGTTTAATTGAATGACAATTTGACATGAAGTTCTAGGATGTGTAGTGTGTGAACTTGAAAATATATATCCATTAGTTCTAATCATAAATGATGCATAGAAGGTGGGCTATTTAATTTCAACTACAAACGCAATCTAACATCTAGAATTACACTTGTATTTTTCCTTCATTAGTAGCATTTGTGCTTTCAAGCATAATCACCTTGTAGAACCGGGAGTAGGGGGGCGGAAAGTCACCTCACAATGCTCAACTAAGTTACATTGCAATAATGCAAAATAATTAGATGCATAAGATACATGTATTGTTAGAATCTGGTTGAAGTCTTGCCTGGCTTTTGAGAAATCTTGAGAGGTAGTGAGGGGTCTCTATGACATAATATTCGCATTCTGATGTGTAGTACCAAGTCAGTGAATAACCTTGAACTCATACTCTTGAAGTATAAGCGCCCAACGAGCTAACTTACGAGCTAGCTTATCGTTGGTCATCAACCATTTGATAGGCTAATGGTTAGTATACAAAATGAAATTAGTGCCATAAAAATAGGGGCTGAAATGTATGACGACCCATACAACAACAAAGCACTCCCCCTTGTATGAAGAATAATTGCTCTTAGCCTTGTTGTTGCTTCGAGATGCATAGGCGATAACATATTCCTTGCCTTCCTCATCAAGTTGGCCAAAACTAGTTCCAATACCAAGAGCACTCCAGTCAGTGTGTAGAATGAAGACCTTGCTGAAATTAGGTTTTCTCAGAATGGGGAATTCTAAAAGCTTTTCCTTGAGTGTGTTGAAAGCTTCCTGAGCTTCATCACTCAATGTTGAAGCAACATTAATTTTTAACAATGCATAGAGAGGATGAGCAATAGTATTAAAGTTTTGGACATAAATTCTGTAATAATTACATAGTCCAATGAAACTCCTTAAAGTGTGAACATCAGTAGGATTGGGCATCTCCAAAATGGCTACTACTTTGGCCCAATGAACCATAATACCATTTGGCAAAAATTTGTGTCCAAGGTAGACTACTGAGGTGATAGCAAACTCACACTTTTTAGGATGGATCTTCATATTGACTTCGTGGAACCTCTTGAATAACTCCTCAATATGAGCCAAGTGCTATAGGAGTCCTTTGGTATGCATTAGGAGGTCATCTATGACGCACTCCTAAGCTCTTTGATAGACTCAAATGTGAGTCTAAAGTGAAACCAACGAAAGAGCAATGAGTTGAGGCACGCTCCCTGGCTTGCAGCACTTTGGGGGTAGAGGGGCATGCTGGAACTCTAGGATGGGACTAGGAAGATTAAAAAAACACTTCAATCATTCACGGACCTACATAAAACCAAACAACACCTTGGTTAGTGCATAATTAAAGCACTTTTGGTGCTAAGACAAGTCACAGGCAAATTCGAATTCACAAGACTCACCACGGCCCGAACTTGAAGGAAGCCACCACCTTCCCCCTTATACTATACTCTATGCCTCTCCACAAGGTCCACATCCAAATGGCATTTTGTCCCAGGACTCCCAAATGGGAATCCTGAAATTCCCAAAGTTGGAACTTTTGCAACTTTGAGGCCCCATAACTTTGTGTAAAGACCTTCGATTGAGATGAGGTCTCAAGCAAAGTTATAGCCTTCATTGAAAGATTTCCAACGATATGTCGCACGCTACCTCCACGCAAGGAAACCAAGTCGATTCCTGACTTTTAATGGTCGGGAGTCAAATTGGTAATTTGACTCCCGGCCTTTCTTTTGACCATAACTTGTGGTTTAGATGTCCAAATGCATCATGCGAGCCCATTTTAGACATTTACATTTCAATAGTTTTCCAATGATATAAAGAACTCTTCAAACCAATGGGTTTTGACCCCTGTAATTGCTCCCTGAAGATTTGGGAGTCCATCGGGACTCCAACTCCCCAAGTGGGAGTAGCCTTGGGAGTGTGAGGGTTCATTTTCTCACATTCTTTTGCACTCCTAGGAGTATAAGATATGCCTCCTGGGCCTCCCTCTTGTCTCCCCCTCTTGTAAGCCCTTGCTTTGATCATGAGCCCAAGGCTAGGTTTGCGACAATCTATGTAGCACTTCAAGAAATCTGCCCTTTCGAGAACTTGGTCCATGACTCGTTGAAAGAAGACAAGTGCATTCTTCAATCCAAAAGGCATCACAAGCCATTCCCACAACTTGTTGCTTCCATGGAATGTCATTTTCTTGTGATCCTTCGCAGTGAGCACAATTTGGTTGAAGCCTTGCCTCATATCCACAAATGTGAAGATGTTTGAATTTCTAATGCTATCAAATAGTTTTTCAAGGATGGGCATGGGGTACCTATCCTGAGTTGTAACTAGGTTCAAAGGCCTATAATCCCCACACATCCTTTTCTTAGTCCATAATTTAGCTGAATCCTTCTTTGTTAGTAACACTATAGCGATTGCGAAACATTACTGTAGCGGTTACAAAATCAGGACTTGATGGCTGAATGAGACTAGCCTCATGTAGTTATTTGCATCTTTCATCTACTAGTTCCCACTTATGCTTGCTCAACCTCTGCCTCTTTCGATAGACGGGTGTCTCATCTGTAAGGTCTATAGAAAACTGCATGGTTTTACACCTACCTAAGTTTTTCATTGAGAATGCGAACACATTCTCATACTTAATTAGTAAGTTTGTGACCTAGTCTCTCTCGTTCTTGGTGAGTTGCTTCCCCATAACAAAAAGGTAGTTGGAAACACATGAAATGGAATTGAAAAATGTGTTTAAAGAACCTGGTGTATTGGGTTTTCCACTATCCAACTGTGATGATTCGTAGAAGGTTGTAATTGTTTCTCCAGAAGCTAATGTACCTCCAGGTGTATTAGAAACAACTTGAGTCAAATTACATGGTACCTCCTCCCCCCAACACTAAGAGTGAAATGTAAAGCGTTGAAGATAGGCAAGTGTATTTGGTCGGGGTGTCATGTAGTCGCATCGCCAAAGCTGCAAGCTGATTGAATCAATGTTGGTGTTATGTACATTTGAAAGAGTATATAAGTTACCAACAACCATGTAAGGGAGTTCAGGTCCATGCTTCTCCCAAGTAGAGCGTTACGTTCCAATCTAATCACCTTGGTGTGACTAGTAGTGCCAGTTTGGAACCCCATAACCCTTTTTCTTTCTTCCGGGCTTGGTTCATCCCAATTGGCTTAAGCATGACAATACACCAGGCCTGGTCCATCTCCCTGAAAAGTGTGTGCTCTTGGGAAGGAGACAAAGGTGGGCCAAGCACCTCTTGGTTTTCCTATTATGTTCAAAGGAAACCAAGGAGGTTTCTCTTGCCTTGTAAATGGTTGGCAGGAGTTCTAATCATCCAATATGTGAGAAACCTATAGGTTAAGGTCTATAATGGTGTATCTCTGAGCCAATTGCAAAATTGAAAGTGGTGCAAGGTTGGTCCACCAGTTATGCAGTTAGTGCGCATAGGAATTACATTGTGTTGCACCGAGTAGGAGCGAATCTCCAAGGTAATGCTTGACTAGCGTGTAGTGCTCCTAGACTTTTTCCTTTTGGTTAAGCTAATAAGGGTTGTTCTCAATTACATAACCAAGCGTAAAAGAAATGGATTGAACCCAGGTGATCATTCGTACCATGTCCATGAAGAGACCGGATCTTGTGTCACTCAAGCCCTCTCCAAATCTAGCCATTGAAAATCCTTGACACTCCCAACCTGAAATGATGAGGTCCACAAGACCAAGTAATTCCATTTTTTTCTAAATTAGTTATATGTCGGTAAGAAAGCGAAACTGGCCTTCCATGCGGTGGTTGCAAACTATTGTGGAAATCTGGCTATGAGTTCCATCATTCTCAATGTTGCCACTTGCCTTGTAATAGGATCAATGTCTACGTAAAAATACCTCCGAACCACCATCCCCGATTATAGTAGGGCTTCGAGACCTGTACCAATACCACCAAAGAGCTCTAGTAATGTAATCCCCTCCTTAGGTGGTGTCCAAATGATGAACTAATGAAATAATGGTTTAATTGATTCGCCATGACTCTCCATGTTTTCAAAACTAGAAAGAGTTTTTACCAAGGGCTGGTGGGCTACTTTGAACCTTTGTAAAACCTCTGGTCCGCATTGAATGTCAGCAGGAACCACTTTCAAGCTTTCAGTAGCTTGGGCGTAAGTTATTTCTTCTTCATTTCCCTTTATCCCTTTATCCACCACGCATGCTTGAACTAATTGTCAATTATGTAACCTAGTGGAAACAGGGCCTTTTGCCCAATGAGCACATCGTAACTGGTGGCATTAGTGACTAAACATTTGACCTCTAGGCAAAGCTCCTGATTTGTACCTTCATTGAAGTTAAGTGCAATCAAATCCAAGTTTTCCCCAAGTACCTCCTCTACGCTCCCACTAGTGATGTGAATTTGCCACATAGATTTCTGTAGTTTGGAATCAAGCATGCTTATCTTCTTGGCAAATTAAACTCCAAGAATCATTAGTTGGGCACCTATATCAAGAAGTATCACTTTGGGTGTATGTCCTCTCATTTGGATTGTTAACCCAATATTGTCGACAATGGCAACTCTGGTGGCGATGGAAGTTCTCTCACTAGGCACCACCTTCGGAAATGAGTGAAAGACTTTGTGGAAAGAATGGATATCCATAACGCCTTTGTTGAGTAACAAATCCACAAGTGATATGTTTTTAACTCCTTTCTGATATGTGAATGCAGAATCAGAAGTGGGGAAGCCCATTAGTTTAACCATGCTAGAACGAATGATCATATCACGAATGCCATCTGCAACACATGAGCCAATCGAATGTCTCTCCAAGGTGTTGGATGGGACCCTTGTATCATGTGGATCAGGGCTTGGTAGAGGACCTGATGTAGTGTTCAGGGTCTCCTCTAGTACTACAATTATGTCCTTGGTGTTTAGCTTCAAATCTTGAAAATTAAACAATAGTGTACTCACAAGCTTTTATGCCACTTCACACATTTGAAATTGGCACTCCATAAGCTAATCAGTGGAAAATTGTGTGTTTTCCTGATGTACATGTACTTTTAAGACACAAGAACTTGATGCCCTGGCAACTTGTGGTGTAATAATCTTCTCTTCCCTCGCTAACAAGGTGCGTTCTACTTCTGTGTTGAAAGGACGAAAAGATTGTGGCATGACTATTCGAACTCTTCTAGCCTTGGTAATAGGACTTGAACCAAATGCGAGTCCATCAGTTTGAATTACCTGCCTAGTGGCAGAAACTCTGGGTGCCACATTAGCCTCTTATGCCGCAAAGTAAGAAAGGCAAAAAGAAGTGGCAAATTCTAGTTTCACACTAAAATTGTGTGCATTGGAAAAAACATACTGCCCAACCATGGCGTCGTGTGAGAGGCCATAAAACAATCTAGGAGGTCCTTCCCGTGATCCTGAACCTTATACAGGTTGGGTTTGATTAGCTGGTTGGGAAGACTTACCTTTTAAATTTGCAAGTTAGGCCCTCAATGACTCGAGTTCACATTACAAAGTTTGAATTTGAATGACATGGGCTTGAAGCACCTTCCTCTTGTCAACATTGTAATCCTTCTTCTTAGCATTCTTATTAGAATTACCCTTGGTGGGGAAAGCCTGAGTGGAATGCTGACATGCCTTGGTTTTTGGTTGAGGGGCAATGGAAAATATTAGCAAATTTTGCTATAGTAATTGAAGTTGCTTCCATTCCGAGAACTTGGCAAAACAAACAGCTTCTTGATGTCCCTCTCTTCCACAATAATCACAAAAGAGATCTTCGGAAGAAATGTTGCACTCCTTAGCTTTGTGGGTAGGATTGCCATAGTAGTTGTAAAAAGTTAAGATGGGTGCAGCCGAATGCACTACTTTAGTTCTTGAAAAAGAATGTGATGATCTGGTTGGCATAGCTTGTGGAGACTGAGACCTTAAACGTGAGAGTACTAGCCTCATAGTGTGCATGAGCTAGTTCCAGCTTTTCAGAAATGTTATACACATCCAACAAATTGTACAAGTCTCCAAATTTTGCAAAAACCCGTTGTAAAACCTACGCATGGAGTGTCAGAGTACCTTCAAACGAACGAAGATACCGATGGGCAGCTTCCAGGTCTATGATGCTCTGAGTATCCTCTTTAAGTTTGAGAAGCCTCATGTATAACATCTTGAGGGTTTCATTTTTTTGTCGAAAGAAGGTGGCGAGCTGCAAATTTTTTTCAAAACTCTTGACTAAAAATTCTAGCTCAAGAACTCAAAAGAATTCCCCCACTGGATCAACAAAAGTTAATTCATCAATGGTGGGAGGAATGTTTGCAGTAGTAGCAATGAATTGAGGAGAAAGGTTTACTAAAGTAGGTACTGGGTCTGGATTATTAGGCACAGTCCCATGATGTGCAATAGTAGTTTGTAGTGTAGCTGGAAAGGTGGTGGCGATGGTTATAGCATCAGCTAGATTAGGGATTTAAATGATGCTCGGAATCCTCGGAAAATGTTGCTTGTAAACATCCAATGCTTCATAATGCACATAGCAGGCCAATTATTTGAATGCGAATGCCTCAGTGTAATTAGCGCCATACTTGAACTCCAATTCACAAACCACAATTGAGAAAATTGCATTGAATTCTCTCAAAGAAATGGCACCTGGCCTTCCCCTGAACTTCAAAATTTCCCAAAGGAACTGTTGACTTCCATGGTGTATATGGATGTAAAGATAACAGCTTGTAACGGAATATATGATGTTGGTGTGAAAACAAGTGCACCAACAGGCATACCCCACTAATTAACCCCTCCAAATGGACTCTGATGTAACATTCATGTAATGTAACCTAAACTTGAATTCCTGGTAGGAGTTATACTCAATGACGGTGGTGATGTAGACGTTTGATGGTACCGTTGTGAAGATTGTGAACTCAAAGAAATTGGTTCAAAGGATTGTGTGTTACTTTGTAGCTAATACTTAGGCTCTGGCTAAGTGGTAATGCTTTCATCATCCGAAGACATGGTGTTGTCCCATGCAAAAAACTTTTGTACCAATATAGTGCATTAGCTACAAAATTCTAACACAACGTATGGTTTGAAGAATATGGTGCATCGATAGAAATGAACGGCGACGGACGAATGTTGAACAACGATCAAATGAATGTCGAACAGAGGCCGGACGAAGGTTAGACAAAAGTTCAATGAATGTTAAACAGAATGGTAGGACGGCAAAATAACATAACAATAGGAAGTAGGACATTAACACGATAGAACAGCAAGCTGATAGGACGAACATCAGACGAAAATCCAACAAAAGTCCGACAAACTTTGCCAAGTTTAGGGTTTAAGGTTTAAGGGTTTTAGGGTAAAACAAAATTACGTTACGTTGTGGCGATGGCCAATGTTGTGTTGCAGCGTGGAGAAGCATGGTGTTGTGATGATGGTCGACACTACACTACAACATGGAAAAGCAAAAATTTTGTTTTTTTTTTACTTAGCGCTATGCTTGGTTCCAACAGCTTCAAAAGTCTTCAAGGCTTCCTCTACCTCGTGCTATGTTTTTACACGAGAGAGAGAGAAAAAAAAAAAACCTGCTCATCTACTCTAGGATACGTCAATCCCCATTTGGTTTCACTTTTCCCAGCTCCTTTGTTCCCAACTTTGTTGGTTGGAAAAGGTGTACCAGCATAAACTCCTCCAGTAGCAACAACACCACTAGTAGCAGTAGCACCACTAACAACAACACCAACATCAAAAACACCAGTAGTAGCAACACCAACAAAAGAAATTCAAGAACTTAAAGCCAACAAAAAGTAGTTTTTCTAGAATTGAACTGCAAAGAAGGAAAGAACATGTAGTGTATGTAGACAATGGTTGTGTAATAGCCACCATGAGCATCTAGAAATCCAATCTGACTATGGAGGAAACTCTCCTAACAAAGGAATTTTAGAAAAACTAAAAAGAGAAAGGAAGGGCTTGGCCTTTTATACATCCACCAAGCTGAAACCCTAAGCACCTAATAGCATACAATCACCTAAGAACATACATTAACCCTAAAGGCATGATGGGCATGCCTGTAACCGACCATCATGTATGAGGCCATGTACAGGCATGATAACTAGCAAACTCGCATGATGATTTAACAATGCTCCAAATCTCTCAAACACGTGTTTGTGATCTTTGTTTATGATATGCATTCAACAATTACCTTCATTTAGCCTTGAGGTATCCACAATTCATTGCTTGCAAAACACTTTAAAATAAGGGAGGTTGTTGGGAAGGTGGTTGGTAGCTTTACAAAATGTGGGAGTAGAAAAATACATGTTGGATTTGTAAATAGTGGAAAGTGTTAAACCTTACTTCCTCTTCTTCCTTGATCTTTAGGCACATGCTTTGTTATAGAAAAGCTTCATGTTTGAAACTGCATATTTTACTTCAGACATCTACGTCACACATTCAGACAATCTATTACCTATTTTTCCAATTGAGAATAGATTTTTCTATTTTTTGTCTACAATCACATGCTATTTGTTTCAATTTGAATTTTATAACAAATATGGTCTAGAATAGTTGATTTTAAGTTTCCTCTTCAATCCATCATCCACAACTTTTGCATAAACAAACAAATATTACATTTTTTTTACTCGCTATTAAGATTTAACTTCAACATTGTTTAGTGTTCAATTGCCCATTTATATCCACACTTAGAATCTCAAATTTCATTCTTCACTTCCAACGCATAAGCTTGTATTATTTTCTTGAAACCTAATGATTATGTTCACTTGATTATCAACATTCTCACTTCAACTAATGTAAACAAATTGCATGTACACGTACACCATGTATCTAGC